>Ga0105047_10006959_pt1 | contig 19110 bp, 24 predicted proteins | sample MAT04_FD_78384 | JGI IMG/M metagenome (GOLD analysis project Ga0105047, IMG submission 78384) | Freshwater microbial communities from Lake Fryxell liftoff mats and glacier meltwater in Antarctica - MAT-04 (megahit assembly) | ecosystem: Environmental > Aquatic > Freshwater > Ice > Liftoff... | reverse complement strand
GATCGCCTACTGCCGCATCGGCGAGCGCTCCTCGCACACCTGGTTCGTGCTGCACGAGCTGCTCGGCAACACCGACGTCAAGAACTACGACGGCAGCTGGGCCGAGTACGGCTCCCTCGTCGGTGTCCCGATCAAGAAGGACGTCTGATGTGCGGCGCACCTGACCAGGACAGCCTGCCGACCCTCGAGGTCTCGGCCGCCGAGGCGGTCGTGCACGGTCACGTCACCTCCGGCGGCCAGCCGGTCGCCGGGGCGTACGTCCGGTTGCTCGACTCCACCGGCGAGTTCACCGCCGAAGTGCAGACCAGCGCCACGGGCTACTTCCGGTTCTACGCCGCCGACGGCCCCTGGACGCTGCGCACCCTGTCGCGCGGCGCCGAGCCGGTCGACACCACCGTGACAGCCGAGAAGGGCAAGGCCGTGCCGGCCTCGGTCGAGATCCCGAGCTAGTCCCCTTCAAGATCTCTGCGGTTTCCCCAGGATCCTGATGCTGGGGATTCCGCAAGGATCGAGGTGTGGGCCCCGCGGGCGGCTCAGTAGACGAGCGCCTGGGTGCCGTCGACCATCACCTCGGACAGGAACACCGCAGCCCCCGCGAGCCGTACGCCGGGCAGCACGTCGGCCTCACCGATCCCGCGTCGGGCGGCGCACTGGGTGCACAGCGTGAGGTCGCCCCCGGCCAGCACGCCGTCGCGCAGCTCGGCCAGGGGGGCGCTGTGCGGCAGCACGAAGTCCTCGGCCCGGCCCGGCAACGCCAGCCAGGACGCCTCGCCGGTCAGCCAGAGGGAGACGGGCACCCCGGAGGAGACGGCGACGGCCGCGACGGTGAAGGCCTGCGCGCACCGCTCGGGGGCGTCGTCGCCGGCGGTGAGCTTGAGGACGAGACGGTCGGCCATGCGTCCACTCTGCCTGCTGGGTAGGCTTCGGTCACCTCAAGACCAAGGAAGGCCCCTCGTGCTCGAGTTCTTCTACACCGGGTTGCTCGTCGTGGTGTTCGCCTTCATCGGGTGGTTCTCCGTCTACGTCGTCTACAAGCTCTACCAGGGCCAGCGCTAGCCCTGGATCTGCCGCACGCGGCCGTTCGTGATCAGACCGCTCGCGGCGCCACTGGCGTGAACGGTGGTTAGCATCACCCCGTGGACTTCTCGATCACGCCCGAGCAGGAGCAGCTGTACGCCTCGATGAAGCGGCTCGCGGCCGAGGTGGTCGCCCCCGGGGCGGCGCAGCGCGACAAGGACGGGCGGTGGGATCCCGACGTCTGGAAGCAGCTGGCCGCGGCCGGGGTCGCCGGGATGCCGATCCCGGAGGAGCTCGGCGGCTCGGGCGGCTCGATCATCGACTGCTGCCTGGTCAACGAGGCGCTCGCCGAGGGCGGCCACGACGGCGGCCTGGGACTGTCGCTGGGCGCCCACTGGGTCATCGGCAGCGTCCCGATCTGGCTGCACGGCACCCCGGAGCTCCAGCAGCGCTGGCTGCCGGGCCTGTGCGACGGCTCGCTCATCGGCGCCTGGGCCTCCACCGAGCCCGAGGCCGGGTCGGACGCGGGCGCCATCCGGACGACCGCGGTGCGCGACGGCGACGAGCTCGTCCTCAACGGCACCAAGATCTTCATCACCAACGGTCCGATCGCCGACGTCTGCACCGTGCTGGCCCGCACCGACAAGGGCCCGAGCGCCATCGTCGTCGACACCACCACGCCCGGCTTCGTCGTCGGCCGTGAGCTCGACAAGATGGGCTGCCGGTCCTCGCCGACCGCCGAGATCCACCTGCAGGACTGCCGCGTGCCGGCGACCAGCATGCTGTCGGTCGAGGGCGAGGCGCTGTGGCGAGTGGCGTTCGAGTGCTTCGCCTGGGAGCGGACCGTCATGCTGGCCGCGAGCATCGGCGGCATGCGGGCCACGATCGACGAGACCGTCCGCTACGCCAAGGAGCGCGAGCAGTTCGGCAAGCCGATCGCGCACTTCCAGGCCGTCGCGCACAAGCTGGCCGAGATGGAGATCAACTACCAGATCTGCCGGAACGCGGTCTACAAGGCGGCCTGGCTCAAGCAGGAGGGCAAGGACCACCAGCTCGAGGCCAGCGTCGCCAAGGCCATCACCGGCAAGCTCGTCGTCGAGAACGCCCTCGAGTCCATCCAGATCCACGGCGGCTACGGCTACCTGCGCGACTTCCCGGCCGAGCGGGCGCTGCGGGACGCCAAGCTGACCAGCATCGGCGGTGGCACCACCGAGATCCAGAAGATGATCATCAGTCGCCTTATGCTGGCCTGACACACTGGCCTGGTGTCCTTCCACCCCGAGTCCTCCGCCCCTGCCTCCCCCGATCCCACGCCGTCCGGGTCCACGTCGTCTGGGTCCACGTCGTCCGGGCCGGCCGTTCACGAGCGGATCGAGCCCCTGGCGTTCCTGCTCGGCACCTGGCGCGGCCTCGGGGTCGTCGGCTACCCGACGATCGAGGAGCGGCACTTCGAGCAGGAGGTCGTGTTCGCCCACGACGGCCGGCCCTTCCTCGAGTACTCCAGCCGGACCTGGTTGATCGACGAGGACGGCCACCGCGTCCGCCCACTCGCCCGCGAGGTCGGCTGGTGGCGGCCTGGACCGGAGCCGCGCGACGTCGAGGTGCTGCTGTCGCACCCGACCGGGATCGTCGAGGTCTACGTCGGGGAGGTCGTCTTCCACAAGGTCGAGCTGCAGACCGACGTCGTGGCCCGTACCGAGACCGCCAAGCCCGTCACGGCGCTGCACCGGCTCTACGGCCTGGTCGAGGGCGACCTGGCGTACGCAGTCGACATGGCAGCGGTGGGCCAGCCGCTGCAACCGCACCTGTCGGCGCGGCTCAGCAAGGTCGGCTGACCAGCGCCTGTCCTGACCCCGGACATGGCGGACCCCGAGCCACTTCCGCTCCCTGGGGAGTGGGCCGGCTGGACACGGCCGGCGGCTCGGGGTCGGGTGCCTGTTGTGGATTTCGCCGAACGCCGACAAGGCGCGCGATGAACTCAGCGAGCAGTCCTTGAACGGCGTCCTAGCGGACAGCCACCTCACTTGTCCGATGAATGCTCAAGCCTCGGACCACCTCCTCTCCAGTGTCCGACCAGCGTAGGTCGGCTCTCCCGACTTGTCACCGGGAAATGTCCAAGAAGATTCTCAGGATCAGGTCCAGATGCCGCTGCCGTTCGCCAGGCACACCGCAAGGACCACGGCGCCGAGCACGACGGCGATCACCGACTCGAACCGCTCGAACCGCGTCTCGGAGATCATCTGCGACCAGCCGCCGACGAGGACACAGGCCAGCGCGACGACCGCGCCGACGTCGTAGGCTCCGGCGAAGGCCAGGGCGGTCGCCAGGACCGCGAGCACCACGGTGGTGGCGGCGAAGAGCTCGTCGCGGGTGCGTGGCAGGCGGGGGACGGGCTTGTTGGTCGTTGCGCGGTGGCGGACGGAGCTCGGCACGGAGACCTCCCAGATCGGATGATCGGCGCGGGAGCAGGGTGCCGTGGGCGTGATCGTCCGCTGGAAGCGCCTCGGTGGCAAGCGGTCCGGGTGATCAGGTGGGGAGGCAGACGCAGACCCGGGTCAGGCCCGGGGCCCGCCTGGTCTGCGCGACGACACGGGCGAGCCGGTCGTCGGTGAGGTCGACGACGGCGATCACGTCGTACGGGCCGCTGGTCACTGCCGCCTCGCGCACCGACGGCAGGGTCGAGACGAACGACGCGACCTCGTCGGCCCGGCCCGGGTCGACCTGCAGCAGCAGGTGGGCGGTCGGTGCGGTGCCGGTCGGTGAAGGCAGGGCGGTCGTGGCCAGCGTCGAGGTCATGACCGTCAGGGTCCGCCGGTCCTGTGTCGCCCGCGCTTCCCTTGTGTTACCGGCAGGGGTCGCGATTCCTCAGGGGCTGCTGGCGGGGGCGGAGTCGAACGGGAAGTCGGCCAGGCGGGTGGGGATCTCGTCGGCGACCAAGCAGGCGAGGACCACGAGGAGCAGCCCCGCGACGCCCAGCGCGACGGCGGGCTCGCGCCGGTCGTACGCCGCGGCGATCCAGGCCCAGCCGCCGATCAGGAGCGCGCCGAGCGCGACCAGCACCGGCGAGGGGCCGGTGTGGATCGAGATGTGGCCGAGGAAGGCGTCCATCGACGCCTCGTGCGGCATGCGCAGGAAGCGGAACTGCAGGTCCGGGACGATCGACACCAGCTGGCCCAGCAGCAGCGCCACGACCGCCGGCACGCGGTAGCGGGTGAGGGCGGCCACCAGGGCCGCGGCCGACAGCCCGACGCCCCAGCCGATCAGCGTGTGCAGCAGCCAGTGCCACCAGGTGCCGAACCCGATGTAGGTCAGCGCGATGACGACCTCGAGCGCGAGCAGACCGGCCCAGGCGGCGGCGACCCCGAGGCGCCTCACGGCTGGTCGACGGCGCGGTGGTCCAGGAGGTGCTCGAGCAGCACCTCCTGCTCGTCGCTGTGCCGCGACCAGCCCGGGTCGTAGGTCCGGTAGCGGATCGTGGAGTCGCCGTCCAGCAGGACGTAGCCGGGCTGGCACTCGGCCGTCGCCAGGGGGAGCGCCAGGGCGCGGGCCAGGGCGTCGTCGGTGCTGACGACCAGGCCGTACGCCTCGTCCAGCTGCCGGGCCTGCATCGGCAGCGACGGGCACGTGACCACGACCATCGTCGGGCGGCCGGAGCGGGCCTGGACGCCCTCGACCTGTTCGGACAGCGACAGCACGGCGAGCTGCTGCAGTCCGTCGTCGGGTGCGGAGGCGTTGCCGGTGCCGAACCAGCCGCCGACCAGGGCAGCGGCGACCAGCTGCACTGCGAGGACCAGCCGCACGCCGGGGGGGACCACCCGGTGCCTAGGGGGTCCGGCCGAGGTGACCGGGCGCCTCGCGGTCGGCGTCGACCATGCGGCCCACGAGCTCGGCAAGCCCGACCTTCGGCGTCCAACCCAGCAGGCGGGCCGCCTTGCCGGCGTCGCCCACCAGCTCCGGGGCGTCGGTCGGCCGGACGAAGGCCGGGTCGGTGCGGACCCGCGCGTGCCAGTCGGTGATGCCGACGTGGGCGAAGGCGGCGGCGACGAACTCCCGCACTTCATACGCCCTGCCGGTCGCCAGCACCCAGTCCTGCGGCTCGTCGTGGCGCAGCGCCAGGGTCATCCCCCGGACGTACTCCGGCGCCCAGCCCCAGTCGCGGCGGGCGTCCAGGCTGCCGAGCACCAGCTCGTCGGCCCGCCCGTCGGCGATCGCCGCCACCGTCGAGGTGATCTTGCGGGTCACGAAGGTGGGCGGCCGGCGGGGGGACTCGTGGTTGTAGAGGACGGCGTTGACGGCGTGCAGCCCACGCGCCCGGTAGACCTGGACGAGCTGGTGGGCGAAGGCCTTGCTCGCGCCGTACGGCGAGCGCGGGTGGACGGGGGTCTCCTCGTCCTGCGGGACGACCCCGCTCCCGGCGAAGATTTCGGCGCTGGAGGCCTGCAGGAAGCGCACCGGTCCGGGCTGCTGCCAGGCCAGCTCGAGCAGCCGGGCGACGAGCTCGCCGTTGACCCTGGTGGTCAGCACCGGCTCCTGCCAGGACAGGGCGACCGACGACACCCCGGCCAGGTTGTAGACCTCGTCCGGCGCAACCTCGGCGAAGACCCGGCCGAGAGACGGCCCGTCGAGCAGGTCCACCTCGTGCAGGACGACGTCGTCGCCCAGGTGCTGCGGGACCTCCTCGCCGGAACGGGTGATCCCGTGGACGGTGACGCCCTGGCCGGTGAGCAGCTCGGCGAGGTAGCCGCCGTCCTGCCCGGTGATCCCCGTGACCAGCGCGACGGACCTCGACCCCGTAGGCATCAGCGCCCCGCGAGCAGCTTCTGCTCCTGCAGGTCGTGGTCCACCATCATCGTGACGAGCTCCTCGAAGCTGACCTTGGGCTCCCAGCCGAGCACCTCGCGGGCCTTGGTGGCGTCGCCGACGAGCAGCTCGACCTCCGCGGGTCGCAGGAAGCGCGGGTCCTGGGTCACCAGGCCCGACCAGTCGTCGATCCCCACGCGGGCGAAGGCGACGTCGAGCAGCTTGCGGATCGACTGCGTCTGGCCGGTGGAGATGACGTAGTCGTCGCCGTGCTCCTGCTGCAGCATCAGCCACATCGCCTCGACGTAGTCGCCGGCGAAGCCCCAGTCGCGCTGCGCGTCGAGGTTGCCGAGCGCCAGGGAGTCCTGCAGGCCCAGCGAGATGCGCGCGACGGCCTGGGTCACCTTGCGGGTCACGAACTCCGGCCCGCGGCGGGGGCTCTCGTGGTTGAACAGGATGCCGCTGGAGGCGTGCATGCCGTACGACTCGCGGTAGTTGATCGTCATGTAGTGGCCGAAGACCTTGGCCACGCCGTACGGCGAACGCGGCCACAGCAGAGTGCTCTCGCGCTGCGGGACCTCCTGCACCTTGCCGAACATCTCGCTGCTCGAGGCCTGGTAGAAGCGGACCTTGTCGAGGTCCCTGCCGGCGTAGAGGCGGGTTGCCTCGAGCATGTTGAGCACGCCCTTGGCCGTGACGTCGGTCGTGAGGTGGGCGTTCTCCCAGGAGTAGGCGACGAAGGAGATGGCGCCCAGGTTGTAGACCTCGTCGGGCTGCGCGACGTCGAACGAGCGCATCAGGCTCGACAGGTCCATGAGGTCGCCTGTGACGACCTCGACCTCGGGCAGCAGCTCTTGCAGCAGGGGGAGCTTGGGGTTGTTCTGGCCCCGGACCAGGCCGACGACGCGGTAGCCCTTCGCGAGCAGCAGCTCGGACAGGTAGAGCCCGTCCTGACCGGTCACGCCGGTGATCAGTGCGGTCTTCACAGCCAAGGCTCCTGGGGTTCGCGGGTCGACACCGGCGAGCGTACGGCGGAGGGCCCGTTCACCCGTCCGGCGGTCAGGACGTGTATGACCGCCGTCGATCTCCTCGGGGTCACGCAACGCTGCACCTGGAGGTCCTGTGAGCACAGCACCGACAGCTGCCCCGCACGGACGGTCTGCCGTCATGTCGCTGCTCGAGAGAGGGATCCCGCTCTCCCTGCTGATGGACCTGGCACTGGGTCCGCACAGCGCCGAGCTGATGGAGGTCGAGCGGTGCCCGGCGGGCTACTGTCCGTGCATGGGCAGCGCGAAGGGGACCGCGGTCGGCGGTGACTGGCAGGCCGAGCTGCGTCGCCGCGGCTACCGCCTGACCCCGCAGCGGCAGCTGGTGCTCGAGGCGGTCGGCGAGCTGGGTCACGCGACGCCGGAGGAGATCGTCACGGCCGTACGTCGTACGGCCTCCGGGGTGAACATCTCCACCGTCTACCGGACCCTCGAGCTGCTCGAGGAGCTCAGCCTGGTCCAGCACACCCACCTCGGTCACGGGGCGCCGACCTACTCGATCGCCGCCGACCACGACCACGTCCACCTGGTCTGCCGCGACTGCGGCGCCGTCGAGGAGGCCTCCCCGGACGTCGTCGCCCCGGTCGTCGACGAGCTCGCCGCGACGCGGGGGTTCACCGTCGACGTGGGGCACTTCGCGGTCTTCGGCCGCTGCCGCGCCTGCGGCGACGCTGCCGGCTGAGGGCCGCCCGGGGAACACCACCCCGACCGCGCGCCTTCGCAGGGGGGTGACCAGTCCGCTGCTGTCCCGTCCTGGAGCTGTACCCGCCGACCCGCCCGACACCGGCGTGGCCGCCCACTACGGCGACCCTTACGCCGAGCAGCGGGCGCTCGCCGCGGGCCAGGCGCGGGTGGACCTCTCGCACCGGCCAGTCGTGCGCATCGCCGGCCCGGACCGGCTGACCTGGCTGCACAGCGTGCTCAGCCAGCACCTCACCGACCTGAAGCCCGGCCTGTGGACCGAGGCGCTCGTGCTCTCGCCGCAGGGTCACGTCGAGCACGACCTGCGGCTCGTCGATGACGGCGAGGCCGTGCTCGCCCACGTCGAGCCCGGTACGGCCGACGTGCTCCTCGACTTCCTGCGCAAGATGCAGTTCATGCTCCGGGTGGAGGTCACCGACGTCAGCGCCGAGTGGGCCGTGGTCGCCGACCCGGCGCCGCGACTGCTGCCCCGCGCCGACCTGGCGGCGTACGACGGTCCGGTCGCCGGCGTCGGCGCCTACGAGGCGCTGCGCGTCGAGCGCCGCGAGCCCCGGCTCGGACTCGACACCGACCACCGCACGATCCCGCACGAGGTCGGCTGGCTGAGCACAGCCGTCCACCTCGACAAGGGCTGCTACCGCGGCCAGGAGACGGTCGCGCGCGTTCACAACCTCGGCCGACCGCCGCGCCGGCTGGTGCTGCTGCACCTCGACGGCAGCGACAGCGAGCTCCCCACCACGGGGGAGGCGGTGCAGCTCGACGGCCGCGACGTCGGTCGGGTCGGCACGGCCGTGCGCCACCACGAGCTCGGTCCGATCGCGCTGGCGCTGGTCAAGCGACAGGTGCCCGACGACGCGGCCCTGCAGGCCGGTCCGGTAGCCGCCAGCATCGACCCCGATCTCGCCTTCGAGCTGCCGGGCTCGCCCGCCCGTGCCGCCGCCTCCGCCCGCGAGGGGCTGCTGCGCCACCGCCGCTGAGCGCCCGGCGACCGATCACGGCGCCACCACCAGCTCGGCACGGAGGACCCCGGCTCACGTGGGCTCGGCGGCCCGCCCGGGGCGCCGTACGCCGGACCTCGGACCCCGCCCCGGACCCCGCCCCGGACACCGGATCCCGGATCCCGCACCCCGGGCGTGCGTGCGGGCGTCCCTGTTGGGGGCATTGTGTGTGGTCGCGGGATAGTACCGAACTGCCCCCAGATCCGGGGGCAGTTCAATACGGTCCCTGAGCGTGTGTGCCTGCCCCACGGGATGGGGGCGTTGCCGGGGGTCAAGGACCCGGCTGGTCAGCCTCGGCCGAACAGTCCCTTGCGCTTCTTCGGCGTTTCGGCGACCGGCCGAGTCGACGGCGGGCGGGCCGGCCTCGTCGGCGTCGAGCTCGGCGGGTCGTCGTCGAGACCGAGCGAGCTGAGCTCCCGCAGCAGCGATGCGGTGTCGGTGTCTGCGGGGGAGAAGAACGGCACGGGCTCGTCGTCCCACGACGACGGCGCCGGCTCGGGGTCCGCCGCGTCGGCGACCGCACCCCTCGCGGCGGGCCGGATGTCGGCGACGTCCATCGACGCGGAGGCGCTCAGCTCGGCAAAGGCCGCTGCCTGCGCCTCGGCGTGGTCTGCGGAGTACGACGGGAGTTCCGGCTCGTCGAATTCGGCTGTGTAGGAGGCGAAGTCGGTGGCAGCAGCCTCCTCTGCCCGGGACTTCGCCGCCGCGGCGCTCTCCTGCTCGAGACGTGCCGCTTCGGCGAACTCCGCCCGCGCGGCCAGCGCCAGCTCCTCGTCGAGACGCACCTGCTCGGCGGCCGCCAGTCGCTCGACCTCGACCTGTGCGAACAGTCGCTCCTGCTCCTGCTGGGCGGCCTCGGCGGTGACGCGCTCCTGAGCGAGCCGGTCGGACTCGGCCTGCTCGGCAGCGAGGCGCTGAGCCTCGCGTCGTACGGCCTCGACCTCGGCGGCGCGCGCCTGCTCGGCGCGGTCGGCTTCGGCCTGTTCCGCGGCGAGGCGCTCGTGTTCGGCCTGCTCTGCTGCTCGGCGCTCGGTCTCGAGCCGCGCGGCCTCGATCTCGGCGGCGATTCGGTCGGCCTCGGCCTGCTCCGCCGCCACCTGCTCGACCGCCTCCTCCTGCCGCTGCTGCTCGGCGCGGGCCTGCTCGTCGAGCCGGGCGGCTTCGCGTACTTCGTGGAGGTCGACGACCTCGGCGACGTGGCCATCGGGGAGCAGGTCGTCGCGGCGCTCCTGCTCGGCAGCGCGGGCCGCTTCGAGCTCAGCCTGGGCGGTGGCGAGCTCCTCGGCGTCGGCCTCGCGGCGGGCGGCAGTGCGACGGGCGCGCTCGGCCTTCCTGGGGTCCTCCGGCACGACCGGCGCGGGAGGCGGGGCGGCGCGGTGCGTCGGTCCGGAGAAGACGTCGTCGTCGGCCGTGGCCGGGCCGAGCAGGCCGGCGAGCGCTTCGGAGACACGGGAGATGGAGCTGTTGACGCTGGCGTCATCGGAACGGGTCGAGACCTGCCGGCTCTCGGTGACCTGCTCCTCGTCGGGGGCCCAGGCCTGCGACGGCACGTGCGTGGGGGTGGCGAGCAGGGCGCTGACCAGCCGCGACGCCACGTCGGCCGGCGCGAGCGGCTCGACCTCGGCGTCGTCGAGGTCCACCTCGCGCGCGACGGGGGCGTCCTCGACCTCGAGCAGCCCGGCGCCGACGAGGGTGAAGACGACCTGACCGGCTTCGTAGAGGGTGAAGCCGCACTCGCGGGCCAGCTCGGTGATCGAGCGGGCGCCGTCGACCTTGCAGAGCAGCGACCACGCGTCGGGATCGATCTGCATCTCGTTGGAGCTGCTGCCCGCGGTCGACAGGACCGGGACGGAGTCAGGTCCGTGCAGGGTCTGCTCCATCGCGGCCCAGTGGGACCGGCGGGAGGTGATCTCGTCGAGCAGCACGTCGACGGCGGTGGGCGGGGCGACGTCCTCGCGGGTGCGCTCGTTGACGCGGAACTTCCACGCGCCGCTGCGCCACGGCAGCACGTCGGACAGCGACTCGCGTACCTGCTCCTCGACGAAGGCCTGGACGACCGGCTGGTCGACGTAGCCGAGGTGAACGAGCAGCTCGCCGAGCCGCCAGCCCTGCAGCTCCGTGCGCTGGGCCTCGAGGGCCTCCGCCAAGGCCTCGGGGGCGAGCGCGCCGGAGGACACCAGGCGGGAGCCGAGCTGGGGGCGGCGCCCCGGGGCCACCACCGCGTAGACGCGGCCGCCGCGCAGGTAGGTCCTGGCGACCTCGCCGGCCGGGTCGGTCACGTGCAGGCAACCGGACGCGTCGCCGTCGGCCAGCCGCCGAAGGACCTCGGCGATCGTGGTGGTGGAGAGGTCGCCCTTGAGCACGTGAACGACCTCCCGGGAGCGTCGGCGGGAGCACAGCACCGGGCGGTGCCGTGCTCCCGGACCATCGGCAGCACGTGCCCGGACGTTGAGCCGGACAGGTCAACCGGATGAACAGGGCGCCTCAGCAGCCGGTGTCTGCCAGGATGAGGGCCCGTACAACCCCGAAGGAGCAGGCGTGAGCGTCGAGGACCCCTCCATCACGCGCCCCGCGAGCGCGCCGTCATCCGTCGCGTCTCCCAGGAACCGCCGGATCGACCGCGTGCTGTCCGAGGGCTACCTCGACGGCCTGCACGATCTGCCGCTGTCGGAGGTGCGCGAGCTGCGCACCGACGCCGAGCAGGAGGAGGTCGACCTGTCCTACCTCCGCCGCATGATCCAGGGTCGGCTCGACATCCTGCGGGCCGAGCTCAACCGTCGGGACGGGACCAGCTCGGCCACCCTCGTCGAGGGCCTGGCCGCGATCCTGGCCGACGAGCCGCGTGCCCCGGCCCGGGGCCTGGGTCGCCACTCCACGCTCGAGCCGTCGCGGGCCGACAGCCACCGTCGCTACGTCGAGGCCCTGGTGGCCGACGTCGACCTGTCTGACGTGGGCGCCCGGTCCACCGAGGAGCTCACGAGCGCGAGGGGGACGCTGACCCACGAGGAGTCCGGTCTCTCGGCCAAGCGCCGACAGGTCCAGGCCGTCATGGACGCCTGCAGCGCCGAGATCACCCGGCGCTACCGGGACGGCGAGGCCGACGTCGGCACCCTGCTCGGCGAGCAGCCGACCTCGCGCGCGTGACCGGCCCGGTGTGAGCCTGCCGGTCCTGGTCGAGCTCGTCCGCTCCGGCGTCGTCGAGAGCACCCATGCGGCGTCCGTCGTCGCCCTGCGCGCCGACGGCTCGGTCGCGCTGGCCCTCGGTGCCCTCGACGTCCCGGTGTTCCCCCGCTCGTCGAACAAGCCGCTGCAGTCCGTCGGCCTGCTCGACGCCGGGTGGGACCCCGTCGACGACGCGTGCCTGGCCCTTGCGACCGCCTCGCACTCCGGGGAGCCGCGGCATCTGGAGGTCGTACGACGCACGCTGAGCGCGGCCGGCCTGGACGAGAGCGCGCTCGGCTGCCCGCCGCTGCTGCCGCTGTCCGAGGCGGCCGCCCACGCCCTGCTGGCCTCTGGCGGGAAGCCCAGCCGGTTGACGATGAACTGCTCGGGCAAGCACGCCGCCATGCTCGCGACCTGCGTGGTCAACGACTGGCCTGTCGAGGGCTACCTCGCGCCCGGGCACCCCGTGCAGGTCGCGCTCAAGGACGCGATCGAGGACCTGGCTGAGGAGCCGGTCCGGCACGTCGCGGTCGACGGCTGCGGTGCCCCGCAGCACGCGTTGACGCTGACCGGCCTCGCTCGCGCCTTCGCAGCGCTGGTCACCCGCGACGGCACCTGCCGGCGCACCGCCGAGGCCATGCGTGCGCACCCCGGGCTGGTCGGCGGCACCGGTCGTGACGTGACGGCACTGCTCGAGGGAATCCCCGGGCTGGTGTGCAAGGACGGCGCCGAGGGCGTCTACGCCGCGGCCCTGCCTGACGGTTCGGCCGTGGCGGTCAAGGTCGCGGACGGCGCGACCCGGGCGGCGACGCCGGTCCTGGTCGGCGGGCTGCGTGCGCTCGGGGTCACCGCCGATGTCCTGGACCGCCTGGCCACCACGCCGGTGCTGGGCGGCGGGCAGCCCGTCGGCGAGCTGCGCCTCGCCGGGTCCCTCGCCCCTTAGCGCAGGCGCGTACGCCCTGGCCTAGGACGTTGGACCTCTTGACTCCCCGGCTGGGGGTGTGACGCTGAGACCTCGCCACGGCCGTACGCCCCGGAGGTCTCATGAGCCACAACTGCCCGCTCTGCGGACTGCGCTTCCGCTTCGCCAGCGAGCTCGATCAGCACGCACGGGACGACCACATCAAGGTGGAGCTGGACGAGAAGGACGCCACCATCACGAGGTACACCAAGTCCAGTCGTCCGGTCCACGGCACCTTCTACGACAACTCACCCGAGCGCCTGGCTGGCAAGGACCGGCCGCTCAACGCACCCGTCGAGGGCAGCAAGGAGCGCTGACCGCGTGGAGGAGGCCTCGGCCGGTCCCTAGGCTTGCGGCGTGGACCTCCTCACCTCGCTGGCCCTGCTCGTCGGTCTTGTCCTGCTCGTGGTCGGCGGGGAGCTGCTGGTCCGGGGCGGCAGCGGCCTCGGCCGGACGCTGGGACTGTCGCCGCTGATCGTCGGGCTGACGATCGTCGCCTTTGCGACCTCGGCGCCCGAGCTGGCCGTCTCGCTCGACGCGACGCTGTCGGGTGCGCCCGGACTGGCTGTCGGCAACGTCGTCGGCAGCAACATCGTCAACATCCTGCTCGTGCTGGGTCTCGCGGCCGTGGTGCTGCCCGTCGCGGTCCGGAGCCAGCTGGTGCGCATCGACGTCCCGGTCATGGTGGCCCTGTCGGTCCTGCTGCTCGTCCTCGCGCTCGACGGCTCGGTCGGCCGCCTCGAGGGCGGGCTGCTGGTGGCCCTGCTCGTCGTGTACGTCACCTGGATCGTCGTGGTGGGTCGGCGCGCAGGGGTCGACGACCCGTCGCCCCAGGCGGCGCCTCCTGTCGCGCCGCGCCCCCTGGTCGACGTCGTGCTGGTGGTGGTCGGTGTGGCCCTGCTCGTGCTGGGCGCGCGGCTGCTGGTCGCCGCCGCTACGGACGTCGCCGCGGCGTTCGGCGTCAGCGACCTGGTCATCGGCCTGACCGTCGTCGCGGTCGGCACCTCCTTGCCGGAGCTGGCGACCTCGATCATCGCGGCGCTCCGCGGCGAGCGGGAGTTGGCGATCGGCAACGTCGTCGGCAGCAACATCTTCAACATCACCGCTGTGATGGGGCTGACCGCGGCGATCGCCCCCGGTGGGGTGCCGGTGCAGGCGGCAGCGCTGCGCTTCGACCTGCCGGTGATGGTCGCCGTCGCGGTGGCGCTGGTCCCGGTCGTGTTCACCGGCTTCACCATCGCCCGGTGGGAGGCCGGGGTCTTCCTGGCCTACTACGTCGCCTACGTCGCCTACCTGCTTCTGGCGGCCGCGGACCACGACGCCCTGCCGGCCTACAGCACGGTGATGCTCGGCTTCGTCGTGCCGATCACCGTGCTCACGCTCGCGGTGCTCGTGGCGTACGAGATCGGGCTGCGCCGCGGCCGCCGTCAGGAGGACGACCAGCCGAGCCCCTCCGGCTGAGCGCGACCGGCCGATCGGGTCACGACGCGCGTGGCCCAGGCAGGACCTGATCGCGAGGCACATGACGCGTCCTGTGAGAGACGTCACTGCCGGGTGCTAGCAGGAGTGCTTGCTCTTGCTAGCACCCGGGTCTATCGTTGTCAGCACACCCGGACAACGAACACGGAGGAGGACCCATGGCAGGCATCGACGTACGCCACCTGGGTGACTTCATCCGCGAGCAGCGCGGCGCCAGCGACATCTCGCTGCGTCAGCTGGCCAAGCTGGCCGGTGTCAGCAACCCCTACCTCAGCCAGATCGAGCGGGGGCTGCGCAAGCCCAGTGCCGAGATCCTGCAGCAGATCGCCAAGGCTCTCCGGATCTCCGCGGAGGCGCTCTACGTGCAGGCCGGCATCCTCGAGCAGCGCGAGGGCACGGGCCTGGTGGCCGACGCCATCCACGCCGACGAGGCGCTCAACGAGCGGCAGAAGCAGGTGCTGCTCGAGATCTACGACAGCTTCCGCAAGGAGAACGTCGTCGCGACGCCCCCGGCGGAGGCCGCCGCCGTGTCGGTCGTGACCACGACCGACCTCACGACAGAGCTGATCGCCCAGGCCGCCCCTGACCCGGCGCCCGCCGCTAAGCTCGCACGCCGTCCTCGGGTCGCGTCGCGTGCCATGACGCTCCGGTCCGCGGAGCGCCCCGCGGGTGACGAGCCGGCCGCCGGCTGACGCGCCCCGCTCCACCTCGTACGACACCCCCCACAGACCGCACCAACCCAACCCTGCCCAGGAGGCACCGCATGAGCACGTCCACCACCGCCACCCCGAAGATCACCGCCGACGTCGACACGACCGGCGACAAGGTCACCGGGCGCTTCACCGTCAAGAACCTCCCGACCTTCGACGTCTCCGAGGCCACCAAGCCGCTGTTCGCCGTCGTCGGCGTCGCCGACCTCGCGATCGAGCAGGTCAAGGACGTCCCGGCCCAGGTCAAGACCTTCCCCACCCAGGTGCAGAACCTGCGCGGCGACGTCGAGGCTCGCGTCGAGAAGGCCACCGACAAGGTCAATGACCTGTACGCCAAGCTGGCCGTGCGCGGCGAGCGCCTCGTCACCCAGATCCGCCGTCAGCCGGCCACCGAGGCGGCCATCGCCGAGGGCAAGCAGGCCGTCAAGAAGGCCGAGGCGGCCGCCGACTCCGCCAAGCGCTCCGTCAAGGCCGGCGAGAGGGCCGTCGAGGACGCCGCCGCCAAGATCGGCTAGTCGTCCATCCCCTGTACCGCACGACCCCCGGCGCCCTCGCGGCCCGGGGGTCGCGCGTGTCCGATGGATGAGCGACACTGGACCGGTGTTCGACCCCACCTTCCTCTTGCTGTCCGTGCTCGGTCTCGGCGCCCTCGCGCTGAAGGTCTGGGCTCTCGTCGACGCGTGCACCCGCCCGGGCGAGGCGTATCCGGCCGCGGGCAAGCTGAGCAAGCCGATCTGGATCGCCATCCTGGCCGCTGCGGTCCTGCTCGGAGGGACCAGCGTGATGGGCCTGCTCGGCCTGGTCGGGACGGTGGCCGCGATCGTCTACCTCGTCGACGTGCGCCCCGCGGTGCGAGAGCTGCGCCGCGGCGGTCCCTACAGCAACGGCCCGTACGGCTGAGCCTGGGCACAGCTCGACAGGTCAGGGGTGGCCGAGCTCCGGGACCAGGTCGTTCTGCGGTTCCTGCCCGACGTGGATGAACACCAGGGCGGAGTCGGTGTTGCCCGGGACCTCCGCGGTCTCGCCGTTGGCCTCGTAGACGTCGAGCAGGCCGGGGGCGTCACTCGCCGCCAGCAGCCGCCGCACGCCCTCCTGGACCATCGTCGACTCCCCGTCGCGGCTTCCGCCGCGCAGCACCACCAGCTCCTCGGACATGCCCCCGACCTACCCCCGTCGCTGACGTCGGCAAACGGGCCTTTGAGTTGTCCGGGTTCGTCAATACATGTCCGTCTCTGGCCTCGACCGATCAGGTGAACTTGCACCGACGGTGATATCAACACGTCGGCTGCGGTGTTGCAGCCCGTACCGCCCTCGTCACTCCCCGGAGGAAGACCATGCCCCGCCCCGCCACCGTGAGCGTCGAGCTCGACCTGTGCCTGGTCGTCCCCGACGGCCCCTCGCTGCCGCTGCTGGCCGACCTGCGCTACGCCGCGGACGACCCCTGGGCCGTGCGGGTCGCCTTCCGCGTGGGCGGTGACGGCATCGTCGAGTGGATGTTCGCGCGGCAGCTGCTCACCGACGGGATCGCGCGGCGGGTCGGCGAGGGTGACGTCCAGGTATGGCCGTCCCTGGTGGACGAGCACCGCGTCGTCAACCTCGCGATGGCCTCCCCCTCGGGCTCGGCGCTGTTCGAGATCGAAAGGGACGCGCTCGTGGAGTTCCTGCAGCAGACCTACCTGAGCGTGCCGACCGGGTCCGAGGAGCGGGTCGTCGACCTCGACGCCGAGCTCGCCCTGCTGCTCCCGACGTAAGGGCGGTCAGTCGACCACCCGGTCAGTCCACCACCCCGCCACCGCCGCGGCGGGACCCGGCGAGCCGCGGCAGCACCTGTCCGGCCGCCTCGTGCAGGGGCCGCAGGACCAGGACGCCGGGCCGGTCGCTCAGCGCCTCGGCGTCGTGGGCGGTGTGCGCGGTCAGGGCCACCTGGCCGGTGTAGCCGTACGCGCGGACGGCGTGGAGCAGCACGAGGTTGACCGTCAGATCGGGGACGGTGCAGACCACGGCGTGGACCTCGCCGAGGGGCAGTGCCCCGGCGAGCTCGGGCTCGGTGACGTCGCCGTACAGCGTGTCGACGCCCCGCTCGCGCCACGTGGCGAGCAGGTTCGGGTCGTGCTCGACGAGCAGCAGGCGGTCCCCCCGGGCGTGGAACTGCTCCACGAGCGCCCCGCCGAAGCGCCCTGCGCCGACGACGACCACGTCGTACGGGTCTCCGCCGGACTCGGGCTCGTCGCCCTGGGTGGGGGCGGCCCGCTCGAACACCGACAGCAGCGGCGCGATCCGCTCGTAGATCTGCTTGGAGTACAGGATCAGGTAGGTCGACAGGCCGATCGTCACGATCCCCACGACCGTCACCAGCCCCAGGACCGGGCTCTCGATGTGGCCCAGCGACAGACCGAGGGCAGTGAGGATCAGCGAGAACTCGCTGATCTGGGCCACGGCCAGCCCGGACAGGAACGACACCTTCTTGCGGTAGCCCATCAGGCCCATCACGACCATGACGATCAGCGGGTTCCCCACCAGGACGAACACCGACAGCAGCAGGGCCGGCCCGACCTGGTCCAGGGCGTCGGAGAACTCCATCGTCGCGGCCAGGTCGATGAAGAAGAACAGGATGAGGATGTCCCGCAGGCTCACCAGCCGGGCACCCAGCGCCTCCCGGTAGGCCGTCGAGGCCAGGCTCACGCCGGCCAGGAAAGCCCCGACCTCCTTGCTCAGCCCCAGGCCGTCGCTGGCCGCCGCCACCGCCACCGCCCAGGCCACGCCGAACAGCACCAGCAGCTCCGGGCTCGTGGCCATGCGGTCCAGCAGCCGGGTGAGGACGTACCGGGCCAGCACCGCGATGGCGAGCACGAACACCACGCCTCGTGCGGCGGTGAACGCCATGTCCACGAGCACCGTGCCCTCGGCGTCGCCCCGGTCGCCCACGGCAGTGATGACGATCATCGCGATGATGACGACGATGTCCTGGACGATGAGGAAGCCGACGGCGATCCGGCCGTGCAGCTCGTCGAGCTCGCGCTTGTCCGACAGCAGCTTCACGATGATGATCGTCGAGGAGAAGGTCAGCGCCACGGCGATGTAGAGCGACGAGACCGTGTCGAAGCCCAGGGCCAGGGCGATCCCGAAGCCCACGACCGACGTGAAGACCACCTGCGCCAGGCCGGTCACGAGCGCGACGGGCCCGGTGGTGCGGATCAGGTGCAGGTCGAGCTTGAGGCCGACCAGGAACAGCAGGACGGCGATGCCGACCTCGGCCAGCAGGGAGACCTGCTCCGTCGCGGTCACCAGGCCCAGCGCGGGCCCGACCAGGATGCCGACGGCGATGTAGGCCACGATCAGCGGCTGGCGCAGCAGCTGTGCGAGCCCGCCGACGGCCGCCGCGACCAGCAGGATCAGGGCGATCTGCGCGAAGTCGCTGTCGAGCACGGTGTCTCCTGCCCTCCGTTCAGACTGCCCCACGGGACCGTGAGCTCGCCGAGGCGGTGTCGCACCGGACCGGCCTGCGGCCAGTCCAGGGTCTCGCAGGCCGCCACCCAGCGCTGACGCGCCCCGTATGGCGCGTACGCCGCGGCGCGGTCCCAGGCCGCGTCGAGCGCCGTCAGCAGCCCGTGGACCGGCTCGCCCTCGACGTTGTGGTGGATCAGCGCCTTCGGCAGCCGCTCGGCCAGGTCCGACGGCCGCTGCAGGCTCGGCAGGTGGGCGGCCAGCGTCAGCGTCCGCGGCCCGTCGGCGTCCAGCGCCACCCAGCACGCTCGCCGGCCGATCTCGTCGCAGGTGCCCTCGACCAGCAGCCCGCCCGCGGCAAGCCCGGCCCGCAGGGTCGCCCAGGCCTCGAGCGCCGGCTGCTCGTCGTACTGCCGCAGGACGTTGAGGGCGCGCACGACCAGGGGGCGCAGGCCGGCGAGCTCGAAGCCGCCGCGCCGGAAGGCCAGGCCGTCGGTCGTCGCCGCCTGCGCCGCCGCGACCCGCTCGGGATCGATCTCGAGGCCGACGACCTGCGCGTCGGCCCGGACCGCCCGGACGCGGGCGAGCAGCTCGACGGTCGTGACCGGGGTGGCGCCGTAGCCCAGGTCGACGACCACCGGCGGCGCGTCCGCGCTCCTGAGCAGGTGGCCGTGCACCCCGACCAGCCAGCGGTCGACCCGGCGCAGCCGGTTGGGGGCGGTGGTCCCGCGGGTCGCGAGGCCGAGCGCGCGGGCCCGGCCCGCGGCGTACCGCTTGGGCTTGGCCATCGG
>Ga0105047_10006957_pt1 | contig 19114 bp, 18 predicted proteins | sample MAT04_FD_78384 | JGI IMG/M metagenome (GOLD analysis project Ga0105047, IMG submission 78384) | Freshwater microbial communities from Lake Fryxell liftoff mats and glacier meltwater in Antarctica - MAT-04 (megahit assembly) | ecosystem: Environmental > Aquatic > Freshwater > Ice > Liftoff... | reverse complement strand
TTCTTCCGCCAGCCTTTACGAACGTCTGGGCCGGCGTCCCGGCATTGAGGCCATCGCTTCCGACATCTGGGACAACCACATCAAGAACCCGATCATCAACAACCGCTACGCCGCCAGCGATCCAGTCAACGTCAAGCGTCTGGTCACCGAACTGTGCTGCGCCGGTTTCGGCGGGCCGGAGACCTACAGCGGCAAGGACATGATCAGCGCGCACAAGGGCATGAACATCAACGAGGCCGAGTTCATCGCCGTGTGCGATGACGTGCTCAAGGCGCTGGACATGAATCAGGCCGGGCAGCGGGAAAAGGACGAGGTGCTGTGCATCCTGTATTCCCTGAAGGATCAGGTCGTCCATCTCTAACGGACATGACTTTGGGTGAGACGCCCCGGAGCATGAAAGTCATGTCCGTTTCCCTCTCCCCCAACCTCTCCCGCCTGCGGGTGAGGGGAGCGGCAAGAAGTCGCTTCGCGATTTTCACGTTAACCGCGTCGGGCGCCGATCCAGGGCGCCCGCGCCCCCTACAAGGAGTTCGCCGTGTTCGGTTTCTTCTCCCGCAAGGGCCCCAATAGCGCCCATATCTCGCCGTGCGGAACGACCATCGAGGTTGCTCCCGGCGACAACCTGCTCAAAGCCGCTCTGAACCATGGCCTGCCCTGGCCGCACAATTGCCGCGTCGGCAGTTGCGGGCAATGCCGCTGCCGCCTGGTCAGCGGCAAGATCAAACCGCTGAACGACTTCAGCTATGTGCTGAGCGGCGAGGAAATCGACGCCGGCATGATCCTGGCCTGCCAGAGCAGTCTGCGCGGCAATGTCGAGATCGAGGTGGTCATGGACCAGCCCGCAACGCCGTTGTCGCAACCGAAGACCGTGACCGGGGTGATCGTGCAGATGCGTTCCCTGACGCACGACATCCAGGAGGTCCGCATCCGCCTGGACGAAGCGATGCCGGCCTATCTGGCTGGGCAGTACGCCGAGTTGTCGGTGCCAGGCGTGATCGAGAAGCCGCGGTCCTATTCCTTCGCCAGCGCTCCGGAAAACGAAGCGCCCGGCCATGTCAGTTTCTTCATCCGCCATGTCCCCGACGGCGAAATGACAACCTGGTTGCATGGCGCCCGGCGGGAAGGGGAACGGGTCAGCATCACCGGACCTTATGGCTCGTTCTGGTTGCGCGAATCACGCGCGCCGATGCTGTGCATTGCCGGCGGCAGCGGCATGGCACCGATCAAGGCGCTGCTGGAGCAAGTTTCGCAGCACGGTTTTCAGCGCCAGGTCACTTATGTGTTCGGTGCGCGCACACGCGAGGACCTGTATTGCCTGGACGAAATGCAACAGATCAAGGCGCGCGGCAACGGCCATTTCAACTTCATCCCGGTGTTGTCGCGCGAACCGGAGGACAGCGACTGGAGCGGCCTGCGCGGCCATTGCACCGACATCCTGGCGCCGGAATCGATGGATCTGCCCAACAGCCATGCCTATCTGTGCGGCCCGCCAGCGATGATCGACAGCGCCATCGAGTGTCTGACCCGCGCCGGGGTGTGCCAGGAACACATCTACTACGACAAGTTCCTCGATGCTTCGCACATGCAGGGTGGGCGCGGCCGTTGATACGGTCGGGCTGCGTCACATTAGTGTGACGGAGTGTCATCCATTTGCACTTTTGGATTACAGCCGGTCTTCCTCCGGATGCGGACTGGATGCAGCGGAACCCGGTGGCAGCGCGCCTTCGCAGCAACGATTCGAAGCTGGTGCGGTTATTGCTTTGGATATAAGGCCGGATGTGAGTCGCAGGTGGGCTCGCCACCCTGTTCGATGCCGGCATGACCTGATCTGACCGGAGCAATTTCCATGGATTACCCGACCCATCCGCTGGCCTGGGTGTGGCTGCTGGCGCTGCTTGCCCTGATGGCGGGTCTGGTGCTGTATGTGACGCGTCTCAACCTGCGCCTGCGCCATTCCAAGCGGGTGCTGGAAACTGAAATCGACGAGCGTTGCCGAGCCGAGGATAAGCTGGCGGAAAACGAGAATCGCCTGCGCCAGATCATCGCGTCCGAGCCGGAATGCGTGAAGCTGCAAAGCTTGGACGGCATCCTGCTGGAAATGAATCCAGCTGGACTCCGGCTAGTGGAAGCCGGCCAGCCCAGTGAGATCATCGGCACTTCGGTCTACAACATCATCGCGCCGGAGTTTCGCGACGATTACCGCGCACTTTCCGAACGCGTATTCGCCGGCGAATCCGGCGTCATGGAGTTTCAGATCGTCAGCCTGAAAGGTCGTCTGCGTTGGATGGAAACCCACGTCGTTCCGCTGTGCGACGCACGCGACAAGGTGATCGCCCTGCTTGGCATCACGCGCGACATCACGGCGCGCAAGCATGCCGAGGACGAGGTGCGCCTGCACTATCGCGAACTGGCGCATGCCTCCCGCGTCAACACCATGGGTGAGATGGCCTCCGGTCTGGCGCACGAACTGAACCAGCCGTTAGCCGCCATCGCCAATTACTCGCGCGGCTGTCTGCGTCGCATTCGCTCCGGTGCTGGCACGGTGGACGATCTCACCCTGGCGATCGAGCAGGTATGCAACCAGGCCGACCGCGCTGCCGACATCATCAGCAGCCTGCGCCGCTTTGTGAACAAGGAAGACAGCCCGCCCCGGCCGCAGGATCTGCATGCCATCGTCCGGGAAGCCATGCTGATCGCCGGCCCGGAGGCAAGCCAACACCAGGTCGAGATCATTCTGGAACTGGCCGCAACCATGCCGCCGGTACTGGGCCACGCGATCCAAATTGAACAGGTCGTACTGAATCTGGTGCGCAACGCGGTGGAAGCGATGGATGACGTGCCGCCGCCGCAACGTCGACTTGAACTGTGCACGTTCTTGGAAGACGACATGGCGGTGGTGGAAGTTCGTGATAACGGACCTGGTCTGAGCAGGGAAATGCAGAGCCGCATCTTCGATCCGTTCTTTACCACCAAGGCTGCCGGCATGGGCATGGGACTGCCGATCTGTCGTTCCATCGTCGAGGCGCATGGCGGTACCTTGGTCTCTCTCGCCAACCCCGACACGACTGCCTGTATCGCTGCCGAGGGAGCTGGACTGATCTTCCATTTCACCCTGTGCCTGGCTGCGCAAGAAGTAGAAGAGGTTATTCATGATTGAACGACAAAACGTATTTGTGGTGGATGATGATCAGGCGGCGCGCGAATCGCTGCGCTGGCTGCTGGAGTCGGTCGGGCATCGCGTCGCCTGTTACGCCTCGGCGCGTGAATTTCTCGATGTCTACGATGGCAAGGTTCCCGGCTGTCTGGTGCTGGATGTGCGCATGCCGGGGATGAGCGGCCTGGAACTGCAAAATCATCTGCTCGAACGCAACTGGTGCCTGCCGGTGATTGTCGTCACCGGTCATGGCGACATCCCCATGGCGGTGCGCGCGATGAAGTCAGGCGCAGTGGATTTCTTGCAGAAACCGTATAACGATCAGGTCCTGCTCGACCGTATCCAGCAAGCTCTGGAACTGTGCAATCAGCGCCGTCGCAACCACGACGAACTGGCGCAGATTCAGGCCCGCCATCATCAGCTCACGCCGCGTGAGCGGGAAGTGGCTGCGCTGGTGGTGGCTGGCAATGCGAACAAGGTGATTGCCATCGAACTCGGTCTGAGTCCGAAGACCATCGAAGTGCATCGCGCCAATGTCATGTTCAAGATGCAGGCACATTCCCTGTCCGAGTTGGTGCAGATGTACATGAGACTGCAAACGGATGGCGCTGCAGCCTCCGCCAATGCGGAAACTCACGCATTGACATAGGGAATGTACTCAGCCCGGTAGCTGTTCGTCCGACTTATTTTTCGACTCCCGAGCGTCTTAAATTGATTTTTCCGGCAAGCATCCGCCTGCCGCTAATTTGATACGCAAGAGGAGCCAGATCATGTCGCAAGAATCTGTCAAAGCTGCCCTGATGCAGGCCATCGCCGGCATCCAGGGCGCCCCCGGCGCAGCCAAGGTGGTGTTTCGCGCCGAGACCCAACTGGAAGAGGATGTTCGTTGCAGCGCCAAGGTGCGAGATTTCCCGCCGATCTTCGTCGATGAGCCGCCCGAACTGGGCGGCGCCGATACCGCCGCCAATCCGGTGGAACTGCTGCTGGTGGCGCTAGGCGCCTGCCAGGAAATTATGTACAGCGCGTATGCCTCAGTGATGGGCGTGCAGCTCAACAGCGTCAAGGTCAATCTACGCGGATATCTTGACCTGCGCGGCCTGTTCGGCATGGACGCCGCGATCCCGCCCGGTTACCAGAAGATCGTGTTCGAGACCCAGGTGGATAGCCCGGCCGATACCGAAACCCTGATGAAGCTGGTGCGAACTGTGGAGAGGCACTGCCCGGTGCTGGATTGCCTGGTGCGCGCGATCGAAGTCAGTGGTCAGGTCACGCTCAACGGACAGCTGATGGAACCCGAGGCGGTGGCGGCCTGAAGCGACGAACCAGACTCGCCCGCCAATTAAGCGCGGGCGAGCACAGGAGAACACAGCAGGTCCAAACATCTTGCCATCATCGGCGGCGGACCCGCCGGTTACGTCGCTGCTTCACACGCCGCCGCGCTGGGCGCCCGGGTCAGCCTGATCGACTCGCAGCCACTGGGCGGAACCTGCCTGCATCGTGGCTGCATTCCCACCAAGACCCTGGTAGAAGTCTGCAATCTGCTCGACAAGATGCGCCGTGCCGAAACCTACGGCCTGCGTATGACCGGCGCTGTCGAAGCCGACTGGCCGGCGATTTGCGCCAAGGCAGGGCGGGTCATCGGTCTTCTCAATCGCGGCATCGACGGCCTCATGGCGGATCGCCAGGTGATCCATATCCAGGGACGCGGACGGGTCATCGACGGTCATCATGTGGAAGTGCCCGGCCACGGCATCGTTATCGCCGATGGCGTGCTGATCTGTACCGGGTCCAGCCCGATCCGGCCGGAAAGCTTCCATGTCGATGGTGAATTGATCGCCACCAGCGACGACCTGCTGAAATGGGACAGCCTACCGCATTCCCTGCTCATCGTCGGCGAAGGCGTGGTGGCCTGCGAATTCGCCTTCATCATGAATTCGCTCGGCGTGGCTGTGACCATGACTGCCCTGAGCGAACGACCACTGCCGTTTCTCGATCACGACATCGCCAGCGTGGTGCAACGCGAGATGCGCAAGCGCGGCATCGAATTCATCGGCGGTTCCGCTGTGGAACGGCTGGCAGCCGGCCCGGATGGCATCGTCGCCTACGCCGACGGGGAGCGCGTGGCGGTCGGCGAGCGCGCTCTGGTCGCGGTCGGTCGCCGTCCCAACAGCCAGGGACTCGGCCTGGAGTTGGCACGGGTGGCTGTGGGTCCGCGTGGCGAGATCATTACCGACGCGCAGATGCGCACCAACCAGTACGGGCTCTATGCCGTGGGCGACGTCAACGGCCGACTGGCGCTGGCGCATGCCGCCTCGGCTCAAGCCCGCCTGGCGGTGGACCACGCCCTTGATCTGGACCCGGCACCGCTGGATGAAACCGCCATCCCGTGGGCGGTATTTACCATGCCGGAGATCGGCAGCGTCGGCCTGTCCGAACACGCTGCCATCGCCCAAGGCCATGTGGTCAGTTGCGGCCGCTTCGACCTTCGTGGGCTTGGCAAGGCGCAGGCCATGGGCGAACTGACCGGCCTGGCCAAGGTGGTGGCCGACCGCATCAGCGGCCGCCTACTCGGCGTCCACATTATCGGCGCGCATGCCTCGGACATGGTGCACGAGGCCGCTGTGCTGATTCGCCAGGGCGCTACCGTGCATGCCATCACCCAGACCGTGCATGCGCATCCCACCTTGTCGGAAGCGTTGCTGGAAGCCGCCGAAGACGCCCTCGGCCAGGCCGTGCACAAACCAATGAAAGCCAAGGAGCTTAGCCGTGTCGCCGCATTACCCTGAAGACCGCTTTTATCACCTCGATGCCCTCTGGCTGAAAACACTGGGCGACGATGAAGCCTTGGTGGGCGTAAATCATCATGCCCAAACCAGCCTAGGCACGATCATGTACGTCGATCTGCCCCGGATCGGCAGCACGCTCCGCCAGGGCGCGGCCTTCGGCACCATCGAGTCGAGCAAGGCCGTCTCCGACCTTATCGCACCCGCGAGCGGCAAGGTGTTGGCCATCAACGCCGTCCTGCGCGCCGACCCCTCCATGGTCAACCGGGCACCCTATGCCGAGGGCTGGCTGCTGCGGATTCGACTGGATGCGCTGGGTGACAGCGTTGGATTGATCAGCGCCGAGGAATACTTGAAGAAAATAGGTGGCATCATGGTGTAGGGCAACGCTGGCTGGTAACGTCGCTACGGTGCCAGTTTTAGCGCGAAAAAAAGCAGGCAGGAAGCAACCGCCTCCTTAAAGGGGAGATATCCACTTATTCGACGCTGAGTGCCTTGCCCGGGCAGGCAGCGACGACTTGCTGGATCTGTTCCGCCGTGGCGTTTTCCGGCTGGATCACGAACTGGCCGTTTTCCACCTTGAATGCCTGGGGCAGGGTTTTTACGCAGTTACCGCTATGGCAACAGGCTTGGTCATTCCATAAGATTTTCATATGCGTTCCTCTGATGTGGCTGCAGGGCGGCTCCCGTGCGGAGGCGGGAAGCTAGGGTGCATTGTTGACCGTCGCGTTGAGCAAGCCTATTGGGGCAAATCCTTCTGGAACCAGGGAATTCTACGTATCGGCAATCAGGTTTCCGGGTCGTACATGTCGTGCTTGATGTGGTGCCGGTTGGTGATCAGCTCGTCGATGCTCGGTTCGTCGTTGATAGCACGCTGAATGGCCATCTTGGTGGCCTCGTAATTGGTGCGGTAGAGATCCTTGTGATCCAGGTTGGCATCGGTGGCGCAGCGCGGGTCGATCCACACCAGGCTGACGATGCAAAGGTCGTTGATCTGATCTTTCGGCAGTATGCCTTCGATCACGCAGTCGAGCACCGCGTCGGCGGTGGCGGCTTGCACGACGCCGCCGAACAGGTCGACATAGGCCATGCTCTTCATGGTGACTTTGGGCACCATCAGCGTGGCCGGGCGCACCTGCTGGTTGCAGGCGCGGATGGCGAACATGCGGGTGTGTCCGGCGCTCTGGCCCATCATGTTGGCAAAGGCGTGGCCGACCGGGCCATCGGTGCGGCCGATCAGGATTTCCGGCATGGCGTCGGTGAATTGGCCTTCCCTGGCGAATACGGTGGCTTCACCGGATTTGAAAACGATCTCATTGCTCACTGGAGGTCCTTTCTGTGCAGTTTGATGGTCGGTTTGTTGGGGGCGTTGATCAGGTTGGCGAGGCTGCCCAGCACGGTCTTTAATAGGCTGTTGAGGGCGACCTGATGCATCTTGTGTAGCGACCAATAGACCAGGCGCGCCATGGCGCCTTCGATCATGACGCTACCGCCGGTCAGCGCGCCCATCAGATTGCCGACCGTGCTGTAACGGCCGAGGGCGACCAGGGAGCCGTAGTAACGATAGCGGTACTTGGGCAGCGCCTTGCCCCTGATGCGCCGCTGGATGGCCTTCACCAGCATTGAGGCTTGCTGGTGGGCGGCTTGGGCGCGTGGCGGCACGTAACCGCCCGGCATCGGACAGGCGGCGCAGTCGCCGAACGCGAAGATGTCGTCATCGCGTGTAGTTTGAAGGGTTGGGCGGACCACGAGTTGGTTGATGCGGTTGCTTTCAAGTCCGGCCAGGTCGGCCAGGAAATCTGGCGCTTTGATGTCGGCGGACCAGACCATCATGCTGGCCGGGATGAATTTGCCACTGGCTGTAGACAGGCCATCCGAATGAACTTCAACCACGCGTTCATCAGCATGGACTTCCAAGCCAAGTTCTCCCAGGCGTTGTTCGATGGCCTGCGAAAGCCGTGGTGGCAGGCCTGACAGGATGCGGTTCGCGGCTTCGACGATGATCAGACGCACGGGTTTGTCAGGGTCCAGATTTTCCAATCCGTAGCTGGAAAGCTGGCGCATGGTGCCGTGCAATTCGGCGGCCAGTTCAACGCCGGTTGCGCCGCCGCCGACGATGGCGACCGTGAGCTGGCCGGGGATGATGGGTGATTCCTGGGTGTGGGCGCGCAAGCAGGTGTTGATCAGGCGGCGATGGTATTCACGCGCTTGATCCGGCGTATCCAGCATCAGGCAATGATCTATTACGCCTGGTACGCTGAAATCGTTGCCCTGGCTGCCGACGGCAATGACCAACGTGTCGTAGTCGAAGCTGCGGCGGAGGATGATTTCGACGCTGTTCTCATCGAGTACCGGTGCGACGAAGACCTGCTTGCACTTTCGATCCAGTCCGTCCATCCGGCCGAGACGAAAACGAAAATGGTGCCAGCGTGTCTGGGCGAGGTATTCCAGGCGATCCGCGTGCGAATCCAAGCTGCCCGCAGCGACTTCATACAGTAGGGGCTTCCAGATGTGGGTGCGGGCGCAGTCGATCAGGGTGATGTGAGCGACACCGTCCTTGCCTAGGCGATCACCAAGTTGTGTAGCCAGTTCCAAGCCGCCGGCGCCGCCGCCGACGATGACGATTCGATGCATGGGATATCCAGTGTTGCGGCGTTCAGGGTGCGGCGAGTACGGCATCCATATAGACATCGGCGGGGTCGTTGAGCATCACCGGCAGCGATACCGGCGCGGTGCGTGCGTCCTTAGTCAAGGCTGCGACGTTGTCCCCGGTCAGGCTTTTCATGAAGGAGACCAGCGCGGCTTTTTCAGCACTGTCGAGCTTAAGCGGCTTCAGTAGTGGCGATTTGTTTTCATTGTCGATGCCGCCCTTGTCATAGAACTCCACGACGTCTTCCAATGTGGATAGCGAGCCGTCGTGCATATAGGGTCGGGTGACTTCGACGTTGCGCAAAATAGGTGTTTTGTAGGCCCAGCGATCCTTGGGGTCGATGGTGACTTCATAGCGGCCAACATCGGCCTGCGGCGGCTCGAACGACTTCAACAATGCACCCATCACCTGTACGAAGATGCCCGGGGCGAGCTGCACCTTATAGCTGTTCCGTTCCGGGAACATGGTGCGTTCCCAGCCCAGGCCGGTGTTGTGGAATTTGTGGTCGGTGAAGATCGCAGATTTTTCCCCGACCAGATGGCAGGTGGCGCAGTGTCCCTTCCCCATGAACACTTGAAAGCCCAGTTGTTCTTCCGTATTGAGCGCTTTTTTATCGCTACCGAAGTACCAGCGGTCAAAGCGCGAGTTTCCCGAGACCAGGGTGCGCTGCCAGCTGGCCAGGGCCTGACCGATGCGTTCCGCAGTCGCCGGGCCGCCGAATGCCGCCTCGAACAGGCCTTTGTATTCGGGCAGTTGGCGCGCCTTCTCCACCACGTAGCCGATGGATGGCATATCCATTTCGGCTTTGGTCAGCAACGGACCCCAGACCTGTTCTTCCAGGTGCGGTTCACGGCCCTCGTGAAACAGCGACTTGTGGTAGCCCACGTTGTAGATACTGGGGGAATTGCGCCGCAAACTGCGTCCTTCCATGCCGATGGCCGCACCCAGTTCGTAGGAAGTGAAGCCTTGTTCCGGTACGTGGCACATGGCGCAGGACATGGTGTTGTTGTGCGACAAGCGGCGATCCATGAACAGACGGCGACCGAGGACGATCTTTTCCTTGGTGAGCGGATTGCTTTCGGGGACTCTCATTTCGGGCAAGCCCAGCGGAGGTTTGATCTGCACTGGCGTACCGGTGGCGAACGACCAGGAGGCATGCAACAGTCCGGCCAACGCGAACCAGTAGCATTTAGGCAAACCGTTCATTGAAGTTGCATGCCTTGCTCAAGCAATAAGGTGATGATGTCGTTGTAGACCATGTCCGGTTGCAGGTAGACCGTGGTGTAGACCTCGCGCACGATGCGATTGCGGTCGATCAGAAAAACTTTCAGCACATGGCTGAAGGAGCCCAGGGGTTGCCGGGTGACGGGGTCGATGTCGAGAAATACATCCTGGCCGAAGTCGTCCAGGATGGGGAGCAGCGTCTTGAGCGAGGCCGTGGTCAGGAAATCCCACTCCACCGGCTGATCGGGCAGGGTGTTGTCGCCGGCGTAGAGCTTGAGAATTTGCGGGGTGTCCCGATTCGGATCGAACGACAGGCTGACCAGGCGAACCTTGCCGTGCAGCCGGGCATCGCGTTCGAGCCGGGTTTTCAGGCTGTGGAACACCAGGTAAGCATAGGGGCAGCCGCTGGGGTCGGCGCAGGTGGAATAGATGAAGGACAGCAGCGTCACCTTGTCGCCGGTATAGCGGGCCAGGCGCTGCTGCTTGGCGTCGATGTCAAGCACCTCGCCATCGGCGGCCTGCATGATGTGCATCAGCTCGTAGCTGCCAGGTGCGGGCGGCACGAAGCCGAGTTCGATGGCATTCATCGTTTCTATCGGTTGCAAACTCGTCGCTGCCGGAGCGGCCAGTGCGGAGAAGGCCGAGCCGACCAGAATCAGGCAGGAAAAAAGATCGCCCCCCCCGAAGGGGAGGCGGAACGCCTTGAACAGGCCGTTACAGAAGGTTGACATCGACTTACTTGGCGGCTACGTCGTTCTGCGCCAGGCGCAGGTTGTCCAGGCCTTCCGCTTGTGCGTGCAGAGGCTGAAGCTTGCTCATGTCGCGCGCCTGGAACTTCATGTGGTGGGCGCGGCCGAGTTTCTCCTTGTAGAAGTCGATCTCGAAGCCCAACTTCAACTCCTTTCCATCCCAGTTGTACATCTTCAGGAACTGCTCGTCGTCCTTGCCCTTCTTGTCCCAGTTGCCGAGCAGAGAAGTGGTGTAGTAGACACGCTTGCCATCGTAGCTCTGGGAAACCATGTTGACCTGAGAGCCGATTTTCTGTTTGAAGACTTCTTTCGGATGCATGCGATCGGAGAAGTCCCAGTAGCGGGAACTGCCGTCCATGAAGGTGTTGATCCACATGCTTTTGCCATCGGCGGCGATTGAGATGTCCACCGGCAGCGGGATGTCGGCCGGGTTGCCGATGGTGCCGACATTGTGGGCTTGCCACTCCCCCTTCTTGTCCTGTTCGTACAGCCAGATGTTAGAGGTCAGCGCCGTGGTGCTCACCGCCCAGTTGTCACCCTTGTTCCACGACCATCGCGCTTCCAGCGGGGCGCCCGGCGTGCTGAACACCTTGAGCGGCTTCATGGTTTTGAAATCCCACATCACTGAGGTATTGCCGAAGTGTTTCATGGCCTCCGGGTCTTTCACCATCTTGCCCAGGTCCATCATGTAGTTGTTCCAGCCGGTGAAGGAGGTCGAAAGCATGACGTTTTTCTTTGGATTGATCGCCACGTCGTAGTTGTAGCCGTCGCCTTTGACGCCATTCATTTCGGTGGTGGGCATTTGGACGGTCTTCACGAACTCGCCCTTGTTGTTGTAGATGACGTGGGCAGTCTCACCACCATGGTCCTTGTTGTTGGACAGACCGGTGATGATCATCCGGCCAGGGGTGGCGTAGAAGGTGTGCGGGCCGACGATGCCGCCGGATTTTTCGACGAAGTCCTTGATGACTTTCACCAGTTTCGGTTTGGCCGGGTCGGTATGCACGTCGAAGATGAAGATATGGCTGCTGTCCAGTCCGCCGCCCCAGACGAAGCGACGATCGTCGGTCAGGCCGATGTGGTGGGCCTCGTTGCGGCCGCCGACGGAAAGGCTGTTGATCACCTTGCCGTAGGATTTGGACTTGGGATTTACATCCACCGTGACCAGTTTGTCGGAGCCATCGCCGATGCCCTCGACGCCCAGGGTCCAGACATAGACCAGATCTTCCTGGCCCTTGACCAAGGGGGTGAACGGGGAACAACTGGTTTCGTCGGCGAAACTGGTGGCGGGCAGGGCGGCAACACCCATCGCCACGGCGGCGGATACAGCGGCCGCCAGGGTTTTCATGGAAAAGCGGTTATTGCATTTAGTCATGTCAGTCTCCTCAATCATCCACAGGTCAAGCGTACTGATGCCACGCTTCCGGAACGCCAAGGTGACGGCCGGGGTTCAAGCGAAGCTACGCATGTTTATTTAGCAACCCTCGTGCCAATATATTTACCCCTTTAATATCAACGCACTAGGTGTGTGTATAAGGGTTTTCCCGCAATCGACGCGTGACAGACTGGTCTCAATGGGTGTGACAATTTGTCGCAGGTTTGAGCCATGCATGGCGGGTTATCGCGCGTTACACACTGTCACGCGCCTGGCATGTGCGTTCTTTTCGCATTTTTCTGATAATGGTTATTAACTATTTGATTTATTTAAATATTTTTGAAACATGAGCAGTCTTTCGAATGCTGGCATGCGAATTGCTGAAACCTGCATAACCCCAACCAGGCGCTTTTTATGTCTCAAGAATCCAGCCAAAACCTGAATCAGGCAGGCTTGCTGCCCGCCCTGCACCGTCTGCAAGACGAGATCGGCTACATCCCGGATCATGCAATCGCCGAACTGGCCAGGACGCACAGTGTTTCGCAGGCCGAAGTGGTCGGCGTGATCGGCTTCTACCATGATTTCCGTCGCACGCCGCACGGCCGACAGCGGCTTCGGATCTGTCGCGCCGAGTCCTGCCAGGCGGTGGGCGGCGAGGCGCTGGCGCAGCATGCCAGTCGGCGACTGGGTGTGGAGTTTGGCGCTACCACGTCGGATGGCGGGGTGACGCTGGAGGCGGTTTATTGTCTGGGCAACTGCGCCTGTTCGCCGGCGGTGATGCTGGACGGCAAACTGTACGGTCGGGTCAGCGCGGAAGGTTTGGATGCGCTGCTGGCTGCGGAGCATTCGGCATGACCGCGCGCATCTTCGTGCCGCGCGATGCCGGCGCAGCTTCGGTCGGGGCGGATGCCGTCGCGGACGCCATCGCCGCAGAAGCCGGACGGAGCGGGGCGGCGCTGGACATCGTGCGCAACGGTTCGCGCGGGTTGTACTGGCTGGAGCCGCTGGTTGAAATCGAAATCGCTGACCGGCGCATCGCCTATGGCCCGGTCGATTGCGCCGATCTGGCCAGCCTGTTCGATGCCGACTGGCTCAACGGCGGTGAGCATGCTTTGCGCCTGGGGCCGACCGAAGAGCTGCCTTACCTGAAAAACCAGGCCCGGCTGACTTTCGCCCGTGTCGGCAGAATCGACCCTCTGTCGCTCGATGACTATCGTGACGAAGGCGGGCTGGTCGGGCTGGAGCGCGCGCTGGCGATGCCGCCCGGCGACATCGTCGCAGCCATCGACCATGCCGGGCTGCGCGGACGCGGCGGCGCCGGTTTCCCGACCGGCATCAAATGGCGCACGGTGATGAATGCCGGAGAGCAGGCAAACCCGGCAAACCCGGGCCGGAAATACATCGTCTGCAACGCTGACGAGGGCGATTCCGGCACTTACTCCGATCGTATGTTGATGGAGGGCGATCCCTACAGTCTGATCGAGGGCATGATCATCGCCGGTCTGGCGGTGGGCGCCGACACCGGCTACATCTACCTACGCTCGGAATATCCCGCCGCCTGGGATGTGCTGGAAAAGGCCATCATCTACGCCACCCGTGAAGGCGTGCTGGGCGACGATGTGCTCGGTTCCGGTCGCCGCTTCGAGTTGATCCTGTTCAAAGGTGCCGGCGCCTACGTCTGCGGCGAGGAAACCGCCTTGCTGGAGAGCATCGAAGGCAAGCGCGGCCTGGTGCGCGCCAAGCCGCCGTTGCCGGCGCTGCACGGCTTGTTCGGCCAGCCGACGGTGGTCAACAACGTCATTACCCTTGCTTGTGTGCCGTGGATTCTGGCGCATGGTGGCGATGCCTACCGAGAATACGGCGTCGGTCGTTCACGCGGTACGCTGCCGTTCCAGTTGGCCGGCAATCTGAAGCATCCCGGCCTGGTCGAAGTGCCGTTCGGCATTACCCTGCGCGAACTGTTGTACGACTACGGCGGCGGTTCCGCCAGCGGCCGGCCGTTGCGCGCGGTGCAGGTGGGCGGCCCGCTTGGCGCGTATCTGCCGGAAGCGCGGTTTGATCTGGCGCTGGATTACGAGGCGTTCGCCGCTGTCGGCGCGACGGTCGGCCACGGCGGCATCGTCGCCTTCGACGACAGCGTCGACATGGCCAGGATGGCGCGCTACGCGATGGAATTCTGCGCGGTCGAATCCTGCGGCAAGTGCACGCCGTGCCGCATCGGCTCGGTGCGCGGCGTGGAACTGCTCGATGGCATGCTCGCCAAACGTCCGCAACACACCAACGACGACGCCCTGCTGCGCGATCTCTGCCAGACCCTGCTGGAAGGATCGCTGTGCGCCATGGGTGGCATGACGCCTTATCCGGTCCTGTCGGCACTCAACCACTATCCGGAAGACTTCGGCCTGGCGCCGAAGCATAAGGAGAACGCAGCATGAGCCTGCATTGCCACCACGACCGGGGCACCCCGGCCCGCGTCTCGACGCAGAAAGTGACGCTGACCATCGACGGCGCGCCAGTTACCGTGCCAGTCGGCACCTCGGTCATGCACGCCGCCGCCGAGGTCGGCATCGACATCCCCAAACTGTGTGCCACCGAGCACCTGGAAGCCTTCGGCTCCTGCCGCCTGTGCGTGGTGCAGGTGAAGGACCGGCGCGGCTTCCCCGCGTCCTGCACGACGCTGGCGGAGGAGGGGATGGAAGTCAGCACCGAGAGCGACGCCCTGTTCCGCCTGCGCCGGGGCGTCATGGAACTGTACATTTCCGACCACCCGTTGGACTGCCTGACCTGTTCCGCCAACGGCAACTGCGAGTTGCAGGACATGGCCGGCCGGGTGGGCCTGCGCGAAGTGCGTTATGTCGACGGGGCCAACCATCTGGCGGAAACGGCGGATGTTTCCAACCCGTATTTCGCCTACGACCCGGCCAAGTGCATCGTCTGCTCGCGCTGCGTGCGAGCCTGCTCCGATATCCAGGGCACTTTTGCGCTGACCACCAGCGAACGCGGCTTCGACAGCCGCATTACGGCGGCGGGCGGCGCCGATTTTCTGTCTTCCGAGTGTGTGTCCTGCGGCGCCTGTGTGGCGGCCTGTCCGACCGCAGCGTTGATGGAGAAATCAGTGATCGAGCAGGGCCAGCCGCAGCGCAGCGTCACCACCACCTGCGCCTATTGCGGCGTCGGCTGTTCGCTGAACGCCGAATTGCAGGGCGAGAAGCTGATCCGCATGGTGCCGGACCCGAACGGTGGCGCGAATCACGGCCATGCCTGCGTCAAGGGCCGCTTTGCCTGGGGTTACGCCACCCATGTTGACCGCATCACCACGCCGATGATCCGCCTATCGATCCGCGACCCTTGGCAGCCAGTGAGCTGGGAGGTGGCGATCAACCACGTCGCCGCCGAGTTCAAGCGCCTGCAAGGCCAATACGGCGCCGAATCGATCGGTTCCATCACCTCCTCGCGTTGTTCCAACGAGGAAACCTATCTGGTGCAGAAGCTGACCCGCGCCGCATTCGGCGTCAACAACGTCGACACCTGTGCGCGCGTCTGCCATTCGCCCACCGGCTACGGCCTCAAGCAGACGCTGGGCGAATCCGCAGGCACGCAGGATTTCGATTCGGTGATGCAGGCCGATGTCATTCTTCTGATCGGCGCCAACCCGACCGATGGCCATCCGGTGTTCGGTTCGCGCATGAAACAGCGGCTGCGCCAGGGGGCGAAACTGATCGTCGCCGATCCGCGCGCCATCGATCTGGTCGATACGCCGCATGTGCGTGCCGCGCATCACCTCAAGCTGTTGCCCGGTACTAACGTCGCGCTGATCAACGCGCTGGCCCATGTCATCGTCAGCGAAGGGCTGGTCGACGAATATTTCGTGGCCGAACGCTGCGAGCCGCAAGCCTTCGCCAAATGGCGCGCCTTCATCGCCGACCCACGCCATGCGCCGGAAGCCAGCGCAGCCGTCACCGGCGTGCCCGCCGTCGAAGTGCGCGCGGCGGCCCGCCTGTATGCCGGTGCCGGCAACGGCGCGATCTACTACGGCTTGGGCGTGACCGAGCACAGTCAGGGCTCGACCATGGTCATGGGCATCGCCAATCTGGCCATGGCCACCGGCAACATCGGCCGGCCCGGCGTCGGCGTCAATCCGCTGCGCGGCCAGAACAACGTACAGGGTTCTTGCGACATGGGCTCGTTCCCGCACGAATTTCCCGGTTACCGCCACGTCTCGGACGAGATCACCCGCAAGCTGTTCGAGTCGGCCTGGGGCGTACCGCTGTCCGACGAACCGGGGCTGCGCATCCCCAACATGTTCGATGCCGCGCTGGCCGGCAGTTTCAAGGGGCTGTATGTGCAGGGCGAGGATATCGCCCAGTCCGACCCCAACACGCAGCATGTCAGCGCCGCGCTGGAATCCCTGGAATGTCTGGTGGTGCAGGATATCTTTCTCAACGAGACGGCCAAGTACGCGCATGTCTTCCTGCCCGGCGCGTCGTTCCTGGAAAAGGACGGCACCTTCACCAATGCCGAGCGTCGCATCTCGCGCATCCGCAAGGTGATGCGGCCCCTGGCGACTTACGCCGACTGGGAAGCGACCCAGATGTTGTCTAATGCGCTGGGCTATCCGATGCACTACGGACACCCGTCCGAGATCATGGACGAGATCGCCCGCCTGACGCCCACCTTCCACGGTGTGTCCTATGCCCGCCTGGACGAACTGGGCAGCATCCAGTGGCCTTGCAACGAAGCCCATCCAGACGGCACGCCGACCATGCACGTGGATGAATTCGTGCGCGGCAAGGGGCGTTTCATGCTGACCGAGTACGTCGCCACCGAAGAGCGCGTCAATCGCCGCTTCCCGTTGCTGCTCACCACCGGTCGCATCCTCAGCCAGTACAACGTCGGCGCGCAGACCCGGCGCACTGCCAACACGATCTGGCATCCGGAGGACATCCTGGAACTGCATCCGGTGGACGCAGAGGATCGCGGCGTCCGCGACGGCGACTGGGTCGGCGTGCAGAGCCGCGCCGGCGACACCGTATTGCGCGCGAAGATCAGCCCGCGCATGCAGCCCGGCGTGGTGTACACCACCTTCCACTGGCCCGGTTCCGGCGCCAACGTGGTAACCACCGAGAATTCTGACTGGGCCACCAACTGCCCGGAATACAAGGTCACCGCCGTGCAGGTTGCCCGCGTCGAGCAGCCTTCGGCCTGGCAGAAGGAATACGCCCACTTCAGTGAGGCGCAGATGGCCTTGCTGAAGTCGGAGCCGGAAGCAGGACAATTCCATGCACCCGCATGATTTGCCCGACCCGGCCTTGAGCCTGCCGCCCGCGCTGGTCGAAACGCCTGTGTGGGAGGCGTCCGGCGAACGCATGGACACAGTGCCGGAGGAGGTGCCGGTGGCGCTGTCCTACAACGGCCTTTCCCACGCTGTCATGCTCGCCAGCCCAGCCGACCTGGAGGATTTCGGGCTGGGTTTCAGCCTGAGTGAAGGCATTTTGGCCACCGCCGCGGAACTGTACGACCTGGACCTGGAAATCGGGCCTGCCGGCGTGGTGATTCAGATGCGTATCGCCGAGGCGCTCTTTGCTGCGCTGAAGACGCGCCGTCGATCCCTTGCCGGTCGCACTGGTTGCGGGTTATGCGGCGTCGAAAGTCTGGACCAGGTGGCGCGTCCACTGCCGCCGCTGCCGGCGGGGCCGAGCATTTCCGCCGTGGCGCTGCAGCGCGTTCTGGCCCGGCTGAGCGAGAACCAGCCGCTGCACGCGCGCACCGGCGGCGTCCATGCCGCTGCCTGGGCCACGCGTGAGGGCGACAGACTGGTGGTGCGCGAGGATGTGGGCCGCCACAATGCCCTGGACAAACTGATCGGCGCACTGGCACAGGCGAAAATCGATGCGGCTGCCGGTTTCGTCCTGGTGACTAGCCGGGCCAGTTTCGAAATGGTGCAAAAGACCGTTGCAGTCGGTATTCCCATGCTGGCGGCGGTATCCGCCCCCACTGGCTACGCCATCCGTCTGGCGCGCGAAAGTGGCCTCTGCCTTACAGGATTCGTGCGTGGTCAGCGCTATGCAATCTACACACATCCAGAGCGGATCGTCGAATGAGTCGAAGGAAACCTTGTCCATGAATATCGAACATCTGGTCCAGATGGCCAATCAGATTGGCGCGTATTTCGCAGCCGAGCCGGACCGCGCCGCCGCCCGCGCCGACGTTGCCGAGCATCTGGCACGCTTCTGGGAAAAGCGCATGCGCCACAGCCTCTATGTCGGCATCGACCAGTCCGTGATCGAGGGGCTTGCGCCTCTGGTTCGCGAGGCGTTGATCGAGCATCGCGATCGCATATTGGGAAAAATCGCATGAGCCGCGTTATCGTCGCCCTCGGTGGAAATCTCGACCGCCCAGCTGCCCGCTTGCTGAAAGTCATGTCTGAACTGGACGATTTGCCGCGCACCCAGTTGTTGCGCGTTTCATCACTGTATTGCACTGCACCGGTTGGCTACGCCGATCAGCCTGACTTCATCAACGCCACCGCAATGATTGAAACTGACTTGCCGCCGCAGGCGCTGATGGCTGAGCTGCTTGCCATGGAAACGCGGCACGGTCGCCTGCGCAGCATGCAGAACGGTCCACGCACGCTGGATCTGGACATGTTGCTTTATGAAAACCTTGTGCTTGATGACAGCTTTGTCACATTGCCGCATCCGCGCATGCACGAACGCGCTTTTGTGCTAGCGCCCTTGCTGGAAATTGTCCCCGACTGCGAGATTCCCCACCTTGGGCTCGCGAGCAGCCTGCTTGCCGCGTGCGCCGACCGCGATGACGTGATGCGTCTGGAAAGCGAGTGTTTTGATTGGGGAATACACACGCTATGCAAATTGGGTAAAGGTATGATTGCAGTGTCGAAGTCGCAGTCCATTTATTTGCACTGATCTCTGTCGTTGCAGGCTAACAAGGATGTTTTGGTGACCCATATCTTGTCCTGGTTTGGGACATATTCAGCAAAGTTCACACTTCCTCGCTGGGATCCACGATTTCGAGTTTGAACTGCCAGCCCTCGAACGTAAGCGTCCAACGGCCCCACCTACAAATCCCCTTAAACCTCTGAGACCTTGCTGCATTTTCAAAGGAGCGGGGAATGACGAAGCAAGAAAGGGCGGAAGCCTGGCGCGGGCATCTTGAAAG
>Ga0105047_10006956_pt1 | contig 19115 bp, 5 predicted proteins | sample MAT04_FD_78384 | JGI IMG/M metagenome (GOLD analysis project Ga0105047, IMG submission 78384) | Freshwater microbial communities from Lake Fryxell liftoff mats and glacier meltwater in Antarctica - MAT-04 (megahit assembly) | ecosystem: Environmental > Aquatic > Freshwater > Ice > Liftoff... | reverse complement strand
CACGCACCGAACCACCACCCCGGTCGCGCTGATCGTAGCATACGTGGGCTGGCTTCACAACCTCGTTGCGTTTGCTATAGCTGACAAGTTAAGGTTTCAGCGCCTTTGTCAAGGGCCAAACCAGGCTGTTTCGAGCCCGTTTCAGCCCAATCTTGCGTCTCGGTTCGCTCGCCTGTTCGCTACTCTGCCCAGCGAACCCATCGGAAAAGTCAGCGTTACGCCTGATACCGTGTAAGACCGAGCCGATACCACCAGGGCGCAGCGCTACTTGACAAAAACGCCGGATGCTTAACTTGTGAGCAATGGGCTTACCGTAGATTCGTTCTGCCCCTGCGTTTCGTTGACATGTGGATTAGGCGGTTCCCCGGATTACCTAGCGTTCGGATCTTTCTTTGAGTCGTGGCGAGTAGTGAGGCCACCGCTTGGAGCGCCGGATTTCCCAGCTCGGCTACAAAGTCCATCTTGAACCCATATCCGTCGCGGCCGCCTGAACGCCGCTGAATGTTATTTTCGAGTTAGCCTGACTTGTGAAGATGATGCAAAGGAGAAGATACATGATGATCAAAACTAGCTGGGAATCGAACTATAAAGGACGCAGAAAGATAATTGGCGTTATGGGCAGCAAGACTCCATACCCTAAGCTTACGGATCCCTTAGGGCAGCTAATTGCTGAAATGGGATATCATCTACTGACTGGGGCAGGCGGCGGGATTATGGAGGACGTTAGTAAATCTTTCGCCACATCTCAAAACCGTAGCGGTTTAGTTTTCGGCATTGTTCGAGCTGACCCCAATCTAGTAAAAGAAGATATGGTTTCTCAGCTACGTGTTTACGCCCCCAACTCTCTTAATAAGTGGATTGAGGTTCCTATCTACACTCACTTACGTAAAAGCGACAAAAGCTGGGATAGCCGCAATCATATCAATGTTCTAACTTCTGATGTAGTCGTTGCTCTACCTGGCAAGGGTGGTACTGAATCCGAGGTGGAATTAGCGTTGGAATATCATGTTCCAACGATTTTCTTCTTGGACGACGGACAAATAAATGGCCACACAGCCACTCACTTTACTGGAAAATATCCCAAGAGCCCTGCTGAAATTGCAGAAACGCTGGAAGAAGTTAAAACGGCAATCCAGATATTTCTCCCATAACTAAGAAAAGTGCTTTGTCTCAGTCTATTATTTACCATGCTGGAAGTTCAAGGGAGGCAGAACCCATGAAACTCGCCTTACTCGACATCCTTCGGCCCTATTTCTTTGCTGGTATGGATCTTGGGCCCGGCGTGAATCTTGGGCCCGGCGTGCAGGACGCGTTGGGGACCCTCCACGTGGATGAGTATGACGCCGCCTGGAATGCGGATGCGGTGGTAATCAGTGGGATCGCCCGCATCGATTCCGAAAATCCCTCCTCACCGTTCTTCTCCCCCCGGGCCGGAGGCGGCTCGCCTTCGTCTCCCACCAGCGCCTCCAGCAACGATCTTATACAGTGGGAATGGCACGATGTGGCCGTCCGGTTTCGCATTACCGTGGCCCGCCAGCCGGCGGCGGCGCTCCAGCTCCCCCAGATAATTGGCCCCGCCGCGACTGTTCTCGGCGCCTGGGGCTCGGAAACGGGTACGACCCCCACCGATTATCCAAATACCCAGTTCCGCATGGAATTGATGTTCGAACTGGTGACGGTTACCATCCCGCGGCTGATCGGGGCGAAGTTGGATGGCTTCCTGCTCGTACCCGATCCTGCCAACCGGTCCGTCAAGATCTCCCTGCCGCGCGTCCTGCTCATTTTGACCCAGGACTCCGCTGAGACTACCAACTTTGATGTCCGGGTGGGCAGCTTTGGCGCGGAGACATTGGATGACACGGACCCGGCCATCGCCAATCTGCTGCGTATGAATCCACCCTATGCGCTCTTCCCCAGCGAGCAGGTCGGCTTTGGCTTCCGCAAGGCTATACTGGACCTGTCGGACGACCGCACCCCACCCGAGTTGCTCGATCTGTTTGGGGTAGGCGAAAACTGGCAGGGCATCTATCTGCCCGAGATCCGCTTCTTTGCTTCCAGCCAGCGCTCGGCCGGCGTGGCCTTCAATATCGGCGCGCGCGAGATGCTGATCGGTCTCGACCCGACCCCTGGAATCTGGGGCGAGTTCAGCGTCGATCTTGATTTCCAGGGCGATGCGCTGCGGGTCGGGCTGCGCCTGTACGGCGTTTCAGGTGCGCGCTTCGACCCAGAGTTGGTAATCAGTGACGAGACCGCGCACGCCGATCGTTACCGTATCACCGTTCCATCCACCGCTGGCCCAGATACGGAGAACTATGTCCTGTTCGTCGATGTTACTTCCGGGGCGGCCCCCTTTGCGATCACTGCCGTCAGCGGCGAGGAGCACCCGGCTGACCTTTCCACCCTCCCAGATAACGCCTTCTTTGATGACGCTGGTAACCAACCTAATGATATCTCCGTCCTGCAGCGCATGCGCCTCTTTTCGCAGGACCAGCGCGTGGCGATCCGAGTGGTCAGCACCCGCAACCCGGCCCAGCACCGGGTAATCGTGCTGGATCTCTTCCCGGATCACCAGACCAGCGCCAGCACCCAGCCCGCACAGCCCGAGACGCCCCAGGCGAGATTTACCACGGCCAGCGCCACAAGCGTAAGTGTGGGCACGGTGGTGATCGAAAGCCAGACCGACACTGCTGCCATCCTGCGCTTCAACCCGGCCAATGTGGCTACCTTTACCGTGGACGGGCTGCCCCGGACGGTAACCGGCGGCGTGACGCAGGTTCAGATCCGCGCCGGTGAGTCGCATGACATCCAGGCTATGTGGAACATGGCCGGCCAGGAGAAATTGGAACGCTTCAGCCTGTTTTTCCAATGGAACTTTCCTCAGGGCCAGACCGATGGGATTGTCAGCCGGCAGGGCGATCTGGATGCCCTACGGTCGGCCTTGAATTCAGGCCAGCCTGGACTGATCGTGCGGGTCGACGCCTATGCTAGCCGGGATTCAGGCACCGCGCAAACCGAGGTGAACAACGCTCTCTCGCAAAGAAGGGCGGACGTCATATTAAGGGAGTTGGGAGCCATCCCAGGAGATGTCAGCGTACAGAGCAACCATTGGGGCAACCGGGGCCACCCAGGCTCGCCGGCCGACGTCGACCCGCGTTTGATCGACGGCCAAGTACCAAACAACCATTCCGCAGAGACAGAACGGAACCTCCGCCCCAACTACGAGCACAACCAGTTCCAGGTCGCGGTGGTCAGCCTGCTGCGGGTTACCCCAGCAACGGATACCTTCACCGGAACGCTGCACCGCGACCCGGTCAAAAATCCGGACACAAACGACGGGCACCCGCAGGAGCCGCCCGCCCCGCAGGGGCAGACGCCCGGCTTCCTGCGCCATATCGGCGGTACGGTGCGTTTCGAGCGCGACGCGATCCCGGTTGCCTACGAGCTGCGCCTGACGATTGACTACAAGACCGCTCACGAACAGGGACTGGAGCAGTTCCGCGCCGATATAGACGCGATCGGCCCTGGGCTGGAAGAGCCGGAAGAGAACCGCCTGCCGAAGGGCAACCCAAACCCTGACAAAGGGGAGGTAGAGTTCCGCCTGGCGCTGACCTACGATCCCAGCACGAGCGCCTTTACCGAGACGCTGGTGGCCCGCGCCGCTGAGAGCGCCCGGGACGGACTGTGGAGCTGGGGCAGCATCCCCGATTTGGATGCACCCGGCGAGCCAGCTAGCGACGGCTGGCGGGATGTGCTCGGTCTGTACTTCACCCTGGCCCCACTGCTGGCGGAAACGGCCGCAGACGCTGCCGCTGGAGGCGAGATTGTCCCGCTGGTGATCGGCCTGGCCGCGCCGGTGGCGATCACCGTCCTGGGCGTGGCGCATGTACTGCGCTTCACCCATTATGGCGTGGAGCTGGACGTGCGCCACGATGAAGATGAGGTGCATGCGTCGCTGCTGTTTGACGTCGAGAGCGCCATTTGGCTGAACCTAAAGATCGGCAATTTTGTAATCGTCACCAACCGTCCGGACAAGCCGGCCAAGATCCGCTACAAGGCGATCGGGTTCCGGTTCGACGCGCCGCCTGACCAGGAAATTCAGTTCCTGCCGGTCTTCGACTCATCCCGCGGCTACACGCTCGACCTGGCCGACTCGGGCTCGCTGAAAGTGCTGCCCTCGCTGGGAGACAGCCTCAGCGATTTCATCCAGGTGCTTGGCGCGCGCATCGCTCGCACTAACCCGCTGAATATCGAGATAGAGCTGGGCATGGGCGTCGACCTGGGAGTGGTCTCAGTCGACCGATTTGGCTTCCGCCTGCCAATCGACCCGCTGGGGACGCCGTCGATCACGGCCATCGGGGTGAGCGTCGACATCACAAGTGTGCTCACCGGCCGCGGCTACCTGAAAATCAATGAACGCGGCTTTGTCGGACAGCTCGACCTGACCCTGGAGAGCGTAAAAATCCGCATCGCTGGCGGGCTGGGCATCGAGAACGTGACCGAAGGTGACCGCTCGGCCACGGCGGTGATCGTCACCCTGGCGGTCGAGCTGCCGGGCGGGATCCCCTTGGGCGGCACCGGTCTGGCCGTGTTTGGCGTCCTGGGGCTGTTCGCCATGCACGAAGCCCGCCTTGAAATTCCCACAGCCCGCAATCCGGCCCTGGACTGGTTTGTCAACTCGGTCTACGGCGACCCGACCGATCTGCGTGGCTGGGGTCCCCACCTGGACCAGTGGGCGTTCGGGGTGGGCTTGGTGGCCGGAACGATTGAGGGCGGTACGGTGCTCAATCTGAAGGGCATGCTCGTCCTCGAGTTGCCCGGGCCACGAGTGCTGCTGTTCGTCAAGGCCAACATTCTCTCCGCCAAGCCGGATACCAAAGGCGCGGATACGGGCGCGCTGTTCGCCATTGTGGATATCAGCCCGCAGCGGGTCTTGATCGGGATCCAGTTCTCGTACGAGATCACCAAGGACGTGCTGGAGATCACCATCCCAGCCGAAGCCGGCTTCTTCTACGACCCACCACTGTTTCCGCCCAAGCATTTTTACGTGGATGTGGGCTCGATCGCCCAGCCAATCACGGCCAAGATCCTCAAGCTGATCGATGCCACCGCCTATTTCATGGTGCACGGCGATGGCATCTGCAATTTCCCGCTGGGTGCGCTGCAGGGCTTCTCGGTCGCGACCGGCTTCCGGGCTTCTTTCACCTGGGGCAATACCGATATCGGGCTGTACCTGCGCATCGCGGCCGGCTTCGATGTGGGGATCGGCTTCAAGCCGCTGTTCTTTGCCGGGCGGGTGTTTATCGAAGGCGAGCTGCGCCTATTCATCGTCAGCATTGAAGCTAACGCGAAGCTGGTCTTCCGCACTAACGGCGTCGACACGATTATCGATGGCGAGGTGTGCGGCCGGGTCGATTTCTTCTTCTTCTCGGTCAAGGGCTGCGTCGGCTTTACCATCGGCACAGACCCGGCTGCGCCCCCGCCCCCGGAACCGATTCGCGACTTGATGCTCCAAAGCCGCTCGCCGGCCCTGGTTGAAGGCAGCGGGGTGGACCGGGGCATCGATACCGTGCTGTGCCGGGGCACCACGGATGGGTCCGTGCCAAAAGTCGAGGTGCGCGAGGGTGATGTCACCGTCCAGCGCGAGGTGTTCGTCCCGATCGATACCATCCCTCTGATCCAGTTTGAGGTAGCCCCAGAGATCGACCCAGCCGCCACGATCGACGGGCAGCTTTCCTCTGGCCTACCGGCCGGGTTCCCGGGCGGCTGGCAGAAGCGCGGGCAGAACTACCTGCGCTACACGATCGACTCGATCGAGCTGGAGTTGGTCGCCCTGCACGGCGCTCACGTCTCCCCCGGCACGCAGCCGGTCACAGACGGCCCTCGTCCGTACACCTGGCGGCACCCGGCCCAGGCTGCCGGCAGCGACGGACTGCCGGTGGAACTGGCACTGTTGGACTGGAAGCCGAGCAACGTGGATAAGGCGCTGGTGCAGAGCGAAGCGCTCGACAGCCTGGTCGACAGCCGTTGGGAGGATGTCTGCACGCCGGTCGCCGAGGCTGCTCGTGTGCTGTGGACGTTCCGGTTCGAGCCGCTCGGATCCTCCCCCGAAGGCTGGTGCTTAGAAGGCCTGGCCTGGCCGGATGCGCCGGCAACCAAACGCTCTCTGCCGGTGAACACGGCCCTACGGGTGCGCGAGACCTGGCGAACCGGCACCTTCCTGGACGGACTACTGCCAGCCACGGAGGCTTCGGTGGTAGGAATCAGCGCGCGCTGCCCGCAGCGGCCGGGCCGGCCCATCCCGCCGCATGTCCACTTGTCCGACCAGGCCCAGTTGGCGCGAAGCTTCACATCGGTGATCTCACCCCTGCGCGGACGGTCGCCGGTCAGCCTGTCCGGGCAGCCGCTCCCCGTCCCCGGCGGGATACTCTCGCGGGCCATCAGCATGCCCTGCATCGCGAAAGTCCTGCGCGCGCCGTACGAGGTGGAAGCCGAGTCGTTGGCGCTGCCGAATGACCCGCTGGGCGCGGCGCTGCTCAAACTGGATCAACTCCGCAAAGAAGACTTGCGCGACGTAGTCAGGCTGTCGGGCGGGCCGTTTGTCGAGCTGTCGCTGCTGATCTTTGCCCGCATCAAGATGCCGGAGACCGGGCTGATTCAGGTGCGGGCCTTTGCCCCAGGTAGTGCGGAGATAGCGGGCGTGACAGCCGCGTTTACGCTCATCAGCATGAATACGCAGCTTCCGCCGCGCTGGGTGGATCTGGGTGGTACCTGGTGGGATGACGTTCGTCTGGCCCGGGACTACTTCTCGGTCCTGAACAAGGATGGCGGGTGGGGACAGTACCTGGTGCAGGTAAAGCTGCCCGAGCCGGCACTGATGGTCGATATCGGCGTGCGTCCGCTGGCGGTCGCCATCCATGAGTTTGAAATGAACCAGCCCGCCTTCTTCCTGGCCGTCATCGATGGGCTGACCGAGCAAGAAGTCGCGCGGGCCGGCGATGACGAAGACGAGTCACAAGATGATCAGGATGGGCTGGGCGATGCCCTGGGCGATCAGCAGCACGCCCTGCTGCTACCGGATGCTCAGTACCGCGTCGTCGTGCGTTACACCGGCGAGATAGGCGCAAAACGTGATGCCCCTGAGGAAGGCCAGGACCTGGACGAGATCGCTGTGCTGCGCACGTCCAGCGATACCGCCACACGGACGTTCTTCACCGACCGCGAGCCGCCGCGCAGTCTCGATCCGTGGATGCTGGCGCAGTTCCCCGCCCCCGAAGAGCAGTACCACTTCTATGAAGAAACGGTGGTGATCGTTTTCGCCACCGACGATGTCCTGGAGCTGTACAAGGCCTATGACCGCGAGTTACGGGCGGTGGCGCACGCGGCTTCCTTCCGCGGGTCGGCCGGGACGCCGGAAAGCCCCCTGACCCACCTACTCCTTACCCCTTTGTTCGAGCGAATCGAAGGCGCGATCCTCTCGCCGTGGGAAGCCACCGTTCGGGGCCGCCTGAGCGGTGCGGCCTGCCTGGAATTCGACCCGGACGCTCCGCGGCATGGGCGCGTGCCACTGCCGTTCGCGCTGGACCCGCTGACCGATTACGTGCTAGACCTCGAGATGCTCGATAAAGATGGTCAACTGGTCTCGCCACCGCTGCTGCCGGGTGAGGTGGGGAACCGCCCACTATATCGCCAGGGCTTTAGTACATCGCGCTACCCAACCCGCGCCGCCTTCGCGGAGGCCCTACGGCTCACCCTGGTGGGCGGGCGTCTGGCCAGCAATTTTGCCCCGCTAGCAGCTCTGACCGAGCGGGTGAGCGATGAAGCATTCGACCAGGCTCTGCGGGACGCGCAGTTCGAGACCAGCGCCCGGCCCGAGACGCCGCGGGTGACGGTCCTATGGAACACGTCCGATCCACCCGAGCCGCAGGCTATCCTGATTGAAACGCCTGAGCCGGTTTGGCGCACGCGCCGTGAGCCGGAAGCGGAACACGATGAGAGTGGCGAGCACATTGTGCGCTGGTTGATGAGCGACCGGCTGTGGCTGTCTGTGGACGAACTGGTTCGAGATGACGAAAGTGTCCTGGTGGCAAACGGCGCCGAGTTTGTGCGGCGTACTACCGGGGTCAAGACCATGATCGCCCAGACGATTTCAGATTTCCGCAACCAACACATTGGGACCAAACAGGTTGCCCCGCTGCCGATGCCGCCCGTGCCAATCGCTTTCGTCGACCGCTTTGCCCGCGACGCGAGCGGAACGCGCACGCTGGCCATTCTCAAGCCTGGGACACGCGGCAAAACTGTCAGCCTTGGGCTGGCCCGCAACCTTCATCCGCTGCTAGATATCGACACGACCGACACACCGGTGGTGCTGTGTGAAGTCGATCTCTCCGCAGCCCCGTGGGAGGAGCTGTTATGAGCACCCGCTACGTTTTCCCCGAGCTGTTTCACGCCACCGGCGCAGTGATCGTCACAAACAACCAGCGGCGCCAGGCGCTGCGCTGGCTCCTACATGACAGCCTGGGCCTGCCGCGCGCGCTGTTCCATGTCTGGCAGTTCCAGGGCAATGTGGATTTTAAGGGGACCAGCTTTCACGTGGAGCCATTTGAGAGCGGGCGGCTGGTATTCTGGGCGGGCGGGCAGGCCGCAGTAGGCGTGCAACTGACCGTCTCGGTCTCGGCCGGGTCGGCGATCTTCACAGCACACAGCGCGCCGCGCGGGACCGGCCACATCGTGGACAAGAAAACAATCACCGGGCCGGTGACCGGACTGAACGTCAGCCTGACTGGCAACCCGGTCGTCAGCATCAGCGTGAGCGGGTCGGCGGCAATCACCAGCGTCGCCATCGTCCCCATGCAGGACTTTGTTAACAACCCGGGCTGGAAGCTGATCGAGACCGTAGGCCTGCCAGTCACGAGCCCACTGTACGATACCAGCAGCTACCCGCTGGACCCGCAGGGACCAGTCGGGGCAAAAGTCGACCCGGTCAGCGCGGCCATCCGGCGGCTGAAGGAGGGCACCCCGGACGCTGGCTGGCCAGCCACTACTGACCGGAGCGTGGTGGTACCGCCATTTCTCCCCCCAGACCCATCTGTGTTGGTTGAAAAAGAGCTACGGCCACTCCTGGAAGGCATGAGTGAAGTGTTCAACCGCTTTGGCGAGCCATCCAAACAGACTGAGGAGTTCGTCGAGCGGTCGACGTCCGCGCCGCGCTCGGTGCATGGCACGGATGCCTCGGTGGAATGGCAGGCGCGCGCCCGTCCGGCCAGGTTTTACCCGCTGGGCAGCATCCTGGTGGCGGCCGGCTCAGACCCGTTCGCGGCACTCGCCCTGGGCTTCGGCACCACCATCGGTGGCCAGCCACAACACCTGGCCGGCGAGGCGACCGACCGGGAGATCTTCAGTCTAGCAGCATCCAACAGGCGAAACATTTACATGATCACAGTCCAGCATAAAGTAAGGTTGAAGCTAGATGAGACCCTGCCCTTCCCCTTCCCGTTCTCGTTTGAGCTCGACCTGGAAGGCGAGTTGGCCGCGGTGTACCTCGGCTTCAACCCGCTCGCGCCACTGACTCCAGTTGGGCTGATCGCCCGGGCAAAAAAGCCGGCTGGGGCTTCTGCAGCGACGGCGCTGCCGCATCTGGACCCGCCGGGATCGTTCGATGGGCGCTGGCTACAGACCGTGGAGGTGGCCTGGGTCCGGCCTCTCATCAACAGCGCCGCTGACCCGCGCCCCAGCGGCTACGCCGTCGCGAAGGGCCTGCCGGCAGCCCCGATGGAGATTCAGAACGAGGAGCGCCTGTCGGGTGGGTGGTCGCCGGTCGTGACCGCCGCTTCGGCGGACAAAGACAGCCCGGCCTCTGTGCGCTACCCGGATACGGGCGTCCCGGAGGCTTTCCCGGACGAACCGGAAGACCTAGTGTACAGCGTGGCCGCACAGGATTGGTTCGGCCGCTGGAGCGGCTGGCGTTCGGCCGACTATCATAAGGTTTCGGTCGCGCCGCAGGTCCCAGCAGTGCGTAAGGTGAGCGTCCTCCTGGCCGGCGATATCCTGCCAACGATGGCTGGAACGGCGGCGATCGAGTTCACCTGGGACTGGTCTTTCCGCAGCCCTGATCAGATCACGCTGCGCGTGCTTACTCACCTGCCTGGCGACCCGCCGCCGGCCGTGGCCGGCTCGGTCTTTTCAGTGGGCGGGCCAGCGGTGGCCGATCTCGTGATCAGCTTCAGCGGCGCCAGCGCCGACTCGCCGTCGGCCGGCACGCAGCTCATCACGGAGGAGAACCAGGGTCGCCTGCGCACTTACCGGGTGGAGATCCCCGGGCTGCAGCTGGCCTTCAGCGCTCACCCGCGCATCCGGGTCACAGCCCGTGCCCATGCGACCGAGAGGGTCGCGCCGCTGCGCGCCAGCGCCTGGTCGCGCAATATCGATACCGACGCGGTCAGCCCTATCCCGCCGCCGCCGCCCTTCATCCCGGCCGCCATGCAGTGGGCCTCGGTGCCCGACCCGCGCGGCGTGGCGCGCAGCGAGCTGAAATGGACCGGCGCGGCGCCTCTGTATGCCGTGTACCTGGCGGATGAGACGGCGCTGCGGCGCGAGCTGGATCAGCTTTCGGCCGACCTGGAGACGCCGGCCGCCGAGCGCCTGGTGGCGCTGCGGCCGCTGGATTTCGCGGCTGCCCGACGGGCCTTCCGGCGCATCGCCGACCGCGTCCCGGCGGCTTCGCTCGAAATCGAACTGCCGCGCGGCTCAAACCTGATCCACTTCTACGGCGTCGTGCCGATCAGCAGCACCGGTGTGGAAGGGACGCTGCCAGCCTCCGGGAACAGCTACTTTGCCGTGGCCGCGCCGACGGTACGGATTCCCGAGCAGCCGTTCGTTGCCGCCCGCGACCGGGGTGGGGCGGTGGAGCTCTCGGTCGAGGTGGACGAGACGCGCGTGCTGGCCGGGCGGATCGAGATCTACCGCGCGCCCAGCAAGCACCGCTCCGCCACAGTGGATATGATGGGGCCGCCTCTGGCGGCGCTGGATGCCTCTCTGGGGGTCCGCGCCGGCGGCAAGATCCGCTGGGAGCTGGAGGATCCCACCCCCGGCGTCCCCTGGCAGTCCGTCTTCTACCGGGTGGCGGCCTTCGGCGCGACCGACGCGGCGCGCGGGGAGTACAGCGGCCGGTCGCTGCCCTCGCGGGCGGTCGAGGTCGTCCCGACCTCCCCGGCGCCCCCGCCTCTGTCCGATCTACAGGTCGAAGACATAAGCGGCGAGCCCGACCAGCGCCTGGTGAGCTTTCTTACGGATGTCAGCCTGGCGCGCATGCCGCTGGGCGTGCATACCTTTACTGTGCAAACGGTCGGGCTGGATGGGAGCATCGCCACCCGGCGGATCACGGGCGATGCGATGGGACTGTTCTCCGCGCTGCCCCCCTCCGCCGAGCAGCCTGATTCGATCTTTCGCTTCGACCCAGCCAACCCGCGCGCCGGACGGACCTATGCCTGGGTCTCGCGCGAACTCCGGGGTGTTCTGATAGAGGTGATGGATCCGTATGGCCGGACCGCGCGCCTATCCCAGGAGGTACCATGATCAGTCCTATCGTTGCCAACAATGCTATCAACCAGGTCGGGCTCGAAGCGCTCGGGCTGGCATCCGGCCTGCTAGCGCAGCGCTGGGTCGATTCCCTGCCCTCCTATAATCCGTCCGAGATGACTCTCTCCTCCACCAGCGATGCCTGGCGGGCGATGAGCGGCGGGGTATTTACCTGGCGCGCCTTCGGTGCCCCAGAATTGACCGGCGCGGACGGCGCGGCCTTGAGCGGCGTGGTGGGCGTCTTTTCGTTTCACCCGCAGGCGGCGCTGCGGCTGCGTCGGCTGGCCGGCGCGCGCTTTGACGGACGGGTCGACGGGCTGGCGCTGCGCCCGACCCCCTTCTACGCCGCCATCCGGGATGGCAATCCCCCGGCGGAGACCGGCACAATGACTCCTAACGATCCGCCGCTGGCCCCCCTCAACGCCAGCGTGAATACGGAGCTCTCTTTCGGCAAGCTGACCTTCCACGACGAGCAGGGGCTGATCATCGACCCGGTCGCGGTGGCGAGCATGTTCCTCGACCTGATCAATGCCTTTTCCGCGCTGCGCACCGGCGCGGCCGGACCCGGGGATGTCAGCAGCATCGCCGACCTGATCTCGACCCCGGTGCGGAAGGTTCATATCGTCAGCCTGTTCGGCGGCCCGTGGGCAGACCCGGCCGGCGGTGTGGGGCTGAAAATCGGCAGCGGGTCGCGGTTGGGCAGCGGGCCGCATGACTGGCCGGACGGGCAGACGCTGAGTCCGAGCAACGCTAGCCCGGGCGACCTGCGCTTCGGCTTCGCCCCAGAGGGGACGCTGGCTGTGACTCCGCTCTCTCCACCTGCCTTCCCACCTACCCCGGTTCCATCTGGCTCTTCATCCCCGAACCTGAGGGTTCAGTTCTTCCGCGTGGCGGCGGTAGACCTGGGCCTGCACTTGCGCGGCAACCGTGGCGCAGATGCCATTGAGGCAGTGCCCGGCGCGGATGAAGCGACCCGGCTCGAGCCAGCCCCGGCTGTGCGAGACGGCGATACGCTCGATTTTCTCAGCGACGGCCAGGCCATGACCGGCGCAGTCAGCGAGGTGGCTAGCCTGGCCGGGTTCCGCCTGGCTGCCAGCCCGACTATTGCTACGGACGTGGCCTTCCCTCCCAACCGGGCGTCGCGATGGCCAGCCATTCCGCCTATCACCGATCTTCTAGGCCCGCAGAACCTGGACGCCGAGTTCTCCCGCCGGGCGCGTACGGATGTAAGTGCAGCCTACGCTGGAACGGGCCCAGACGTGGTGTTCACCTGGCTGGCCGGGAGCCTGCCCGCCGAGGCGCACGTGCGGGTCTTCCCGCGCGTCGACCCCGGCCCGGCGATCGTGCCCCTAGTCGAGCTGGATTTCGCACGTCGTGGCGAAGGCGCTTCCGGCATCGCCAAAGCGGCCGGGCTGGTACTGCTGGTCAAAGACCCCTTCCGGGTCGGAACCAGTGCCCCGCCGACAAGCCCATCCCTGCGCTTTGACCTGCTCATCGTGACCCGCGCCGGGACGGTGCGCGGACGCCTGCTGGGCGGGCTGGAAGTCAATATCAGCCCTGGGGGAACGGCCCCCAGTCTGCCAACCGTGACCAACGTGCTAGACGACCTGCAGCTGAACCAGCGCGGCATCTCGCCCGCGCCGCTGGTGGGGTTGCCCCCGACTGCCCCGGCAGCCGGGTCTGACCCAATCCTATCGGCGCTGGGCGAGGCCGCTCCACGCGAGAGCCCGCGCTTCCGCACCATGGCCCGCCTGGATACGGCCGTGGCCGGGCACGACGGGGGGACACCTGGTGCGTGGACGTCTGTGGTCAGCCCGGGCTTTCTGGCCGGCCGCTCGGTGCGCGGCGAAGCCGACCTGGGCAATCCGGGCAACCCAGCCGGGCCGGAAGACCACGCCCCGGGCCTGCGCGCCACCGGGCGACTAGCCCTCGATCTCGCCCGCGCCGCGCTGAGACGCACCCATCACCTGGTTACGCGCCTGCCCGAACTGAACGACACGCGCTGGAACCTGCCGGCCGCCGGGGCGGGGAACTTTGCCGGAGCCGTTCTGCAGAATGTGGCGGAGACGGTCGAGAGCCCGGAGCTTGACTTGGTGCCTGAGTCGGCCGTTCACGCCCTGCCGGGGACCTGGAGCGCGCTGATCAGCGCCATCCAGGGCTTCCTGCCTCCCAACCTGAGCTCCCTGATCGGCGCGGTTCCCGCGCCGGGGGCCGGCGACCGATGGGTCGAGGAAGTCCGCCGGGAGGCCTTCGCGGCGGCGCACGGGCGGCGCGACAGCCAGTGGTCCTGGCGCTGGGCCATCTCCCACTCCCGCCAATTGATCTACCTGGAGACGCCGCTGTTCGGCGCAACCGCAGTAGGGACGGGTAGCCACGAAGTCGACCTAGTCGACCTGCTCCGGCAGCGGCTGGCCAATGCGCCGGGGCTGCGTGTTATCATTGCTACCCCCAAACGCATCCCCTTTGGGCCTGGGTACGAAAGCTTCGCGCAGTACTTTCACCAGGCCCGCAACGCCGCGGTCGTCTCTCTCCAGTCGGCTGCGCCGAAGCGGGTGGTGGTCTTCCACCCGGTCGGCTTCCCCGGTCGCCCGGAGGTCATCCGCGGGACAACCGCCGTCATTGACGACGTCTGGGCGCTGGTCGGATCCTCTTCCTTCTCGCGCCGCGGGCTAACTTTCGACGGCAGCCTTGACGTGAGCTTCCTCGACCGGACCCTTCATCAGGGCTCAAGCAGCGCCATCCGCGCGCTGCGCAAAAACGCCATGGCCCGCACGCTGGCGCTGACGCCACCAGCGCCCGGTCAGACCGCCAGTGCCAACTTTGTCCGGCTGGAGCAACCTCGCGCTGCGTTCGAGTTGGTGCGCGAGATCGTCGAGCGCGGTGGGGACGGACTGGTCGAGCCGCTGTGGCTCGGCCTGCCCACTGCCGAACTGCCCGCCCTCGACCGCGCTATCGCCGATCCAGAAGGCCACGACTTTCCTGCTATACTTGGACTTTTTGCCTCGATACTTGCTGATCTAGGTTCAGATCGGGTGTAATGACCGTGGGGCGGAGGCTTGGATGCAGAGTGCTTCTAGTTGGGGATGATACCCGATGGCGCGACTTATGCAACAAAATCGCCCTGGCGCGTCCAAATTGCCCAACAACTCAGGAGCAGCAGGTGGTCAGGGGGTGAATATGGCGTCCCGATGCGGCGCGTGAGCCCCAAATTTGACAAAGTGGGACGTTTTTTGGCTTCACATGCGTCAGAGACCGACATCTTTGCCGCGTCCTGACGCGCTTCAATTGCTAGATCTCTCCTGAACGCCGTAGCGCACTGTCGGAGTTATCAGGTGCCAATCAAAAAAACCTGACTTCTTAATTGAACATCAATGGACGCGGACAGACTTATTTATCTCACTATCGATACTGGCGTAGTGGTCACCAGCTACTGATCGGATGTTGTTGGGAGGGATCATGGCTACTACAGATGATAAGACATCACAGGTTATACCATCTACTGGCGAGCTCCAGCGCCTACGAACGCGCGCAGCTCTAATTCATGAAGTTGGCAAAAAGCAGTTTGCGTATGACTTCACCGACCTCCTACTCGCATGCGTTGTCGCCGATGATGATGTCTCCCAGTGGTTTCATGACTACGCCAAGAAAGCAGGGGTCAAGGTCGACCAGATGGCGAAAAAGCAGGGGGTACCCGACGACATCGAGCGCCTAAGACAATTGTCAGACCCAGTGTCTGCAGTGGGAAGGGAACCAGCTTGGGTATCGCCCTCGGCAAAAGAGATCCTGGGTGATGCCGAGGAACTGCTGCAGAAGACAGCCGGGCATTCCAATACCCTCCTAGACGTACGGCATGTGATGGGAGCCTTCATATATCGTCCACGCAGCGAGCACGATGCGGAGGTGGAGGAGTGGGGCTTTGACATCCAAGATTGGTCGAATGCCTTTCTGAGCTATCTTGGTCGACATCACCCAGAGGAGATTGAAGAGTGGCGAACTGTCCATCGCCAAGCCCTCCGGACTGAACCCGCAGGAGATGAGAAGCCCGCTATCCCGGTGTTTTTTTCGGGCTACAGCAATCCTGGCGGCCCGGCACGACGCTTTGATGAGATTTTTGCTGGCATTAGCTATGGTGGGCCAACTGAGCTCAACCGAACTATCACCGCGCTTGTACGTGACCAAGAGACGAGCCGTCCGATGCTCTTGCTCGTTGAAGGGACATCCCACGTACTCTCAGAGCGCGTACGGGTTGTACAGCCAGCAGGCGCAACTGATAGCGATACCTGCGGGATTGTTGCTCGTGTTGCCACAATAGGAGAATATCATCTTGCAGTTGCCTGGCTGGCTGGTACACGTAGCGGCCTGTCGCAGCTTCCGAGTGGACACGCTCTAGCCGCAGAGCCTCAGCTAAGAGGCATTGAAGATGTTAGTGGACGCAACGTACAGAAATACGGAGCCGCCTCAGGGGTCACAAAAGGGCAGATCATAGCTGACAGTCGGCAGGAAGGCACCTTCCGAGTCAGAAACATCGATTTTGCCATCGACTCGGCCGATATAGGTGCATTAGTAGTCAGCACCGATTCCGAGCGCGCCGATTCTGGGCACGCCATTGGCGTTATTGTGGAAGTCAGTAGCCAGGAGGCTATCTGTCTACGCATTCAGGGCGTATTGAATGCTCTACGTGTCGAGTTGATCCACGAATCGGTCAGCTACCAGCCGAAAGACCAGGCCCGCGACACGATCAGTGCATACAATGACGAGGCTATCGGTCCGGATCGGCTGGGAGTCACACAGTATGTCGACGCGTTTGCGAGGCTGATTCGAGACAAAGACGCTCGCCCGCCGCTCACAGTAGGCATCTACGGAGCCTGGGGTTCGGGCAAGTCTTTCCTGATGAAGAAGATCATTGAGCAATTGAAACCGTCTCCCTCCAAGGAATCCCCAACATGGTGGACCGCCATTCGTCGTAGTCTCCAGCAAGCATCCAGTGTTCCGGAAACCCTTCCGACCGGATCGAGATCGCTTGAACCTCTGAGTCTTCGTGCGCGTCTTAGTCGGTTGGCTCGTCTACTGCGCGGTGACCACGGTGAGCAGGAGAGCATAATGCTCTTGGTCGAATTCGAGGCTTGGGACTACAACGCAAGTGATAAGCTTTGGGCAGGGCTGGTCGAGCGTATCTTCCGCGGCTTCGAGGACTCAGCGTATGGCATTGGTGTGCAACGCTCTATGAATGTGCGACGCAACTTCGAGCGCCAATGGCGCACCCTTCGGTATCGTGTTCTACCATATGCTCTCTTCATCCTTGTCTTCGCTGTACTGACAATCATCTTTATTCTGCTTGGTCAGCCAACTTGGGCTACCGCACTTGGTAGCTCCACTGTGCTGATAGTGCTGTTGGGCTTTGTGCGCGAGATCATCAATCTGCTGACCATTCCAGCCAGTCAACGGATTATTGAGCTGTTCGCCGGCCCGGATTATAGCGCCGAATTAGGCTTTATGGCGCGGATAAAGGACGATCTAAAGAGCTTTGCGAATGCCCTGCCCAAAGACTCAAAGGTTGTCGTATTCATCGACGATTTGGATCGGTGCGACCCAAGAAAAGCAGTGGAAGTCTTGGAAGCGGTAAAACTGTTGCTCGACTTTGATCGGTTTATCGTTTTCCTTGCCCTTGACGCACGCATCATCACCAAAGCCATCGAAGAGCACTACGGCGTAGTGCTTTCAGACGCGCAAATTAGCGGGTACGAGTATCTCGACAAGATCGTCCAGATACCATTTTGTATGCCAGAGATTCCAAATGAGGGTGTGCGCAACTATCTTGGTTCTCTTTTGGATATGCGCGAGGAGGATATACCTCCTTCTGTGCATGATGATGCCATCAGTTCAGAGCCATTAATCAAGGCTGTTGAACCGCAGGTGGTGCTAGAGAAGCCGCTGTTACGCAACATGGTAAAGCCATCGCCTGACGGTAGCACGATCGTGTCGCCGCCGCCTCGACCAGAACCAGATCCATCAAGTATAGAGCGTCTGGTCGACACAAATATGGTTAGTTTCACGCCTGCCGAACAAGATGCTTGGCTGAGCTTTTCTGCTCATCTCGATCCTAACCCACGCCGTATCAAGCGTCTCGTGAACATTTACCGGCTAGTACGCGCACTCGTCACTATTCAGCCGGACGTGCGAGGTCGTCAAGCACAGATAGCGACAGCCCTGCTTGATCGCCCGCATGCGATCATTGGATGGCTGATTCTTTGTGAGCAATGGCCATATGCGGCCCACATAATGCTGAGTCTCCTCGATCAATCGCTGCAACGTGCCGGAACTGATCAGACAGCACGGCTCCAGTTGTTGCAATACACGCCACTCGGAGATCTCCAGCGCATTGCGCAAGAGTACATTGAGCAAGAGGGCGACTCTGAACTGCGGAAACTTGATGTTCCATATGATCGCCTCATTCGCCTGATCACGAATCATCTTGCCGATATTACCTTGGGTGAGATCGTGCGAATGCGACCCTACACCGTCAACTTCAATCCGGCGCTCAGTTCAGAAGTAAGGCTAACGCTTGGCAGGCAACAGCGGTAACTCTACTTTGTCACTTCCTTGTCGGGGCGATAGTCGTCGAGGCGACCTTCGCAGATGAGCTGTTCAATGGCCAGCAGACGGAGCCAATCAAGTACCTGCCGATGGATCGAGGCCAGTGACTGGCGCCTCAGATCCGGCCGAGGGGAAAAAGCGCGACGCCCCGGCTTACCCCGGTGCACGCGCTGCTGCCACTCCTGAAAGACCAGGAAGCTGTAGGAGACCAGGCCAAAACAGGGGCTAGGGCCTGCAGCGCGGTACCGTCATCTGTGGCCTGTCAATAACGAGGCAGGTTGGTCTGCCGGTACGGTCAGCCCTCGGTTTGGGATGGTCTCCGAAATCAATCACGCTCACAGCTCCTGGGGCTTGTGTGTCCGCTTGTACACCAAGCTCGCCGCCCATACCCTGTATGTCTATCTCAACCGCTTGCTTGGCAACCCTGAGTGGTTGCGGATCAAGCAATTGGCCTTTCCGGTCTGATTTTAACTAGTACATCGCCCTAGTAGTTTGTAGTATCGCTTACATATCCCTCTTCTGTCAGTCTCGTGAAAACCTCTTCAAGCAGTAGAGGGTGTAGCAGTGACACCAAGCACCTCGACGACCTGCACTGGAACGAGCCGCTTGCAGGTAAAGTGGCTTCAGCGACCATACTGACAGAAGAGGGACATATAGCAAAGCTATTCAGGTTGTGAAGGCGCATACATCCGGAGCTTCGGGAAGTCAAAGGTCTGGCGCTCCAGGCTGGCCTCAAAAGCGGTGACCACCTCGGCGAAGTGGGTGGCCTCCAAGCGTTGCACGCGCAGGGCCGTTTTCCCTTGGTGCCAGACCTCTTCAATCGGATTCTGCTCGGGGTCGTGGGCGCAAACGCGATGCGGGTGATCCGCCAGTCCTCCGGGGCCAGGCCAGCGTTCACCGTTTCAAGGAACCGGCAGACCTCCTCCCCACGATGCCAGCGGGCATTG
>Ga0105047_10006954_pt1 | contig 19117 bp, 12 predicted proteins | sample MAT04_FD_78384 | JGI IMG/M metagenome (GOLD analysis project Ga0105047, IMG submission 78384) | Freshwater microbial communities from Lake Fryxell liftoff mats and glacier meltwater in Antarctica - MAT-04 (megahit assembly) | ecosystem: Environmental > Aquatic > Freshwater > Ice > Liftoff... | reverse complement strand
GAAATACGTGTAGTGAAAACTAGGTTTTTTATGTAGTATAAACCACAATTTGTTGTAGCTCAAATCGCTACATGACAGATGAAAGATAGGATTGTGGCAATTAAACAAATTATCCGTTTGGAAAACACAGTTTACCTTGTAAGCGTGAACATGCCTCTTTATGTTTTATACTCATCTATTCGTAAGGATGGAGCGTATATTGCTTCATAGGTATAAGACCCTGTAGGGCATTCTGCATCCTTATATTTACCATCCCAGCCTTTGGCAACTTCCTTAATGGAATACATATGCTGCCCCCATTTATTATAAATATACATTGTGAAGTTGAAAATATTTTCCACTACGGGTCGGAAAGTATCGTTCGCAAGGTCGCTGTTTGGCGAAAAGGCATCGGGGAAGAAGATGGTTCCTTCGCAATCGGGCGAATTATATAAATGAATTGATAGGCAATAGAGTAAAATCCTTCCGGTCGTTTGTAGGGATAAAGGCTATCGGCCTCAGCACCATCAATAAAATATTTGCCTGCCATGGGTAGCCCTCCGGTAAGCCATTGGCTACTTGATTACTTGAATTATTGTTTCCATTCCATGGGTTGAGATTATAGCCGTTGCCACTTGGGTTGGCTTTAACGGCTTCAATAATCGAAACTTCATCGAAATTGCCACCCGCCGATGTATTTTGTTTAATACTTAGCCTGATCACACGATCCCTATTCACTTTGATTCCAAAAACTGCTCCTCCTGTTTTACAATCTGTAGCTATTGTAACAGGAGCAGTGATACCCGAAGAGAGCTTTTGGGTGGAGAAAAGTTTAATGTCAGGTTCATTCAGAAATATTTTATATTGCGGATACGTATGAAAAGCCGTCCTCGACATCCTGTCAGTCGAAAGTATGCCGGTTTGATAACAACCAGTCATATTGCTTGATATAGAGAATCTGCCGCCCCTGAAACCGTTGTAATCCACCTGGGTTACAATACTATCATCCGAAAGAATCATCATCTTACCGTAAAATTTTTCATAGCTTGAGTAGTTGTCTTTTGCACTCCAGAAATGCCATGCTTTTGACCACACACGACCATCAACTGCACTTCCGGAAGCATCTACCACGGTTATGTCGAAATACTCAATGCAGCGACGTATATCTGCATTCGCATCGGGATAATAAAATTCAATATAATAATCTCCGGCAAGAGCAGGCTTAAATTCCAGATAAAGATATCCGCCCGGAAACGGCCCCACCACAGCCGAGGCGTATGAACTTATAAACCCTGCACCAGATGTAGGAACCGGTGACTCTAGTGAAATATATCCGGAAGGCCCCTTTATCCTGAAGAAGAGATTAGATTGGATTGCATTTTCATCTAAAATCTTCCCAAAGCCAAACCTTATAACTTCTGTTGGATAGGCAATAGAGATATTGAGTCTGAATTCAGATGCGGCATCATAAAAGGCAGAGTCGTTCATGTATTTATTGATACACAACTGCCCTATTGTATTAGCTGCCGGCATAATCTGTTTGGTGCCTTCGGAATAAACAAAAATGCATGGCAGAATTACAAGGCATAGAGCATAAAACAGATTTATAAAGATTTTTTTTATAACAAAACAGCAAAGCAAAGATACTTCTGTTATGATGATACCATACTACAAACCAGTCAAACTTTGAGTTAATAAAGCTGAAACTGACGGCTAAATATTATTTTGATGTGCTTGAAAAGAAAACATAAGTTTATATTCTGCTTTTTGTTTTTTTTCTTGTTCTTTTGGCTTGACACAAAAGAACCAACTTAACGAAGTGGTCTCATGAGCTCCTATAAAAATAAGCAATGGGCGAATAAAGAGTCCAGGCTTACTATAAATTTCACACAGATGTACGACTTGGTAAGGCTCGTGATCCCAATAAATTGGGATGGGCCTGATAGAGTTTCCCACATCCGGCAGCAAGTGAGGCTGGTGTTTTGCTACGCACATGCCCACGCTGTTTACCTTCGTCAACATCTGTTGTGAAATTTCATTAGGGCGGTCCCTACACCCTGAAAATCATCTTGAAAAGCCAAACCGTTGTTCCGCCATGTTGCCATAAGAGGAAGCTCTCTTAGAAAGGACCGGCCTTATAAAAATGCGCCTGCGGTTCTTAGCCAGAGGTATGTGCGAATGGCATGTGCGTAGCAATACACAGCAAGGTAAACTGTACGGATTTGTTGTGCTTTTCCATGCCTTGTATTGCGGGGAGATACTTCTGGCTTAGAACCGCCAGCATTGTTATAAAGACTTGATTTTTGGTACTTTTTGATCAAGCAAAAAGTACAAAAAAATGAGCAAATGAATTTCCGAAGCAATAAATAGATCTATTAAATTCAATTATAATAGTATCGCTTATTATGTCCAAACTTTTCCAGCACATCAAAATAAAATACAGCCAAACTATTAAAATAAGAGCCCGGCGGGAAATGCAGGTTTTCTGCGCTACTCATACCAGGCTCTAATCCAAAATTCAAATTTATTTATTTATACCCTTCGTTATGAACACTTTTAACCGCGCGACCCGATGGATCGTTCTGATTGCGGAAGGAGGCATCCCATGCAAGCGCTTCGGGCGTACTGCATGCTACTGAAGGCACCGAAGGTACGCACTGAGCGGCAGCATCCGATGGAAAATGGTCTGAAAAAATCGAACGGTAATAATATTCTTCCTTTACCCTTGGCGGATTAATCGGGAAACGGAATTTGGCATTTGCCAGTTGCTCGTCGCTTACCTGCGAAGCCGTAAGCTCCTTCAAAGTATCAATCCAGCTATAGCCAACGCCGTCCGAAAATTGCTCTTTCTGACGCCATGCTATGCTCGCCGGCAAATAATCTTCAAATGCTTTACGCAGAATCCATTTCTCCATTTTGCCGTCTTTCGCCATCTTGTCTTCCGGATTCAGTCTCATAGCTACATCCATAAACTCCTTATCAAGGAAAGGCACACGACCCTCGACACCCCAGGCGGCAAGTGATTTATTGGCTCTCAGGCAGTCGTAAAGATGCAGTTTCGATAATTTCCTTACTGTTTCCTCATGAAATGATCGGGCATCAGGTGCTTTATGAAAATAGAGATACCCACCGAAAATTTCATCAGCACCTTCGCCGGAGAGTACCATCTTAATTCCCATTGATTTGATAACCCGCGACATCAGGTACATCGGCGTTGAGGCACGGATTGTAGTTACATCATAGGTTTCGAGGTGATAAACTACATCGCGTAAGGCATCCAGTGCTTCCTGAATTGTGAATTCAATTTCGTGGTGTACTGAACCAATATGGTCGGCAACAACTCTTGCCGCTGCTAAGTCGGGCGAGCCTTTTAAACCAACTGCGAATGAATGCAGTTGAGGCCACCAGGCTTCCTTAAGGTCGTTCGATTCAATGCGACGGGCGGCATATTTTTTTGCAATGGCCGAAATTACGGATGAGTCGAGGCCACCTGAAAGCAAAACACCATAAGGCACATCCGACATCATCTGGCGGTGGACGGCTTCTTCCAAAGCGGTTCGCAATTCGTGGATATTACTTTGGTTGTCTTTAACAGCTTCAAAGTCTTCCCAGTCGCGCTTGTACCATTTACGCATTTCGCCATCTTTGCTGTAAAAATAATGTCCGGGTAAAAACTCTTCGATGCGGTTGCAGGTGCCTTCGAGTGCTTTAAGTTCCGAAGCCACATAAAAATTACCGAATTTATCCCAGCCCATGTACAAAGGAATAACCCCGATTGAATCGCGGGCAATGAGGTAACAATCGTTTTCGGTATCATACAAGGCAAAAGCAAAAATTCCGCTCAGGTCTTCAATGAAATTAATACCTTTTTCGCGGTACAGGGCAAGGATAACCTCACAATCCGAATGTGTAAGGAACTCGTAGTTTTGTGAAAGGTTTTTGCGGATATCCATATGATTGTATATCTCTCCGTTGACCGATAAAATGAGTTTTCCGTCTTTACTTTTCAATGGCTGTCCTCCCGATTGAGGATCGACTATTGAAAGCCGTTCGTGGGCCAGGATGGCTTTTTCACCGCAGTATATACCCGACCAGTCCGGTCCACGATGACGTATCTTTTTCGACATCTCCAAAACCTGCAGCCTTAGATCCTGCGAAGCTGATTTCAATTCAAAAACTCCAACAATTCCACACATAAAATTCATTTTTTAAGTAAAACATTTCATGAAACCGTATCACAGGCAATAAAAAAAGGCTTCCCGATCCGGAAAGCCTTCTATATGATTTTTCAAACACACTACAGCTTTCCTAATCCTAAACGGGATTATAATTATTGAAGCTATTAAAGTGTGTATTGGTATTAAACATTTCTCAGGTGTTGTGTTTCAGTGGCAAAGATAAACTAAAAACTTTTACATTTTCAGAGAACTGACATTAAATGGCTAAATATTATTTTGATGTGCTGGGAAAAGAATACATGAGTATAGATTCTTTTTTTTCTTGTTCTTTTGTCATGACACAAAAGAACCAACTTAACGAAGTGGTCTCATGAGTTCCTTTTAAATTAAGCAATGGGCGAATAAAAGGTCAACCTGAAAATCACGTTAAAGTCCAAATCGTTGCTCCGTAATGTTGCCTAAAGAGGAAGCTTTCTTAGCAGGGACCGGCCTTATGAAAATGCGCCTGCGGTTCTTATCCGGAGGTATGTGCGAACGGCATGTGCGTAGCAATACACAGCAAGGCAAACTGTTAGGATTTGTGGTACTCTCTCATGCCATGTATTGCTAGGAGATACTTCTGGTTTAGAAACGCCAGCATTGTTATAAAGACTTGTTTTTTTATGCACAAATTATTTGTTTTTTTAAAGGTGTGCATGAGATCGCTGAACTAAGTTGGTACTTTTTGATCAAGCAAAAAGTACAAAAAAATGAGCAAATGAATTTCCGAAGCAATAAATAGATCTATTAAATTCAATTAAAATAGCATCGCTTATGATGTCCAAACTTTTCCAGCACATCAAAATAAAATACAGCCCGCTTAATGCGAAACACTCACTATCTACACCATCCAAAGTCCATCCTATTGTAATCTGAAGTTTATCCTCATATTAAAAATTACTGACACTTTCATTCCATTCTGATATCCCGCATTCCATCGGGGCATTTTTTTCACTACTCTTACAGCCTCCTCATCGCATCCACCGCCAATGCCTTTCAGGATTTTTATATCGGCAAGGCTTCCATCTTTTTTCACCACAAAACTTACATATACCGAGCCCTGGATTCCGTTTTCAGCGGCTTGTTGCGGATATCTGATATTTTTAGAAAGGAATTTCAGCCGCTCAGAATCTCCACCGGGGAACGATGGCATTTCTTTAACGTATGTAAGTACAGTCTCTGATTCATCTGAAGTATCCTCTTTTTTCATGGCTGCTCCACCGTGAGTGGCATAGGGTAAGGTATTGGCCCGGTATTCCTTCGATGCTTTAGATTCGTCTTCTCTTGAATCAGACTTTTTCATGTGTCTGTATTCCGAGAATTCAACATCATCAGTAGTACTGCTTTTTATTAATACATCATTCGATGCAGCCCAACCTGCATCTTCTGTTACAATGGCTAAAACCGGTGGCGATTGAACTCCCTTTCTGCGATTATAACTGATGGTGAGTACCGACTTACTTTCGGATGGTGGAAATGGCAGAGTATCATACTTGTCAAATCCCATTGATGATTCCATTTCCATTTTCTGAGCCAGCTTCATATTCTCAGATTGATTTTGCATCCATAAAAAATAAAACCCGCCTATAAAAAGCACTAAGGTAGCAGCGGCAGCAAGCCATATAAAAGGCTTGTACGAAAAACGCTTCTCGTTTTCCGATTCGGCAAGCACCTGTTTATGAAGGCGCTGCCTGATGCGGTAGTTTAACGCATTGGTTCGTGCCTGAAACAGGTTTGGTTTTGTGCCTTCTGATTTTGACTTGTGCGAATGCTCAAATGATTGCTTTCCGGTCAATTCACGAGCCGGAGAATCCAGTGTTTCATAAGTTTCGCCAGCCGATGGGTTTTTGTTAAGCCACATCCTTAGTCCATCGGCCGCATCAGCACACAATGAACATCCAGCAATATGCTGGTCTGCTTTTGCAAGTTCAGCGTCCTTTAGCATGCCTGAAACAAACTGAAAAAGCGCATCGCCGGTAAGGCAACCGCAAGGCGTAAACAGCGAAACCAAATGAGTATTGCCGTTATTCATAGCGTTCCATCCTTTCTAGCATTTGCTTCAGATTGCGTTTGCCGTTTTGTATATGACTTTTCACTTCGTTGTACGAATATCCTGTTATTTGTTCGACCTCGCGGTACGATTTCTCATTCATGTAAAATAATTCAATGCATTGTTTTTGTTCCGGACTCAGAATACCGATTGCCGTTTCGAGGTATCGGATACAGTGTTCTCCGTCGCCAGTGCTTAAAAGATGATTGGGATGCGCTGATTCCATAATTTCAGATTCCAGATTTCTCAAATTTTCATCTTTTACGCGATCTCCCGACTTCCTATGCCGCAAATGCATCAGGCATTCGTTTTTGGTGATGGTATAAATCCAGCTTTTAAAATTATTTATTTCCGATTTTTTTAGTAACTCAAAAAGCTTTTCAAAAACAAGCATCACAGTGTCTTCGGCATCAGCATCATTTCCCAGGTATTTGTAGCAGACGGTAAAAAGCAAATGGGTGTATCGTTCGTAAAGTACACCGATAATTTCTTTGTTATGCGTGTCGGCGTAGCGGGCAACAAGCTGCTCATCAGGAAGTGAAAGCAGTTCTCTTTTATCGTCTCTTCTGAAAAAACGCAGTGCCACGTGGAGGGAAGTTTGCACAAAGATAGTTTTTTTAAGGATTTGAAGGTTGGGGATTAGGGCGGGGATTAGGGCGGGGAAAGGGAGAAGGGGAGACTGAGGGATGGGGAGACTTAGGGATGGAAAGACTATTGGATGGGGAGACTGTGGGATGGGGAGACTCTGGGATGGATAGACTAGGGGTTGGAAAGACTGAGAGATAGGGAGAATGTGGGATGGGATGACTGTGGGATAGAAAGATTTAGGGATGGAGAAACTAAGGGATGGGGAGACGTAGGGATGTAGAGACTAAGGGATGGAAAGACTAAGGGATGGGGAGACTGAGGGATGGAGGGTTTAAAGAGGAGCGAGATAACCGAAACCAATTGAATCCTTCAAACCACTGAACGACCATTGAATGACAATAAAATTTTCACTCATCTCCTTAGTTGGTATTTATGGAATTCTGATTAACAAAGCATCTAAAGGATGAAACTACAATTACAGACTTATAAATTAACCTTAAAAACTCAGCAAAATGAAAAAGCAGGAACCAATTGCTACTCAAATGGATGAAATCGTGTTTGAGTACAGAAACAAGAATTACGGAGCTTATATTTTACGTAAAATGTACAACAAGCAAATAGTGCGCGCTCTGTTTTTGGCGACTGCCGTTATGGTTGCGGGGCTGGCTTATCCACTGGCTTTAAGCTATAAAGCTATTCACCATGTAATTCATATAGGTAATGATAGTGGGACAACGGTAATTTTAGAACCTCCCCAATTTGCTGAACCTCCTGTTGTACCGCCACCGCCTCCGGTGAGCGACATTCAGAAACGTCTGATTTTTACAGCTCCTGTTGTGGTTGCCGACGAAGTGAATTCCGATACCGGATTGCCGAACATGGATTATTTTAATGATCACACTACCAATGTGCCTGTAAATTTAAATCTGGAAACATCCGTTACCAGGCAGCAGGATGTGATTCCGGTGCCGGTTGAAAAGGAAGAAATCAGAACTTTTGTTGAAGAAATGCCTTTATATTTCGGAGGCGATACCGAGCGAATGAAATTTCTAGCAGGGAATATGGTTTATCCTCAACAAGCTACCGAATCTGGTATTCAAGGTACAGTTTACGTTCAGTTTGTTGTTGATTCGAAAGGCAATATCATCAATGTTCAGGTTTTACGCGGTATTGGTGGCGGTTGTGATGAGGAGGCTGTAAGAGTTGTTAAAATGATGCCGTCCTGGCACCCCGGTAGGCAAAACGGACAATCAGTGCCGGTTCTTTTTACCATGCCTGTCGTTTTTAAACTCCAAAGCTAAATTGAAGCAGGCAACTGGTGTAATAAAGTTATAAATCAATTTATACCCGGTTAAACGTCCGGTGTCAGACACCCTGCGGGTGTGCAGACACCGGGCGTTTTGGGATTTTATACCGCCGCCAGAATTTCCAGATAGTGAGCGAAATATAAGTTAATATCTTATTTATCCTTGAAAACCCCATCAAAAAATGCAGAAGTTTATAGCCAAAATAATATAACAAAAGTGCCACCGACCACTTAACGACAAAAGCTATGGATTCAAAAGCAGCTTTTGAATGTCAGTCTTGCAAATTATTAAGCCAATGTGTAAACGGAATTAGTAAAAACTCCGAAGATAAACTCAAAGTCAGCAAAACTTCATGTTCTTAAAACTACATCTGTTTCAATTCAATTCTTTTTATCCGGATTCCCTGCAATATATAACCTTTCTAAATTACCTGCTTCCTGATTTACAGTTGAATAAAAATATAATTTTGCTCCGTGAATCACTTAGGAAGGTGATTGTTTAAACTCTAATGTTCTTTACGAAAATGAATAAAATTACTGAACATCCGATTCTGGAAGTGCCTGTAACCGAAAAGATTAATTTTCAATATGAGGGTACTATCGTTACCGGCGAAAAAGGATTTACTATTGCGGCTGCATTGCACCAGGCCGGGTTTCCGGTTCACAGTCACAGTTTGTCGAACCGCGAGCGTAGTCTGGAGTGCGGAATTGGTAAATGCGGTGCCTGCGAAATGCTTGTTGATGGGCAAATCCGCCGCATCTGCATCACCAAGGTTGATCATGTAAAAGAGGTGAGCGAAATTCCTCACGACTATTCGCCTGAAGCAAGTGAAGTGAATACTCAAAAACCCATTGATGTTTATAAAACTACGGTTGCCATTATTGGTGCCGGTCCGGCCGGATTAGCATGCCGCGAAGAATTGCTGAAACAGGGCGTTGATAATATTGTTATTGATAACAACGATAAAATCGGCGGGCAGTTCCTGATGCAGACACACCAGTTTTTCTTTTTCGAGAAAGAAAAGAAATTCGGTGGCATGCGCGGATTCGATATTGCAAAAACACTGGCAGGCGAAAACCACGAAGGCATTTTCCTCGACAGTACCGTTTGGGATTTGCTCGAAGGCAAACGAATTGCTGTTAAAAATGTGCTGACCGACGAAATTTATTATGTGGATGCCGAATATCTGGTAGTTGCAACCGGTGCGGTTCCGTTTATGCCGACCTTCGAAAATGATGATTTGCCGGGCGTTTATACCGCCGCTGTTGTTCAGAAAATGATGAATAACGAGCTGACACTGCTTGGTAAAAAAGTGTTGACAGTAGGAGCCGGGAATATCGGGTATCTCACCTCATACCAATTAATGCAGGCTGGTGCCGAAGTGAAAGCCATTATCGAAGCGCAGGCTTTTGAAGGAGGTTTTCCGGTACAGGCGAACCGTGTTCGCAGGCTGGGAATTCCCATTATGACTTCGCATATTCTTTTAAAAGCGCTGCCAAACGAAGATAACACCGGCATCATTGGAGCTGTAGTTGCCGAATGTAAAAACTTTGAACCGGTTCCCGGTACTGAGCAAATAATCGGGGATATTGATGTAATAAATATCTGCACCGGTTTGGTTGCCGACGACCAGCTTATCATAAAAGGCAACGAAGTATTTGGCCGCAATTGCTATGGTGCCGGTGATGCCATCCGTATTGGCGAAGGTACAAGTGCCGTTTTGCGTGGCAACCAGGTTGCTTATGAAATATTGCAGGATATAGGCGAAAACGTTAATTACGATACGTATCTGAATGTTTCAAAAGAATATATCGATTCGCAGCAGCATCCGCATCGCGTTATTCAGGAACCTTACAAACCATCCACCGAACGCTTTAACGAAAAGCCATTTGTACAAATCGACTGTCTGTATGGTTTTGCCTGTAACCCTTGCGAATTTGCTTGTCCGCATGGTGCCATTACCAAAACTTCGACCAGCACAGTCCCACAGCTTGATTTCGACAAATGTGTGGGTTGTATGGATTGCGTTTACCAATGTCCCGGCCTTGCCATTTTCGGATATGCTCCTAAGAAAGACTGGCTTTTCCTGCCTATTGAATATTTTGCTGACGAAAAGCAGGAAGTTTTTCTTGTGGATAATCAGGGCAAAAAACTGGGAAATGGCATTATCGAGAAAATTCTGAAAAAACCAAACAAGACAAATATTGCCCGTGTAAAATCACTCGATATTCACGGGGAAGCCTTGCTCGAAGTCCGTGGCTTTATCATTAAGGAAAACTTTCCTGAGCCAATCGTAACAACACCCACTGAATATGCAAGCGAACACGAAATGTATGTTTGCCATTGCGACGATGTTACTTTGGGAGAAATCATAACTACTATCGGAGAACGCAAGTTTATATCGGTTGACGAAATTAAGCATACCACACGATTGGGAATGGGTGCCTGTCGCGGAAAGCGTTGCATTCGCAGACTTAAACAGGTGTTGCGCAATAAGGGGGTCAGCGTGGTAGGCGATGCCACTCCGCGAGGTCCGCTCAGCAACCAACTGGCAATGGGCGAATTATTCCCAAAAAAAGTCCGTGAAAATATCATTATCAACAACAGCAAAAGCAAAGCGCGTATTGTCGAAGTTCAGGCTTTGATTGCCGGTGGCGGAATTGGTGGAAGCGCTTTGTTCCGCTATATGGCCGAAGCCGGCCTTAAACCTGCCATGATCAATTACGGGCGTGGCGCTTCGTGGCGTAATATTGCCGGCGGACGTCCAGCCTTCAGCCTGCCCGAAATTGCTGATATTGCACGCCATAACCTCGAAATTTTCAAGGACTTGCAAAAGATCCGCGACATCAATTTCCTTTCGACACGTTATATCAACTTTGCTCACGACGATGCAACCTACCAGGCATTGGAAGATTCACGTTCATGGTCGGATGCTTATATGGTTGATGCCAAAGAATATCTGAAAGAAATTTCGCCAAATATAAATCCGAACCTTGGCAAGCACTACCAGGCCGCACTTATTACCCGCGATTGCTGGCAGGCAACTCCAGGCCGTGTAATTGATCTTATCCGTAGGATTGGCGTCGAAAAAGGCGGCAGAATTTACGAAGACTGCCAACTGATTGATGTACGAAAAGAAAACGGTAAATACATTGTATTAACCCGCGATCACGAAAAGAAGTACGTCGAATTTCATACCCCGCACTTTGTAAACTCATTAGGCCCTGAGGCAGAGAAATTCTCGAAGCAACTTGGTATTGAAACTGGTTTATATCCCGTTAAACACCAGGCATTTATCACCCGCAGATTACCTAATATGGGAATAAACGGGCAACCCCTCGATATGCTTATCGACCGCCGTAAGTACAAAGGATTTACTGCTGTTTATGGACAGCAACTGGGCGAAACCGGACAGATAATCGGTTGTGCCTCTCCACAGGTTGAACCCATGGAAACCGACAAAAACCTGAAAATCAACTCAAAGGAATTCCTCGAAATCGTATCGGAGGTTTTTATCGACTGGCTGCCACAGCTTTCATCGGTAGGTTTCCAGGCCGTGTGGGCAGGTTATTATGTTGAACCGCGCATGATACTTGATCCTGATCTTGGTCTGTTTGTTGGCTTCCGCGGACAAGGATTTATGCTCGGGCAATACCTGGCTAAGATTTATGTAGATAAGCTTATGAACAAGGAAGTCCCTTCCTATTTCGACAGGCTCAAACTGAGCGGCGATGGCTTATTGGAAAAAGCTTTCAAATAGAATCAAAGCGTGTATATAATAGAAAGGGACGGCCAATGGTCGTCCCTTTCTATTATTGTATTCATTTGAAACGTAATGCTGGATTTTGATCAGCAAATCTCCATTTCTACTCTCTCAGATTTACTCTTTGTCTCTCCGTCTTCTACTTTCCCGATCTCCGTTTCACACCTCTCTATATCTTTTCATTTTTGAAAAAGAAACTCTAGGATTTACTGAACAGTTTCTTGAACAGCGATTTATCCTCATCTTTCTTGGCATCATCAGAATAATAGCCGTAACCATATCCATGACCATAACCATAACCGTATCCATATCCGTAACCGTATCCATAGCCATAACCGTAACCGGCGCCTGACCTGTCAGGTTTCACATCATTAACAAGCACAGTTGTGTTCGGCACATTCCTCTTTTCGAAATCACTGGCAATGGATTCAAAAACTTTCTTATTTGTTAGGTTCTGGCGTACCAGCAGAATGTTAACATCCGTATAAGGAATAAGCAGGAATGCATCGGTAACGATACCTACCGGCGGAGTGTCAATAATGATATAATCGTACATTTCCTGAAGCTGGGATAGCATTTTCACGTTCAGTGGTGAGGCAATAAGTTCTGCCGGATTTGGTGGAACAGGCCCGGCTGAAATAATATCCAGGTTTGGTACCGGTGATTTCTGTATGATCTCCTCTATAGTACTTTTACCAATAAGGAACGAAGTTATACCTACCGTGTTTTTCAACCCGAAATCCTGGTAAATTTTTGGTTTACGAAGGTCATAACCCATCAGTAAGGTTTTGCGGTTAAATTGCGCATAAATACAAGCCAGGTTCATTGATGTGAATGTTTTACCCTCGCTCACACTGGTACTGGTAATAAGTATGGTAAACTTCTCCTTGCCCTGTGTCATATATTGCAGGTTGGTACGCAACGCCCTGAACGACTCCGAAATAGCCGACTTAGGCGATGTATAAGCCACGATATTGCTGTCGTGTTTGTTGTGAAGAACATGCCCTATTACCGGAAGAGTGGTGTGTTTTTCAATATCATTTTTGTTAACCACTTTATCATTCAGGTAGTCCTTGCCCAAAATATAAAGAAGTGGGATAATCAGACCAAGTAAAAAGGCAATGGTATAATTGAGGCTTGTTTTTGGAAAAACCTGTTCCTGTACTATTGGATCGGCCACATCTACAATTTCATTATCAGGAGTATTACTTGCCTTGGTAATGGCTGCTTCCGAACGTTTCTGAAGCAGGTAGGTATAAATGGCATCATTCAGTTTGTATTTACGCTCAAACCCAATCAATTGTCGTTGTGTAGCAGGCAGATTTCTGAAAAACCCTGAAAGCTCGTTAATCCTGCCATCAATATCTTTTAAACTGATATCAGATGTTTTTACAATATTAGAGATACTTTCAGTAAGTGCCTTTTTGGTATTTATAATTTTCTGGTCTATTTGCAATACCATTGGGTTATTTGGTTTTGACCCAAGCAGCCTTTCCGATTTTTCGGCATACAATTTCTGGAGTTCAGTAAGTATCGAGGTCATAACAGGGTCGTCAATTCCCATGGATGAGGGAACAACCACCTCATTGATATCGTCTTTGTTTTTCTGAATATAATCGCGTAAATTATTGTAATACTTTGCTTTAACAAGCAAAACAGCTTTTTCTTTTTCGAGTTCGGTTATGCTTGTATAAACCTGCTGCGATTGTGCATCCAGGTTCATGATCTGGTTAGTGGTGCGGAAGTTCTGAAGCACATTTTCGTTCGTATTCAGCGAATCGCGGATTTCGCCTAACTGCCCATCGATAAACAGAATGGTGTTAATGGCGATCTGGTTTTTCTTTTCGAGTCCCTGGCGGATATATTCGCGGGTAAGCTGATTCAAAAAATCAACCGCTTTCTGCGAATTATTGCCTTTTAGTGAGATTTCAACGATGGAAGATTCCTTGTTGATAGGCTCAATTTCGTACCCCGAAAATTCAGAGATGAGTGCATTAAGCGAGTTAAAAACAAAATAATAGCGTTGGTTAAGTGCGGTTTTAGGCTCATACTTCAGTGTTTTTTCAATCCTGAAACCAAAATTCTTAGTAACAACCTGCTCACCGAAACTATGCTTTTGATCGTATTTAAGCGAAGCGAGTTTTGTGTCGCTGTCTTTGAAATTTTTATAGTCGTAAAAACCAATGTCCTGACCCTCCGCTTCAAGGCGGTATTCGTTATCCGAAAGTACGGTAACATAAAACTTCAGATTTCCCAAAGGTTGCAGGTGTGAAGTGTCGATGATTACATTGAAGGGCGATTCGTTGTAAACCTCGGAAGTTAGAAAGTTATCTTCCAGAAAACAGGAATAATTAATGTTGAGTGACTTTACGGTACGCGTAACAAGCGAACGCGACTTCAGTATCCCGATTTGGTTCTGCAATTTCTGGGTATTGGTAATATTTCCAAATCCGAGCAGCGATTGGGCATCGTTCAATCCACCCTTATCTTCGGTTATCAATACCGTGGATTTAACCTTATAAACCGGCTTGGTGTACTTATTGAACAGAAACGCAATAAGCATTACCATCACTATTGTTATAAAAAACAAGTACCAGTAGCTCAGGAATTTAAAATACAGGGCTTTGATGTCAACCGACTGCTCCTGCTGCATTTCGTTATAGTTGGGGATTTGATTATCCATTATTTTTTAAAGTATGTTACAATAATAAGAAGTGTGCTTATTGATCCTAAAATAAGTGCATAAGGGAAGGTTTCAAACGCATATGATTTGTTCTTCAGCGGCTCAATATAAACAATATCGTTGGGCTGAAGGTAGTAATATGGCGAGGTAAGAATACTCTTATCCTGTAGGTTGATGGTTACAATGTTGTTTTTATCCCCCTGGTTCCTGATAATCTGCACTTTATTGCGGTTGGCAAAAGTAGTAAGGTCGTTAGCCATGGCGAGTGCCTCGAAAATATTGACCCTGTTATTATAAATGGAGTATTTGCCGGGATTTTTAACTTCGCCAAGTATTGATACATTGTACATTACCAGTTTAACCACAACGCTGGCTTCCCTCAGAATTTCCGAAACAGATTTGTTCATGCTGGCTTCCATCTCGGTTAAGGTTTTACCGGCGGCATCTATTTTTCCAAGAAGCGGAAAACTGATATATCCCGAATCGGTTACATAATAACTGGTGAGGTAAAGATTTTGATCCGTAATATTCATATACGAATTCCCTGCTGCCGAGCCTGCAATGCTGGCAAATACCTCGTTGCTTTTTTGGTCGAGTGTCAGAATGCGGACATACAGATAATCGCCGGGTTTTATTTTATAATCGGGCTTAATATTCTGAAATTCAGTTACTGGAGCCACACCTTCCTGATCCTGAAGGTATTTGGTTTTAGCCAGAGGCACACACGAAACCACAGACAAGCCGATGAAAGCTAAAAAAAACAGCTTGAGTACAAGTAATTTATTCTTCATAGAAAAAAGTTAACAAATTGTATTAATGTATCATAAAGCAGCAAAGATATAATAATTAGAAAAGATAATTATCTAAAATACTCGCTTTATTTTTTGTGGTTGATTTCATTTTAAAAGCTCACCCCGAAGCGTGGCAGCCGTGCACGAAAGAATTTTAACTTTCGCATAATCACCGGGATTATAGGATTCACGTGGAAATACAACAACTTTATTCTGGCTGGTACGGCCAAAAAGCTGCTGATCCGAACGCTTAGAAACGCCTTCGGCCACAACCTCAAATTCTTTGCCAATATCCATTTTATTGCTTTTGAGCGAGAGTTCCTGTTGCAAAGCAATTATTTCATCGAGGCGGCGGCTTTTCACTTCCTCGGGTACATCGTCAGGATATTTTTTGGCAGCAATAGTATTAGGCCTTTCGGAATATTTGAACATATACGCATAATCATAACCTACTTCGCGCATAGCCGAAAGGGTAAGCTGATGATCTTCCTCTGTTTCGGAGCAGAACCCGGCAATAATGTCGGTGGAGATGGCGCAGCCGGGAATAATCTGCCTGATGGCTGCAATGCGATCCATATACCATTCGCGGGTATAGCTTCGTTTCATCATTCCGAGCATACGTGTGCTTCCCGACTGAATCGGAAGATGGATGGATTTGCAGATATTTTGGTGCGATGCTATCACTTCGAGTAAATCGTCCGAAATATCTTTAGGATGTGAAGTGGCAAACCGTACGCGCAATAAAGGATTTACCTGAGCCACTTCCTCCAGCAAGGCCGGAAATTCGATAGGTACGCCATTATCTTCCCAACTATACGAGTTTACATTTTGCCCAAGCAAAGTTATATCACGAAATCCCTGTTCGAAAAGCTCACCCGCTTCTTTTACAATAGTTAGTGGATTGCGGCTGCGTTCCTTGCCACGGGTGTAAGGTACCACGCAATAAGCGCAGAAGTTTTCGCAGCCACGCATAATGCTGATAAAAGCCGTTACCCCGCTGCCACCGGTGCGTACCGGGTTAATATCGGCATAAGTTTCATCGGTCGAAAGTAAAACATTTATGGCTTTTTGACCGCTTTCGACCTGCTCAAGCAACTGCGGTAACTGGCGGTATCCATCGGGGCCAACGATAAGGTCAATATGACGTTCTTCTTCCAGCAGTTTATCTTTCAGCCGTTCGGCCATGCATCCAAGTAATCCTATAACCAGCCCGGGTCGTTTCCGTTTTAAGGCATGAAGTTCGTTAAGGCGATTGCGCACCCGTTGTTCGGCATTATCGCGTATCGAACATGTATTCAGCAAAATGAGATCGGCAGATTTTATATCGGTAGTTGATTCGTAGTTCTGACCTTCGAGAATTGAGGCTACAATCTCGCTATCCGAAAAATTCATCTGGCAACCGTATGTTTCAATATATGATTTCTTTTTAACTTCCACGATGTAATTCCAAAAATGAAGTAAATGTTGATTATTTTTAGGATTACAAATTTACAACAAATTAAGGTGCGAAATCAGACTTTCAATTAACTGTTTTCCAGATACATATACAATAATAGAATACTACTAAATGCCTCATACCCCGCGTCAATTTTTTTTTATTAATAAGGTATAAGAAACATAAAGTCACTTCTGTTTTAATTTTATTGCTTTACTTTGCACCTCATTTTAGGGTTATAAGCTAAATTATATGAGCAAAAATCTTGTTATTGTTGAATCTCCGGCTAAGGCAAAAACCATAGAAGGATACCTGGGTAAGGATTTTATTGTAAAATCCAGTTTCGGTCATGTTCGCGATCTTTCGACCAAAGAGCTTGGAATTGAGGTAAATAACCACTTCAAACCAGTGTACGAAGTGATGCCCGACAAAAAGAAAGTGATCACTGAGTTAAAAAAACTTGCCGACAGTGCCGAAACCATCTGGCTGGCGACTGACGAGGATCGCGAAGGGGAAGCCATTTCGTGGCACCTGGCAGAAGTGCTCAAACTTGATATTGCTAAAACAAACCGGATTGTTTTTCATGAGATTACCAAAACAGCAATTTCGGAAGCTATTAAAACGCCCCGGCGTATTGACCTGAACCTGGTAAATGCCCAACAGGCGCGCCGTGTTCTCGACAGGCTCGTTGGTTTTGAATTATCGCCAATCCTTTGGAAAAAAGTGAAACCATCGCTTTCGGCAGGCCGTGTACAAAGTGTTGCCGTAAAACTTATTGTTGAGCGCGAGGAAGATATCCGTAAGTTCGAATCAACATTTGCTTATAAGGTAAGTGGTATATTTGAAGTTAATAATGATAAGGGAAGTGCCACTTTAAAAGCTGATCTTCCAAAAAGATTTGCAACTGTTGAAGAAGCCCACGCATTCCTCACCTTATGCAGCAAAGCAGCTTTTTCGGTTGCCGATGTGGATAAAAAGCCGGGTAAACGCTCACCTGCACCGCCATTTACTACTTCGACCCTCCAACAGGAAGCCAGCCGCAAGCTTGGATTCTCTGTAAGCCGCACCATGACTGTTGCCCAGCAGCTTTACGAAAATGGTAAAATTACCTATATGCGTACCGACTCGGTGAACCTGTCGCAAACCGCTTTGGGTATGGCAAAGGAAGAAATTTTAAGTCAGTTCGGGAATGCTTATCATAAATCGCGACAGTTTGCAACCAAAAGTAAGGGAGCTCAGGAAGCTCACGAAGCAATCCGCCCGACTTATATGAATGCCAATACCATTGAGGGTGATGCTTCACAAAAGCGTCTTTACGACCTGATCTGGAAACGCACCATTGCATCACAGATGGCTGATGCCGTTCTTGAAAAAACAAATATCAATATTGATCTTTCCAACAGCAAGGAACAGTTTGTGGCATTGGGCGAAGTGATCAAATTCGACGGATTCCTGAAAGTTTACATGGAATCAACCGACGATGATATTGAGCAAACCGAAGGTCTTCTGCCCCCGGTTACCAAAGGCGAAAAACTTGGCATGCATCATATCGAAGCCGTTCAGAAGTTTACCACCAGCCAGCCGCGATATACTGAAGCCAGCCTTGTAAAAAAGCTGGAAGAACTTGGCATTGGTCGTCCTTCCACATACGCACCAACCATATCGACCATCATAAAGCGCGAATACGTCGTTAAAGAAGATCGCGACGGAAGCTCACGTGATATCAAACAACTTATGCTGAAAGATGGGAAAATTAAGGAAACCATAAAACATGAAAAGTTTGGTTATGAAAAGTCGAAACTTTTCCCGACCGATACCGGCGAACTGGTGACCCGTTTCCTTCAGCAATATTTCGACGATATTATGGATTATAATTTTACCGCCAGTGTCGAAAAAGAGTTTGATGAAATTGCCGACGGGCTGAAAGCCTGGAACCTGATGATAGGTGAATTTTATACGCCGTTTCATAAGAAAGTGGTTGAAACCATGGAAAGTGGCGAAAGGGCCAAAGGAGAAAAGCTTCTTGGTAAAGACCCGAAATCTGGAATGAATATCTATGTAAAATTGGGAAGATATGGTGCAATAGCCCAGATCGGTGAAACCGACTCGCCTGATAAGCCTAAGTTTGCCGGGCTTCGCAAAGGAATGACCCTTGAGAGCATTACCCTGGAAGAAGCCATAAAATTATTTGATTTCCCACGCCTGCTCGGACAGTTCGAAGATGCCGATATTACAGTAGCCATTGGTCGTTTTGGTCCATATGTTTTGCACCAGTCCAAATTTTGTTCGTTAAAAAGTACAGAT
>Ga0105047_10006952_pt1 | contig 19118 bp, 13 predicted proteins | sample MAT04_FD_78384 | JGI IMG/M metagenome (GOLD analysis project Ga0105047, IMG submission 78384) | Freshwater microbial communities from Lake Fryxell liftoff mats and glacier meltwater in Antarctica - MAT-04 (megahit assembly) | ecosystem: Environmental > Aquatic > Freshwater > Ice > Liftoff... | reverse complement strand
CGCAAGGCATTTCGCTGCTGATCAGCGAGACCGGCCTCGTGAACGTCGACTTCGCCGATGTGCGTACCGTCATGCAGAACGGCGGCTCGGCCCTCATGGGCACCGGCATCGGCCGCGGCGAGAACCGCGCCATGGAAGCCGCCCAGCAGGCGATCGCCTCGCCGCTGCTCGACAACGTGTCGATTTCCGGCGCCACCGGCGTGCTGGTCAATATCACTGGCGGTGAAGACCTCACCCTCGGCGAAGTCACGCAGATCAATGACATCGTGCACGACGCGGTGGGAGACAACGCCGAAATCATCTTCGGCGCCGTGCATGAGCCCGCCATGATGAACGAGATCCGGGTGACGGTCATTGCGACCGGTTTTGACCGACAGATGCAGGGAGCCGCCGGAAACGGACTCGTCCGTAATGTGCCGATCGGCACAACAGCCCCTTCCGCTGGCAATCCGCCCGCTGCATCATTTGCGGTAGCGGCTGCCGCCAAGCCCAATCCGTCGGTGCTTCCGTTCCCTACGAGGGATCGGCCCGTGGTGAGACCTGCGGCCGCCCCTGCTCGTCCTGCTTGGGAAGGGGCACCACCTCGCCCGCCTCGCGTTCCTCCCGTTTCCTCGTCGCCCGGCACTGAGCTCGACGACATGGAAATCCCGACGTTCATACGGAGACAGATGGATTGACCAGCGCGCGCGCACGGCTCCTGATGGCTACCCTCTGTGCTGGTGTCGGAGCCGCCGCTATTGCGTTGGGACGTCCGGTCCCCGAACGCCCCGCCGCGAGAGTTCTCGATGCGGGGTCTCGTGTTTCTGTTGCCGCCAAGTGGCGCACCAGAGTCGATACCGTCAAACGGGGGGAACCGCTCGTCGCCGTGCTGGAACGCGCCGGCGTTCCTCGAGACCAGGCAGCCCGCGTGCTGCTCGAGTCGCATGCCATCGACGCCAGAAAGATCCGCGCCGGCACCACGATCACCTCGAAGATCGGCCCGGATTCCGGCGCCTCCGAGGTCGTGCTGCAGCTCGCGATCGATCGTCTTGTCCGTTTCACGCGCTCGGCCACGGCTGGCTCGCGGTCGGGATGGTTGGAGAAGGAAGAGAAGCTCGCGTGGACCACCGATACCGTCGTGGTCGGTGGTGTCGTGTCGTCTACGCTCACTGGGGCGATTGCCCAGGGGGCCGATGCCTTCCCCGCCAATGTGCGCAGCGAAGTCGCCTACTCGCTCGCCGACATTCTCGAGTACCGCGTCGACCTGAGCCGCGATCTGCGTGTCGGCGACACGATCACAGTACTCATGGAGCGCCAGCGCGCACCCAACGGCGCCGTGCGCCCCGGTGACGTCATCGCGGCGCGTCTCACCGTCGGCGGCCGTCGCGTGGAGACCGTGCGCTTTGCGCAGGGTGACAAAGCGTCGTACTTCGATGGCGAGGGCAAATCCATGCGCGCCGAATTCCTGCGCGCACCGCTCGCGTTCCGACGCATCTCCAGCGTGTTCGGCATGCGTCGTCACCCCATCCTCGGCACCATGCGCGCGCATCAGGGCATGGACTACGCGGCTGCCCGCGGTACGCCGGTTCGCGCACTCGGCGACGGGACCGTGATCTTTGCCGGATGGAAGGGCGGATACGGTCGCGTACTCGAGATCCGGCATCGCAATGGCTTCGTCACGCGCTACGGCCATCTCAATGGCTTTGCGGCGGGCATCCGTCGCGGCTCCAGCGTGTCCATCTCGCGCACGGTGGCATTTGTCGGCACCACCGGCCTCTCCACCGCGCCACACCTGCATTTCGAAGTGCTGGTGAATGGCAAGCATCGCGATCCCCGGGTGGCTCTGCGCAACGTCACCGGAGAGCCGCTCGCTGCCGGCCAGCGCGCCAGCTTCGAGGATCTCAAAGCGCGACTCTTCGCCCGTCTCGATGGCCCGCGCGCCGCAAACGGGGCCGCGCCCCCGGTCATCACGCGCGTCGCTGGCAACTGAACCGATCCGCATCGTGCTGCGTAAAGGGCAAAGAGGCTTCGGCGTCTTTGCCCTTTGCCCTTTCTCCAATCGTGCCGATCGATGACGTTACGGTCGTGATTCGCTGGATACTTGCCCTCGCACTCGGCGTTGCCGTGGCCTGGCTCGCCTACGGGCGCGTCGGGGCCGCGGCGCGTTCCCGCGCGTTCCTGCTCGGCGCGTTGCGCGCTCTCGCCGTGACGCTGGTCGCGGCCATCCTGTTCGGTGCGCCGTCGGCGCCGCCTCGACCCGCCACGCCGCTGGTGGCGATCGACGTGTCGGCCTCGTCTCGCCGCGCCGTGGGTGACGAGAACTCCGCCGTCAAAGGCTGGCGCGAACGCCTCGCTGCGGCTGCCGCGCGCGATGCACCCGGGGCCGACGCGTTTGTCGTTATCGGTGATTCGATACGCGACATCGGCGCGTCGGACATCACATCGTTGCGCTCCGACGACCAGGCTTCGCGCGTGCGCGTCGCCGTCGATCGGGCGGCGTCGCTGGGGCGACCGCTCGTGCTGCTCACCGACGGGGAAGTGGATGACGCCGAGTCGCTGGCAGAGGCGCCATTGGGCTCGATCGTGCGCGTGCTCGCCAATGCGCCGCGCACCGATGGGGCGATCGCCGATATGGCGGTGCCCACGAATGCGACGGCAGGTGATACGATCACCGTCGCCGCCACGATCGTGGCGGGCGCCATGGCGACGCCCGATGCACAGTTGCTCGTGCTGATGGATGGTCTCGCACCTGTGCGACTCCCCGTGCCGCCGCTCGCGCCGCTCACCTCCACCCGCGTGACCACCACGATCGCGTTGCCGCGTGGTGCGCGCGCTGCGATCGTGCGCTCGGTGCTACTGGTCCCCGGCGATGCGGAGCCGCGCAACGACACGCTCTCCAGTACCATCGACATCGGCGACCGACCGTCGGCGGTGTTCGTATCGACCGCGCCTGACCTCGATGTGCGTGAAGCACTGGTGGTCCTGCGCGGCGCCCTGAACGTGCCCACACGGGCCTTCCTGCGCCTCGCGCCGGGCGTCTGGCGGGTGGAAGGCTCGCTCGCGCGGATCAGCGAAGACGACGTGAAGACGCAGGCCGGTGCGGCGGGCATGCTCATCGTGCACGGCGACACCACGTGGCGCCCGCGGGTGGCCGCTCGGAGCGCGACCGGCGCCAAGGCGCTGTGGATTCCCGCGCCGCCCACTGCGTTGGCGCGGGCAGGCGAAGTGGCGCGGACGCCCGAATGGTATGCGTCGGGCGTGCCGGTCTCGCCGCTGGCGGCGGCGCTGGCGGGATTACCGCTCGATTCCTTGCCGCCGCTGACCTTGGCCGGCCCGGCGCGCGGAACCATGCCTGTGTTGACCGCGCAGTTGGGCAAGCGTGGCGAAGCGGTGGCGGCGATCGCGGCCCGGTCCGACAACGGCGTTCGCACCGTCGTAGTCTCAGGTTCGGGCTACGCCGGGTGGGCGCTGCGCGGCGGGCGCTCGGCGGAGGCCTTCGGTGCGCTCTGGGGCGCGATCTTCGACTGGCTGGCCGCCGGTCGCGGCGACGTGCGGGCGGCCCGTCCGATCGCGTCGCTCATGCGCGCCGGTGATCCGGTGGCATGGCGACGCGGTGGGGCCGATTCCATCGTCGCTGTGCGGCTCAGCCGCCGCGGAGGCCCTGCCATCGCCGATTCACTCACGCTCCGCTTTGCCGGCTCGAGCTTCGAAACCACCTCGCCCGCCTTGGCCGCTGGGGTGTACGATGTGCAGGCGGTTGGTGGGGCCAGCGTGCTCGTGGTGAACGCCTCGCGCGAGTGGGTACCGAGGGCGCCCACGGTGCGGGACGGCGTACTCTCCCGCGGTGCCCTGGCATCTGATGCGCCACGACTGGCCGATGCCGGTTGGCCGTTCGTGCTCGCGCTCCTGCTGCTCTGCGGCGAATGGATCGGACGCCGCGCGAGCGGTTATCGCTGATCGTCGTCACGCCTTCAACGCTTCGTTTCTCTCCGCCTGGTCAAGAATGGCTCGCCTGTTTCGCCGCAAAGATGAAGCTCCCAAGCGCTCGCTCTGGCAGCGCTTCAAGGACATTGCCCGCACCGATATCTCGGTGCTCTTCAAGGGCGTCGACGAAGGGTCGCTCGAGGCGCTCGAGACGCTCCTGATCGAATCCGATTTCGGCGTGACCACGTCGTTGGCGCTGGTGGCCGATGTCGAGCTCCGCGCCAAGCGCGGGGAAGTCAAGACCGAGGCGGAATTCCGCGGTGCCCTGGCCAAGGGCATCGAGGCGTCGCTGCGGAAGGGCAACGCCGATCCCGCGCTGCTCCGCGCCACGAGCGGTCCCACCGTGGTGCTCGTGATCGGCGTGAACGGGGCAGGGAAGACCACGTTCATCGGCAAATTGTCCGCGCAGTTCCAGAAAGAAGGCAAGAAGGTGCTGCTTGGCGCCGCCGATACGTTCCGCGCCGGTGCGATCGATCAGCTGCGCGTGTGGGCGGAGCGTGCCCGCGTCGACTTCGTGGGCGGCGCTCCCGGATCGGATCCCGCGTCAGTGGCGTTCGACGCCGTCGATGCCGGAATAACGCGCGGCGCTGACATCGTCATCGTGGACACCGCCGGTCGTCTGCACACGAGTGACGATCTGATGACGGAGTTGCGCAAGATTCATCGCGTGATCATGAAGCGACTTCCCGAGGCCCCGCATGAAGTACTGCTCGTGCTCGACGGCACGATCGGCCAGAACGCGCTCTCGCAAGCGCGTACCTTTTCGGCCGCCGTGCCCGTGACCGGCATCGTGGTCACGAAACTCGATGGCACCGCCAAGGGCGGTATCGTGGTCGCGGTGCACGACGCGCTCAATGTGCCCATCAAGTTCGTCGGACTCGGCGAGCAGATCGGCGATCTCGAGCCGTTCGATGCGGAAGACTACGCCAAGGAGTTGGTGGAGGCGTGATGGCGTTCGGCGGCGATCGTGACCCGCAGGAGCGGAAGCGACGTCCGCCGGCGCGTCCGGCCCCGCGGCTCACCCTCGACACGCCGGTCACGTATCTGAAAGGGGTCGGTCCCGCCCGCGCCGAAAAGCTGGCGCGACTGGGGATCACGATGGCCGGCGACTTGCTGCGTCATGTGCCGCACCGCTACGAAGACGCCAGCACCGTCACTCGCATCGCGCAGGCGGTGGTCGGTGACGACATCACCGTGCTGGGACAGGTCATCGCCAAGGGTGTGCTGCCCACCCGAAAGGGACTGCGGGTGTTTCAGGCCGTCGTGCAGGACGCGAGCGGCATGATCGAAGTGGCGTGGCCCGGACAACCGTTCCTCGATCGCACGATCAACAAGGGCGATTGGCTGCTGTGTACGGGCCAGGTCCGTTTCTTCCACGGCCGCCGGCTCCAGCCACGCGAGTTCGTGAATCTCGGGCCTGAAGAAGAGGGCACGAACGAAGGACGCGTGCTGGCCGTGTACAACAGCACTGAAGGGCTGTCGGTCCGCGTGCTCCGTGCGATGGTGCAGCAGCATCTCGATTTGCTGTTGCCGTTGGTGCAGGAGACGCTGCCGCGTGACATCCTTGCGCAGGCCGACGTGCCGCCCCTGCCGGAAGCGATGCGGCTGGTGCACCGCCCGTCGTCGGTGGCCGAAGCTCTGCGCGGACGGGCACGACTGGCCTTCGAAGAATTACTCTGCGTTCAGCTGCTGCACCGCAAGGCGAACCAGGTGGCGCGCGAAGCGCGCGGCGGCACGGCGTTCGTGAATCGGCGCGACCTCACGACCAAACTCCGCGCCGCGCTGCCGTACACCCTCACGGGTGCGCAGGTGCGCGCCATTCGCGAGATCGTGGCTGATATGGGGAGCGCACGGCGCATGCATCGCCTGCTGCAGGGCGACGTGGGCGCCGGGAAAACCGTGGTCGCGGTCTTCTCCGCCTTGCTGGCGATGGAGAATGGTGCGCAGGTCGCACTCATGGCCCCCACCGAATTGCTGGCCGAGCAGCATGCCCGCAGCATCGGCGCGCTCTTGGCCCCGCTCGGGGTCACCCCGGTGCTGCTCACCGGTCGTCTCGGTGCCAAGGAGCGGCGCGCCGCGCTCACGCGATTGGCTTCACCCGAGCCCGTGCTGGCGATCGGCACGCACGCCCTGATTCAAGCTGATGTCGCCTTCGCGAATCTCGGACTCGCGATCATCGATGAGCAGCACCGCTTCGGCGTGGAGCAGCGCGCCACGCTCGGGCTCAAGGGCAAGGCCCCCGATGTCCTGCTCATGAGCGCGACGCCGATTCCGCGCTCGCTGGCCCTCACGTTGTACGGCGATCTCGATGTGAGTGTCCTCGATGAGCGGCCCCCCGGCCGACAGCCGATCACCACGGTGGTGCGACCGGAATCCGGCCGCACGAGGGTGTTCGAGTTCGCCAACACGCAGCTCGACGCCGGTCGTCAGGTGTATGTGGTGTACCCGCTCATCGAGACCTCCGAGAAGATGGAGCTCAAAGCGGCGACCGTGATGTTCGAGGAGCTGGTGAATGGGCCATTGGCGACGCGCCGGGTGGCCTTGCTGCATGGGCGGCTGCCGGCCGACGACCGCGATGGGATCATGCGCGCCTTTCGCGACGGCGAGGTAGACGTGCTGGTCGCCACCACGGTCATCGAGGTCGGCATCGACGTCCCCAACGCCACGGTCATGATCATCGAGCATCCGGAGCGCTTCGGGCTTTCGCAGTTGCATCAACTGCGCGGCCGGGTCGGTCGCGGCGCGGAGCAGTCGTACTGCGTGTTGCTGGGCGATGTCGGCGCCGAGGCCGCCGAGCGCTTGGGGTTGTTCGCCGGTACGGAAGACGGGTTCGAGATCGCGCGTGCCGACTTGCAGCTGCGCGGTATGGGTGACCTGTTCGGTGCCAAGCAGCACGGGCTGCCGGCGTTCAAGATTGCCGATCCCCTGCGTGACGAAGCGTTGAACGAGACGGCCCGGATCGTGGCCGAACGCGTGCTGAAGGAGGACCCTGAGCTGACCGCGCCGGCGCATCAGGGGCTGCGGTTTGTGCTCACGGTCGGCTACGCGCGTGCCTTGGAGCTGTTCCGGGTCGGGTAGCCGACCCCGCGCCGATCAGGGCAGCGCTTGGAGCGCAAGCGGGCTTCGGTGTAGCTTCACGGCTCTCCTCCAACTCGCCGCCCGATGAACCAATCCAGCACCCGTATCGCCGACCTGAAGCACCATGTCGGCGCCGTCGTCACCGTTCGCGCCTGGGTCACCCACCTGCGCTCCAAGGGCAAGGTCGCCTTCGTCGTGGCCCGTGACGGCACGGGCACTATGCAGGCGGTGCTGGTGAAGTCCGAAGTGCCCGAGGCGTCGTGGAACGCGTTCGCCGAGCTCACGCAGGAAGCGTCGGTGGCACTGACCGGTGAGGTGCGCGCCGATGCGCGGGCGCCGGGCGGATTCGAGATGGGCGTGCAGACGCTCGAAATGATCGGCACGAGCCCGAACGACTACCCGATCCAGCCCAAGGAGCACGGCATCGATTTCCTGCTCGACAATCGCGCATTCTGGCTGCGCAGTCAGCGTCAGGTCGCGATCATGCGCGTGCGGCACGAGCTCGAACAGGCGGTGCACGATTTCTTCTACGCGCGCGATTTCATTCGGTGCGACACGCCGATTCTCACCGCCGCCATCGGCGAGCGCGCTGGCTTGTTCAGCACCGATTACTTCGACGAAGGCACCGCCTATCTCGCGCAGACGGGGCAGCTGTACGGCGAAGCGCTGGCCGCGGCGATGGGGCGTATTTACACGTTCGGCCCCACCTTCCGCGCCGAGAAGTCGAAGACGCGCCGCCACCTCACCGAGTTCTGGATGATCGAACCGGAGATGGCGTGGTACGATCAGGACGACAACATGGACCTGCAGGAAGACTTCGTGCGCTACCTGGTGGAGCGTGTGCTCGAGCGTCGTCAGGAAGAACTGAAAGTGCTGGAGCGCGATACGAGCAAGCTCGATTGCGTGGCGCAGCCGTTCGTACGTCTCGATTACGGCGACGCCGTGAAGCTCGCGCAGAGCAAGGGCAGTAGCATCGTGTGGGGCGACGACCTGGGTGCACCCGACGAAACGCTGATCGTCGACGAGTATCAGCGCCCGGTCTTCGTCGTGAATTATCCGAAGGAAGCGAAGGCGTTCTACATGAAGGAGAACCCGCTCGACACGCGCACCGTGCGCTGCGCCGACCTGCTGGCGCCCGAAGGGCGCGGCGAGATCATCGGCGGATCACAGCGCGAAGACGACTACGACAAAATCCTCGCGCGCCTCACGCACGAAGGCTTGCCTGTGGAAGCGTACGGCTGGTATCTCGATCTCCGCAAATACGGCACCTTCACGCACTCCGGCTTCGGCCTTGGTCTCGAGCGCACGGTAGCGTGGATCTGCGGCGTCGAGCACATCCGCGAAGTCATCGCGTTCCCGAGGATGATGGGCAGAATTTCGCCGTAGGAAACAGTGAGCTTCGAGTTTTGAGTCAAAGTTTGGAGTCCTGAGTGAACCCACGACTCCAAACTCGAACTCACCACTCAAGACCCACGTGAGTCCTGCAGTTCACGCTCCGATCTCTTGACCATGTCCCAGTACCGATCCTGCTCCTCCAGCGACAACGCCGTCAGCTCCACCCCATCGGCCGTCGCCAACGCTTCCATCGCGGCGTAACGCCGCACGAACTTGGCGTTCGTCCGATCGAGCGCCAGCGCGCCGTGTACGCCGGTTTTGCGCGCCAGGTTCACGACCGCGAACAGCAAGTCGCCCAGCTCGGCCTCGAACAAGTCCTGATCGGCTACCGTGCCCTCTGGGCTCACGTGGGCCGCCAGCTCCTCGATCTCCTCGCGCACCTTCGCCAGCGGGCCCAGTGCGTTGGGCCAGTCGAAGCCCACACCGGCGGCGCGGTCCTGCAAACGGTGCGCGCGATGCAGCGACGGCAGCCCCGACGGCAGCCCGTCTTCGAGTGTGCTGCGCTTGGCCTTCTCGGCCTTCATCGACTCCCAGCTGCGCTTGATGCCGTCACCGTACAGGTGCGGATGCCGCGCGTGCATCTTGGCGACCAGTGCGCCGGCCACGTCCTGCATGGCGAAGGCACCGCGCTCCTCGGCTACCACTGAGTGAAAGAGCACCTGCAGGAACAGATCGCCCAATTCGTCGCGCAACGTCGCGTCGTCGCCCTGCGCAATGGCGTCGTCGACTTCATGAGCCTCCTCGATCAGATACGGGCGCAGTGATTGATGAGTCTGCACCCGATCCCAATCGCAGCGTGCCCGCAGATCCCGCATCAGGGCCAGCGCGTCGTCGAGCGATCGAGGAGGAATCGGTGATGATGACATGAGCTCGGTTCAGAGTGTTCCTTGGCGCGGAGGGTGTGCGCTTCGCGTCCATTGCAAGTCGATGACGTTTGCAATCTAAGCGCGGAATCCAGTGCGTTTTTCGTCCAGATTGAACTGCATCACCGCGCCGAGCATTCCGAGACGGACGGCGCGTTGTCACGACCCGGTAGCATGGAGGCGGGGAAATGAGGCTTGGAGTGCGTGGTCCACCTCTCTTGGCTGCGGTTTGTGCTCTGAGCGTTGCACAAGCACAGGCGCAGACCACGCCGCTGAGCGGGAGTTAGTTGGAAGATGCTGTCGAGTGGCAACCTCGTTCGGTCTGTCACGAAAGCTGCACCCTACGCCCATCGTTCGTTTGGTCACGATCATCTGGGTCGGTCCAACCAAGCGGACCGTTGCCGGCGGGCTCTCGATGCTGTGCATGTCGACTGGCCTTCCAACGCGCGTGGCGATGCCGCACAGTTTGCGGGCTACTTGGTCGAGGTCGTGGTCTCCATAGATCAGGCCGGTCGCTGGAAGAACACCAGAGCGAACACGTTCATCGCCGGCTGATCCGCTGTTGGTTTATGCTGTGCGCCGCTTAGCATTGTGGGATGAATCTCCCCAGCCGCGCCTGGCTCGATGTCGACCTCGATGCGGTGCGCCACAATGTGCGCCAGCTCCGCGCGCGGGCCGGCGTGCCGCTGATTGTGATGGTCAAGGCGAACGCCTACGGCATCGGTGCCGTCGCGGTCAGTCGCGCGCTGGGTGTCCCCTTCGATCGTTCGCCAGCCATCGCTGATGCCCCGTGGGGACTCGGTGTAGCCTCCCTCGACGAGGCCGCTGAACTGCGCGACGCCGGCTGCCGGGGCCGCATTCTGTGCTTCACGCCGCTCCTGCCGTCGGAGCTGGCGCGGGCGTACGCGTTGGGGGTCCGTCCCGCCTTGCACCGTTTAGAGGACATTCGCGCCTGGGCTGCCGCAGGGCAGGGCGGCGAACTTCGGCCCTATCACCTTTCCATCGACACCGGCATGGCCCGCGCCGGCGCGCGATGGGATCAGGTCGACGGTTTACGCGACACCCTGCACGCGCATCCCCCAGAAGGCGTGTTTACGCACTTCCATTCGGCCGATGAGGACACCGACTCCCGCGACGAGCAGGAAGCGCGTTTCGTGGACGCCATGCTCGCGCTCGGCGATGCACTGCCGCCGGCCGTGCTCCGCCACAGCGACAACAGTGCCGCGATCGCCAGTCGCACACGCCTCTCCCCGGGCTCCCTCGCTCGTCCGGGCATTGCGGCGTACGGCGGCATGTTCAGCGAGCTACTCGGCCTGCGACAGGTCGTGCACCTGCGCGCTCGCGTAATCGACCTCCGCGACGTCTTGGCTGGCGAGACGGTGAGCTACGGCGCGACCTGGACGGCCGCGCGGCCAACGCGCATCGCCACCATTTCGGCGGGCTACGCCGACGGATATCGTCGGCAACTGTCCAATCGCGGCGAGGTTCTCATTGGTGGGGTACGTTGTCGTGTCGCGGGTCGTGTCACCATGGACATGATCATGGTCGACGTGACCGATGTGCCGTGTGCCGTCGGAGACGTCGCCACGCTCATCGGCACCGATGGCGCGGACACGCTCAGTACCGAGCACGTGGCCCAGGTGGCCGAGCTGTCGCCGTATGAACTCCTGGTCGGACTCGCCCTGCGCGTGCCGTCCCGACCACTCTCATCGAGCCCGCCATGACCACCAGTGTAGCCGGTCGCCGCGCGTTGATCCTGGTGCTCGACGGCGTGGGGTGTGGCGAGGCGCCCGATACGGCGGCCTACGGCGACGCCGGGAGCGATACGATCGGCAACGTGGCGCGGGCGGTCGGTGGACTCGATCTGCCGAACCTCGCGCGTCTCGGCCTCGGGCATATCGCGCCGATTCTGGGGGTCGAGCCGGTCGCGCATCCCATCGGCGGCTGGGGCACGCTCACGCCCCGCTCGTCGGGCAAGGACTCGACTACGGGGCACTGGGAGCTGGCCGGACTGCATCTCGCCGAGCCGTTCCCGACCTACCCTCATGGTTTTCCGACTGGCGTGATCGAGGCCTTCGAAGGGGCAACGGGTCGTCCGGTGATCGCGAACTGTGTGGCCAGCGGAACCGCGGTGATCGCCGACTACGCGGAGCAGGCTCGGGAGGCCGGTGCGTGGATCGTGTACACGTCGGCCGACTCGGTTTTTCAGATCGCGGCCCACGAAGAGTGGATCCCGCTCGGCGAGTTGTACCGCGCCTGTGAGATTGCCCGCGCGCTGCTCGTGGCCCCACATGACGTTTCCCGAGTGATCGCCCGCCCGTTTATCGGAACTTCGGGAGCCTGGAAGCGTACCGCCAACCGCCGCGATTACTCTATCCAGCCTCCTGGTGTGACGCTCCTCGACGCGCTGGCCGAGGCTGGCATTCCGCGGGACGGGGTGGGGAAGGTGGACGACCTGTTCGCCGGTCGGGGCATCACCTCCCGGCACACGGTCGACAACGCCGAGGGGGTCGCGGCGATCCTCGAGTGGCTGAATTCGGCTCCTCGTGGGTTCTGCTTTGCCAATCTGGTAGATTTCGATCAGTTGTTCGGGCATCGGAACGATGTCCGTGGCTTTCAGGGGGCGCTCGAAGCGTTCGATCGCGCCCTGCCGAGCCTGCTGGCTGCACTTCGGGAGGACGACCTGCTCTTTATCACCGCCGATCACGGCAACGATCCGACAACGCCATCGACTGACCACGCTCGCGAGCGCGTGCCGTTGTTGGTCGCCGGGGCGCGGGTGCGCGGTGGCAGTGTGGGAGCGCGGGATACGTTCGCTGATCTTGGCGCGACGGTGGCCGAGTGGTTCGGTCTGTCGTGGCGCGGTCGCGGCACGTCGTTTCTGCCAGGCCTTCTGCACGCATGAGCATCGCCCATCTGCGCACCGCGGCTGACGCGGCGCGCGCCAATGCGTGGTGTCCATACTCGCACTATTCGGTCGGGGCGGCGTTGGAAACCGACACCGGCCGTGTGTACGTCGGCTGTAACGTCGAGAACGCGTCATATCCGGCCGGTACCTGTGCCGAGCGCGTGGCGCTTGGTGCAGCGATCGCCGACGGGGCGCGTCGTTTTGTGCGCATCGTGATCACGTCCGCGGCGGCTGCGCCGACGCCACCGTGTGGAATCTGTCGACAGGCGCTGGTGGAGTTCGCCCCAGCGCTCGAAATCTTCGCCGTGACGCCCGATGGGCTCACAGCGCACTGGTCGCTGGCGGAACTGTTGCCCGCGCCATTCACGCCTGCTTCGCTCGAGAATGCCTGAGCGCGTTCGATTGACCTCGTGGCCGCGTTTCCGCGGCCCTCTCCTGCTGTGCGGACTCGTGATCGCGGCCGTCACGGCTGCGGCGTGCACAGAGTCCCTTGATGGTGGCGCGGCCTGCCCGTCGTTATGCCCGTCGACGGCGGAGTCCTTCCGCGACACCATTGTCGATGCGGTCGTCTTCGATAGTTCGCTGGGTGGCTATCCGGCCCTCGGACTGTCGCCGCTCATCCTGATTGCCAATCGCCCCGACACCGTCGTCACGAGCGCCATTATCCGTTTCGATGTGTTGCCGACGGTCTTCACCGCGAACAGGGGCACCTCGGTCGACTCCATCACGGCTGTCGACTCGGTTTATCTGCGGTTCCCCCTCGACAGTACCGGGCGCCGTGGCACCAGGCCCGTGACGCTCGAAGTGTACGACGTGGATACCATGGCGTCCGACTCGGTCACCTCGGTCGTGCGGTCGCTGTTCCGGCCGGATCGTCGCATCGGCTCGTTGCTGTTCACGCCGTCCGCCATTGGCGACTCGATCCGGATTCCGTTCTCGAAAACGGTGCTGGCGGCCAAGATCGCCGCGAAGGGTCGCCTACGGCTGGGCGTTCGCATTCGCGGTGGATCGGGACAACTTCGCGCGTTGGCCTTCGTGGCCGGCGCCGGCGCACCCACGGTCGTGTTCGATCCGAGCACCGACACGACGTTCGCGCCGCAACAGATCTCGCCAAGCACGATCGTGCCGAACGCCACGGCCGACGTCGAGCTGTCGTACTCGGTGTACATGATCAGTGATCTCGCTTCGCCACCGCCCGGCGCGAACACGCTGGTGGTCGGTGGTTTCCCGGCGTATCGATCATATCTCCGATTCAACGTGCCGTCGCTTATCACCGACTCCAGCACCATTGTCCGCGCCGAGGTGCTCCTCACGCAGCAGGCGTCTACGTTCGGCGATGCGAGGGATTCGGTTGGTTTGCTCGCGCTCGTGCCGACCACGACGGGTCTCGTCACGGACTTGCGTCGCATTCTCGATCTCTCCGCCGCCGGTTCGTTCGCGGGCGTCGACTCCACGCTCATGGTCCCCGCGGCCACCGGCGTCCGTGCGGTGAACGTGCTGTCGTTGTCCCGCACCTGGCGCACGCTGCCCGCCAACGTGCCGCGGGCGATCGCCTTCCGCATCGGTCTCGAGGGCGCGCAGCCAGCAGAACTGCGCTTCTTCTCCAGCAAAGCGCCGGCCGCCCTGCGTCCGCGCCTGCGTATCACTTATCTCCCGCGTTCGGAGTTCGCTCTCCCGTGATTCGCATCCGACTCCGATCCTTTTTTTCACTCGCGGCGTTGGCGTTGCTCGCCACCGTGGCGGCGGTCGCGACGGCCAGCGCGCAAAGCTCGATCGGCATGCAGGGCTTCGGCTATCCCGTGGGCGGCGGCAGTGTGCGCACCAACGGCACGGGCGGTGCGTTCGCGGAATTCGACGCGCTCACGCCGACGAACCCGGCGGCCCTGGGCGGGCTCAGTCGCACGGTGATCGCGGCGCAGGCCGAACCGGAGCTCCGAACGCTCACCGGGAACGGGGTGAGCGCGAAGAGTAATTTGCAGCGCGTCCCGCTCATCATGCTCATTCTCCCGGCGCGACATGGTGTGGCGATGGGATTGAGTGCCACGACCTTCCTCGACCGCACGTTCTCGACCGCCACGACCGGCAGCGCGCTCATCGACGGCATCAGCATTCCCACGAGCGATCAGACGGAGGTGCGCGGGGCCATCAACGATCTTCGTGCCGGCGCCGGCTGGCAGATTTCACCGCGCTTCCGCGTGGGCGCTGCCGGGCATCTCTATACCGGTGGGAACGAGGCTACGCGCGAGCGCAGGTTCGCGGACACGCTGAGGCTTGGCGGTGTGCTCGATTCGTCACGCGTCGCGTATTTCGGCACGGCGCTGTCCGTCGGTGGCGAAGCGACGCTCGGCAAGGGATTCACGGCGCTTGCGTCCTACCGCCGCGGCAACGAGATCAACGCGCGCGTCCGCGACACGATTATCTCGAAGGCCACCGTGCCCACGCGTACCGGCGCGGCGTTGCGCTACGACGGCATCGTCGGCTCCGTGTTCGCCGTCGGTGTGGAGCAGATCTCGTGGTCACAGATGGCATCCCTCGGTTCGGGCACAGCCACGACGACCGATGCCGTGAACTGGCACGCCGGTGCGGAAGTGGCCGGTCCCAGACTCCGCGGTCTGCCGATGCTCGTTCGCGCCGGATACGCGCGCAACGGGTTACCCTTCGGCATTCCGGGACAGACCGCCACTGAGAATCGTTTGTCGGCGGGACTCGGGCTGCCGGTTGCTGGGGAGGACGCGACGCTCGACCTTTCCGTCCAGCGCGCCAGCCGCACGATGTCGGGAAGTGGCTTCAAGGAATCGGCGTGGCTGCTCGGCATCGGCATTCAGATCCGTCCGCGTAACTGACCCATGAGCGACATGCCACGAAGCGGGGCTCCGCGCCCCACCGTCTACATCGAAACCTACGGCTGCCAGATGAACGTGGCCGATTCGGAACTCATGTACGGGAAGCTCGTCGCCAGCGGCTACGACGCCGTCGACGTGCCCGACGGCGCCGACGTGATCCTCGTGAACACCTGTGCGATCCGCGAAAACGCGGAAACCCGCGTCATCGGCCGGCTGGGTGAACTCAAGAAGTACATGCGCCCCGGCAGTGTCATGGGTGTCACGGGCTGCATGGCGCAGCGCCTCGGCCCTCGCGTGCTCGAACAGGCGCGACACGTCTCGATCGTGGTCGGTCCCGATGGTTATCGCGCGCTCCCCGAGCTGCTCGATGGTGCGCGTCGCGGTGAGAAGTTCACCGCCACCGACTTCGATCTCGAAGAGCACTACGAGGACGTCGTCGCCCGCCGCTTCGAAGGCGTGAAGGCGTGGATCCCGGTGCAGCGGGGCTGCGACTACCGGTGCACGTACTGCATCGTGCCGACCACGCGCGGCCCCGAGCGGAGCCGTAAGCTCCACGAGGTCGTGCGCGAAGTGCACGAGGTGGTGAATCAGGGGCTCACCGAAGTCGTGCTGCTGGGACAGACGGTCAACTCGTACAACGACGGCACCCACGATTTCGCCGATCTGCTGCGCGCTGTCGGTGCCGTGGATGGCATCCGTCGTGTGCGCTACACGAGCCCGCATCCCAACGACTTTTCCGATCGCGTGATTGCCGCGATGGCGGAAGTGCCCACGGTGTGTGAGCACATCCATCTGCCCATGCAGAGCGGATCCACGTCGATGCTCAAGAAGATGTTGCGCCGCTACTCACGCGAGGATTATCTCGCGTGCGTGGAGCGCATGCGGGCCGCGATTCCCGGACTGGCGCTGACCACCGACATCATCGTCGGCTTTCCCAGCGAGACCGACGACGAGTTCGCCGATACGTTGTCGCTCTGTCAGGAAGTCCGTTTCGACGACGCCTTCATGTTCAAGTTTTCGTCGCGTGAAGGCACACCGGCCACTCGCATGCCGGCCGAGTGGACGATCCCCGACGAGCTCGTGGCGACGCGTTTCGAGTTGCTGCTGAAAACGGTGCGTGGCATTTCGCGCGACAACAACTTGCGCCGACTCGGCGACACCGTCGAAGTGCTCATCGAGAAAGTCGCACGCGACGGCGAACTCCTGCAAGCACGTTCGCGTGACTTCAAGACCATCATCGTGCCCGCCGATGCCGGATCGATCGGCGATTACGTTACGGTGAAACTGAGCGGGACGACCGGCGCCACGTTCATGGGCACACCGGTGATCGAGCAGACGGAGCGCAAGCCGCTACCAGTGATGGCGGGATAGCACCGCGCGGGTTGGAGCCATGGAGACTCACGTGAGTCTCCCCGCCGGCACGATGCCCGTGCCCCGCGTCGCCATGGCGGCATTGGCGTAGCGGCGGTACCGCCGAACTCGCGCTGCGTCGCCACCATAGGCGATGCCGCTGCTCATCGTTGCCACCGCCGTCTGGATATCGGGACTGTACGTCGGCCTCCTGTCACCCGACCGTTTGGCGCCGACGCTGACGGTGCTGGGAGTTTCACTCGCGGCATTGCTGCTCGTGGTGGTTCGGTCGGCGTTCAACGCCTACAAGTCAGCCGACGTACACGTCGCCGTCTGTCTGCTGGCTGTTGGCCTGGCGGGCCTCATGTGCAGCCGGAGCGCCCAGCGCGATGCGCGTTACTGCCGCACCCGCGCGGTCGCGGCCCTTGCCCAAGGCGATGCCCTGACTTTGGCGTACGACGGCCCGCTTCCGGCGAAACCGTCAGATCGCGGCGGCCGCTTCACGACCGGTTCCCGGACCCGCGCCGGTGCGCTGCCGACCGCGCGCGCTGAGCGGGGCAGAGGCGCACTGTATTTCGTCGATAGCACGACGTCCGCGTACACCTCCTGCCATGTCGCTGCCACGGTTCGCCTCCCACGGTCGCTTGCCGCAGGCGCCGTGGTTCGTGTATACGGCACTGCGCAAGCGACCGAGCGCGGCGTTCGGCTGAAGGTCGACACGGTGTCGGCCATCGCGCGAACCGATTGGCTGCGCGCCGCACGCGGACGGGCCGGCGCCACGATCGATCGCCTGTTCGGTGAGCGCGCACCGCTGGTGCGCGCGTTGGTGATTGCCGATCAGGACGGCATCGCCACGGCGGTGCGCGATCGGTTCGCCGATGCGGGCCTCGTGCACATGCTGTCGGTGTCGGGCATGCACGTGGCCATCATCGCGTCGGCGCTGCTCACCATCACCGCCGCCATGCGGCTTCCGGCAACGGTCGGTGCTGTGACGTCGCTCGCGCTGATTCTCGCGTACGTCGCCATGCTCGGCGCACCGGCGCCGGCCGTGCGCAGTGCGGTCATGCTGCTCACCGTGATGCTGTCCACGGCGTGGCAACGTCCACTGCACGAGTGGACCGCCCTCGCGCTCGGCGCCGCGATTCCTACCGTGCAGCCGCTGGTGGTACTCGATCTCGGATGGCAACTCAGCGTGAGCGGTATGGCCGCGCTGGTGGCCGCCCGGTCGATCCTCCGGCGATGGCAGCCCTACGCCCTGTCACTGCCGACATCGTCGGCTGGCGGGCTCTCCGGGGCGTGGCGCGGCGCCCTGCGCCACACGCAGCGCTGGTTGGTCACCAGGCGCGGCGTTTCTCGTTGGCTGGTGCGTGAAACGATCACCGGCGTCGTGGCCACGGTGGTGACGGCGCCGCTGATCGCCTGGACCTTCGGACGCGTGAGCATGCTCGCGCCGATCACGAACATCCTGGCCGGTCCTATCGTGGCCTTCCTGCAGCCCGCACTCTTTCTGGCACTGCTGGCCAGCCCGCTGGACCCTCTGGCACAGGTCATTGCCGACGCCAGTGCGTTGCCGATCGCGCTGCTCGATCGGATCGCTACAACGGCGGCCGCGATGCCCTTCGCCGTGTTTCACGTGGCACCCACGCTGCCAGCGGCGATCGCCGCGGGGCTGGCCTCAGTAGCCGTGGTGCGGGCCACGGCGGCGCGGCGCGCCGGCCCATGGTTGCGATTGGGGGCGGTCGCGCTGGTCATGGCCGCCTGGCTGCCATTCTTCAGCGTCGGGCCGGGTGTACTCGAACTGCACATGATCGATGTCGGGCAGGGCGATGCCTTCGCCCTCCGCACACCGCGCGGTCGGTGGGTGCTCATCGACGCCGGTCCGTCGTGGGATGGCGGCGACGCCGGTCGTCGCGCGGTAATCCCGTACGTACAGCGTCGCGGCGGGGCGGTAGCGCTGATGGTGCTGTCGCATGCCCACGAGGATCACGTGGGCGGCGCCGCCAGCATAATCAAAGCGCTTGCGCCGCAACAATGGTGGGAGCCCGCCTTCGTCACCTCGAGCACAGGGTACCGCAACGCGCTGCACGCGCTGCGCGAGAGCGGCCTGCCCTGGCGCCGCGTGCATCCCGGGCAACGCTGGCAGCTCGACGGCGTCTCCATCGAGGTCCTCGCGCCCGATTCCGCCTGGACGGCTGCCCAGCACGACGCCAACGAGACCTCCGTGGTGCTGCGCGTTTCCTATGGCCGCCGGCGATTCCTGTTCATGGGCGATGCCGAGCAGCAGGAGGAGGCTTGGCTGCTCGAACGACTGCCCGCAGAGGCGTTGCGGGCTGACGTGCTCAAGCTCGGGCACCACGGCAGCCGCACCAGCTCCGGGGCGGACTTCGTGCGCGCCGTGGCGCCACTCGTAGGGCTCGTGTCCGTCGGTGCGGGCAACAGCTACCGGCACCCGTCGCCGGAGATCCTCGAGCGCTTCGCGAACCTGCAGGTACCGCTCCTGCGCTCCGATCTCGAAGGCGTGGTCGTGATCTCCACCAACGGCCAATGGCTCGACGCGTCCGCCCACGGCGACCGCTGGCGCATCCCGGAACGCTCGGCCGGACCACCTCGATAACGGTCAACGGCCTCCAAGCCCCACGCGGCTCTTGCCTGAGCTTGCCCACGTACGCCAGTTTCCCTTTATCTCTGCTGCTGCGCTCCTGCGCGCCCGTCTCCCCT
>Ga0105047_10006951_pt1 | contig 19118 bp, 17 predicted proteins | sample MAT04_FD_78384 | JGI IMG/M metagenome (GOLD analysis project Ga0105047, IMG submission 78384) | Freshwater microbial communities from Lake Fryxell liftoff mats and glacier meltwater in Antarctica - MAT-04 (megahit assembly) | ecosystem: Environmental > Aquatic > Freshwater > Ice > Liftoff... | reverse complement strand
CTGCACCACGCCGAGCACCTGCTGCGACTCGCGAAGACGCTCGGCGTGCGTGAGGTCTCGTTCCAGCCGTTCCAAGAGGAGATCAGCGGCCCCGACAAGGAGCTGCCGCGGTTCTCGCTGCTGCGCACGCCGAAGTCGCAGCTCGAGAAGAGCCTGCACACCATCTCGGCGCAGGCGCGTGAGATCGGCGTGACCATCTTCACCGAGTCGATGTTCGGCGTGATCCCGGACTATCTGGCGACCGGCAAGCGCCCGATTCCTCCGGGCGGCTGCTACCTGCCGAGCAAGTTCCTGCTCGTCGACTTCCGTGGCGACGTCTATCCGTGTTTCTTCATGCGCACCGACGCCGATCGCATGGGCAACGTGTACAACGACGAGATCCCGAATCTCTGGCACTCGCTGCATCACAAGCAGCTGCAAGTGCTCGCGCTCACCGAACGCTGCCCGGGCTGCCTCGCGGCGTGCTCGGACGTCGACAGCTTCGAAGGCAAGCAGGGCGCAGACGTCGTCTACGCGCCCGCCAAGGGCCACGCCGCGGTCAGCGCCACCGCGGAGACCGTCTGATGTCGGTCGTCGCTACGCTGCACGAGGGCCCGACGACGGTGCAAGCGACCAAGCAGCGCGCGTGTGCCCGCTGCGAGACGCTCGTCACTCATCGCATGAGCGGGCACGAGGCGATCGAGCGCGAGGCCTGCCCCAAGTGCGGCACCGAGGCGCTGTTCACCAGCTACGAGCGCATGGACATCGCGCTCAGCGAATATTGCAACCTCACCTGTCAGATGTGTCGCCGGCCTTCGGAGACTCTCTTCATGGATGAGGCCGTGTGCAAAAAGGCCATCACCGAAGCCGCCGAGCTCGGCATTGGCATCATCAGCTTCTCGGGCGGTGAGCCCTTCGTTCATCCGGCGATCTTGCGGCTGCTCGAGCATGCCTTTGCCAGCGGCTCGCGCGTACAGATGGTGTCGAATGGCACACTCATCAAGCGCAACAAGCTGGACTTCCTCTCGCAGCTCGACTGCCTGACGATCAGCGTCGACGGCACCGAGGCAGTCCACGACCACATCCGTCAGCGCAAAGGCACCTGGGCGCGGACGATGCGTACGCTCGGCTGGCTCGCGGAGTCGAAGATCCAGTGGGGCACCAACACGGTGATGCAGCGCGACAATCACCACGTGCTCGAGGAGAGCTTCCGGCACATCCAGGCGATTGGCGGCAAGCGCTACGCGTATTGCGGCTTCAGTCACGTCGAGGTCGTGCCTGAGACTGCGCACTTCCAGATGACCGCCGATGAAGAAAAACTCGCCTTCGAGCAGCTGGTCCGCATCGAGGCCGCCTGCGCGGAGACCCACACCTGGTTCAACGAGCGTAAGCTGCTGCTCCAGCACTTCGAGATGTACAGCCGCAAGGACTTTCGCTACCGCCCGGCCGATGGGTGCAAGATCCCGCAGAAGTTCATCGGCTTCTCCGATCACGGCTTTTATCTCTGCTGGCATCAAGGCCGGAACATCCGCGCAGAGTCCCTCGTCGCAGCGCTCTCGAGCGAGCTCGCGCGCGACATCGTGCAAGAGGCGCTCGGCAAAAAGTGCATCGCCTGCAACGGCTTCAACTACGCATGGGACGCGGAGTGGAACCGCGGGATGATCGCGAGTGCGCTGGCCGGCCCGAGCGTCGAGGGCGGCGTCGAGCGCGGCGTCGTCTCCCTACGCGTGCCAGAGCGCATGAAGAACGGCGGCGACAGGACCGCCGGCGCGCGCGGCAATACGCTCGACATTCACGACGACGGTTAGCGCGGTTGGCGCGACCTACGCGGCGACGTTTGGGGGGTCTACGCGGCGACGGTTGGCGCGGCCTACGCGCCGACGCAGTCTACGCGGCGACCGCTTCATCTGCGCGCTGCTGGGTTCGGGGTGCGTGCACTGCGGAGACGAGGCACGCAGCGCCTCCGCCCGCGCGATGAAACTGATCGAGCGGGACGATGTGCTGCCGAAAGCCCCGCGCGGCGATGACCGCCGAGACGCGTCGCGAGACATTGCCTCCGACCAGCGTGTCGCCGACCGGCACGAGATTGAGGCACATGGTCAGAGCGTCCTCGACGCTCACGCCTACGACCTCGCGGATGCCCGGGCTGCGGTCGAGCGCGCGGAGGCTCTCAGCGGTAAAGGCCTCGCGACACACCAACGCCGTCCCATCGGGGAGCACCACGAACGCCACGTCGAGATGATAGAGGCGCGCATCGACGAGGCGCAGTGTCACGACCGGGCGCTCGAAGTGCGCGCTGAGCAGTTGCGCAGAGCGGCAATCGCTGCGGAAGCCGTAACCCAGATAGACGCTGTTGTTCGTCACGGCGACGTCCCCGCCCTCGAGGTAGCTCTCCGCATGCACGATCTCCGCGCCTCGTGCAGCGAGAAACGCCGCGCGATCGCGCGATTCCGGTGCGCGCTCGACATGCCGAAAGCGCGCAATCAAAGCGGCGCAGCGCTGCCCACGCGCGTGCAGCAGCGCGGCGTCTTTGGTGAACACCGAGTCGTATGCCCCGCGCACGAAGGGCGCCTCGATCAGATGGGCGCCAGCCTGTGTCAGCGCACGCGCCAGCGCGCGATGCTGCTGACGGGCCAGGTCGAGGTCCGTCGAGCCCGGCACCATGTGCGGGTTGATCGCCCACGCGATCCGATAGTGCGAGTCGTCGCGCGGCGGAATGCCTTCATCGCCGCCAAGATTGCTCATCAGAAGGGTGGGTCGCATGCACCCACACCATTCACGCAGCGTGCCATTCCCGAGCGGGCGCTCGCTTCGGTTGCGCTTGCATGGCCTCGGCCCTACTGCGCTTGCTTGAGCTGCAATCGCTTCGCGCGGCTCATTGACGCGAGGTTGCGGACGAGCTCGAGGAGCACGTCGAGATCAATCGGCTTCGGCAGATACGCGTCGAAGTGCGTGACCACCTCGCGTCGCGGATCGACCGCTCCGGTGACGGCCACCAGCGCGACGTGGCGCGTGCGCGCGTCACTGCGCAACATCTCCGCCAGCGTCCAGCCAGCGACGCCCCCGAGTTGCAAGTCGGTGATGACGATGTCGGGCGTACGCGCCAGCACGGCGGCGTGAGCATCCTCGGCGCTCGCGTAGGCGCGCACGAGGTGTGTGTCCGCGGCGAGCAGGTTGACGAGCATCGTGCGATGGTCCTCGTCGTCTTCGACGATCACCACGTCATAGGGCGATTCCGAGACCCCGGACACGCGATTATCCCGCGTCACGTCAGCCCCGGCGATGTCTGTTGCAATGGCATCATGATTGGCTCCCGTGCTTCTAATGTTCTGTGCGAAGCGTCGCGCGTCGAGACTTATCTTCGCTCGTCGACTGCACGCGAAGCGCGGTGGCAAGACGCTACGGGGCAAGATGCCTCGCTGTCAGCGTCGCGGTAGCTCCACGCTGAAGGTCGTGCCGGACTCATCGGAGTGGACAGCGATGTCGCCACGATGTGCGCGCGCAATCTGCCGCGAGATATAGAGACCGAGGCCAAGCCCCGCAGGTCGAGAGGCGCGCTCGCTGCGACCTCGAAATGGCTCGAACAGCTCGGTCATCAACTGGCTCGGGATGGTGCCGGCGTTGTGTATCGCGACGACGACGTGGGTCGCACTGCACGCGATGCGCACCGAGACCGGAACCGTGCGCCCGCCATGCTGGATCGCGTTCCCGATCAGGTTGGAGAAGAGCTGCAACAGCCGTCCATGGTCGCCCAGAATGGAGCTCTCCCCGGCACAGTGCGTCATCACCTCTGCCTGCGGACTCGACACGCGGAACTCGTCGCGCACACGCTGGATGAGCTGGTGTATGTCGACCGCCTCGCGCGCGCCGACGCCGAGCCCATCGCCGATGCGAATCCGCGTGAGGTCGAGCAGCTGATCGATCATCGTCGTCATACGCTGCCCCGCCGAGCTCATTCGTTCGAGGTTGCGCAGCTGACCAGGCTCCGTGATCTGTCGTTTGAGCAGTTCTGTGCCGGCCACGAGCACGCTGAGGGGGTTCCGCAGGTCGTGTCCCAGGATGCCGACGAACAGCTCGTTGACGCGCAGCGCCTCGACGAGGCGACGGCGCTGACACGCGAGATCGAAGAACACGCCCGCCTTGCTGCGCAGTACGTTCGAGTCGATCGGCTTGAACAAGAAGTCCACCGCGCCGTGCTCGTAGCCTCGAAACGCACGCTGCTGATCGCGGTGTCCGGCCGTGAGGAAGATGATCGGCACCTGGCGCGTGCGCTCTGTGCCGCGCATGAGCTCCGCGAGCTCGAAGCCATCCATCTCCGGCATCTGTACGTCGAGGAGTGCCAGGGACACCTCGTGCACGAGGAGGAGCTCGAGCGCCTCGGCGCCTGATTGCGCCAGCAACAGCTCGAGCCCGTCGCGCCGCAGCAACGCCTCGGTCGCGACGAGGTTCTCCGGCACGTCGTCGACGATCAGGAACTTGATCGGCGTGTTCATGCACACTCTCCCGTGCCGGCGGCATCCCGACAGGACGCAGTGATCACGTCGGCGAGCGCTTCTGGCCACGCCACCAGCGCGGCCAGTCCTACTCGTCGAATGGCTGCCTCGGGCATCGTGGCAGAGTCCGCGGACTCCGGCGCTTGGACGACGGCGACGCCTCCGGCGCGATGGATGCGCGCCAGTCCCTCCGCCCCATCGACGTTCGCGCCAGACAGGAGGACGCCGAGCAATCCTCTTCCGTAGACGTCCGCTGCGCTCTCGAACAGCACGTCGATCGCCGGACGCGAGTGATGTACTGGTGGGTCGATGGACAGCGACAGCGAGTGGTCCCGCTCGACCAGGAGATGGTAGTTCGGCGCTGCGACGTAGATTCCGCGCTCCACGAGCTGCGCCTTGTCTTCGGCCTCCACGACCGACCGCGCGCACGCACGAGACAAGATGGTTGGGAGCAGGCTCGGCTGCGCCGGATGAAGGTGAAGTGCGATCACGATGGGACACGCGACGTCTCGCGCGAGCGGTGGCAGCAGCGCCAGCAGCGGGTCGAGCGCGCCTGCGGAGCCTCCGATCACGATGAGTTCGATGGGGTTCATCTAGAGCTTCTGGTAGATGCGCGCCTCGGGCACGAGCGCAGTGAAAGCCGCAGCCTGATTGGAGAAGCGAAGGGTCTCTTTGAGTCCGAGACCAAGAAATCCACGCCGGCAGAGCGACGAAGCAAGCACCGAGAGCGCCCGTTCTTGTAGTGGCCGCTCGAAGTAGATGAGCACGTTTCTACAAGAAACCAGCTGCATCTCGGCGAAGACGTTGTCGGTGGCCAAACTGTGGTCGGAGAAGACGATCGCGTCACGCAGTCCGTGGTCGAGCACGGCCTTCCCATAAGCGGCGGCATAGTGGTCGCTCAGCGAGCGCTGGCCTCCGGCGAGCAGATAGTTCTCGCTAAACTTCGGCAGTCGCTCGACGGGGTACACGCCCGCTTCAGCGGCGCGCAGGCTCTCGGGATGGATGTCGGTCGCGTAGATCTGGGTGCGCTCGAGGAGCCCCTCCTCGCGCAGCATCACTGCAAAGGAATAGGCCTCCTCACCCATCGAGCAGCCCGCTATCCACACCTTCAGTGAGGCGTATGTCTGCAGATGCGGCACTACGGTCTCGCGCATCGCGCGGAAGTAGCTCGGGTCGCGAAACATCTCGCTGACCTGTATCGTGAGGAATCCGAGAAACTCCGCGAACGTGCTCGGCTCGCGCAGCACGCGCTCACGCAGGCTGGCGATCGACTCCGAGCGAAAATGGATCACCGCTGCCGTGATGCGACGCTTGAGCGAGGCGTGGGAGTAGCTTCGAAAATCGTAGTGATACGTCGTGTAGATGTCGTCGAGCAACAGCGCCATCTCCGCTTCGTCGTGCGCGCGCGGATCCATCACTTGCGAATCCAGACCCGCGCGAGTGAGAGCAGCTTGTCTACATCGAGCGGCTTGGCGATGTAGTCATTGGCGCCGGCGGCCAGGCACTTCTCTCGATCGTCGATCATCGCCTTGGCGGTGAGCGCGATGATCGGCAGCTTGGCAAACTGGGGCTGCTGCCGGATCGCGCGCATCGCCTCGAGGCCGTCCATCACCGGCATCATCAGGTCCATCAGCACGAGGTCGACGGCCGCATGGCCGCTCAGGTAGTCGAGGGCCTCGCGGCCGTTGCGCGCGACCGCCACTTTGGCGCCCCGCGGCTCGAGCACGCTGGTCAGCGCGAACACGTTGCGTACGTCATCCTCGACGATGAGGATGCGCCGTCCATCGAGCGCCGCGTCACGGTCTCGCGCGCTGCGCAGCATCCGCTGATGCTCGAGCGGGAGGTCGGACTCGACCTGATGAAGGAACAGCGTGACCTCGTCGAGCAGGCGCTCCGGTGAGCGCGCGCCCTTGATGATGATCGCCCTCGAGAACTGCTCGAGCTCGTGCACCTCGTCCTGCGTCAGCGCCCGACCCGTATAGACGATGACCGGAGGCGCGGACGCGCGGCCACTCCGCGCGAGCTCTTCGAGCAGGTCGCGACCGCTGCGATCGGGCAGCGAGAGATCGAGCACGATGCAGTCGAACGACCCGGCGGCGAGCTGCGCCTGCGCGTCGCGCATCGTGCCGACACCGACGGTCTCGACGTCCTCCGACGCGAGCAAGCGAGAGGTGCTCTCGCGCAGCACGGCGTCGTCCTCCACGATCAGCACGCGTCGCAGTCGCTGGGTGGACTTCGCGTCGAGCCGCTTGATCGCGTCAGCGAGCTTGTCTCGCTCGATCGGCTTCAGGGCATAGCCAATGGCGCCCATCGCGAGCGCGGCGTTCGCGTCATCGTGCGCGGAGATCACGTGCACGGGGATGTGTCGCGTCAGCGGATCGCGCTTGAGCGAATCGAGCACGGAGAGTCCCGATTGATCGGGGAGCCCGATGTCGAGCACAATCGCGCTCGGGCGTCGCTGCCGCGCGAGCGCCAGACCAAGCGCCGCCGTGTTCGCGATCAGGCAGTGAAAGTCGAGCTCGCGCCCGAGCTCGTCGACCAGCGCCGCGAACGCTGCGTCGTCCTCGATGATCAGCAGCAGGCGCGTCGCGCTCGGCTCGGTGCTCGGCGGCACAGGGCCGCTCGCCTCGATGACTGGCCGCGCACGAGGCGTACGTGCGTCGCTGCCTTGGCGCGACTCCGTGCGCTCACGCGGACTCACACGCGCGCCGGCGTAGCGCATCGGTAGCGACAGCGTGAACGTGCTCCCGCGCCCGACCGCGCTCTCGACGCTCAGCTCGCCGCCGAGCAAGCGCGCCAGGTCGCGCGAGATCGACAGCCCGAGTCCGGTGCCGCCGAACTTACGGCTGCTCCCGCCATCCGCCTGGCGAAACGCCTCGAAGATGAGCTCGTGCTGATCGGGCGCGATACCGATGCCAGTGTCGCGTACGGCGAACTCGACGCGGTCGTTCGACGAGCTCACCACCATCGATACACCCCCCTGCTCCGTGAACTTGAGCGCGTTCGACAGCAGGTTTTTCAGGATTTGTTGCAGCCGCGTCGGATCGGTCTCGAAGCCCTCCGTTGCGCCCGGGCCGATCGAGAGCGCGAGGTCGACCCGTTTGTCGTCCGCCACCGGACGAAACGCGCCCGACAGGCCGTCGAGGACGCGCGCGATGGACACTGGTTCCGGCCGCACGTCGAACTTACCCGCCTCGATCTTCGAGAGGTCGAGGATGTCGTTGATCAGCACCAAGAGATCGTTGCCGGCGTCGGAGATCGTCTGTGCGAACTTGATCTGCTCCGCGGTCAAGTTGCCCTCGCGATTGTCGGCGAGGAGCTTCGCGAGGATCAGCGAGCTGTTGAGCGGTGTCCGCAGCTCATGCGACATGTTCGCGAGGAACTCGGACTTGTACGTACTGGCCCGTTGCAGCTCGGCGCCAACCCGGGCGAGGTCGTCGCGCTGTCTCTCGAGCGCGCTCGTCTGCTCCTCGAGGTGCGTATTGGTCTGCTCGAGCTCGGCCTGCTGATTTTGTAGTGTCGACTGTGAGAGCTGCAGCGATCGGGCGTGCTGTTCGAGCTCTTCGTTGACGACGCGCAGCTCTTCTTGCTGTGCCTGCACCTCTTCTTGCTGCGCCTGCAGCTCCTCGGCCTGACGCTGCGTCTCTTCCAAGAGAGCTTCGAGTCGGCTCCGGTCCCGCGCCGATCGGATCGCGACGGCGATCGCTTCGGCGACGCGCGCCAAGACCTCGAGCTCCACTGGCTTGACCCGGCGCAGAAACCCGAACTCCAGCACACCGTGGAGCTCGTCGTCGATCCACGCCGGCACCACCACGAGCTCCGACGTGGCAGCGCGACCGAGCGCCGAGCTCACGGGCAAATAGCCCGCCGGCAGCTCCCGCAGATGAGCGATCCGGCGTTCTTTGGCAGCCTGACCGAGCAGCCCCTCGCCGAGTCTCAGTTCGACGTTCACATCGCTCTTCGCGTCGAGCGCGCGCCCAGCGACGCGACGGAGTCTGCTGTTTGACTCGGTGACGTAGAACGCGCCCACCGGCGCATCGACGCTGCGCGCGAGCGTGTCGATGACCTTCGCGCCGAGCGACTCGAGCCGCTGATCTCCCTCCATCGCTGTGTTCACCGCCATCTGCACGCTGCGCTGCCAGCTCTCAGCCTCGCGCGCGCGGAAGTCCGTCGACGCAAATGCGGCGATGAGCATCAAGGCGAGAATGAGCACCACCGAGCCCCCGATGACGACGATCGTCGACCTCGTCACGGTGCGCTCCCAATCGCCGCTTCGACTCTCGAGTAGTCGCGCTTCCTCGTCGTCCATGGCGCTTAGCTCCACCCGGATCGAGTCCATGACCAGCTTGCCGCGACCGGTGCGCTCCGCTGCGAGCGCGGCGTCGATCGAGCCGGCACGACGCAGCGCAATGATCGAGGCGAACAGCGCGAGCACCTCGGTCACCTTGGGCTCGAGGCGATCGAGGCTGCGCTTTAGCGCCTCGTTGTCCGCCGCGAGCCGACGCACCGCGCTGATCTCTGCGGGCAGCGACGTGCGCGCCTCTTCGTACGGCTCGAGGTAGGTCTCCGTACCAGTCAGCAGGAACCCACGCTCCCCAGTCTGAGCGTCGCTCATGTACCCGCTGAGGTTGCTGACGTGGTGGCGGACCTCGTGCGTGTGATTGACCCACCCCGCCGCCTCCGCACGCACGGCGAGAGATTCCAGCGACATGCCAGAGATGGCGAAGACGGCTAGCAGCGCGAGGATGAGCGCTGCCAGTGTCTTGCCGGGTAGCACGCGCCGCGTTGGTCGGTCGATCGCGTCCTGCCGCGAGTCAAGGTTCTTCTCGGACATTGGTCCATTTCTACCACGGGCGACGCTGCCGCGGACAAGCGTTGATGGAGGTCGTACGAATCCGCATCGTGCGTATCATTGGCGTCTCCTTCCGATAAACATGTCGCTCCACTCGATCGGATGATCGACGCCTCCGTCATCGACGAAGTTCCCCTGCGGTTCGACGTTGTGCTCAGTCCGGCGTCGCGAATTCAGTCAGCAGAAGATCCAACCGCACCGGCTTCACCAGGTGTGCCTGAAAGCCCGAGCTGATCGCCCGCACGCGATCGCTCTCCTGGCCATAGCCGGTCAGCGCGATCAAGCGGCAGCGGTGGGACGCGTCGAGCTCGCGCAGTCGACCCGCGAGCTCATAGCCATCCATCACCGGAAGTCCGATGTCGAGGACGGCGACATCCGGCTGCAGTGCCGCGAAGACCTCGAGCGCGGCAAGCGGATCATGCGCCACCGTCACCTCGTGCCCGTGCATCCGCAGGTATTCGGCGAGCATGTCGGCGGCGTCTTCGTTGTCGTCGACGACCAGGACGCGCTTCGGCGTGGACGCGGTGGTACCGGTTTCGGACCGCGTGGTCGTCGGGCGCTCGGGGGGCGCGATGATGGGCAGCTCGACGACGAACTCGCTGCCTCGTCCGAGGCCCTCGCTGAACGCGCGCACGGAGCCGCCGTGCAGAGTGACCAGGGCCTTGGTGAGCGCCAGGCCGATGCCGAGCCCACCTTCGCTGCGATCGGTGCTGCGCGCGCCTTGCACGAACATCTCGAACACGTTCGGCAGCAGCTCTGGCGCGATGCCGATGCCGTTGTCGGTCACGCGGATGCGCACGTCTCCGTCGCCGCTCTCGACACGCACGCGGAGCTCGCCGCCGTGGTCGGTGTAGCGCGCGGCGTTGGTGAGCAGGTTGGCGACGACCTGCGCGAGCCGCGTCGGATCGCCGTACCACTCGACGGGCTCGGGCGGGACGTCGATCGCGAGCGCGTGTTCGCGCTGCTCGATCAGGTGCGCGGCGAGCTCGATGCTCTTGTTGACCACTTCGCGCACGTCGGTCACTTCGCGGCGCAGCTCGACCTTGCCGCGGGTGATCTTCGAGACGTCGAGAAGGTCGTCGACGAGCCGCGTGAGGTGCGCCACCTGGCCCTCGATGACGCGCTGCTCTTCGGTGTGCGCCCAGCCCGCGCGCGTCTTGAGCAGCGCCAGCGCGGTCACGATCGGCGCGAGCGGATTCCGCAGCTCGTGGCCGAGCATCGCGAGGAACTCGTCTTTCGTGCGGCTCGCGCGCTCGAGCTCTTCGACCAGCGCGGTGCGCTCGTCGTGCGCCGCTTGCATCCGCGCGTGCGCGTCTGCTTGCATCTGCCGCGCGCGCACGATCTCGCTTACCTCGATGGCCATCGCGATCATTCCGTAGATCGTGCCGTCGACCTCGCGGAGCGGCTCGAGGTTGAACTTGAAGTAGCGATCGCGCCGCGTCCCCGAGGGGCCATCGACGAGCGGCACCAGCATCTCGTCGACGACGAAGCGCTTACCCCGTAGGTAGACGTCGTCGAGGACGCCAGCGAGCGTGGTGTCTCGCAGCTCGGGGAACGCATCGAAGTACGCGAGGCCTTCGACCTCGCGGCCGACCATCTCGACGTAGCGTCGGTTCGCGAGCTGGAAGGTGTGCTCCGGACCGATCATCAACGCCGTTGGGATCGGCGCTTCGAGCAGGAGATTGCGGCGCTCCGCGACGGCGTTTGCGCGGGCGTCGAGCGCCTCACGCCGTGCGAGCGCGGCGCGCAGCGTGCCGACGACGTCCAGCAAGAATCCGCGATAGCCGTCGTCGAGCGGCAGGCGCGGGCTCAGTCCGAAGACGGCGGTGTGGCGTCGATCGAGCTGCACGGCGAACGTGTCGACCACTGGCTCGGGCCAGGGCCCAGCCTTGATGGGCGCGCGCAGCCGTTGGACCACAGGCTCCGCGCCCTCTGCAGCGCGCGCAGCCAGCTCGCGCAGAGCGTCCACCGTTGCGTCGGGCAGACCCACCGCGTGGATGCACGTGCGACTCCCGCTATCGACGATCATCGCGAACGGGACGTCGGCCGGGAGGGCGCTCAGCGCGGCGATGCCGGCGCCGAGGGCTGCCTCGTCGTCATCACTGTCAGCGGTGTGTGCCGTCAGCAGGTTCAACATCCGCTCTCGCCGCTCGGCGAGCACTCGTCCGGTGGTCTCCGTACACACGACGAGCGTGCCACCCACGTGCGGCGCTGCGTCGAACACGGGCGAATAGCCGTAGCTCCAGAAGACCTCTTCCATGCGCCCGTTGCGCTCGATCGGCACGAGCGCGTCCTCGTGCCAGGTCGCTTCCCCGCGCGACATCACTCCGTCGATCTGCGGACCGATGACCGGCCAAATCTCGCCCCAGCAATCACGCCCGCGCTGCCCCATCGCCACGGGATGTTTCAAAGCGCCGAGGCTCGGTCGATACGCGTCGTTGTAGAACTGGATGAGCTCCGGTCCCCACCACAGAAACATCGGATGCCGCGACGCCAGCAGCGTCTGAAGCGTCGCGCGGAGTACCTCGGGCCATGACGACGTCGGGCCAAGCGGTGTTGTCGACCAGTCGATCCCGCGGATCAACGCGCCACAGTCCTCGCCACCGAATGGGAAGTTCTGCTCAGCGGGCGCGCCGACTTGCGTCACGGCGCGAACGTAGCCGCCGAGGTTCGGACGGGCAACGGGGCGATTGGCCTCACTGGCGCCGTTCGCCGCAGCAGCGAATCCACCGTTGCTCAGACCGTCTGACCGTCCGCCTCCCGCAATGCGTTATGAATTGCCGTCGCCGCAATCGCGGCTTCGGCGCTGGCCACGGCAATCTGGTTGAGCCCGCGCACGACGTCGCCAGCCGCGTAGAGGCCAGGCACGCTCGTCTGTTGATGCGCATCGACCAACATCCTACCGTCATCGTCGGTGCGCGCGCCGAGCATCTCGGCCAGCGCCGCGTTGGGCGACGTCCCGAGCGCCGAATAGACGAGATCGAACGCCGTGCGTTGGCCACCGCAGCTGAACGCGGTGACGCGGTCGCCATCCAAGTGCACCTCTTCGATCGCCGTCTCGACCAGCGACACGCCGAGACGCACCAGCGCCGCGCGCTCCGTGAGTGCATCCGCTGATCCCACGTGGATCAGCGTCACACGATCGGAGAACGTGCGCAGAAAGGCGGCCTCGCGCGCACCCAGGTCGTCGCTACCGATGATCGCGACGGCCTTGCCGGTGGCTTCGTACCCGTCGCAGATGGGGCAGATGCGCACGAGCGAGCGGCGCACCGCATCCTCCACCCCGGGCAGCTTCGGATGGTGGTCGACGACGCCCGTCGCGAGAAGCACGCACCGCACGGCGACCTCGCGCCCGTTCAGCCGCGCGATGAAACCGCCGTCGACCAGGCGCACACTCTCCACCGCTCCCACCTCGAGGACTGCGCCGTATTCCGCTGCTTGTTCGCGCAGGCGAGACACGATCGCTGCGCCGGTGATCCCCGCCGGAAAGCCCGGCATGTTGTGACTGACCGGGATCCAACACGCGCGCGGCTCGCCAGCATCGGCCACCAGAACGCGGCGCAGGAACCGGCCGAGATAGGTCGCCGCCGTCAGGCCCGCAGGACCCGCACCGATGATCAGGATCTCCGGCTCGGATGCCGCCTGCTGCGTGGGGACGGCGTGGCGGCGAGCGGAAAGCCTTTCCATAAAGTGGAACTATGCTGGAAGCGCCGCATTTGCGTCAACGCGAAGGCGCGAATGAACGCGGCGGCCACGAAATTGATCCGACTTCCGAGCAGCAGCACCGACGACACCCACGCTCAGGTCGCGGCGATGCCTGCGCAGCCCGCGATGCTGCCGTCCACTGTGCTGCCCACTCTCGAGAAGAGTCCGGTCACGCCGGAAGGTCCCGTTCAACCGGCTCTCGGTGGATTCGTCGAGGACGCGACCGAGAAGCAGCTCGGGATGGCGCGGTGCCCCCGCAGCTGCTCGACGACATCGACGCCATGGCGCATCCCCACCAGCATTGCGCGGTACGAGCGAGCGCTCTGTCTGCACCAGCTTGTCAAGGCACGCAGCCGGCGTCGGCCGCCAGGCATTGCGCACCTCCCGGGCAATCGAGACACGACATCGCGCCGGTGCACGTGCTGTCGTCGCACATGCGCGTGAGCACGCAGGTCGAATACGCCGCGAGGCATGCGTCACGGTCTGGAAAGAGAGCGCCGCACGCCGCGCCGGTGCATGTGCAGCCGTGCACGAAGACGCACTCAGCCTCGTTCCACATCACGCCGAGCACCATGTCGCATGTGCCTTCGCCCATCGCCGCCTGGGCGACGCACGACGCGGGGTCGAACGCGGCGTCCAGCCCGCCATCGCGGATCTCTCCGTCGCTGATGGCACCGTCCGATGGGGTCGCGGCGTCATCTTCGGTGCCGGCGTCCTCCGTGCCGAGGTCCGGAGTGCCGAAGTCGCTCACCGCCAGATCGCTGCCGCCGAGATCGATCACGCCGGAGTCGCGGACCCCGCCGTCGGCTGCGTCATCGTCGTCTCCGCAGGCAACCAGCTGAACTGCAGTGAGGCACAGGAGAGAGGCAATCAGAGCGCGCGACATGAAGGCACCTATTCGTGAGTGGAGCCCCGCGACTGAGCACGTAGCGCGCCAATCGCCTGGGCGCGGCGAGACGGGCATGCCGCTTGCTCACTCGAGCACAACCCCGAGCGGAGATTCCATCCATGGCACGTACCAAGAAGAGCACGTCGGTTACGCGCAAGGCAGCACCGGCGAAGAAGCCGGCCGCGAAGAAGAAGCCTGCCGCGAAGAATCCCGCCGCGAAGAAGCCTGCGGCGAAGAAGCCCGCGACGAAGAAGCCCGCGACGAAGAAATCTGCCGCGCAGAAGCCGGCCACCAGGAAGAGCGCCACGACGAAGCGCGCTGCCAAGAGCAGCGTCACGCAGAAGTCCGCGTCGAAGCGCAACGCCGCGAAGACGAGCGCAGCGGCTTCGTCCGCATCCAAGCGCCCATCGAAACCGGCCGCGGCGCGGAAGAAGGGCGGACCGATCGGTCGCGTTCTGCAGGCGGCCGGGCGGGCCAGCGCGCGCCTCTACAAGTCGGTGTTCAGCAGCGCGGAGCCGGAGACGGACTCGAAGCCGTCGTCCAGCTTGGCGCTTGCCGGCGCCGAGCTCACCCGACCGAGCGCCGCCGCGGCGAGCGACGACTCCTACGACGCCCGACAGTACGCCGAGACGGACGCGTCGACGGCTGATGACGAGGATGAGGCCGCTGACGTCGACGAGCACGGCGAAGGCGCGTCGTCGCTACGGCATGCCGACGCCGAGCAGGAGCAGCGCGAGACAGACAGTCGTCCGAGCTCGACGGCGACGGTCGAGTAGCACGATCGGCGTCGCTCGCCTCGCGCGCTCCGCCTCGAGCGCCGCGCGGATGCGGCCGCACGCCACACCACACGGCCACGCGCTGAGGCACGCCGCCACGGGGGCGGACCGCCGTCACTCGCCCGTGCTGCGATCGGCGTCCGCGTCTTCCGTGGCCGAGGAGAACAGGCTCTCGAACTTCGTCTCGCCGAGGTCATAGGCGATGAACCCCGCGATCGCTGCGGCGATGACGATCAGCGCGGCCACCGTGTGACCTTTTACCTTTGGGTGGCCTGCGTTCGCCGGGGAGGCCGTCGCTGTGGCCGCGTTCCGAAGGTCTTCGGACTTGCCGGCGAGGGCAGGGAGCGCGTCCGCCTGCTTCATCTGCGCTGCGATGATGGTCGTCGTGGCGCTGTCTTCGGTCGGCTCGACGTCAGGCTCGTTGCGGGATTGGAGTTGGTCCTCGGCTCTCATGCATCCTCCAGAACGTTGCGAGTGCATCAGCAACACGCGTGCCGCTGCGCCTTGACGAGATGAACTCGGGCCCTAGAAACTCGCAGCCTCCCCCGGCTGCCCGCTCGCCGCTCCCCTTCGGCGAGCGGGCATTGTTGTCGCTGGAGCGCCATCGCGCCGTGGGATCGGCGCTGGCCCGGCGCGTGCTACTCGCGGGCCATGGATACCCGTTCAGTCGATCGGTTGGCCTCAAAGGCTTCGCTCGCCGCTGCGAAAGCGCTTCACGCAATCATGCTGACACTCGCCGCAGGCCTCGCCACGGCAGGGTGTACTGCGTCGCTCGCTGACAACCCGAGTGAGAGGTGCTCGAGCGACGTCGAGTGCACTGCTGGGCGCGTCTGCGTCCGTTCCTTCTGCGTCGTCGAGGGCACCTCGCAAAGCGATGCATCCAGCGAGCTCGACTTCGGCGCGACTGACCTAGGCACCGCCTCCGCGGATCTCGGGACGGCGGTTCGGAACGACCTCGGCGTCGTGACAGACCTCGGTGTGGTCGCCACGAGCGACCTCGGTGTGGTCACACGGAGTGACCTCGGCGTGGTCGTGGCCGACCTCGGCGTGGTCGTGGCCGACCTCGGCGTGGACGCGGGGCGCGACCTCGGTGTGGACGCGGGGCGCGACCTCGGTGTGGACGCGGGGCGCGACCTCGGTGTGGACGCGGGGCGCGACCTCGGCGTGGTCGCGGCAGACCTCGGTGTGGACGCGGGCGACGCCCCCTCGTGTGGCGGACGGGATACGCGGTGTGGGCTGTTCTGTGTCGACCTCGATGACAACTTTCTGAACTGCGGAGCCTGCGGGAGGGCATGTAGCGCGACCGACCGGCGCTGCCATCGTGGGGAGTGCGACCCGTGAGCTGCGGCCGTTCGGCCTCCAAGCCCCGACGCAGGCCACCCCGTTCCAGAAGATGCCTACGACCGTGCCGACCCCACGCGCGCCTTGTGCGTCGCATGGTCTGGGATTCGCCGGCGTCCACGAACTCGGCATCGCTGCGTCTCGGCTGCGCAGCGATGGGGCGGACGTTTCCGCCCCCTCGACGTGTGGCGAATCAGTCGGCGTCGACGACCAGCTGGTCTTCGACGCTCCGCACGCCAGTGACGCCGCGCGCGAGACCGCCGATAATCGTGCGCTCACGCGCGGTATCGACCTCGCCGCGCAGTGTGACGACGCCCGCGCGCGTCACGATCGTGCAGTTCTTCGCGCCCATCGACAGACCGTCATGCGCCATCACGCGCTGCCGGACCAGTTGCGTGATGCGCGTGTCGCCCTCGGTGTTGCTCTGGTCTTGTGCCGTCAGTCCGTCGCTTTGCCCGGGATTGCGTGTTCCATTGGCTACCGCGCCGCCCGCGGTGTTGTTGTTGCCAGTCGCCACAGGAACTGGGGTCGGAGTCGCGGCGGTGGTCCCGGCGGCAGGCGTGGGGCTCGTGGTGTTGCCGCCCGTATTCATGGGAGCGGCCTGCGCCGTTCCGTCGTGGTCCATCATCCGGTCGTGCTCGGCGCTATTCGCGTCGTGGTCCATGTTCGCGGCGGACTGATCGTACTCGGCCTCTGCGTGCATCGGCGCGTTCGGAGTCGATGCGGTGGTCGAGCTGTTGTCGGCGGTCTCGCCACCACATCCAGCGAGGGCAGCGGCTACGAACAGAGGAGAGAGAAACTTGCGGTACATGGGAACTCCGTTGGTCGAGCGCGAGAGCCGACGAAATGCCGGTCGGACGCTCGAATCGCGCGGAGCTGAGCAATGCACGTGCCGCCGGTCTCCTCGCCGTTTTCCGCTGCGCAACACGCGTTCTTGGACACCTTCCGAGAGCGGCGTGCGGCGTCCGATCACTCGTGAGGCCGGTCGCCACGCCCAGAGTGCCGCGCGGATGTGCCGCGCCGATGTGCCGCCTGGTGTGCGTGTCGACATCGACGTTCGCGGCGAGTCGGCACACTTCGCGCGGGAGGGGGCGGCGAGCCCGAAGACCATGCGGGCTTTCATTACGGGGAGGTCGCGCTGCGCGATGGCCGACTGGTGACCGCTGGGCAGATTGGCTACGTGGTGGTCGTGACGGGGCGCGGCGACAGTGTCGAGACTGCCCGCGTCGACGCGTATGGCCGAGTGGACAAGCTGGTGGTGCCCAATGGCCGATATCGAAATGACATCGGAGGACGGCTGATGGCGAGCGGGCTCCGCGAGCTGTCGCGTCTCGGCTGGTGGGAATGACCGAGATCGCACCGGGGTCTGCCCGCGGATTTTGTAGTGAGCGATGCGCGTCCGTGCGTCGGGCGCGAATCGAACGGCACGCGACTTGCTGGAGATGAGGCGCCAGAAGGAGCCTCCCCTGTCACGCGAACTCGAGTCCATCGCTGCTATCCACGCCGGGCCTGCAGGTGAGCTTGGCGACGGAGAAGAAGGTCGCGAAGCTCAACGCGCTCATCGAGGAGTCCGCCAGGAACTCCCCAACGTCCGCGACCGGCCCGACGCCGAGGCCGAGCAGATGCAGGAGACGGTGGATCCGGAGTCTGCGCTCACCCAGATCGAGCAGATCGCGTCTCCGACCCGCCGCCCGCCCGTTGTCGCCTGAGCCTGAGCCTGCTACCGCGCCCGCGCGTCGGGTGCGTCCGGCGGACGCGGACGGCTCACACCGGACGGCCCACGCTGGTCGTCGACCGGCAGGGGCTGCGGCGGATCGAACACGCGCGTCTCGGCGTTCCAGAGGCGCACGGTGTGCTCGGCGTAGCTGACACACGCCGGTTGCTCTCGACCCAAGAGCGGATTGAGCACCTCATCGCGACTGGTGACACGGCGCGGCGCTTTGCACAGATCCCCATCGGGGCTCGGCGGCGAGGTCCAGCGCTGGGTCACGATCAAATCGCGATCGCCATCGTGGTCGTGGTCGACGAACGCTACCGAGCCATCGAGCACGGGAATGCAGAGGCCTTGTTCGACGCGCTCGCAGCGCGCGGCACACGCAGTGCAATGCGTACGCGGATGGCCAAAGAAAACCGTCACCAAGAAGAGTCGAAAGAGATCCCCACCGAGAAGAAGCTCGAGCAGCTCTACTCGCTGATTGACGGCATGAAGGTCGCGATGATGACCACGAAGAAACCAACCGGGGCGCTCGTGTCACGTCCGATGCAGACACAGGCGAGGCGGGCGGGCACGGACCTCTGGTTCATGACCAGCATCGACAGCGGCAAGGTCGACGAGTTGGAGTCAGAGCCACAGGTCAACCTCGCCTACTACAACGACAGCTCACGCGAGTATGTCTCGGTCAGCGGCCGCGCTCGCGTCACGCAGGACAAGGCGACGATCCACGCGCTCTACCAGCCGGATTGGAAGGCCTGGCTCGGCGACGAAGGCGGCGCGCGCGACGGCGGACCGGACGATCCGCGCATCGCGCTGATCGAAGTGGAGGCCGAGTCCGCCTACTATCTGAAGTCGACGCAATCTCGTCTGATCGCGCTGTTCAGCGTCGCGAAGGCCGTAGTGACGGGCGACCCGCCGAAGGCGGGCGACGCGGGGCAGCTCGACCGCGCGGAGCTCGCGGGCGGCGACGCGCAGAAGTAGGATGGCGACCGCCCGCCAGACCGTGGGAGAGTCGACTCCACTGGAGGAGCGCGAGTCGCCGCCGCCGCAGTCGCGCAGCGTGCTCGCAGTTGTGGCCAGACCTCCGTCTCGCTCGGCAGGCCGAGTGCGTCCTGGAACCAGATGACGACCAGCTCCGAGTAATCGGCTGAGGTTCGCACCGGGCTCAGCGCGACGAACCGTCCGACGCACGCAATCTCCGGTAGCGCGGCGGGCTCACCAAACGGGTAGCTCCCCTCGTAGGGGAGCGGCCGCTCGGTCGGCCGGATCAGCAAAGGCTCGGCGCCCGAAGCGCGAGCGCGCTCTTGCGCCACCATCTGCTCGGTGGTCTCCTGGTTCACCTTCTTCATGGGGATGTACTCGGCCTTTG
>Ga0105047_10006944_pt1 | contig 19130 bp, 20 predicted proteins | sample MAT04_FD_78384 | JGI IMG/M metagenome (GOLD analysis project Ga0105047, IMG submission 78384) | Freshwater microbial communities from Lake Fryxell liftoff mats and glacier meltwater in Antarctica - MAT-04 (megahit assembly) | ecosystem: Environmental > Aquatic > Freshwater > Ice > Liftoff... | reverse complement strand
CTCGGCGGGCTGTTCCTCGTTCGTGAATGTCGTTCACTCTAGTGAATGACGTTCACTCATTGTCTCCGTCCGGTCAAGGGCAGCGTGCGCGGGGGCCTAGCAGGCGGATCTCGGGTCCCGCGGCGAGCAGGCTCTGGTCCGACAGCGCCACCAGGTGTTCGAAGTTCGGGCCGAGCAGGATCGGCTGCACCTCGCAGTACGCGGACGGCTGGAACAGCCGCAGCGAGCCGTCGCGGATCGACATCGCGATCCCGCCCCGAAATCCGACCAGCGCTTCGACCCGCTGCGAGGGGGGCACCGTGATCGGCGGTGGCGCCCAGTCGGCGCGCGACTCGAACAGGAGGAGGCGATCGGCGGTCCCCAGCACCGTGCCGAAGGCCTCGATCTCGGCCACCGCGGTCACGATCGCAGGGATGCCGCGTCCGACGTCGACCTGTACGAGCTCGGACCCGGAGGGCTCGACGCGGAGCATGACGTCCGAGCCAGCGGCAAAGATCGCTCGCCCCGGGCCGCGCCACCGAACGCCCCACTCCGCGGTGACGTTGGGGACGACACCCAGGTCGGTCCAGCCTCGCTCGGAGTACCGCTGCGCTCGGCCGTCGCGCTGCAACGCGAGCACCTCGATCGCGTCTCCGTCGGCTCGGCCATCCATCCGCACGATCGGCGCGCCGTCGATCGGAGGCGTGATGGTCGCGGTCGCAGCCGTGCAGAGACGATCGGGTCGAAGACCCGCCAGATCGATCTTGTGGAGCCGCCCCGCGATGTCCGAGTACCAGGCAAAGGAGCCCTCCGCGCGGTAGCCCGCGGAGGGCCGCAGGCTGCCCGGATCGGGCACGCAGAGCGGCTCCACGCTCCCCGTCGAGAGAACGCGCAAAAATGCGCCGCTGTCCTGCTGTGTGACGACCGCCGAATCGCGGTCGAGCTCGAGGGCTGTGACCTGACCCTGGCCATGCGCGCCATCCACGGGCACCGAGAGCGGGCGCTCCTCGAGGGCGATGCACGACACACAACGCATTCCTCGATCCGGCAACACCCGATCGAGCGCCCAGGTCGGTGGCGCCTCCAGCCGCGCCCAGGGCTCGACGTGACCATCCACCACGCGCGCCTCGAAGGTCAGGTCGGGCGTCGCCAGCGCGCATGGGAGGCACTCAAGGGCGCCTTCGATGGCGCCGATCGACAGGCCCAGCGCCTCGGGCGTCTCGCGGTAGGCCAGCAGCGCGAGCGACGAGACTTCCTCGGTCAGCGCGAAGCGGACGACGCCCTGCGGGGACATCACCTCGGTCCGTGGCGGCCCCTCGGTCGCCACGATCACGGCCTGCGCGTCGCGGAGATCTGGGAGGAGGAGCGTTCCCGCATCGGGAGCGCAGGCAGACGCCGAAACGAGGTACGCCATCAGCGCGCGAAAATGGCCTCTCCGCGCGAACATCGCGCGGAGCATACGCGTCCCGCGCCCGGACGTAAGCCAGCGCTTCATCGCGCCCGCGCCCTGGCGTGCATCGAGGTCATCGGTGAAGCCGCTGGCGCGAGCCGCGAGGGCCTCAGGCGCGCGCGCCCGTGACCAGCGCCCGGAGCCGCGCCGCGCCCACCGGCTCCTCGATCGACCAGGGCACGATCGCGACGCGCTGGGCGTGATCCCGCTCGACGCGCGCGATCTGCACGCGCTCCGCGGCGATGCGTCGTGCGAGCAGCGGATCGCGGGTTGCGGTCGCGGCGAGGCTGCCGTTGATCACCCAGGCGAACGGCTCGATCTGCGCGCGCCGCAGGTCCGCCTGCAGATCGGCCGCCTCCGTCACCGGCGTGGTCTCGGCGAGCGTGACCAGCACGACCTTGGTGTGCTGCGGATCGCGCAGGCGTGCCAGCGGCGTGACCACCGAGCTCACCTTCTTGTCCTCGAGCTCGTGATGGATCTGCCGATCGTAGGCGCCGGTCGCATCGAGCAGCAGCAGCGTGTGGCCCGTCGGCGCGGTGTCGAGCACCACGAAGCTCCGGCGGGCCTCGGACACCAGCCGCGAAAACGCGCCGAAGACCGCGACCTCCTCGTTGCACGGCGAGCGCAGATCCTCGGCCAGCAGCGCGCGACCCTCCTCGTCGAGATCCTTGCCGCGCACGCGCATCAAGCGATCGGTGTACGCCTTCGTCTCGACGGCGGGATCGATGCGGCTGACGTGGAGGTTGGGCACCTCCGTCATCAGCGTCGAGGCGACGTGCGCCGCGGGATCGGTGGTGCTGAGGTGCACGCCGAGGCCGCGAGAGGCCAGCTCGATCGCGATCGCGCAGGCGATGGTCGTCTTTCCGACCCCACCTTTGCCCATCACCATCACCAGCCCGTGCCCATCGCTGGCCAGCGCGTCGACGAGCTGGGCGAGCGACATCGCGGTCGTCTCGGGCGGCGAAGTCGGCTCGACCCGCGCATCCGGCGGATCCCGATCGGTGAGCAGCGCGCGCAGCGCCGGCAGGCCGACCATGTTGAAGCCGCGCAGGGGCAGCCGCGCGGTCGGCATCGCGCGCAGTCGCTCCGGCATGTCCTCGAGCGCAGCGCGTCCCCGCGCCTCGAGCGCGACGGCTACCGCGTCGTCGCGGGAGCTCGCTGTGAAGATCGCGTTGATGACCAGCTCCTGGTTCCGGATCGCCAGCAGATCGAGCTCCTGCGCGGTGCGGGCGGCCTCGCGGAGCGCCGCGCGATCGGGTCGCGTCACCAGGACCACCGTCGTCTTCGCCCCATCGATCAGCGCGTCGCGCGCCAGGGCGAAGCGATCCTGTCGCGTCTTGAAGCCCGAGTGGGGCCCCAGGCAGGAGGCGCCGCGGGTGTTGGTCTCGAGGAACTCACTCCAGGCGCGCGGCAGGCTGAGCAGCCGGAGCGTGTGCCCGGTCGGCGCGGTGTCGAAGAGGATGTGATCGAAGCGCGGGTCATCACCCGCGAGCATCCCGGCGAGCTCGTCGAACGCCGCGATCTCGACGGTGCAAGCGCCCGAGAGCTGCTCGCGGAGCGCCTCGATCTGCGGCTGGGCCCACGTGCTGCGATACGGCGCGAGCACCCGCTCGCGATAGCCTTCCGCGGCCTGCTCGGGGTCGATGTCGAGGGCCGACAGACCCGGGACGCCAGGGACCGCGTCCTGCGGCCGGCGCTCCTCGACTTCCTCGACACGGTGATACGGCGAAGCGACGCCGGCGTGGGCGCTGCGGAGATCGCGATCGCCCCGGGCAACGCGCTGGTGGGTCAGACGCTGGAGAGCGCCGACCTGCCGGCGAAGGTCGGACTGCCGATCGTCGCGCTGCGACACCCCGGCGCGCGTCACTTCGTCTACGCGCCGCAGCCGGGCGAGAAGCTCCAAGCGGGCACGGTCATGGTGGTCATCGGTCCCTCGGATCGGGTGAAGCGCCTCGAGAAGCTAGCCACCTGAGCCGCGGCGCCCGGCCTCGGCTGCGGGCTGCGCGGTGACGGTCCGGGTGAGATCGGCCATGCGGTGCGCCATGCCGCGCAGGACGTCATCGTAGGTGACGATCCCGACGAGGACGCCGATCGCATTCACCACCGGCAAGCGCCGCAAGCTCCGCCGGGACATCTTCTCCATCGCGCGGAAGACGTCGTCGTCGGCGCCGATGGTCATCAGGTCGCGGGCCATCGCGTCGCTCGCGCGGACGTTGCCGAGGTCGGTGATGCCCTGGGCCACGATCCCGATGACGATGTCGCGATCGGTGATGATGCCGAGCGGGATCTGGCCGCGCGGCGTGAGCTCGACGACGATGACGTCCCCGACGTGGTGCTCGCGCATCAGCTGCGCGGCCTGCAGAACCGAGCCTCCAGGCGGGATCGTCACGACGTGAGGCGTGCAGATGGCGCTGACCTTCATGATCGACACGAGTGGAGCACGCCTCGTGCCCGCGCTCCCGACCCGGCGGCAGCGCGTCCCCGGCGTCACCCGGTAACGCCCGTTACCGAGCGGTGACCGGTGCTGGTCGTTCCCACCCGGTGACGTGCCGACCGCGATGATCAAGAGGCGCCGCTGGTACGTGCCTTGCGACGCCTCCGCGGATGAGCACGCTCCTCGTCGCCACCGATTTCGGGCCCAGCGCGGACGCCGCGGTGCGCACGGCCGACGCATGGGCTTCCGAGCGCGGCGACGAGCTCGTGGTGCTGCACTGCGCGCCGGTGTGCCGCGACGCGATCGCGCAGCAGGAGGTGATACGCGAGGCTTCGGATGCGGTCCAGGCGAGCGTCGCCGAGCTCACCGGGCGCGGGGTTCGCGACTTTCGCATGGTGATCGAGGCGGGGCGCCCGCACGTCGAGATCGTGCGGCTCGCCGAGTCGATCGGCGCCTCGATGATCTTCGTCGGGGCGCGCGGGTCCGCCGGTATCGCGCGCGCGCTGGTCGGGCACACCGCGGAGAAGATCGCCCGCTATGCGCACTGCGACGTGATGATGGTGCGGCCGCTGCGAAGATCGGGGAAGATCCTGGTCGCCACCGATCTCTCGAACAGCGCGGACGCCGCCGTGCGCGCGGCCGCGCAGCTCTCCCGCGAGCGCGACATGTCGCTCACCGCGCTGCGCGTCATCGAGGATGCGGTCCCGCTCCCTCCGAACATGGGGATGGTGCCCGCGGGCAGCCCCATGCTCGCCGACCTGATCGAGCAGGAGGCGCTCGTCGAGCTGCGCGCGAACATGACCCGCCTCGGCGGGCACGCGACGTCGATGGTCACCTGGGGCCCGGTCCCCGAAGCGATCGTCGCCGCCGCGAGCGCGCTTCCGGCCGAGCTGGTGGTGGTGGGCTCGGTCGGGCGCACCGGACTTGCCCGCGTCGTCCTCGGCAACACCGCCGAGACCGTGCTCGCTCAGCTCCCGTGCTCGGTCTGGATCGTCCGCAGCTGACATCGTGCTCGACGGCGTTACGCGGCGGTGACGCGCGCGCGCGCTGCGGTGACGCGAGGCGGGCCACGGCGGCCGTGATCGAGGTGGCGCGCGCCTTGCGAGAGGTGACCGCATGTCGATGCCATATCATCCGCCGCAACGCACCTGCACTGCGCGCATCCTCACCCCGGCGGGCTGGGTCGAAGGCACGATCCACCTTCCGATCAAGGCTGCGCTCCTCGACCATCTCGAGCACACGCGGGAGTTCATCTCGATGACCGAGGTGAGGCACGCGGTCAGCTTCGAGGTGGTCCCGTTCTTCGCGCTGCGCCGGGCGGCGGCGATGTTCGTCGTGCCCGACGAGGCCGAGGCGCGGGGCGCCGCCGACCACCACGATGCGCGCCCGACGCGGGAGCACACGCTCGACTGCCTGCTGCCGGGCGGGCACATCACCGGCGTGATCGAGGTGCCGATGCGGATGCGGGTGTCCGATCAGCTGATGCACGGCGCGCCGCTGCTGGTGGTCAAGAAAGCGCACGCGCGCATGCGCGATCCCTGGCGCGGCGAGATGGTCGACCTCCGCGCCGACGTGATGTTCGTGAACACGCAGCACGTCGTCGGGGTCTCGGAGGTCGAGCCTTGAACGAGCGCGCGCAGCTCGGCGATCTGCGGGTGGCCGGCGGCCAGGGTGTGCCGCGCGGGTGGCTGCGCGGGGGCCCCGTCGCGATCGACCTGGCGTCATGAACGGCGATGGGCGGCTCCGCTGGCTCGTCGGCGGCCTCACCGTCGCGACGATCTACGTCTGCTGGCCGCTGTGGCCGGCCCTCGTCCTCGCCGCCTGGACCGCCGCGCTCGCGCGACCGCTCCTCTTGCGGCTGGAGAAGCGCCTGCCGGAGCGCCGCGCGGCGAGCGCGCTCACGCTGGCGCTGTTCCTGGTCCTCGCGCTGCCTTTCGGCCTGGTCATCGTGGGCACCATCTCGGGCGCCCAGCAGATCCTCGCGTCGGTCACCGCGGCGTCCTCCGCCAAGGGCGCGCTCGAGGCGATCGCCACCGGGGATTCGGTCCTGGCGATGCCGCGCAGCCTCCCCGACCTGGTGGCGCTCCTCGAGCGGTACGGCGCTCCCGGCTACGGCGTCCTCACCAAGGTCGCCGATGTCGCAACCGAGACGCTGGTGCTGGTGCTGATCTACTTCGGCGGCGCGTTCGCCTTTCTCCTCGATGGTCCGGCGATCTGGGCCTGGATGCAGCGCCACTCGCCGCTCGAGCCGAAGCATCTCGCGCGCATGAGGGCCGCGTTTCACGAGACGGGGCGGGGGCTCCTGGTCGGCGTCGGACTCACCACCGCCACGCAGGGGCTGGTCGCCACGCTGGTGTATCTTTCGCTCGGCGTGCCGCGCTGGTGGGTTCTGGGGCCGATCACCGGCATCGCCTCGATGATCCCGCTCATCGGCTCGGCGCTCGTGTGGGGCCCGATCGCGGCGGGCCTCTTCCTCACCGGTCAGACCGTGAAGGCCGTCGTCCTGGTCGGGCTGGGCGTGGGGGTGATCAGCGTGGTCGACAACGTGATGCGCCCGATCTTCGCGCGCTTCGGCGCGCTGAGCATGCCGACGTTTCTCCTCTTCGTGTCGCTGTTCGGCGGCCTCGCGGCGTTCGGCGCGAGCGGGGCGATCCTCGGACCGCTGGTCGTGCGCCTGTGGCTCGAGGCGCTCGCGCTGCGCGAGCCGGCTGCCATCGAGCGCCCGCCGAGCTCGATCTCCGCCCCGCCGTCCCCGTGACGCTACGAAGCCGGCGCGGGTTGCGCCATGGCCCCAGCCGGCCTACGTTCCGCGCGTCTCGGGCTGGTCCGAGCCCAACTCGGCGTCTCGACGCCCAAAGTATCTGGAGGTCTCGTGGCTGTTTCTCTCGCCAAAGGCGGCAATATTTCACTCTCCAAGGAAGCCCCCGGGCTGACCAACGCGATGGTGGGTCTCGGCTGGGACGTTCGAGCGAGCGACGGCGCTGACTTCGATCTCGACGCGACCGTGTTCCTCTGCAACGCAGAGGGAAAAGTTCGTAGCGACACCGACTTCATCTTTTACAACAACACCAAATCGGCCGACGGCTCGGTCGAGCACAGCGGCGACAACAAGAGCGGCGCGGGCGACGGCGACGACGAGACCGTGCAGGTCGATCTCGCGAAGGTCCCCGCCGACGTGCAGAAGATCGTCTTCTGCGTCACCATCCACGAGGCCGAGACCCGCAAGCAGAACTTCGGCATGGTCAGCAAGGCCTTCGTGCGAGTGGTCAACAAAGGCGACTCCAAGGAGCTCACCCGCTACGATCTGTCGGAGGACTCCAGCGTCGAGACCGCGATGATCCTCGCGGAGCTCTACCGCGCCGGCGCCGAATGGAAGTTCAAGGCGATCGGCCAAGGCTTCAAGGGCGGCCTCGGACCGCTGGCCAAGACGATGGGCGTCAACCTCTGACCGGATGACGCAACACGCGCTGGAGGAGCTGCGATGGTCGACCTAGAGAAGAAGGCGCCTCCACAGCTGGTGTCGCTGGCAAAGACCGCCAAGGTCGTGCTCGAGAAGCGAAAGCTCGACGCGCACGTGGCCGCGGTCGGTCTTTGCCTCGACATCAGCGCGTCGATGAAGCCGCTGTTCGACGGCGGCGTGGTCCAGGGCATCGTGGAGAAGGTCCTCGCCTTGGGCCTCAACTTCGACGACAACGGCGCGATCGATCTGTTCACCTTCGGGCTCGAGGCCCACGACCTTGGCGAGCTCACCGCCGACAAGTTCCAGGGCGCGGCCGAGCAGATCGCGAGGAGGACGCCGCTCGAAGACGGCACCAAATACGGGCCGGCGATCCGCGCGGTGATGGCTCATTATCAGATGAAACCGGCCGGGATGTTGTCGGGCCTCTTCGGCGGCAACAAGGTGGAGCCGCGCAAGCACCCCGTCTACATGCTGTTCGTGACCGACGGCGAGTGCAGCGATCAGTCCGAAGCGCGCAAAGCGATCGTCGACGCCTCGCGCCACGCGCTTTTTTTCCAGTTCGTGGGCATCGGGGACGGCCCGTTCAAGCTCCTCAAGGAGCTCGACACGATGGAGGGCCGGTTCATCGACAACGCCAACTTCTTCTGGGCCAAGGATCCAGCTGCGATGCAGGACACCCAGCTGTTCGAACGCATGACCGCCGAGTATCCCAGCTGGATCAAGCTGGCGAAGTCGAAGAACCTCATCCGCTGATCGGCCCATGGCGAGGCCGTTACCGTTCGGTGACGCGGCGTCGTCCGACGGAGCGCGATTGCCGGGCATGAATGGTGCTCTCTCTGAGGCATGCGTTCCAGGATCAGCCTCGTCACCCTGTTGCTTGCCCAAGGCTGTTCGTGGCCTTCCACCCGCAGGCGCGGATCTCCTGGTCGTCGTCGGACACGCGCGTGGCGAGCGTCTCGACCGATGGGCGGGTGACTCCGCGCGGCGACGGCCACTCGAGTGGAGGCGCGGCGACCCGAGCGTGGCCGACGAGGTCGGCCTGCGTGGAGCGCGCTCCGCTGAACGTTCCCTGTCGCAACGAACCAAGAATGGAGCACCAATGAGCCGACCCATCGTCATCACCCTCCCCGGAGGCCGCACTGTCGACGCGCAGATCGGCCCTCACACGCTGCACACCGATCAGCCGGTCGAGCAGGGCGGCGCAGACTCCGCACCCTCGCCGTACGAGGTGTTTCTGGCCTCGATGGGCGCGTGCGCCGGGATCTACATCCAGGGCTTCTGCGCCGCGCGGAGCATCCCGTTCGAGGGCATTCGCATCGTCGAGCAGCCGTTCTACGACGACCAGCACCGGCTGATCACGGTGCAGCTCGCGATCGAGCTGCCTGTCGACTTCCCCGCGAAGTACAGCGCTGCGCTGCTCAAGGTCGCGCAGCAGTGCACGGTGGCGCGCACGCTCGAATCGCCGCCGAGCATCGAGCTGAAGATCCAGCCACGCGCGGCGTGATGGGATCATGGCACCGTTCAAGCCGCATGGCGCGTTCACAGAAGCGGGCCATGCGCGGTGTACGCGTCGATGCGCGCGTCCTCGCGCCGGCCCCATGCGATGCCTTCCCGCCAGATGAAATAATACTTCTGTTCGAGCTCCGATCGCGTGGACGCTTCGTCGAGACCGACAGCGCTCGATCCGTTTGATCAGCCGCCTCCTTTTCCCATCAGCGATCGAAGCCACGACGGGCGCTCCTCTTGCGCCGCCGAGCTCTTCTTGGCTCCGGCCTCGTGGCACTTGCAGCGCTCAGCGGCGGGCACATCGCGGAGCACCTGCTCCACGTGCGCGCCGCAGCCCGCAAAGGTCGGCTTGCCGCAGCTGGCGCAGCTCACTCTCCTGCACATCGAACACCTCCTGCGCGAGCCGCGACGCTCGCGCTGACTTCTGCCCTGTCGAGCGCCTCGAGGTCTCGCTCGGTGATCGCTTTGGCCTTCATGCCCCGTGAGAGCCACGGCAAGCCCAAAGGGTTCAGGCTACGTCGGCGCGTTTTGGCTCGGCGTGCAGCACTTCGAATCGAAACGGGATCAACTTGCCATGCTGCTCGTCGTCCCTCAGGAGCTGGAGCAGATCGGTGGAGGTGACCAGCCCCGCGAGGTCTCCGCGCGCGGTCACGATGGGCACCGAGTCGATACGCCACTCGATCATGAGCCCGGCGAGCTGCGAGACCGTCGCGCTCGCCGTCGCGGTCACCGGGATGGGGGTCATGGAGGTGCCGATCGGCCCGTTCTCGGGCTTCTGACCGGCGGCGATATCCCGCTCCGCGCGCAGCAGGTCGCGGTCGGAGAGGATGCCGACCAGCTGGGTGCCGCGGAGCACCGGCAGGTGGCGGACCTTGTGGAGCTCCATCAGGCGCTGGGCTTCGAACAAGAGCGTCTCGGGGTTCACGCAGATGACCTCACGGGTCATGATGTGGCGGGCATGCATTGAGGTGTTCGACTGCATCGGCTGTGCCGCGGCGCGCCCCCCCGTGGGCTCCGGCACCGCGGGGACGATCGGTAACGCACAGCACGAAAGGGTAACGTTCGCGTCATCCGCTGCTCCGATCTGCTCGGCACGATCGCTGCTTCCACCGAAGGGATGCTAGTCCCCTGGAATAGAAGCTCCGTGCGGATGTCGCGAGGGCGAGCGAGATCCGTGCGGAACTTCTGTTCCAGGGGACTACGGCTGCGCTCGCTCGGACCTGCCCTCCTGATCTTCGGCGCCACGACGGCGTGGGCGGCGGACGGTCCAGCGATCGTGACGATCGAGCGGGGCGGCGTGGTCGAGCAGCTCGACTTGACCAAGGAGGCCCTCGAGGAGACGGAGCGCCGGGATCCGCAGCTGGGCGAGACGCGCTCGTACCGTGGCGTGCCCCTCCTGCGCCTGCTGAAGACGAGGCCCGCGCCAGCGGGCACCGACACGCTGTTGCTGATCTTCGACAACGGCATGCAAGTACCCGTCGGCCTGAGCGGGGGTGCTCTCGAGGCGCTCGACGCCTGGGTGGTGATCGCCAGCCGGAAGGGGAAAGAGCCGTTCACCGGCGCTTTTCCAGAGGTGGTCAAGAAGAAGACCGCGACCCCCGACCCGCGTCCCCTCCGCTTCGGGAACAACAAGCTCGTGGTCGCGCGAACTACCAACCCGCATAGCCAGAAGGACGGAGACTTCTCGCCGTGGCTGTTTGTCGGGACGCTGACCACGCTGCGCTGGATCAACGGTGCGAGCTACCAAGCCGCGTTCGGCGGCGTCGGCGTGCCCGAGCTCGCTCGCGGCCGTGAGGTGTTCCTGTCGCGCTGCCAGTGGTGTCACGGCGTCCGTGGGCACGGATCGCGTCAGGGCTGGGACTTCGTCCAGCCGGTGCCGCTGCACAGCTGGCGGTCCACCTCGTCGTTGCTCGCCCACGTGAGGTATCGCAATTCCAGCGCGGTCGAAGGTGGGTTCATGATGCCGCAGCAAGCGGACGTCACCGAGGAAGAGATCGTCGAGCTGCGCAAGTGGATGGCCGCGATCGCGACCCCAGTCGAGCAGTGAGCGGGCTGAGGTGCCAGGGAGTTTCGTGAAGGTCACAAACAACACGCGCGGATGGATGGTGGCGCTGCTCGTCCTTGGGGCCTGCACAGAGGCGGTCCCGGAGCCCCAACCGGAGCCCCAACCGAGGCCGCTGGACCTCCTCGCCCTGTACGAGCCGGTCGATCGAGATCCGCGGCCCGAGGTGCTGTCGGTCGAGCTCCGCGCGGTGCGCGCCCACGTTCGGCTCGACGACACGCTCGAGCCCGAGCTGTGGACCTACGACGGTCGCGTGCCCGGGCCGCTGCTCAGAGTGCCCAAGGGTGGGACGATCGAGGTGGACCTCGACAACGCGCTCGACGAGCCCACCACCATCCACTGGCACGGGATGCGCGTGCCCAACGAGCAAGACGGGGTCGCGCTCGCCACCATCCCGGCCCTCCTCCCGGGGCAGCGTCGCCACTACACGTTGCCCGCCAAGGACGCGGGGCTATTCTGGTACCACCCGCACGTGCGCTCCGCGGCGCAGCTCGGCTTCGGGCTGTACGGCGCGATCTGGGTGGTGGATCCCGACGAGGCGCGGATCGCCGACGACGACGTGGTCCTCGTGCTCAGCGACCTCGGGCTCACCGAGAGCGGCGTGCTCGACTCGCCGAGCAGTGGAGGCGATCTCGCGACGCTCTTCGGGCGCGAGGGCAACGTCGTGCTCGTCAACGGGCGCCTCCACCCCGTGCTCGAGGCGCGCGTCGGTCGGCGTCAGCGCTGGCGTCTGGTGAACGCGGCGCGGAGCCGCTACTTCTGGCTCGAGCTGCCCGGCCAGCGGTGGTGGAAGATCGGAGAGGACGGTGGCCTCGCCGATCGCGTCACCGAGATCGAGCGCGTGCTCTTGATCCCCGGGGAGCGCGTCGACCTCGTCGTCGAGCCGCAGCGCGAGGGCGAGGTCCCGCTGCGTTGGGTCCCGTATGACCGAGGCTTCGGGAGCACGGAGTTCCGCGATCCGGAAGACATCCTGCGGTATCGCGTCGCGGCGGGCGACGTCGCACCGACGGGGGAGCCGCCCGCGCTGCCGGGCACACCGCCGCCGCGCGTGACGACCCAGACCAGCACGAGAGCCTCGCTGCGACTCACGCAGTCGAGCCGTGGGGAGCCCTTCTCGCTCGGGATCAACGGCGTCCCCGCCGATCGCGCCCCGCCCGTCCACGCGCACATCGGCGATACCTTCGAGCTCGAGATCGACAACCAGATGGACTGGGATCACCCGTTTCATGTCCATGGGTTCTTCTTCGAGGCGATCGACGCCGCGGGCGTCCCCCAGTCACCGCGCGTGCTCAAGGATACGATCAACGTCCCGCGACGCGAGAAGCGCCGAGTGCGCATCCTTTTCGACGAGCGGCCCGGCATGTGGATGTTCCACTGCCACATCCTCGATCACGCCGACGCCGGGATGATGTCGATGTTCATGCTCAGCGAGCCGCACTGAGAGCATTCACCGCTCGAGCGCGCGTTACCGGACGGTGGCAGACGTCACCTGGCCGGGTCATCTCGACGCGGGACACGAGGCCTGGTTGCTGGCAGAGCAGTTGCATCCGGCAGTGAGATGTCCCTGCGCGTCACCCTCACGGTCGCCACGGTGCTCGTCGTCGGGTGCGGCAACGCGCCGAGCGGCTCGAGCGATGGGAGCGCTCGGGACGCCACCGCCCGGCGCCTCGACGCCACGGCTTCGGCGCGCGACGCGAGCGCTCCCGACGCGAGCGGTCCCGACGCGACCGCGTCGATCCCCGACGCCACGGCTTCGATCCCCGACGCGAGCGAGGCCGACGCCGGCACCTCCGCGTCGGCGCCGTTTGCGCCCAACGAGGTCTCGATCCTCTACCCGCTGGATCCCGATCATATGCTCCGCCCCGCGGATCAGGGCGCGTACGGTGCGCTCGTTCCGCGCGCGCTGATCGATCGCGCGGCGCCGCTGACCTTCAGCGCCTCGGCCGACCAGGTCTATGCCCGCCTGCGCGTGGTCGCGATGCGCCTCGACCCGTGCAGCAAGATCAGCCCGCGCGCGCCCTGCCGAGCCGAGCTCCGGCTGGTGCTGCAGCCGGTGCTCAGCTTCCCCACGGGCATGACGAGCGACGACGCGGCGCTCCACGCGATCTACGGGATCCCGTTCGACGACCTCCGCGCCACCCTCGCCGCGATCCACGCGCTCGCCGACCCGGCGCTGCTCGCCGAGCGTCGTTTGATGGTCCACCCGACGCTCGAACGCGAGGGTCTGACCGGCCCGTACGCGGCGGGGATCCGCGCGGCGATCCTCGCGGTGGCCGGCGCGACGCGGCTCGAGCGGCTCACCTTCATGCAGGTCATGGAGCCCGCCAACTTCTGGACCTTCGGTGGGTTCGATCGATCGCCGAGCGGTCAGTACGCGCCCACTGCGATCCCCGGGTTCCGCGATTCCATCCAGCGGCTCTCGAACAACGTCTCCACCGACGAGCTGCGGATCGTCGTGACGCCCTCGGTGATCGACGGCGATGACCTGACGCCGCTGTATGACTCCTCGCGCGTCCCCGCGATGTCGCGGGCGGCGCGGCTCGTGACCCTGGGCGCGGCGCTTCGCATCGAGAGCCCCCTGCGCCACAGCGCGGCGACCGTGGACTGCGTTCGCTGCCACCTGGCGGCGGTCGTGCGGCGATGGACGGTGCGAACGCAAGGCGACGATCTGTCGCAGCACGCCGATCTTTATCGCTCGGGCGCCATGGATCTGACCGCGCCCGAGACCATCGCGCCGCCGCTCGCGCTCAAGACCTTCCGCGCGTTCGGCTGGATCGGAGATCAGCCGGCGATCTCTCCGCGCGTGGTGAACGAGACGGCCGCGGTGCTCGAGCAGCTCGACCCTTGAGGACGGTCACGACGACTCCTTGGGGAGATGCGGGACCTGGTGGAGCGCAACCGGTCGCGGCTTGCGGGTCGCACGGATGTTGATCAGCTCCACGAACATGCTGAAGCCCATCGCGCCGTAGATATAGCCCTTGGGAATGTGCGCGCCGAAGCCCTCGGCCACCAAGACCAAGCCAATCATCAGGAGGAACGACAGTGCCAGGACCTTGACCGAGGGATGGCGCTCCACGAACTCGCTGATCGACTTCCCGAGCAGCAGCATCACGCCCAAGGCGACGACGTTGGCTGCGACCATCACGCTGACGTGCTCGGTCATGCCGACCGCAGTGATCACGCTGTCGATGGAGAAGACCATGTCGAGCAGCACGATCTGCCCGATGACCGCTGCGAAGGTGGGGGCGGCTGCGGTCGACGCGTCGGTGGTCTCATCGGCCACCTCGAGCTTGTGATGGATCTCTTTGGTCGCCTTGTAGAGGAGGAACAGGCCACCGGCGAGCAGGATCAGCGCCTTTCCGGAGAACGCCTGGGACCCGACGCTGAACAGCGGTTTGTCGAGCCGAACGATCCACGAGAGCATCGCCAGCAGCCCGAGACGTGAGACGAAGGCCCCGGCGAGCCCGAGCTTTCGGGCCTTCTCCCGCTGAGATACAGGCAGCTTCGACGCGAGGATGGTGATGAAGACGATGTTGTCGACGCCGAGCACGATCTCGAGGGCGGTCAGGGTCGCCAGGCTCAGCCAGATCTCGGGCGACGCGAGTAACTCGACCATGGGTGAGACTATGATGAGGCCCGGCTACGCTGCCAATCTATTCTTGGGGGCGCGGGTCCTCGCGGGGCTCCGACGGCGTGGCATACCGGAGCAGGCAGCCCACGCCACCGAGCTCCATGAGCATATCGCTCTGCTGAACGATCTCCACCTCGAGCGACTGCCGCTCGGCGAGCCGGACCATCTCCTCCTTGAGGTTCGCCGGTTGTAGCTCGCTCGACTCGCAGTCGGGGCAGCGCTCGGGCGGAGCCGTCGCCGCGTCGATCCATCCGCAGTGCTTGCAGCTCCATGCGGGTCCGGGCGCGTACTCCCGGGCCATGATCAGGACATCGGTCTGGCCTCGCCTCAAAGCCTCGACGGTCGCCGCGGTCCCCGCTGCGCCCAGCCCCCCGAGACGCAGAGCGCTCATCAGCTGGGCCACGGCATCGAGCGACTCCTGCTGTTCACGATCGATGAAGCTCGACAGCGTCGCCGCCACGACGTCCGCCACACGCGCGCTCGACGACGCGGACACCACGTCGATGAGCTTGGCGTGAAGATGCCTGGGCAAGCAGCTGCGGATACGAGCGGTCAACCGGGGGTTGCCGGCGAGGATGAGGTGCGTGTGCCCCCCTGCGGCCATCAGCTTCTCCAGGACGTCGATCTTCTCTTTCAGGAATCGCTCGCTCCGATCGCGGCGGTGGCTCTGGTAGTGATCCTTGGTCCACTCCCGTCCCACGCGCTCGCGCAGCTCGGGACGCTCAGCCCAGACCTCGCGCGTGACCGCGCCCAGGTTCACCTCGAGGATCCGAGCGCTGGTCTCGGTCGAGAGCAGCACGACGTAGCGGTGGTACGTGTCCTTCATCTCGACCAGGTGATAGACGTCCGGCGTCGAGCTCACCGAGAGCCCATCCGGGAGCGGCACCTGGAACTGCAAGCCCAGAAAGAACGGGTTTGCTCCGGCTCGCGAGAACATCGCCACGCCTCGCGTCGCCGGCCGGAGATCCGTCGCGAGATAGCGCTGGATGCGCTCGAACGCCTGCTCGAACTCAAGGAGCTCTTGCCCCCTGAGCACCGTGCGGATCGCTCGGTCGCGCCGCTCGAACGACAGGATCGATCCGTTGCGGCCAGGGTCGCGCTGGACGTAACAGCTCACCATCGGAGCCTCGGTCTCGTCGAGAGTGATGAGCGTCCGGATATGGCTCTTGAGCTGCTTCAGCTCCATCGCATGAGCCATGGCTCCGTTGGTGGATTCCTGATGTATCTGCATGACGTGCCTATCTGGGACCCGTCGAGCTGTCCCTGGTTGGTTGTGGCCGGGATCGCACAGCGCTTCCCGAGTTGCCGCCTCATCCGCGGCTTCTCTGACCTCCGCCTCCGACGACCCCTGCCGGGCCCAGTGCGTGGAGCCGCGTGGGGTGCGCGGCAGTGCCCATGACGCAGCCACCCCCCGCTGCCTTGGCGTCGTAGAGCGCGACATCGGCCGCTGCCAGCAGATCCTCGAGCGAGGTATCTCGCCCGCGATCGAGCTCGGCGACGCCGACGGAGACAGACAGCGACACGCCACGAGAAGAGGTGCGCTGCGCGACCGCGCGCGCGATCCTGACTCCGGCGGCGAGCGCCTCGGCCCGGGACGTCTGCGGAAGCACGACCACGAACTCGTCACCGCCGACGCGGGCGGCTACGTCGTTGACTCGCGTGCCTTTCGACAGGCTCCGCGCGACGGCGACGAGCGCCTCATCGCCCGCCTTGTGACCGTGCGAATCGTTGATGCCCTTGAGTGCATCGAGATCCACGACCAGCAGCGACAGGGGCGTTCGATACCGCCGAGCACGCTCGATCTCCTCGGCGGCGCGCTCCTCGAGACAGCGCCGATTGAACAGACCGGTGAGCGGATCGGTGGTGGAGAGCCGATGCAGATGATCCGACCAGCGCCCGACGATGTATCCGAGGAAGGCGAGAGCGATCATCGTCGATGCGAGGACGTACGCGTATGTGGCGGGGAGCTTGGCGACGTCCTCGATGAGCCAGGCGAGCGTCGGGACGGCCGACTCCGAGATGGCATGAGCGAGCGCCAGCCCCACCGGGGCCAGCAGACCCAGCAGCATGCCGACCACCGGGTAGGCAAGCTGCCGGGGCGCACTTCGCCACTGATGTCGAACCCCGTCTCGTTTCATCGCCTCTCCATGTAGCGTTCATTCAAAGACGAGAAAATTAGAAAGTTATGACGAGACACATAGTAAAAACAAACATAGAGTTCTCCGTATGGAATGGCTCAACTACCATCACCTCTACTACTTCTGGATGGTCGCCAAGGAGGGGAGCATCGCCCGTGCAAGCAAGGAGCTTCGCCTGGCGCATCCGACCATCAGCGTGCAGATTCACCGGCTCGAGGCGGTGCTCGGCGAGAAGCTGTTCGAGCGGCAGGGCCGCCAGCTGGTGCTCACCGAGTTCGGCCGCGTCTCGCTCCGCTACGCCGAGGAGATCTTCTCGCTCGGGCGTGAGTTCCTGGACACCGCAAAGGGACGTCCCAGCGGGAGGCCGATGCGCCTGGTGGTGGGGGTGTCGGACGCCCTGGCGAAGTCCATCGTCTACCGGATCCTGGAGCCGGCGTTTCGGCTCGACCAACCGGTGCGCGTCATCGCTCGAGAGGCGAGCTCGACGGAAGCGTTCATGGGCGAGCTGGTCATGCACACGGTCGACGTCGTCCTCTCGGACGCACCCGCCGCCCCGGGCTCTTCAGCGCGAGCGTTCAGTCATCCCCTCGGCGAGTGCGGCACCGCGTTCTTCGCTGCGCCCGAGCTGGCCAAGACCTGTCGACGACGCTTCCCCCGCTCGCTCGACGGTGTCGCCTTCCTCCTGCCGGGTGGCAACGCCGCGCTCCGCCGCGCGCTGGAACAGTGGTTCGATTCGCTCGACGTGAGGCCGAAGATCGTCGCCGAGATGGAGGACGCCGCGCTGGTGAAGGTCGCAGGGGAGGCGGGGTTGGGCGTCTTCGCGGCGCCGGCCGTGATCGAGAAGGAGATCCTGCAGCGGTACGACCTGAAGCTGGTGGGTCGCGCCGACAATCTGCCGCAACGCTTCTTCGCGATCTCGCTCGAGCGGAAGATCAAGCACCCGGCGGTGGTCGCCATCTGCGAAGGGGCACGCAAGGACATCTTTGCATGAGAACCGATCAGGCGGGACAGGCTGGAGGTCATGGTCCGTCAGTGGGACGCGAGCTTGTTCTCGGCCACACAGCCGCCCAGATTGACCGCATTAGCTAATCGGGCTAACGTGAAGGCTCATGGTCAAGATCGTCAATATGCACGAGGCGAAGAGCTCTCTCTCCAAGCTGGTCGAGGAGGCCGAGGCGGGCGAGGAGATCATCATCGCTCGTGCGGGACAGCCCGTCGCCCGCCTGGTCGCGATTCGGCATGGCCAACGCCGGCAGCTGGGACAGTGGAAGGGCAAGGTGCGGATGTCTGACGACTTCAACGCCCCCTTGTCACCCGATGATCTGGTGAGCTGGGAACAAGGCTCGTGAGATTGCTCCTGGACACCCACGCCGTCATCTGGGCGCTGGAGGGCGGCCGGCGGTTGTCTCCCGTGGCACGCATGGCGATTGAAGACACCGGTAACGAGATCCTGGTGAGCGCTGTGTCCGCATGGGAGATCGCCATCAAGAAGGCAATGGGACGCCTCGAGGCCCCCGACGATCTCCTCATCGCCATCGAGCGCGCTGGCTTCATTCGCCGGCCGCTCGGGTTCGAAGAAGCCGACCACCTCGTCCACCTACCACGCCACCACGGCGACCCGTTCGACCGTATGCTGGTCGCTCAGGCGCTGCACGATGGCATTCCGATCGTCACCTGTGACGAACAGATCGCGCTCTATCAGGTCCAGATAGTCTGGTAGCCACCCGCGCTTCGCGATTGCGGGCTCTCGTCGCTCCGGCCCGACCAGATCAGAGCAACCCGGCTGAGCTGCCGGTCCTGCTCGTCGAGGGGGTGGTCAAGGAGTACGGCGACGTGGCCAAGACGCGCGCGCTCGACGGGGTCGATCTGCGCGTGAGCGCGGAGAGTTTGCCGCGATCATCGGGCCGTCGGGCTCGGGCAAGAGCACGCTGCTCAACATCATCGGGCTGCTCGATCGGCCCACCTCGGGGCGCGTCGCGCTGGGGGGCACCGAGACCTCCGGCCTCGGCGACCGAGAGCTGACCGCGCTGCGCGCGAGCATGCTGGGCTTCGTGTTCCAGTTTCACCACCTCTTGCCGGCGTTCACCGCGCTGGAGAACGTGATGCTCCCGGGCGGGGGGGGGCTCGGACACTCCACCGACGAGCTCCGGGCTTCGAGCGAGGAGGTGTTGCGAGCGAGCAGCGCCGATTCAACCGCGAGCTCGGCTCGACGTTTCTGGTGGTGACGCACGATCCACGGATCGCCGAGCGCTGCGATCGCGTGGTGGAGATCGTGGATGGGCGAGTCCGCAGCGATCGTTCCCAGTCTCCGCCGAAGCCCGCAGGCGGTTGAAATTGGCAGCCCCGAGCAATGACCGTCCCCCAAGTTCGCGTCGTGCTTGCGGCCCTTCTCCAGACGCCGCCCGTTGCGGCGCCGAGAATCGCTACTATCGTCACGCGTCAGCTTCGCCGCAATGAGGATGCGCGTCGT
>Ga0105047_10006943_pt1 | contig 19130 bp, 16 predicted proteins | sample MAT04_FD_78384 | JGI IMG/M metagenome (GOLD analysis project Ga0105047, IMG submission 78384) | Freshwater microbial communities from Lake Fryxell liftoff mats and glacier meltwater in Antarctica - MAT-04 (megahit assembly) | ecosystem: Environmental > Aquatic > Freshwater > Ice > Liftoff... | reverse complement strand
GGGCCCGCTGGCTGATTCCGAACGCAAATCGGATGGCGACGGTGGGATCGTTGATTTATGCAGACCAATGGGGGGACTATTGGGCAAACCCAAACTGACCCCCATAAACCGTGATCGCACCCTCACCGAGCATCACTTCGTAGGTCGCGTGCCGAACCGCGTATAGCGCGGCACCCCGAGCACTCTCCGTAAAATCGACAGCCCCAACTTTCAGCAAGGGGCGATCGAAATCGCGTAGCGCGCGAAGTACGATCTGCGACATCGTGCGCGATTGTCGCAACAATTCCTCGCCTTTGCCCATCGCACGAATGCGAGTCTTGAGATCATCCCCATGGATCGGGTCGGGCTCGTCTCTCATTGAGGGGAGACGCTTCATTCCAGCTTCGATCATCGGCGGGACGGACTCATTGGGAAGAATCCCCGTGAGGTTTCGCCACGGCTCCAAACTTGGAAGGGAAACAATTCCAGGCTCGCGTGTGAAGTCTGGTTCTCCCAGTCGCGAAAACCATTTCGTGGATTCAATTGTCTGTCGCAGTTCGTTTAGGGTCATGTAGTCTCGCGATTAGAACAGCTTCCGGCTATCCAGCAGCATCGTCACCGGGCCATCGTTCACCAGCATCACGTCCATCTGCGCGCGGAACCGCCCGGTCTCGACGTGGATCCCGGCGGCAGCGACCGCGGCGACAAACTCTTGATAGAGCCGTTCGGCCAGTTCGGGCCCGGCCGCCGCGATGAAGCTTGGCCGGCGACCTTTGCGGCAATCGCCCAGCAGTGTGAACTGACTGACCACCAGCATCGCGCCGGCCGCTTCGGCCAGCGCCAGGTTCATCTTGCCGGCCTCGTCTTCAAAGATCCGCAGGCCGACGATCTTCTCGGCCAACTGCCGGGCGTCTTCGTCGGTGTCGTCCGTCGCCACGCCCAGCAGCACCAGCAGCCCGCGCTCGATTCGTCCGACGACCTCGCTGGCGACGGTGACCTGAGCTTGCGAGACACGTTGAACGCAGGCACGCATGAGAGTCCAAAGTTCGACAAGGAAGATAGTAGAACCGCCAAGACGCCAAGGGCACCAAGGAACAATCTACTTCTTGGCGTCCTTGGCGTCTTGGCGGTTCATTTCATCAAGCTCCCAATCCTCATGCGGTTTGCTATTCCAACTCGGTTGCCTCTAGCCGCAAAAGCCCGTCGGGGGTAGGCTGGCCCCTTGGTTTCCGCGTCCCGCGATCGCTCTTGTCGAGTCTGTCCATGAATGTCGCCGTCTTGCTCATCGGGTATGTCGTCTGCGTCCTGGCCGCGTCGCTGCTGGGCGGCATTTTGCCGCTGCTCATCCGGCTCACGCACGCACGCATGCAGATCATGCTCAGCCTGGTGGCCGGGCTGATGCTCGGTGTGGGCGTCTTCCATCTGCTGCCGCATGCCGTCGCACACGGGGCGATCTCCATCGACCGCGCGGCCTGGTGGATGATGCTCGGGCTGCTGTTCATGTTCTTTCTGCAGAGAGTCTTCTCGTTCCACACGCACGAAGTCCCCGGCGAAGACGGTGTCGAGGTCGAGCCCACGCACGATCACTCTCATGATCACGACCATGCACATGACCATGCACATGATCACGATCATTCGCACGATCATGACCATGCGGCCCCGAGTCATGCCCATTCCCACAGCCACGGGCATTCGCATGGTCACGCGTTGAGCTGGGGCGGAGTCGCCTTCGGCCTGTCGATTCATACCATCATCGATGGCCTGATTCTGGCCGGCAGTGTGGCCAGCGAAGCCCACGAGGACACGGCCGGCGGCTTTGGCCTGTTCGGCCTGGGCACGTTTCTGGTCGTGGTGCTACACAAGCCGTTCGACGCCATGTCGATCAGCTCGCTGATGGCCCGCGGCGGCTGGTCGGTCAAAGCCCGGCACATCGTGAACGCCTGCTTCGCCATGATGGTGCCCATCGGCATCGGGCTGTTCTTCCTCGGGCAGTCCGCGTTTCAGATCGAGCAGCAGGCCTTCGTCGGCTGCGTGCTGGCCTTTGCCGCCGGCAACTTCCTTTGCATCTCGCTCAGCGATCTGTTGCCCGAACTGCAGTTTCATCACCACGATCGCTTGAAACTCTCGGCGGCACTGTTGCTGGGAATCGCGATGGCGTATGGCCTGGTGTTCCTCGAGTCGCACGGGCACGAGCATCACGAGCCGAAGAAGGTCGAGCAGGGGCACGAGGGTCACGACCACGACGGGCACGATCACGCGCACTAGTCGCGCTGGCTGTCATCATGTCTGCCAAAAAGTCGCGCGTTGTCAAATCTCAAATCTCAAATCTCAAATTTGAAATTTGAAATTGCTGTCGCCCCGCGCTAGACCTGCGCCGGCTGCGGTGTCTCCACATCCAGCCCCTTCTCCAGCCGGATGCGTCGCACCTCGCGCATGATCGCTGCCACGGCCTCGCTGTTCCCCTGGATGTAGCCCCATTCCTTCTGAAAGGCGTACACGATCAATCCCATCGCAAGCGCCGCACCGATCAGATGGATCGTGCTCCACGAGATTCCCGCGATCGGCTCCACGCGCAAGGCGGCTGCCGGATCGGCCGCTCCGCCCAAGGCCGCCACACCGACCACGGCCAGCATCGAGATCACCGCCCAAGGAAAGGTGCGGCGTTTCAGTCGGGCACTGACAAGCCACATTTCGGTCGGCATCTGATACGTCTCGACGACCTCGCGACACCAGCGACTCGTTCCCACGAAGTAGGTCACCACGACGCTGTGCACAAAGACCATGCCGATCGCGGCCAGCATGCCGCAGATGCGATGCACGGTGGCCCAACTCTGAGTCTCGCGATCATTGGCGTTGCGAACATCCCCCAAGCTCATTCCCAAGACGAACGTCGCCAACATAAAGAACGTGGCGGCCAAGGCGAGCGTGACAAAGATGCGGTTCATGGGCAAACCGAGGGGAGGAGGGAATCGAATCAGCCCCCCTGCCCTGCCCCGCTTGGGTCCGAGCGATTCGAAGAGCCAGGTCCGATTATAACGCCCTCCCGCACGAATCGACCAGGACCGCGCGGGGGGAAGTCGAAAGGGAGGAAGGATTGAGGATTGAGGATTGAGGATTGAGGCTGTGGGTGGCGTGACCTTTGCTCGATCCTCGATCCTCGATCCTCGATCCCCTTTCCCTCCCCCCTGTCCTACCCCGCGTACGCCCGGGCCAGATCGCCGATCGTCAACTTCTTCATTTTCAGCATCGCCGCCATCACGCGCTCCGACTTCTCCGTCGCTTTTTCGGTCATCATCTCCGGCAAGACACGCGGCACGATCTGCCAAGACAGCCCGAATTTGTCCTTTAGCCAGCCGCATTGCTGAGCACTCTCATCGCCCCCCTCGGTCAGCTTGGCCCAGTACTCATCGAGTTCTTCCTGCGTCTCGACGTAGACCTGCAGCGAGATCGCCTCGGTAAATTTAAAATCCGGCCCTCCGTTCAGTGCCGTGAATCGCTGCCCCTCGATCTCAAAGTCGACGGTCATCACCGATCCCTCGGGCCGGCCGTGAATCTCGTGCCCTTCCTTCCCGTAGCGGGCGATCTTGAGGATCTTCGAGTTCTTGAAGACCGACACATAGAATTTCGCCGCCTCTTCGGCCTGGTTGTCGAACCACAGGCACGGGCTGATTTTTTGAATCGTGGTCATGGGATAATTCCAGGCGATCGTTGAGTTGGCATTAAGAAGAAGTCATGTCGTGCGATGTAGCACACTTTGCATCTTAGAAGACTCGCTCGGGCGGGGGAGGCCTTGACACGGCACAATCCTTGGAACGTCAGCAGATATAGTCCGAGGAGACTCTTCGTAAATGGCACTTGGAGAGGCCGCGGACACCAACGACGAAACGCAACATTGCATTGTCCGCAGATAGACGGAGATGAAATACGACGGACGCGGGGGGAGTAAACCACAGAGACACAAAGGCACAGAGAAGAAGAAGACACCCAATCCAGCGCCAACCGCCGAGTGCTTCCTTCCAACCTGTTCAGTTCCTCGCATCAATCTTTTCTCTGTGCCTCTGTGTCTCTGTGGTTCCCCTTCCCCCTGCCCTCCCCTATCCCGTCGCCTGTCGATCTCTACCCTCTCTCCCGCAAAACCGATGACTTTCCCCCTCGGGCAGGGTATCCTGGTGCAGCCTTGGGCCACACCATGTCCTCCTCGCGCGCCTTCAAAACGCGAATTCCGGAGCACGCTCGATGAGTTCCCCCACCGAAGAAGTCTGGCGTAAGCTGGTCGAGTTCCAGCTTTGTCCCGCCAATCAAGCCGAACTTCTCAAAGATGATTTCAAGGCGGCGGTCTCCCAAATGACCGTCCCTTGCGATACCGACGACGCTCGCGTCCTCTGCGATTGGCTGGTCGAGGAAGGGGAAGCCACCCCTTATCAGACTGAGATCCTGCTGGGCAAGTCGACCCGCCCCCTCCGGGTCGGGCCCTATCAGATCATCGACTACATCGAGGCCGGGCGGTTGGCCGGCATCTATCGCGCCCGACACCACGAACTGCAGTTCCCTGTCTGCTTGAAGCTGGTCCCGCAGACCGGCACCGCCGACGAGCAATGGCGTCGCCAGGCACTATTCCAGCGCGAAGCCCGCGTCTCGGTGCAGGCCGACCATCCGCATATCGTGCAGACTTATCAGATCGGCCAGGCCGACGGCTTCTACTTCATCGCCTTCGAGAACCTGATCGGTCAGAGCCTGATGGAACTGATCCGGGCCGACAGCGCCATGGCCACCGGCAGCTTCGACCACATCGAACGTCTGTGGGATATGAGCCGGGGGCACACGCGGCCCGAGGAAGTCTGCCGCATGATTCACGAGGCCGCCCTGGGTCTGGCCCATCTGCACGAACACGAGATCGTGCATCGCGACGTGACCCCCCGCAATCTTTGGGTCAGTGAAGAAGGGCATATCAAGGTGCTCGTCTTCGGCATGGCCCGCGACGCGATGACGTTTCTGGATGCGCCGGTCACCGACCAGTTTACCTCCGGCTTCAACGAGTTCCTGGGCTCGGTCGACTACCTCTCTCCCGAGCAGGCCCTGGATCCGGACCTGGCCACGCATGCCAGCGACATCTACGGGCTGGGCTGCACCCTCTACCACGCGCTGACCGGGCGGGTTCCGTACGACGCCAAGACTCCCTCGAAGCAGATGATCCTGCACGCGCTCGGCCGCCCTGCCCTGCCCAGCACGCTGAACGACGCAGTTTACTCGCAGCTCGACGAGGTCTGCCGCGGCATGATGGGCACGATCCCCGAGTACCGCTACCTGTCGGCTCAGGCCGTGGCCGAGGCGCTCGAGCCATTCATCAGTCCCGACGACAAGCTGCAGATCCAGGAGGCGCCGACTCCTCAGTTGCAGGCGTTTCTCAGTTGGCTTTCGACAGAGACCGCCACCGCGCCCGCGAGAGGCAAGTCGCCTCCTGCCCGCAAGTCGAGTGGAGAGGAGCTGCCGCAATACGATTTGGACGACGACCCTCCTTCGAGTGTTGAAGACAGCGTAACCGAGATGGGCCGTCTGCTCGAGGCGGCCGATGCGGCCGACGACTCGGGCATCGGCAAGGGAAAAGATTCGCCGTGAGCGGTTTCAGAATCTGTGCGGCTGCATTTCACGGGGAGTGAGAGCCATTCTCGATGAGCGGTCGTGAACCGAACTCTCGCGCCCGGCGCAAGGCCGCCCGGGCCCAGTATCAATGCCCGGAGAAAGTGCGCGCCAGGCGTCTGCCCCCTGCAAACCCGGCCGCACCTGCTGTCCCTGCGCGGCTGAGCCCGCTTGATGCTTCGGAGATCGTCAGGGCGCCGGGGCCAGCTTTCTGGAGGAAACTCATGACATCGCATGCAATCACCTTCCTGTTGCTATCCGCGGCGATCTACTTTGCCTGGAGCAACTACCTCTTCTTGCGGTGGTCTGTTCAAACACCTGGCATTGCCAACTACGAAGAGGAACGTGGCAGGCGGGGTGGCATTCTGTATCGCCTGGTCGTCACGTACCACGACGATCAGGGAAACGAGCGGACTTACCGCTCCTCGGGATCGTCTTCCTTTCGGAGCTACGAGCCCGGCCAAGCATTGACGATCGCCTATGACCCGAGCCGCCCCGATTACAGCGGACCGTACACCTTTGCGCATCGATTCGGCTTCGCGTGGGTCTTTCTCAGCATGGCCGTGGGCTGGGCGGTAATGTGTGTAGGCTTTTTGAACGGTGATCGCTGGATGGCAGCGATCTTTGGGTAAGTGAGGGCGGGAAATTTGAAATTTGAGATGGCCGAATTCGGACGTTGAAGGCCAGACAGAGTTCGTCCCCGAGGGCGACAAATCACGCCCAGCCTGAGGATTCCCCGCCTGGACATCTCAAATCTCAAATCTCAAATGCCAGAACCGAGCGAGGGAGTCACGCACCATTCGAACTGCCCCCCCTGCCCTGCCCCGCGACCGGACTTGGTGATGGAACCTAATCCCTACGAATCACCCGAATCGGAACTTCCCGCGCGCGAGGTCCGCGAATGGAAGTGGGGTCCGCTGCGCGAAACCATCGCGCGGATCGCCATTGGCCTGTCTCTAGCCGTGGGGACACTCTGCCAGGTAGTCGAGATCGTGCCTGGCTCGGCTGCAAAACTCTTTGGCGTCGCCGCCGTGCTGGCCGCTGTGGGGCTGATCGGGAAAAGTCTGCGACTGCGGATCTTCGCAGGTATTCTGGTCGCCTGGTTCCTGATGCAGGCCTACTACCGATACCAGATTCCAATATCACCACGGCGAGTGACACGGGCAGCGACCGCCCCCCCCCTACCCTGCCCTGGCGATCCGCCCTCGCAGATAGACATCGTCCCCGAGCTGTCGGCTGACAATGCTCGAGAGCTGCATCGCATCGCGCAGCCGTTCGACTCCGTTGCCGCCGATCGGGCCTGCCGAGGCCGCGCCGCCGATCAGCTTCGGACCGATGAACGCGTGCACCTCGTCGATCTCGTGGATGTCGAACAGGTTCCCCAGGAGCCGCCCTCCCCCTTCGATCAGGATGTTCGTCATGCGGCGTTTGCCTAGCGCATCGAGCAGCGACTCAAGCCGCCCCACGCGGTTGGGCCCTTCGCAGACCAGCACTTCACAGCCGGCCGATTCCAACCGACGGCAGTGCTCGATCGGCGCATCGCGTCCCACGGCCACCAGCACCGGACACTCCCGCGCCGTCTGCACCAGCTTGCTCCCCAGCAGCAGAGTCGCATTGCCATCCACGATGATCCGCACTGCCGTGCGCGGTCCGGCCGGCCGCGCGGTCAGCTGCGGGTTGTCGGCCCGGGCGGTACCGCTGCCGACCATGATGCCATCCACTCGCCCGCGCAATTGGTGGGCCACCGCCCGCGAGGCATCGGACGAGATCCACTGGCTGTCCCCCACGCTGGTGGCGATGCGGCCGTCGAGCGTCATGGCCCACTTGGCCATCATCCACGGCCGACCGCGCGAGAGCAGCTTCAAGTACGGGGCATTCAATTCAGCGGCCCGCTTGCTCAGCAATCCGCTGGCGACTTCGATGCCCGCTTCACGCAGTTGATTGAAGCCCTGCCCTGCCACTTGGGGAAACGGATCCTCCATCGCCGCCACGACACGCGAGATGCCCGCGGCGATCACGGCCTGACTGCATGGCGGAGTCTTCCCCTGGTGCGCGCACGGCTCGAGCGTGACATAGAGCGTGGCTCCACGCGCCTTCGCACCGGCAGATTCCAGCGCTGCGACCTCGGCGTGCGGTCCGCCGAACTTGGCGTGCCAGCCCTGGCCGACGACTTGGCCATCCTTCACGACCACCGCACCGACGAGCGGATTGGGTTCAACGGCCCCCCTGCCCTCTTCGGCCAGGTCCAGAGCCTGGGTCATGAAGGCATTGTCGGCCGGCGTGAAGGGAGAGGAAGAAGTCACGATCTCAACTCGCGGAGTGAAGTAAGGGGCAAGGATTTGAGATCTGAGATTTGAGATGGAAAGAAGAAATGCGTTGTCCGCAGATGAACGCAGATATTCGCAGATGAAATACAGGAAATACGATGAAGAGGAGAAAGAACCACAAGAGAAAGAAGGCTCTAACGCGCTCGCAGATGAAATTTCATGTCGTCCTTATCTGCGTCAGCCTGCGTATCTGCGGACAAATGCCTTCGCACTTCCGTTGTCTTTCTCTCCCCCCGCATTTCAAATTTCAAATTTCAAATTTCAAATCTGCGAACGCGCCGCGTCTCTACTCCATCCCCGGCACCCACAGCCCGGACTTCTTCGCTCCCGCGGCCGGTTTGGCCACGTCGGCGCCCGGCGTCCACACGCCGGGTCCCGCAGTGGCGGCAGGAGCCGCCGCGGGTTCGCCCATGGGCGCCGCCCCGCGCGGGCGGGTCGGACGGCCGTCTTCGCCGATCAAGCCAAACTGCATCAGCAACTGCGTGAAAGCCCGGCGGACTTCCGGCAGGTGCGAGTACTTGCTGGTGATGTGCGCGGCCAGCCGCTGGAACTCGTTCACCTCGGCGCGGATCAGGCGGATCTCCAGCTCCTGCAGATCCCACATGGCCAAGTCGGCCTCTTTCTGGTTGGGGACCTTGCGGGCCTCTTCCAGAGTCGCCAGCCGTTCGTCGCTGTCGGTCGAGATGGCGATCAACTGCCGATAGAGCGAAGCAGCCCCTTCCTCGCGGAAGTGAGGCCGGGCGAGCAGTTCCAGGATCACCTTCTTCAGGAAACCGCGGGCCATCGCGCTCCCCGATCGCTGGAAGGCCAGTAGCAGGTCGTTGTCGTTGAACTGCTTGACGTCGGTCTTGACCAGTTGCGACAGCGGCACGGAGATATCGGCCGCCGGGACCGGCAGCGCGGGTAGTCCGAGCGACGAACGAAGCTCGCCAAAGTCCACGCCCGAGGGCTCGTCTTCATCGCGGAATTCGAGCAGCGCGATGGCCGCCAGCACCGGCACGGGCGAATCGGCCGCGGCTTGCCGCGCACTTCGGCCGCCGAACTTGGCCAGCGGAAGCTCGGGCCAGGTCTCGCGGATGGAGCGGGCGCGAATCGCCTTGACCAGCTTGCGGGCTTCCTCGGGATTGACTGGCGGGAACCAGGGCTGCGGGGTGACGGCCTCGACCTCGCGCGACATCAGACCCAAAACTTCTTCAGTCGGCTCGCCCGACACCGTGTCGCCCGCCAGCTCGAGAATGACCTTGCGCGCAGCGTCATCGCCGGGCGTGCGGGTGCCTTGGATGCTGAGCGAGGCCTCGCGATCGGTCCGCTTGCCGAACAGCGTGAGAGAGACCAGCACAATGGGCACGTTTTCGGCGGTCACCTTTTCGCCCATGGCCGGACGAGGGCGATCAAGCCAATCGAACGCAGCCTGCGGGGGCGGTTCGCCCTGCGCGGTCCAGGGCTCGGGATCGACCGGGAACGGCACCGACCGTTTGTCGCTGGTGATCAACTCCACCAGCTTGTCCATGTCCTTGATGTTGTAGCGATAGTCGACGATCTCGACCGAATCGGCATCGCGATCGAGCAGTTGGGCTTGAGCCTCGGCATCGACGGCATCGGCCAGCGACGGCGGATTGGCCACAATCTTTCGCCAGGCTGCGGCGGCACCGACTTCATCGGCCAAAAACGCCCGGCAATAGGCCAGCGCCTGCCAGGTCTCGCGCGACTGCGGGAAGCGCTCGCCCAAGGCCTCGAGCATCGGAGCGGCTTTGCGCCACTGCCCGCCCTTGGCGAACTTCAAGATGGATTCGTACTCGGTCGCGAACGGCGTTCCCTCTTCCTTGGGCTTGAACCAGATGTAATCGTCGCGCTGCGGCAAGGCCAGTTGGCCGGAGCGGATGACCTGCGCCAGCAGCGAGTTGATCTCTTTGCTTTCGCGGTCCAAGGCTGCCGCCACGGTGGCATGCCCCCGCGCTCCCATGGGATGTCCGCCCTGCAGCAGCATCTCCGCGATGCGAATGCAGGCCTCGACAGTTTCGTAGGGGAGCGCGACTTCGGGAATCTCGAGCGCTGATTGCAGGTCGCCGATGGCCGACACCGGATCGCCATCCACGGCCTTGATCATGGCCGAGAAAACCAGCGCCGTCGGATTGGTCGGGTGGTTCGCCCGAAATTTCTGCACTTCAACGCGGGCCAGATCGAGCTGGCTGCTGCGCAAAAGCGCGGTGATGCGCAGCACGGCCAAAGCCGCTCGCCCGGGATGCCGCTCTTCGGCCTTGGCATTATGCTGCAGGCACGCCTGGTTCTGATCGGCGTCGATCATGCCCAGTTCGGCTTCCAGATCGGCAAGCAGATCGGCGCAGCAAAACTTCAGCTTCTTGCCGCTGCCACACGGGCAGGACGAGTACAGATCCAGTGGCATCTCGGCGGCCTTTCCAAGCGAGTTAAACTGCTAAATTCCAGTGTCTCAACGGGACCGAGAGAGATCGTGGTTTGCCCGCAGGCAGACCACAACCTCCCCCCTGCCCTGCCCTGCCCTGCCCTGCTTCTATGCTGGGGCCAGCGCCTTGCGCTTCTGGGCGATCAGCGCCAGCAGCGCCTTCTGCGGATCGGCAAACTTCTGAATGCCTTCTTCCATCAACGTCTTCTCGAGCTTCTCGATGTCGACCTCGCGCTGGATTTCGTCGACGACCGCCTGCGCGGGCATCTCGTCGACGTGTCGCGTGATGGTGCGGCCGCTCTTCTCCACGGCAGCGTTGGTGGCCGGCGGATTAGTCTCGATGTCGCTCCCGGCGAAGGCCTCGACATACTTCCAGGGCGGGTCCTCGGGCTTCTTGGTCCCCGTGCTGGCGAAGATCATCTCCTGCGCCAGCGGAGTCTTGTGCTCCTCCCAGAACTTCTTGTTCTCGGCCCAAATCTGCTTGGCGTTCACAATACCCACCTGCCCTTGCGCGGCGGGTGAGAGCTGCGGTACATGCTTCTCGGTGTAGACATCCAGCCGCGACACAAAGATGCTGTAGACGCTCTTGAAGCGATCCAGGCTCTTGCGGCGCTGGGCCCCGCGCCAGCAGGCCTCGCGCGCTTCGCGATATTGCCGCGGCGAAAAGATCAGCGTCACATTCAGCGTCACCCCGTTGGCGCACAGTTCTTCGAGCGCGCCCAAACCGGCGGGCGTGGCGGGCACCTTGATCATGCGGTTCTCGTGCCCGGCGGCCCACTTCAAGCCGCTCTCGATATAGGTCTTCACCCGCTCGGCATGGGGCGGTCCTGACTTGGGATCTTCCAGCAGCGGATCGAGCTCGAAGCTCACATAACCGTCGTTCCCGCCGGTGGCTTGCCACACGGGATGAAACACCGCCTGAGCGGCCGAGACCAGGCGATCGGTCAGACGCCAGGCGATCTGGGTGTCGTCGAGCTTGTTGGCCAGCAGCTCTTCGATCTGGCTGTCGAAACGGCCCGTCTTGATCAGGTCGGCAATGATGATCGGATTGGAAGTCGCGCCGCTGGCGCCCAGGGCCCGGTTCGAGGCCACCAGGTCGGGATCGATCGAGTCCAGCCACAGTTTCGTACCTGCGGCGACCAACGATTTCAGGGGGGAAGTCATGGCTAAAACCCTCGCAAGTTCCCGGTACATTCGGCGTTCTAAGTGGAATCCCCGGATGATACCACAGGGCAGGGTTGAGTCACCAGGGTCGCACCGCGCGGGGGCGCCTGCGGCAGCGAACTCAGCTCCCGAACTCGGCAATCAATCGCTCGAAAAGCCGCAGGTGCTCGCCGCACATCCGCGCCAGCGAGTACTCGGCGGCCACGCGGGCCCGCGCACCGGCGGCCAGTTGCTGCGCGAACGCCGGGTCATCCCACAGGCGATTGATTGCCGCCGCCAAGGCCTCGATCTGTCCGACGGGAGTCAGCAGCCCGTGCTGTCCGTGCTCGATCAGCAGGCGATTGCCGGGGATGTCGCTGGCCACGATGGGAAGCCCCGCGGCCATCGCCTCCAACAGGGCCAACGACATCCCTTCTTCGCGCGAGGGGAGCACGTACAGATCGGCCGCTTCCAGGACCTCGTCGACCTTGTCGAACGGGCCGGCGATCATCATGCGGTTCCCCAGCCCACGCGATTCGATCCGCTCGGCCAGTGTCTGCCGCAACGGCCCCTCTCCCACGAACCATAGCCGGGCCTCAGGGCGACGGGCCGTGATCAGCGGCCAGGCATCGACCAGATCGAACAGCCCTTTGTTTTCGTGAAGCCTTCCCGTATAGACCGCCAGCCGAGCGTCGGCCGCCAGCGTCAGTCCCGGATGGGCCACGGCCAGCGCCGCGCGAGCGTCTTTGCGGACTTCGGCCGCGACGCAAGGAGACGTCCGGTCGGCATCATCCACCGGAATGCCCACGCCGTTGGGGATCGAAACGATCTTGGTCCGCCCGTATCCAGCCGCAATCAGCTCACCCTCGATCGCCGGACTTGGCGCAATCAAGGCCTGCGCCTGCTGACAGCGTTGCTTGATCCTTCGGCCGCAACGGGCTTCGAGCTGCCAATGGCAATCGCCCGACTCCCCTGCCCCTTCGGCCCGCAGCACGACAGGAAACTTCCCCCGCGCGGCCGCTATCGCCCCGAAAGCATCGTGCTTGAGCATTGAAACGTAGGCCAGATCGATCTCGCCCGCATGCCTTCGCAACCAGCGGGCGAGCTCGCGCACGTAGACCAAAGTTCCCACGAACCGCATTTGCGGCTGGGGCAAGCGCAGGACGCGCACGCCGCGATGATGGATCTCAGCCGGCCAGGCGGCTTCCCACTGGGCCGTGAGCAGCGTCACATGATGTCCCTGGGCGTGCAACTCGGTCGCCAGGTTGGCCATCACCGCTTCGGCGCCACCCACGAGCGGCCAGAAGCGCCGCGTGACAAGCACGAGGCGCATAGGGCTCACGCGCTGGTTCCCTGCTGCGGCTTCTGGGCCGTGGCATCGGGCTCGGCTGTTTCGTCTTCAATCTCTTCGTCATCCGCCGGCTCGGCCGCCTCATCGGGCGTCAGCGCCGCCACGAAAGGCAGGTTGCGGTAATGGCTGTCGTAGTCCAGCCCGTAACCCACGACGAACAGATTGGGAATCTCGAAGGCCTCGAAGTCAGGTCCGGACTCGACTTCTTGCCGGCCGCGCTTCCGCAGCAGCACCGCCGAACGAACGGAAAGCGCCCCCAGCTCCTTGAGCCGGCCCACGACCTCGGTCAGCGTGTAGCCGGTGTCAAAGATGTCATCCAGGACCAGCACGTCGGCCCCTTCGATATCGGGGAGCAAATCCTCTTTGATTACCAGCGTGCCGGGCGAAACCACCGGACCTCGATAGCTGGAAGCCTGGATCAGTCCGATCCGCAACGGCATGGGAAGCAGCCGGATCAAGTCGGCCAGAAACACGATGCTGCCGGTCAGCACGCCCACGATCGTGACAGGTCGATCCTGATATTGCTGGGTGATTCGCTCCGCGAGCATCCGCACACCATCGCGGAGGGTCGTTTCATCAAGCAACGGTGACAGGCTTGGCATGGAATTTTGCACCCATTCATCACTTTCGCGATGAATTCAACCGTAAAAGCGGCGACCTCTCGGACACAACGCTGCAAGATGAGGGATCAGCCTCCACAAAGCAAGGGGTTTTGATACCGCCCGCAACGGGGGAACTTCGTGTGGTGCAGGCATCCCGCCTGCTTGAAACACTGGTGATGCTTCCCAGCAGGCGGGACGCCTGCACCACAATGCTACAGCCGGATCTGCACCAGCCGCTCCTGGATCGACTCCAGCGAGTGCAGCTTTCCCTGGCCGCTGCCGGGGCAAGCCTCGCAGGTGCGCTCCCAGGACTCAGGCGTGTTGACGTTCGAATCCCAGAACGGCCAGGTGCGGCATTGCCGCGGGCGGTTCTCGTAGACGCCGCAGTTGCGCTTCTTGGTATCGAAGAAAATGCAGTCGCCGTTCTTGCGCTCGACCAGGCTCTTGCGGATGCCGATCAGGCGAACGTATTGGGCCTCGAAGTCGGCCACTTCCATGTTCATGCGTTTGGCCAGCCCGGCGATCTCGTCCTTATTTACCCACACATAGCCCGGGGCGCCGGTGCAGCAATCGCCGCACTGCGTGCAGGTGAACTTCAGTCCGGCGTGGTACCAGGGCTCGCTCATAGGCTTCTCAGCTAGGGGGGCAGACGATTCGAAGATTTCGTGCAGATGCCGGCGTCACAACTAACTGGCGGCCACTTCGCCGATCGCCCGCAACGCCAGGTCGACGTGCTCGACCGTGCTGAAGGGACCCAGACTCAGCCGGGCCGTGCCCCCGCGACGGAGCGTATCCAGGGCCTGATGCATCCGTGGCGCACAGTGGATCCCGGCACGGATCTCCAGGCCGTAATGGCTGTCGAGGATGGCTGCCAACTCCCTGGGATCATACTCGCCGACATTGAAACTGACCACACCCAGCCGACGTTGCCCATCGGCCGGATCGCGCGGGCCATAGACCGTGACTTGCGGCATCGTAGCCAACCCTTCGAGCAGCCGCGCGGTCAGCTCGCGCGAGCGAGCCTCCAGCATTTCGATCCCCTGCCCTGCCAGAAACTCGAGCCCCGCCGAAAGCCCCACAATACCCGGCACGTTGAGACTTCCTGATTCGTACTTGTCCGGCAGTTCAGCCGGCTGCAGATCCTGATCGCTACGGCTGCCGGTCCCGCCCTGCCGCAGCGGAGCGAGCTCCCTTTCAATCCCCGGTTTGATGGCCAGGATGCCGACCCCCAGCAAACCGAGCAGTCCCTTGTGCCCCGAGCAAGCGACCAGGTCCACATCAAGCGTTGCATCCCATGGGATGTGCCCCAGCGACTGCGCGGCATCAACCAGCAACTTGGCCGACGATCGGCTGCGGACATGGCCGGCGATCTCGCGCAAAGGCTGCACCGCGCCGGTAACGTTCGACGCCTGGGTGATGGCCACCAGGCGTGTATCGGCTCGCAACGCCCGGGCGAGTTCGTCGGGGTCGACAAAACCCAGGCCGTCGCATCCGACGCGATCCACCGCGACGCCCGCGTCTTCCAGCGCGCGAAGCGGACGAAGGATCGAGTTGTGCTCGAGCACGGTCGTGACGACATGATCGCCGGGGCGAACGAGCCCGTGCAGCCCCAGATTCAGCGAGTCGGTGCAGCCCGCGGTAAAGATGACGTGACTGGCCTTCCAGCCCAGCAGGTGGGCCACTCCCCGGCGAGCGCGCGAGACGGCCTCATCGGCTAAAAGCCCCGAGCGATAGACGCCGCGCCCCACATTCGCCCCGCCAGTGCGCAGGTACGCATCGAGGGCAAGGTAGACCGACTCGGGCTTAGGCCAACTCGTGGCGGCGTTGTCGAGATAGACTCGCGGAAGGGACATGGGGGCCGCCTTGGCCATGCCGGCGAATCTTAGGCGGGCGAACGCGGCGCACTGCCGCGAATTCGCCCAAAAGGAATGCCCTAGACCTTGGGCTGCTTGGCCGAGCAACGCTTGCAGCGGGTGTGCCGGCGAACCAGCTTACCGCACTTGGCACAACGGGCGGCATTACGCTGCAAAACGAGTTTCGTACGAGGGCGGGCACGCATGCTGGCACTTTCATTCAAGGATCGGCGGGAAAGTAGAGTAAGCAACCTACTATCCCAACCGGGAATCAGCAACCCTTAACGCCCCCCCTGCCCTGTCGCCCTTGTGGTGCAGGCGTCACGCCTGCCTGCGGAGGGTGAAGGCAAGCAGGCGGGACGCCTGCACCCCGATCATTCCTATTTTTTCGGGGGGGCCGCATCCAGGGATGGAACAATGTGAGGCAGCGTTACCGACCCTTCCAAGGCGCTCTCGGCCACGAAGTAGGGAATGTCGATGCTCGACACCACTCCGGCCACCGTTTCCAGAACTCCCAGGGCGAAAGTCTTGTCCGCCGGTCCGCTCAACTGGTCCTCGGTGTTGGTCGCATCCTGTTCCGAGAATCCGATGCTCCACTGATAGCCGGTCCAGCTCACCTTGACGGTGGCCACGATGGCGTTGAAGGGATCCACCTTCTTGGTGCGGACCTCGCCGTCTTTGTCGGTGTAGTCGAGCTCCGAGCGCTTGCCCGCGGCTTTCTCGGAGTAGTCGATCACCAGCTTGGTCGCCGCCGTGGGATTGATGCTGAAGCCATCGGTCTTGAGCCGCGCCGTCATGATCTGCTCCAGGCGTTGCTTCACGACGCTGTCAGAATTCACGGTGTTGCCGACCCGGATATCGAGCGCGATCGGATCGTCAGGCGAGATCTGCACTCCGCCCGAGTTCAGGCTGAACTGCTTCAGGGCTTCGTCGAGCTTCTCCCAGGCGATCTTGGGCGTCTTGACGGCGCCCTTGCTGTCGATGGCCAGGAACTGCCCGCCCGTGTCGAGCGGGAGGAGCACCAGCGGCGCATTGCGAACGCGCCACACCATCCGGCCCCCTTCGCCGTCCATGATGCCTTGGTTGCCGATGAACAGATACTGTCGGTTCATGTCCCCTGTACGAAAGTCGAGCGGCCCCACGTTGTCGCGCAGATCGCCCGAGCGCTTCTTGGTCAATTCGTCGTCGACTTTGCCGTTGGCCAAGCCGATTAGCGCTACCGTGATGACAAACGGAGCGGTGCGCCGTTGGTAGACCACCACCAGTTCCGTTCCATCGGGACGGAAACCCTGCGAGATGATCTGCTCGTCCTTGGGCGTGGGAATGATACCGGCCAGCTTGTAGTCGGACGTGCGATACAGCCGGATCCCCTTGCGAGCCACCGACAGATACTTGCCGCCGGGGCTCACCACCAGGCCTGCCTGATACCGCGCGCCCGAGTCGGCCGTGGCCGGAATCGGAATCGCCTTTTCAATCGTGCCCGTGGTGGCATTGAAGGCGATCATGCCGCTCTTGGCGGTCCAGGCGATCAGCTTCTGCGGGTTGGGCATGGCCAGGGCCACGATGTCGTCCTGCTGGACCTCGGCCGTGCACTTAAGCTTGCCGTCTTCGAGGTTCCAGACCTCGATCTTGCCCCCCTTCAATGCGCCCAGCGCGGCGGCTCTTTGTGTGGGGTCATAGGCAAAACTCCCCACCGGGAAGGCGGGCTTCAGCACTTCGACCTTGGCCAAAGCCAACGGCCCGGCGACCGAACCGGGATCCGCCGGATCGACGGCCCCGCCCCAGACGGGCAAGGCATCGGGCTCGGTCTCGGCCAGCGGTTCGGGGTCAGGGTTCTTTTCGGGAGTCGTCTTGGTGGGCGTCGTCGGCGTGGCCGCTTCGGCCTTGGCCAGCGTGAAATGAGTCTTGGCGTCGCGGTTGTCGATCACCAGCTTCTTTTCTTTCAGCACCACGGCAGCCTTCTCTTCTTTGCCGCTGGTGGGAATCAGCGTCAGCGTGCCGGCAGCCAGTTTGTAGTTGCCCAGCACATCTTTCTGAGTGTTGTCTGCCGCGACCGTGCGGGTCTCCACAAACGTCCCGTTCTCTTTAAAGAGATACGCGATCTCCTTCAGGTCGGCAGCCCCGGTGATCTTCTCACTGGTCCACTTGCCGACCAACCCTTCTTTGGTCACCGGCAAGCCCGACTCGGGCTCTTTCTTGGGCTCCGGCTTCTTGGTCGGATCGGGAATCGCCTCGAGGACGTTCTTGGGCGGATCCTTCTTCTTCTCCTTCGATTCGTCCTTCTTCGCGATCGGGGGGAGAGGCTGCTTTTCTCCACCCACCATCAAGATCGCGCCAATCAGCAGGACCAGACCGGCGCCGCCGATGGCGACTGGGATGACCCAAAAGTTCGACTTCAGGCCCCCCTTGGTCTCGGCCTCGTAGTCCGAGGTACTGTAGCCGCCCGTTGAGGGAGTGAATCCGCCCCCCGAGCCGTTCGACGAAGCCTTGCCGCCGAAGTTGAACATCGACATGTCGTCGGTGCTGTCGTCCGATCCATCCACCGATACCGGCGAGGGGGGCGGAGGAGGCGGAGCATCTTTGCCCAGCTTCTGCCGCAGCATGCGGTCGTACTTTTCCTTCTTTACCGGGTCGAGCAGGCACTCGCGGGCCTCGACCAACTGCTGCAGCACCTTCTTGGCGATCGCCCCGTGCTTGCTCTCGCGCTGTTTTTCGACAAGTTCGATGCGCCGTTCCGCCCGGCGACCGATGCGGTCCATATCGGACTCAAAGACTTCAACCCCAAGCAGGCGGTAGCTGGTCAGGGGCCGTTTGTTCTTGGGAATGCCCAGCCACTTTTCGTAGGGATCGAATGCGTCGGCCATTGTTCCCCTCAAGGAATCGTCGAAAGCGCTATTTCTGGATCAGGCGGGCAAGTGCCAGGGAACAGGCAATCCGGGCGGGGAGCTTGCGCTCTGGGGGATGCCAGCACCTGGGAGGTACTTCAAAACAACCTCTGCTGTCGCAAAGGATTCTTTTGTGGTGCAGACGCCCCGCCTGCTTGTGCTGCGTTCCCGCATTTCAGTCAGGCGGGACGCCTGCACCACAAGACATCTGCCGGGAAATCCATTGTAAACCACACCAACCACGCAAGGTGGACTGTTCCCGACTTCGCTATTTTCCCTAACCCGAGAGTCAATTGCAAGCGACGACCTGGAAACTGCTTCCGACGAAAAGTGACGATCTGCCCCAGCGCTGGCCGATAACACCCTCAGATCGCCGTCCGCAGTGTTAACCGGTCGTGCTTGCGCTGGCGCCTGGCGACCCCTCTCGTAGGGGTCCATGGCCTGCAACTCTTGCACATCGCTCACTTCTCGGATGGCCCAGGATGGGCATACCACGCGACCGAGGAGGGCAGGCTGTGTCTCAGTCTCAGGACATCAACGTGCTGGCGCTGGTCAAAGGCGCCGAACGGTACGTCTTTTTGTACGACGATGCCAGTCGGGCCGAGACCCTGCGGACGCTGGGCCGCTTCGCTTCGAACCCCGAACTGAGCTTCACCTGGTATGACGCTGCCGTGCTGAGCCAGAAGGTTCGCCAGCAGACGCCCGCCCAACAGAGCGGCCCGCCGGCCCCCGCGGGCAAGAAACGGTTCGATGTCACCCAGCCGACCGAGCGCGACGAGATGTAGGACGGGGTGCGAGTCGGTCAAAGTGAGCGGCAAGGCGCTAGCAGGGTGCTGAAAAACTCAAACGGACTCCGAAGACTACGCTAAATGTTGCGGCGATGTTTTCGGGCGACACAACATGCAGTGCTGAAATCTGCCATTTTGGCGTT
>Ga0105047_10006942_pt1 | contig 19132 bp, 23 predicted proteins | sample MAT04_FD_78384 | JGI IMG/M metagenome (GOLD analysis project Ga0105047, IMG submission 78384) | Freshwater microbial communities from Lake Fryxell liftoff mats and glacier meltwater in Antarctica - MAT-04 (megahit assembly) | ecosystem: Environmental > Aquatic > Freshwater > Ice > Liftoff... | reverse complement strand
GAAGTCAATATGTTTGAAAAAACCGAAATAGATAAGCTCGTTTTCGACTCACCACTCAACTTTTCAGCCGACCACGTCGATAACAAAATGATTTGGCTATGAAATCAACCGGACAGATGTGATTACTGATATTGATCGAATAACGGAACGAGTATTTCGGCCGCCGAAACGTTTGCGCAGGTAAATCATTGCCGCCTTCGTCTCATCACGCGGTGGCCTCTCTCGGGTTTTCACCAATCAGTACTTTGCCATTGCTCAAAAAACGATAGGGCGGAATGACCAGATTCGTCGGCGCGGGCACATTGCGGTACACCCGTCCGGCGAAATCGAACGTCGACCCATGGCAGGGACAGAAATAACCGCCATCCCAATCGGGTCTCAGATCACCGGCCCTTAGGTCGGGACGAAACGTTGGCACGCAGCCAAAGTGGGTACAGATGCCAACCGCGACAAGATATTCCGACTTGACAGAACGGAAGGCATTCCGGGCATAGGCAGGCTGCTGACTTTTCACTTGGGATTCCGGGTCCAAAAGCTTTGCCAAATGACGCGGATCCTGCAATGTTTTCAGCATCGCATCAGTGCGGCGCAGTATCCAAACCGGCTGGCTACGCCACTCGAAGGTAGTTTGAGCACCTGGCTCGATCCGGGAGATGTCAGCCTCTACCGGCGCGCCCGCGGCCTTCGCCCGCTCGCTCGGATTCATCGAAGCAATGAATGGGACCGATGCAGCGGCAAGCGCGGCCCCGCCTACGACCGCGGTTGTCGCCAGCAGAATTTTTCTGCGAGCGGGATCTGCAACAGGCTCCGATGCATCGCAACTACTGGCATTCAAATCGTTGGACGTTGTTTTCACACTCTCACCTCATGTTCATCGGTCCGCAAGCTCAGGCCTAAGTGACGGCATTTGATTCCCCTGCCGTCACGTTGACATTGGCAGCAGTGCATTTAGCGCCACCATTGAAGAACACGCCCTCGGCGCCACGGGGATCGTAGCGCGAGATGGGGGGCGAGTTGGCCAAGATCTCCGCGCGATAGGCCGGCAATGTCCCGACTGAGTCGATGGCGTGAACCACTTGCGCCATACGTGTCATGTGGGCGTGGGAGACAAAGGCGGGACGCGTCGAGAACAGGTACGGGCAACGCTGCTGAATCAAGTCAAACAGGCCGAGTTGGCCAATCTCGGATTCCAACGCTCGCCTCAATGCCTCGGCATCAAGGCTAAGACAAAAGCATTCACTGTTGAGTAGCTCAATCGAATCAGAAACGGGCGATGCGGCAGCAGTAATTGAAGGGGCTGGCGCGGGACACGTCATGAGACATCACCCTCGTCCAAAGCGTGAAAATGATCGGCTCTTTCAATAATATGGATCATTTGTGCTGCTGCACCCAGTGTCATGTGATGATTCGTAAAACCGGGCCTGGGAGAAATGTAGGCTGCCATTTCTCGCCCCAGTTCCCGTTGTCGATCAGATCCTTCTGCCAGTAGCGCAATCACCAGGTTCTCCATTGCGATCACGCGCAGGCGTAATTTCTCCAACTCAAGGTTTGAAAAATGATGAGCTTCGGATTGCACTTGGGCTGGATTGAAGCTTTGCGGCGGCAGACGATTAAGTGCCTCAACTTCGTTGGCCCATTTCGAAAGTGCGTTTTCGCGCAGTTGCGAGGCTTGCAAGGACGGCGTTTTTTTATCACGCATGACTTATCTCCCCAGTGGTTTCAATTTGCCATACGTCGTCATGATTATCCGGCGAGTGCTGCCAAACACATGATTCAAAAACGAAGAACGTACGCCGTAACACCCCGAGTGTTTGACGTTGCCATGATGCAGCGCATGCCAAAGCTTTGGCTTTTTTAACCAGACATTGTCGCTGCGCCACTGATGGATGGCATGGTGGGTGCTCGTGTTGGCAAGATATCCGATCAGCATGCCGACTGCCAGAGCGAAGGCGGTGAGTAGCAGAATAGCGATGCCATACAGTGCAAAGTCGACTTGGTATGCCCACTTGCTATGTTCAAGCGTGAGAAGCTCCATCTATTTTCCTATTCTATATCTCGCCATTGCCCGTGATTTGGGCTGGCACTGCATTTTCCATTCTGGACAGATGCTCTGCCCTTGGTCGGTGCAGCATTTCACGGGTACATGTGCCGGCGCGTCAAAGGTAGCATCGCGCTGCCTGCTGAGCGCTTGCTTGCCAGCACCTGATAGACGCCGATCTCGCCGGACTCAAACTCGAGTGCGCAAGCGGCCATGTACAGACGCCAGATACGGTAGGTCGATTCGCTGACATGCTCTAGCGCGCGTTTTTGATTCTGTTCCAGCCGCGAGACCCAGTGCCGAAGCGTTAGCGCGTAGTGCGGACGCAGGGATTCCACGTCGGCGATTTCAAAGTCCGCACGTTCCATCACACGTTGCACGTTGCTGATGGTGTCGAGCTGTCCGTCAGGGAAGACATAACGGTTGATGAACTCGGTGGACAGCGTCTTGTTCCAACCTGCTGTGAAGTTAGTGATGCCGTGGTTGAGACACAGGCCCGCCGGCTTAAGCAGCCTCTGTACCGTGGCGAAGTACACTGGAAGGTTTTTTAGGCCGACGTGTTCGAACATGCCCACACTGGCCACTTTTTCGTAGATTTCTTCGCCCTGGAGGTCGCGGTAGTCGCGCAACTCGACCGTCACGCGGTCCTGCAGCCCCGCTTCATCGATGCGTCGCTGTGCCATCAAGAGCTGATGCCGGCTGAGCGTGACCCCGTGGGCGTGAACGCCATAGTGCTGAGCAGCATGGATGACCAGTGCGCCCCAACCGCAGCCGATGTCGAGCAGGCGCTCGCCGGGCTTGAGCAGCAGCTTGCGACAGATGTGGTCGAGCTTGGCCTGCTGTGCCTGCGCGAGGTCGACTGCGGGCGATTCGAAGTAAGCGCAGGAATAGACCATTGCCTCGTCCAGCCACAAGGCGTAGAACTCGTTCGACACGTCGTAGTGGAACGCAATTGCGTCAAGGTTCTCTTTTTTTGAATGCGCCTTGACGCCGCGTCCGTGCAATGTCGTGCGGTCGCTGGCGAAGTTTGTCGCTTCCCCTGCGGATGCGGGCAGCCGCAGGGCAGCAAACAAGGTGCTCAAAAGGTCGCGCGCAGAAATCCGGATCGAGTGCAGATGATTTTTAAGGCTGAGCGCGGCGAAGAAGTCGCCTTCTACGTCGATGTCACCCCGAAAGTACGCTTCAGCAAGGCGCAGCGGATCGCGCCCAAGAACCATGGATCGAACCACTCCCGGGCTGCGGCATACGAGGGTGAATCGAGGGCGAGCGTGGTCATGCGCGGCGTCACCGAGTTTCAAGTTCGTGCCGTTCCACAAGCGCAGCGCAAGGCTGCCATTGAAGCCGCGAAACAGTCGCGTGAGCAGGTCCGACGCTTCCTTGACGCCGTGGTGCAAGGCTGGCAAGGCGGGTAACAGGTACTGCACATTTGCCTCTCTGCCGTCGTTGTAAGTTCGGGCGTGATCCGCAGCAAACGAGGTTCGGCCCGAAGTGTGGCTTTGCTCGTTCATGCTGTGGCTCCTGCGGGAGCCGGCGCTTTGGCCGGCGATTGACCTTTGAGTGGTGCACTCTTGATCCCTGCGAGCTTCGTGCGCTTGAGCAGCAGTGCATTGATCGCCACGAAGGCCGAGGTGCCCGACATCGACAGTGCCGTGATCTCGGGCGACAGCGTGAAGAGATAGAGCACCCCTGCGGCGAGCGGGAAGGCGATCACGTTACAGCCCACCGCCCGCCACAGGGGGTGCGGCCTGAACGAGGTATTTAGATATTCAATAATTCTCATGACAGGCGTTGCGGATTGACCAGTTCTAATTGCAGAACGTGAAGCTGAGCCTGATAGTCTTCGCGCGACATCGATGTTTCATCAGGCTGATCGGTCTCTGTGGCTTGCGTCGCCACAATATTCTTGCCGCGTTTATCCTTGTGGTCTTTCTTGCTCAAGATATGACCTTCTTGACAGAGTCTGCCGCACGGACTTGGGCTGGGTATCCGAGTTTGGTGATCACTGATTCGATTTGTGCTGATGTCACTCGAGCAGGGTCGGCCTACACGGTCGCGATGCCCGGCCGCAGGCTGACATCGACATGGCTGACGCCATCGAGTTTGCTAAGCGCACGCTGCACTTTGCCAGTACAACCGCCGCAGGTCATGCCTTCGACATCGAAGCTGGAGGTTTGCATGAAAGTGTCTCCTTCATTTGTTGAATTAATTTACGCAGGATCACTATGTTCGTCTGTGCGATGTCGAACACAGAGAAGAAGTCGTTGCTAATTGCCATGCTGACCTTGAGCGCCTTAACGCAATGGGCAGAAAAGGCACCCGGCCGTTTACTGCAACGCGCAGCCAAAAAAACAGGTTTGATGAATGTCAAACAGATCTCATCCGGAACTGACGTTTTGTCTGAGTTGAGTCTGGGCATGCGGCCGGCGTCCACCCGTTTCACCCTCAAGGAACTATCGTCAGCCCTTCGCCATGGCGCTCGCGTAAAGCCAGTGATGAGACCGGCTCGTCTCGATCAAGTTAAAGCACGCGGTCCCCTACCGGTCCGCCGAGCCGGCATCCGGCTGCGGCGGGGCCAAACTGAAGTGGACATCTATGATCGAACTCAATATCGCGGCAAAGACGCACCATACGGAGAACAGCGCGATCACGAACAACGACGGGATCTCCTCCTTGCGCTGCGTCGCGCGCAATGACGCGACGCTCAAGACAGACAATCCAGTGCCGGCTATGAAACTTGCTGTCGCAGAGAAACACCTGAGATGTCGATCAGCAGCGCGGGGGGAGATGGCCGGTCATAACCAGCCATTCCTGAACCCCGCCCGCCGCAGTCCCGCGACGACATAAGGGCACCGCCGCATCAGCCGCCAGACCAAGCCCGAACGGTAGTTCTCGATCATCGAGATGTTGGGTCCCTGATTGAGGGCGTGATGCACCCGGCATGCCCAGCCCGATGCGTCTCCGGACTGCGAAGGGTAGCTCGGATTGAAGCTGCCGACGAAGCCGTAGGCGGTCCGGGTCTGTGGATACACGTCCTGACAATGCCGAATCGCCGGGAGGGCGATCTCCGGCGCGAATGGCAACGAGGCGATGATGCCCCACGGGGCGAGCGTGCCATCGTCTGGCCCGTAGGGCACGCCGCGCGCCCGGTATCCGAAGAAGCGACGCTCGACGCCGTTGATACGACGTTTTTTCGGCCCGGGGCCGTCACTGGCGGTGAGGCCCCAAGCCAATTTGCCATAACCCTCAAATCCGAGCGGGTTACGCACCGCGTATTCCTGCTGCACGTAGGTCGCGCGCCGGCTGTTCTCGAAATAGTCGATGCCCTTGTCGCGCAGGTACTCGTCTTGAATGCCGCGGAAGTCAATCCACAGATGCGAGAATTGATGGATGAACAGAGGGCCAGCGTAGAGGAACTCGTGACCATAGATCGTCGTCCAGTCATAGGTCGACGTCCAAGCCGTGTAGCTCTCATCAGACAGCGGGCACGTCGGTGAGCCGAGGCCCAGCACGTACAGGAGCAGCGCCTCGTCATAGCCTTCCCAACGGTATTTCAGGAAACCGCGCTTCGGCTTCCAGCCATGGGTGACCGTGGATTTACCGTTCTGCGCCCACGGCCAATCGACCCGCCGGTAGAGCGCGTCAGCGAGCGTTCGAATCTCCGTTTCATCCTCGGTCTCCCGGTCGAAATAGGCGGCGGCCGTTAGCATGCCGGCGAGCAGAAACGTCGTGTCAATGGTCGACAATTCGCACTCCCACACCCGCCGTCCGCTCTGCATGTCGAGAAAGTGGTAGTAGAACCCTTTATAGCCGGTCGCGTCCGTCTCGGTTCCCTGCGGGCTGTTCCAGAAAAACCGCAGTGTCGTCAGCGTGAGCGCGACGGCTTCTGCACGCGACCAGAATCCACGTTCAACCGCTACCGGATACGCCGTCAGCGCAAAGCCCACCACCGCAATGCTGGCCGGTGCGCCATCTTCCGTCCGGTCGAGTACTAGTCCATTGGCGGGATTCGTCTGGTCCAGGAAGTAGGCAAACGTATCCCGCTGGATGCGCTCCAGCATGTCATCGTTAAGAGATGGCTGAATCATGCAACGCCTCTTCGAAATTCACTGCATAACTCTGTGATGCGGCACCCAAGGGTTGCCGGGTGACCGACCACACCACACCGCGCCGCTGTCCTCGCGCCAGCGCGTGACTGACTGGTCGCGCCATCGGCTGAAACCGGAACCGCTGTCGCAGAGCATCACGCTATACGTGCCGTTCGAGAATAGGCACAGCTGGCGTGAGGCGCTGGCGGAGGAGGCCAAGCTCTGCCAAGGCATCAGATTTCCTTGCGTTCATGGGTTGAAAGGGCCTCCTGCTTAGAAATAGCCTGTGTTTGATCGCTCATCTTCTTCCCAAGAATTGTTCATCTGTTATGGATCTGCGGGTGTCTCTGGAGCCACCGTCAGTGTGTCGCTGACGATTGCCTGCGCTTTCGCCAGGATGCGGCGCAGATGATCCGCGCCCCGAAAGCTCTCCGCATATATCTTGTAGATGTCTTCGGTGCCCGAAGGCCGCGCGGCAAACCATCCATTCTCTGCAATCACCTTCAAACCACCGATGGCGGCGCCGTTGCCCGGCGCTTGCGTGAGAATATTTTGAATCTTCTCACCGGCCAATACTTTGGACTTGACTTGTGCTGGGGTGAGCTTCGACGGCAGCGACTTTTCCGCGGGTGTTGCGGGCGCGTCGCTCCGTTCGAATGCCGGCTCGCCGAACTCGCTCGCCAGGTCGCCATAGATCTCGCCGGGATCACGGCCCATGCGCGCCGTAATTTCTGCGGCGAGCAGCGATGGAATAATGCCGTCTTTGTCGGTTGTCCACACGCTGCCGTCTGTGCGCACAAAAGACGCGCCGGCGCTCTCTTCGCCGCCAAAACTGAGCGACCCGTCGAGCAAGCCGTCCACGAACCATTGGAACCCGACAGGCACTTCATAAAGCCGGCGACCCAGTTTGGCGGCCACGCGATCAATCATGGCGCTGCTCACGACGGTCTTGCCGATAGCCGCATCGTTGCGCCACTGCGGCCGGTATAACCATGCATCAGAATCTTTCATTCAGCAGAATTACGACTTTGTCCGGTGCCATCATTCCGTTTCCTCCGGCATGGGGTTGTGCCAGCCGCCTCCCGTGGCGATGAGCACATCCGCCTCTGATGGCCCCCAACTGCCGGGTTCATACGGAATCGCCCTGTGGTGTTCCGTCAGTACCCGATCCACCGCGACCCAAGTGGCTTCCAGGTTGTCCGCGTGGGCGAACAGGGCACCGTTGCCGGCCATGGCGTCTCCCAGCAGGCGGTCATAAGGCGATTGCTCATCCGCGCGTGCGTTCAGCAGTACCAGCTCGCGCTGGTCGCCGGTGAATTCCTTTCCCGGACGCTTGACGCGCGCGGCGAGGGCAATGGCCGCGCGCGGCGAGAGCCGGAAGCGCAGATAGTTGGCGCGGCCGTCGGTCGGCGCCGAGTCGTCGAACAGCCGCTGGGGTGGCGGTTTCAGCTCCACCAACACCTCGGCCACTGTCTCGGCCAGGCACTTGCCGGCGCGCAGGTACCAGGGCACCCCCTGCCAACGCCACGAATCGATGAACAGCCGCAAGGCGCAGAAGGTCTCGACATCGGAATCCTGCGCCACGTCCGGCTCGTCGCGGTAGCCAGCGTACTGGCCGCGCACCAGGTCGTCGGGCGCAAGCGGGCGCATGGCCCGGAACACCTTGTATCTCTCGGCGTGAACGGCGCCGTAGTCCTGGTAGCCCGGCGGCTCCATGGCCAGCAACGCGACAATCTGGAACAGGTGGTTCTGGACGACATCGCGCAGGGCGCCGGCGCTTTCATAAAACTTGCCGCGACCCTCCACGCCGAAATCCTCGGACAGCGTGAGCTGGACACTGGCCACGTAGTTGCGGTTCCAGATCGGCTCCAGGAATGTATTGGCGAAGCGGAAATAGAGGATGTTCATGATCGCTTCCTTGCCGAGGAAGTGATCGATGCGGAAGATCGCGTCGTCCGGGAACACCGACCGCGCAATGCGGTTGAGTTCGCGCGCCGAATCCAGGTCGCGCCCGAACGGCTTTTCGACGATGACGCGGGCTTGGTCGGCCAGGCCCGCGGCGCCCAGCCCATTGATGACCGTCGCAAACAAGGCGGGCGGGATGGCGAGGTAGTGCGCCGGTCGCCGGGCCTTGCCCAGTGCCGCCTTCAACGCCGTGAACGTGTCCGCGTCGTTGTAGTCGCCGCTCACGTAGCTGAGCAGGGAGAGCAGATGGTCGAGGGCCGGCTTGTCATCAATCTTGCCGGATTCCTTGATGGCGTCCCTGGCGCGCTTGCGCAGCTGCGCCGGGCTCAGCCTGGAGGTGGCGAGCCCGACCACCGGGACGTTTAGGACGCCCCGCTTGGCCATGGCGTAGAGCGCCGGGAATATCTTCTTGCGAGCCAGATCCCCGGTCACACCGAACAGTACCAGGGCGTCGGACGGCGGCGCAGCGCGGTTGTTATCGGCCATCGCAACCTCCTCCTTGCCATTCTCGCGGGAGAATCATTCGGCGGCGCGCGGTGTCCCCGGCGCGAAGATCGCCGGCGGTCACCGTTCGACCCCGGTCGCGGTCGATGCGATGAGCGCCGGCCAGTCCGTGTGCACGAAACCCGCTTCGGGCCGATCGACGCGCTGATACGTGTGGGCGCCGAAGAGATCGCGCTGGGCCTGGGTGAGATTTTGCGGCAGCACGGCGCTGCGATAGCTGTCGAAATAGGCGAGCGACGCCGAGAGAGCAGGGACGGGAATGCCGTGTTCTATCGCCATCTGCACGGTGCGCCGCCAGGCGCGCTCCGCCTGCAGCACGCGCGGACGGATGTCGGCGTCGAGCAGCAGGTTCGGCAGCTCAGAGTCGCGTTCGAACGCCTGCATGATGGGGTCAAGCAGGCGCGCGCGGATAATGCAGCCGCCCTTCCAGATACGCGCGATCTCGCGCAGATCGACGTTCCATTCGTATTCGACCGAGGCCGCGCGCAGCAGGGCCAGGCCTTGGGCGTAGGCGCAGACCGTCGCCGCGCCGAGCGCGTCGCGAACGGCGTCGACGAGTTCATGCGTGTCGCCCGTCACGTGGGGCGTGGCGACGCGCGCCAGCGGTTCGCTGGCGCGTACACGTTCGGCCTTCATGCTGGACAGCACGCGCGCATCGATGGCGGCGGCGATGGTCGGGACCGGCACGCCGAGATCGAGGGCGGCCTGCGCGGTCCACTTGCCGGTGCCCTTCTGTCCCGCCTGATCGAGGATCATCTCGACCAGTGGATTGCCGGTCTCGGGGTCGCGCACGGTCAGAACCTGCGCCGTGATCTCGGTCAGGTACGATTCCAGCGGACCGCGGTTCCACTCGGCGAAGCGGGCCGCCGTCTGTGCCGCAGGGAGACCCAGCGCGCGATGCAGAAGATCGTAGGCCTCGGCGATCAATTGCATGACGCCGTACTCGATGCCGTTGTGCACCGTCTTCACGAAATGGCCGGCGCCATCCGGGCCGATATAGGTGACACACGGCCCAGAGTCGGTCTTCGCGGCGATGGACTCGAGGATCGGCCGCAGGTGATCGTACGCGCTCCGGGCGCCCCCGGGCATCAGCGACGGACCGTGGCGCGCACCGTCCTCGCCGCCCGACACGCCCATGCCGATGAAGTGCACGCCGCGTGCACGCAGGGCCGCCTCACGTTGCCGAGTGTCGGTGAAGAGGGAGTTGCCGCCATCCACGATCACGTCGTCCGGTGCGAGCAGCGGCACGAGCTTCTCGAGCATCTCGTGCACCGGGGCACCGGCCTTGATCATCATCAGGATACGCCGCGGCCGGCTGAGCGCGGCGGCGAACTCCTCCAGCGTCCGGGTGCCGATCCATTGCCGCTTTGCACCCACGCCCTGGATCAGGCGGGTGACTTTCGCCTCGGTGTGGTTCCAGAGCGCCACCCGGTAGCCGTGGCCTTCAAGATTCAACGCCAGGTTTTCGCCCATCACGCCGAGGCCGATCACGCCGATGTCCGCCGTCGGCGGCGCTGCACTTAGGGACGACATGTCAGTCTCCTCGATGTATGTCCTGAAATCAGAAACAGCATTTGAATTCCTCCACTGGCGTGGAACGAATTAAGCGCGGAAAAAACCGTGTCGCAGGTATCTGGTCATGATCAATCGCGCGCCCAGACGCGCCGCATCATTGTTCGTACGCTATCGATTAACACCAGCTGGCCCGTTCGCCGGGGTCAGCCAGCAACTCATGGATATTGGCCTCGATGACCCGATAGCCGACATTGCCAAAGAGCTTCTGCCGCCCTTCGTGGAGCAGGAAGGTAGGGCTGCCTTCGACAAGATGCTTTTCCTTGGCATCGAAGTCCGCGCACAGCGCGGCATGGGCCGCGCCACTGTCGATCTGCCTGCGAATAGCGGCGAGGGGCAAGCTGAGGTCAGCCGCAATCCCTTCCTGACAGGTGCGCTCGGCGATATTCTGCATATCCCGGAAAAACCCCAGACGAAACCGCCACAGCGCCTCTTCGAACAAACTCTTGCCATCGAACCGAGCCTCAGGCGCCGCGGACATTTCACCGGACCGCTCGAGAAGCTGAATGGCCTTGAAAAACAGGTGGCAACTCGCCGAAGTGGGGGGCCTATTCCTGGTCCAGATTTCGGGATGAATGTCGATGTGATCGAAGCCCGCCGCTATTTGTTTCACATGCTGACCATAGCCCGCCGCGCCGCCGCGCTCGCCCCAGCCCGCATCGAGATGCGCGGAGACATTACCAAACAGGGGAAGAAAGTGGTACTCCACACGTATCTGGCCGCCAAATTGCCGCCGCAATTCGTCCAGCTTGATTTGTGCTGCGTAGGCCCATACGCAGAGCACATCGGAAAAATAGGAGATCGCTATCGTCGTCGCCTGCTCACCCATCCGCGCAAGCTCCTCTCGGCAACTGTTTTATCAACTCAATCTCCCTATATTTCGCTAATGAAACTGAATTCCCATTGCCGACATCCATCGTCATGACGAATCAAACCCTGCCGAAACGCACGGCTAAACAACATAGCGATCCCAACCCGCATAGGAATCCTTGATCCGCCCGCGCGGCAGCGCCAGGACAATCAGCAGCGCTCCGCAGATCACACCGTTCCAGGTCGCCAGCGGCGAGGCGATGCCGTCAAGCAGCCACGGTGCGGCGATCAGCCAGGCGCCGAACGGGATGTTGATGAAGCGAATTGCGCGCCCAACCTCGGCCCAGGCCATGATCGAGAACGTCACCACGAGCAGACCGACCAGGTGATCGCTGTCGGCCATGGCGCCGGAACTGTCGAAGCTGAGCCGCGTGAAGGTGAGCCACACGCCGATCGCGATGCTGAGCGTCAGCGTCCAGGGATAGGTGACGCCGCGCGTGGCTTGGGCCCATTGCTCCCGAGGAGTGGCGGCGAGCCCTTTGGACATGTCATCGCTGCCGCCTTCCATCGCATCGCCAGTCCAGAAGGTGCGCCAGAACGGCTTGCCTTGCTTGCGCGCCCCCACCAGGAACTGGCCCATGGAGACAAACTCGTTGAGTGAATACGGAATCATCACCGCCATCGCCAGCGCGGCGATCAGACACAGCGTGCACCAGGTGCCGATCACGATTGGCTGGACGATGACGAAATAGATGCTGACGACACCCAGCGGCAGGATCGTGACAGCCAGCGCGAGGACCATCCATGGCATGGTGCGCCAGCGGGTTTTCCCTCCCATCCAGGTCATCGCCAGCTCGAGGGTGTAGACGATAGCGCCCAGGGCGCCATCGGGAATCGGCCAGGCCATGGACATATCCGAAGTAATGATCGTCTCCGCGCCATTCATCACGCCCTTCATGGCGCCGCTGCCGGCGAAGAACGGCTCCCACACGGCGTCGATGTGGCCAAGCTGATAGGCGCCCAGGACGCGCGCGATGAGAAATCCGATCAGGGCCAGTACCCCGATTGGCATGCGCTGCAGCCAGCTCGACGGCGTATAGGCCCATCCTGGTGGCACGTCCGGCTTGCCCATCATGCCGGCCATGCTCATGCCTGGCATCATCGGGATCAGCACCGACAGCGCGATCACCAGCATACCGACCAGCGTCCCATTGGCATAAGCGTCCGGCAACGGTGTCCAGAACACCAGCGGTGCGAACAACAGCCACAGGCCAACGAAGGCATTGGCCCACTGCGCCCAGGGATAGCGTCGCCAGGCGTTGGCGGACAAGGCGCTGAACACGATCACCAGAATGCCGCTGATGGCATCGCTCCAGGTCATCGCCAGGTTGCGCAGCTCGAACGCGGGCAACCCGCGCTCGGCCATGACTCGCAACTGGTTGGCATCGGGCACGAAATCACTCAGGTAGCCCAGCGTGAACGGGCTGGTCAGCAGCCAGAAACCAAGCATCAGGTTGAGATAGTGCGGCCACAGCATCTTGCGATGGCCTTCGACCATCATGTCCGGCTGTTCGCCGCCGTGCTGCATCGACTCGCCACGCGGCACCAGGGCCATGCCGCACTTGGGGCAGCGGCCCCGTTCGCTGGCCATCACCTCGGGGTGCATCGGGCAGGTGTACTCGGCCGCCTGTGCCGGTTTAGCTGGCTCCGCTGGTTCCAGTGCCGTGCCGCAACGCGGACAGTTGCCTGGCGAAGGCTGGCAGACTTCCGGGTGCATGGCGCAGGCATGCGTCGCGCAGCCCTGCGCAGTAGTTAGTTCGGTCGCCCCGGTGGCGGAGCCGTGCACATGCGATGGTGAGGGCGCCTGCTCGGAGCGGTGAGCGGGATCGAGTCGTTCGGGCAACTCTAGGCCCTGCTCACGGTACCAGCCCGCAGGATCGGCCTTTAACGCTGCCACCATCTTTGGCAGGGTCTGACGTAGCGAACGGCTTGGCGCCCAATCGAGGATGGTGTGGGCGCGGGTGATGTCGAGGGCGTAGTGGTCGTTGGCCCGATCGATCATCCACGGCTTGATGAACGCATCCTGGCCGGGGATGTGGTCCTGAACCCACGCGCCCGCCTTCGCAATAATCCCGGGGACATTCTGCGTCTCCCACGACTCGTCGCGAATCAGCCGCTGGAACGTATGCTGCAACTCATCGTAGCTCAGCGTCTCCGGCTCGCCAATGAGGATCGCGACTTCGGGCGGCAATTGCGTGCGGCGCTCCACGGCGCGCTCGATCACGTCGACCACGTCATCGAGGTGAACATAGGCCTGGCCGTGCGAAGTTGAGCCGGAGTACAGGTGCGCGGCGAGCTGACTCTCGTTGATGCGCTGAATCTGGTGGGCCAGCGGCGGCGAGTGACAGACGTCATCATAGACACCGGCAAGCCGCAGGATCACGGCGGGAATCTCGCCGCGCTCCGCCCGGATGACTGCCTCGGTGCGGACCTTCGATTCCGGATAGGCCCAGGTCGGCCCGATCGGCGAGTCCTCGGTGAGGAACACGCCCGGCTCGCCCGGCCGATGGACAAGCATGGTACTGGCGAAAATGAACCGCTCGACCTCGAAACCCTCGCGCAGACCGAGCAGCAGGCGTCTCGTGCCCTCGACCGTAATCTGGTCGTATTTCGGACTCGGCTTGCCGAGGAAATCGTAGTAAGCGGCCAAATGGACCACGGCGGCGATACGCGTGCCGTGATGCTCGCGCAGGATACGCAGACCTTCGCGCACGCTGTCATCGGAAGCAATGTCGACGGGTATGTGTGTACAACCCGGCGGCGGCGGACTCGGTGCCTTGTGGTCGAAGCCCACGACATCGCTGAAGCGTCCGGTCAGCCGCTCCATTACCGCGGTGCCAATGCGTCCATTGGAGCCGGTGATCAGGACGATGTTTTTTTCTTGATTCATCGTGGTACTCCCCTAGCAAAGTTTCTTCCGACTAGCGCGCGGGTGAGATTGCCAAAATTCCCCGCATTTAACGACAGCCGAGCGCTATTCACCCCCGCCTGACCTATCTGGCGCCCAACGCAATTCAGCTTTGCAGCGGCCGAAGCCGATGAGATGCCGGTAACTGATCAGCCCTGCTCCATAGCTGCGGTGTATCGCCCTTCGCGAGCGGCAGCATTCAGGCGCGCCCGCTTGGCGAGTGCCTGCTGGGCCATCGCATTATTCTCAGCAGCGCCACGCCAAGCCTTGAGAGAGGGCGCTTGCAGGGCACGCCCGTAGGAGAAACTCAAGACCCAGGGCTGTTTCACCGAGCTGACATTCATGGCGTTGAGATTCGCTGTGGCCATCTGCTCGCTCTGGCCACCCGAGAGAAAATTGATACCTGGCACCGCAGCCGGCACAGCGCGCCGTAGACAAGCCAACGTCGCGGCAGCAACTTGGCCAGGCGTGGCCTGCTCCTTACAACTGGTCCCGGGCACGACCATATTGGGCTTGAGCAGCATGAGTTCCAGCGCGACGCGCTGTCGGTGCAATGCGTGAAACACTTCGTGCAACACCTGTTCACTCACCAGCGCGCATGTCTCGATATTGTGATCGCCGTCCATCAGCACCTCCGGCTCGACGATCGGCACCAGCCCCTGCTCCTGGCAGATCGCAGCGTAGTGCGCTAACGTCGCAGCATTCACCGCGATACCCTGCGCTGTTGGAACGCCGGCGCCGATCGTGAGCACCGCGCGCCACTTGGCGAAACGGGCGCCGAGCTTCTGGTAGGCGACGAGCCGCTCCGCAAGACCATCGAGGCCTTGAGTCGCTTTCTCGCCGGTAAATCCGGCCAGCGCCACCGTGCCTTTATCTACCTTGATGCCGGGAACGATCCCCCTCTCGGCGAGCATTTGTGGAAACGGCACATCTGCAGAACTCCGCTGTTGCAAGGTCTCCTCAAACAGAATCACGCCACTGATGGACTCATTCAACCCAGGCGTGGCGAACAACATTTCCCGGTATTGACGCCGTGTTTCTGCGGTGCAGGGTACGCTGACACTCTTGAAACGTTTCTCGATGGTTCCGGTGCTCTCATCGGCGGCCAGTATGCCCCGACCGGGTGCGATGAGCGCTGCAACGGTAGTTTCAAGCGATTGTATTGACATGCTGAGACTCCACACAAAAAAACGTTTTACCCTTCACCAAGATGACGACCAGATAAACCCTCGCTTCACGGTCGGATCGGTATTTTTGTGCTGAAAAATGCATGCAGATCCGCTTCCGTCGGTTGCTTCCGGAACACGACTTCATCGTCCACGATTAAATTCGGTGAATGTCGGATCGCAAATTTTGCGACCAGATCAGGGTGGTCTTCAACGAAATACATGCGATAGGGGAAATGCAAAGATTCGAGTTCTTTTTCAAGGTTCGGACGATGGGTGCAAGCCTTCGTCGCGATAATCATTACGTCCACACGTGCCTCCCAACTACCTTGGCGGTAAAACCGGCGCCATGGCCGAAGATAAACCCGGCGCGTTGTACGCCGGGCTCAGAAATGAGCCTCTAGTCGAGGCCGACACTCGCCACGCGCGCAAGATAAAACGTTCGCTGCGGCCCGGGCGTCATTGAGGAAGAATCAATTTACTTCCTCTTTTGCGCGACGATCCAAACCACGATGCCGGCGACCACGACGACGAGCAAGACCGGTAGCCACATCTCGCCGTATCCGCCGCCCATCCAGCCGGCGCCATAGCTGCCCATCATCCCCGAGCCGCCGCCTTGCGACTGGGCCAGCGCGCTCGTTGCCGCGATCGGTCCGCCCATCAACAGGGCGGCGCTCAAAGTGTTACGAAGGTTCATGCGTTTCATGATCAATGTCCATTCAGCATCGATTGAGCAAACGTTTCCGTTACTGGTCGCTACGATATTTTGATCGGAGGGGTCCGCGTGACCTATGGCGAGTCTATCTTTATAGTCGCAAGTGTTCTCGTCGTCCGTGCGCTACCGCGCAAAGCGGTGGCGCTTGGCCGTTCATGGCCTTAACTCCTTTCAAGCACTCGCACCGAGGCCAAGGACCCGACACACCGAGCGGATAATCGTCAGATCTTCGTCGGTGCGAAGGACGCGCACCGCAACGCGACCGGCCGCCGCCGAAATCATGTCCTCGTTCGCGGCATTGTGCTTTTCCTCGAGTTCGATTCCAAGGAATCCGAGCCCGGCGCAAATTCGGGAGCGAACGATCGGCGCGTTCTCGCCGATGCCGCCGGCGAACACCAGCGTGTTCAGCCCGCCCAGCGCCGCCTCCGCGGCGCGCACGTCCTGCGACTTGGACTTCAGCAGGTCGCGCATTTCGGCGCTGGTTTCCGACACGCCGAGCAGTCCCGACTCGTGGTTCACCATTCGGTCAAATTGCGGCGCGGTCATCCGTTCGCTGCGCGCAAGAAACGCAACCAGCCCAGTATCAACGTCGCCGGAACGGGTGCTCATCATCAGTCCGGCAGCGGGCGTGAATGCCATCGTCGTGCTAATGCTGCGTCCGTCAAGCACGGCGGCCATGCTCGCGCCGTTGCCCAGATGAGCGAGAACGATGCGCGCGTTCGCCGCCTTCGCGCCCGCGAGATGCTCGAGTTCCTACACTAAATAGGCGTAAGGCAAACCGTGAAAGCCGTAGCGGCGGACGCCTTGTGCCTCGTATCGGCGCGGAATTGCGATCAACCTGGCCACGCGCGGCAGGTCGTGATGAAAGGCCGTATCAAAGCAAGCGATCTGCGGCAGGTTCGGAAACCGGCGATGAAACGCCTCGATCAACAAAATTTCTTCCGGCATATGCTCGGGATCAAACGGACTGAGCCGATGCAACTCCCCAATCATCTCCGGCGTGATTCGCTGCGGTACCCAGTACTTCGGTCCACCATGCGCCACGCGATGTCCCACTGGGATCAAGGCGTCGTGTTCGATTCGTCCCCGCAGGCAATACGGCGACCAGTTTCTGTTTTCCAACGGTGAGCGTACCCGACTTGTCCACGATGAGCGTATCCACCTTGGCAAAACGCTCCAGCGCCTCGGCATTCTTGATTAGCACGCCAGCCTGGGCGCCACGACCGGTGGCGGTCATAATCGACATGAGTGTGGCCAAGCCCAGCGCGCAAGGGCAGGCAATGATCAACACCGCCACCGCCACCGCTGCTACCAGTGCGTAGGCGATTGCCGGCGCCGGCCCCCATAGCGCCCAGATGATAACGGCGAGGATGGCGATACCTATCACTGCGGGCACGAAGCGGCCGGCAACCATGTCGGCGAATTTCTGTATCGGTGCGCGACCGTTGGGCGTTGGCGACCATCTCGACAATCTGGGCGAGCATGGTATCGTCGTCGACGCGCTTCGCCTCCATGATCAGGCTGCCGGTGCCATTGATGGTGGCGCCAGTCACTGGGTCCCCTGCGACCTTTTTTCACCGGGACGGGTTCGCCGCTGATCATTGATTCATCTACCGATGGGCGGCCCTCAGTCAACTCTCCGTCCACCGGTATTTTGTCGCCGGCGCGCACCCGCAAGTGATCGCCGACCTGTACCCCCTCAAGGGCGATCTCTTCCTTAGTACCGTCAGGGTGAATCACGTGCGCCGTCTTGGCGGCCATATCGAGCAACGCTCTGATGGCCGCTCATGGTGGTGAGGTTGCGGTGACCTCGAGCCAGGAGGGAACAAGCTTTGCACTGAAATTTAATCAGAATGCGGTGTACATAGCGTAACTCAAACGGACAATAGGCGGTTTGCGGCCCTTGATTGCTGGGTGGCATTAGAAGCAGCGATTGCTGCGAACACGGCACCCATGTAATTTCAGCAGGCTCGAAAGTGTCCAGAAAAACTGGGACGATTCAATAGATGCAGTCAGCATCCGCCGAAGCTCAGGCATTCGCTCTGGCATACCCCCAGTGTTGATTGTGCGATAGCGAACAGACTGCGCCGGGGCGCGCGCCTAACCTAAAAAGTACAGTGTAGGCCCGGTCGCCAGCAGTCAAGATGCCGAGCGAAGGAAATGCTCGCGCTGTTTGACCTTGGAACATAGTGTGGCGGCGTGCTGCACCGACTGATTGCCCTCCGTTTTTCAATTCGCCGAATGCTTCCTATTCGGCGCACTCTGAGGAAAAGAAACTATGTTACGAAGTGCGAAGGACCTTGAGTACTACACCATCCATGCGGCCGACGGCAGCATCGGCCAAGTGAAGGATTTCTATTTCGATGACAAAGCGTGGGTAATTCGCTATCTCGTGGTCGACACCGGCACCTGGCTGTCGAGCCGAAAGGTGTTGATCTCGCCAATCGGGATCGGCCACCCGGGCTGGGCGCAAAAGATTTTGCCCGTCTCGATCACTAAAGAGCAGGTGAAGAACAGTCCATACATCGACACCGACAGGCCGGTCTCGCGGCATGATCAACTTCCTGGCATACGAAGGGTTCGAGCTGATCGCCAACAAGGCGCAGGATGTGCGCGACGTGGCGAAAACGCTGCCGCACCTGTACTTCATCGCGGTCGGCTTCGTTCACCCCGGCAGCTTGGGGTGCCGATGAGCAGGCGCTCGGGCGATCTCGATCCCGGACTGGTTTCGTATCTGGCGCGCACCGAGAATATGAGCGCGAAGCAATTCAACGAATTGATCAATTTCCAGTCCGGGCTGCTCGGCGTGTCGGAGACCAGTTCGGACATGCGCGACCTGCTGAAGTGCGAGGCGAAGGACGTGCGTGCAGCGTAGACGGTGGCGCTGTTTTGCTACCAAGTCAGGAAATGGATCGGTGGCTTTGCGGCTGCGCTGGGTGGCCTGGATACGATGGTGTTCGCCGGCGGTATCGGCGAAAACGCGCCGATCGTTCGCTCCCGGATTTGCGTTAGGCTCGGATTCCTCGGAATCGAACTCGAGGAAAAGCACAATGCCGCGAACGAGCGCGTGATTTCGGCTGCGGCCGGCCGCGTTGCGGTGCGCGTCATTCGCACCGCGAAGAACTGACGATTGCCCGCTGGGTATGCCGGGTACTTGACCTCGACGCGAGCGCTTGAAGGAGTTAAGGAAACGCTGAACAAGCAGTCTCAAAAGGTGAATTCAAGCGCAGGTCAAATTGCATAAGACGAAATCGTGAATCGAGACGAAATTTCATCAGATATTTGCTTGTTTTTACCGCTTGATGCGGG
>Ga0105047_10006940_pt1 | contig 19138 bp, 15 predicted proteins | sample MAT04_FD_78384 | JGI IMG/M metagenome (GOLD analysis project Ga0105047, IMG submission 78384) | Freshwater microbial communities from Lake Fryxell liftoff mats and glacier meltwater in Antarctica - MAT-04 (megahit assembly) | ecosystem: Environmental > Aquatic > Freshwater > Ice > Liftoff... | reverse complement strand
TTGGTGAAGCTCCCATTACTTTGCCGAAATATACATGACAAGTGGTTGAAAGCATATTCAAATGGTATTTCCCTCCCGGTTTGATGTTTGGCTTGCCATCAATCGTTTCAACAAGATCGTTGTAAACTTTTACCGCGATAGTGTCAGCATATTCATCGTCGTTGCCAAAAAACGGAGTGCGGTTAATTATGGTTTGACGTAGTAATTCCTCACCTTCAAAATTTTTCAACACTGCTTTCAAAACCCTTTCCATACTGAAAGTTTTATCTACGAATACATGCTTTTTCAGGGCAGAAAGGCTATCAGTAACTGTTCCAAGACCGCAACACTGAATGTAACTTGTGTTGTAACGTGGTCCGCCATCGTAATAGTCGCGGCCTTTGCTGATGCAGTCTTCAATAACCACCGAAAGGAATGGCGCAGGTGCATATTTGGCAAACATGCGGTCGATATAATTGCTCACGCGCATTTTCTGATCTACTACAAATTGCAGCTGTTTCAGGAAAGCATCGTAAAGTTCTTCATAGGTTTTAAACGTACGGGGATCGCCGGTTTGAATTCCGACCATTTTCCCGGTCATAGGATTAATGCCATTATTGAGCGTTACTTCAAATATTTTAGGAACATTCAGGTAGCCGGTGAGCAGGTAAGCTTCTTTTCCAAACGCACCAACTTCTATACAGCCGCTGCATCCTCCTTCGCGCGCATCCTGCAGCGATTTGCCCTGGCGAAGCATCTCCAGAATATAGATATCCGGGTTAAATACCGATGGATAACCATGGCCCTGCCGGATCACATGTGCAGCTGCATGCAGAAATTTGTCGGGTGTTTTAGCGCTGATATGCACCGAGTTGCCCGGCTGAAGAATATGAAGTTCCTCAACGACTTCCAGCATTATGTATGAAACCTCGCTTGTACCATCGGTGCCATCGGATTTTACGCCACCAAGATTGATATTAGTGAAATCATTATAGGTTCCGCTCTCGCGGGCTGTAATCCCTACTTTTGGCGGTGCAGGATGGTTGTTCACTTTTATCCAGAAACAGGATATCAGTTCCTTTGCTTCATCCCGGGTAAGTGTTCCTACAGCTATTTCCTTGTAATAAAAAGGTGCCAGGTGCTGGTCGAAATGACCTGGGTTCATAGCATCCCATCCGTTCAGTTCGGTAATGGTTCCAAGATGAACAAACCAGTACATCTGAATGGCTTCCCAAAGATTTCGCGGTGCATGGGCCGGAACCCAGCGGCATACTTCGGCAATCTTCCGGAGTTCGGCAGTTCGTTCCGGATCACTTTCTTCGGCAGCAAGTTTTTCGGCGAGTTCAGCATGTCGCTCAGCAAAAACAATAACCGCGTCGCACGAAATATGCATTGCTTTCCATTGTTCTGCCTTGTCGGTAGCTTCGGCATCGTTCAGGTAATCCAAAGCAGATAGGTTTGCAGCAATTTCGTCTTTGAAATCCAGCATTCCTTTTTGGTATATTTTACCATCGAGGGCGGTATGGCCCGGAGCCCGCTGCTCCATGAACTCGGTGAACAGACCGGCCTCATAAGCAGCACGCCATTCGTCGGGAACATGGCTAAAAATACGCTCGCGCTGGGTTTTCCCCTGCCAGTATGGAATAACCTCTTTTTCATACGTGTCAATATCTTCCTGGCTTATGGTATAGCGCTGCATATCGCGCGTATTCAGCACATGAAAATCCTCCACGCTATGGCACGTAAGCTCAGGAAAAGTAGATACGCATTTTGGCTTTGGACCTCGTTCGCCCACAATAAGTTCATATTCGCCCAGGTAAATGGTTTTCTTTTGGCAATGATCAAGGAAATTCATTGCCCTCAACACCGGAATGGAATACTTCCCGAAATTCTCTTTGTAAAATGCCGTTTCGTGCAAAGCGCGTTCAATCGACAGGGATGGTTCAGTCTCAAAACTTAGCTTGCGGAGTTTCTGAATCCGTTCGTTCATGCCCGGGCCAATCCTGTCTGATTTTGGTTCATAGAAATTGCCTTCTGCCGTTGCAGGCCTCTCGGGTGTGGCGGTATGGGGATTTATTTTTTCAAACATGGTTGCTTCATTTAAATGATGATAGTTGAAATGTTTATTCGCGTAAGCCGAAAGCTTCGCATACTAAAAATACGAAACATTCTTCGTTGCAGAAAGTAATATAGGAAAGGTAAGTTTAATTATAAAACATCAGGCACTCGAACAAGCGTCTATAGTTTTTCAGCAGGGCCGGAATAAAAAGTGTTATTTCCATCGATTCCACTGTGTTTTGATAAAATCATTAAAGCAAGGAGCTTTAGTATTGTTATGACAAAATTACGCAAAACTGTGAAACATCAGTATGAAATCCTGAAATTTAGATTTGATCTAAATGCTCAATTAATTTTTTTGGCGTGCCCGGCGAAAAGCCGGTCGGGCTTTACGTTGCAAGTCCTCGTCGCTCGTGCCTCACAGTTGCGGGCTTTCCGCTTCAATCCCTCACGCGGGCCGCAATTTGTTTTCACCTGTCGTTTTTTTATTTAAGTTCAAGTTTTTCAATTTTGTTGCCAATAATAAATTCTTTCATTTCCTGCTCCAGCTCGTTGAAATGGTCTTTAAACACTTTTTTAATAAGCACACCTTCTCTGAGCAGGTGTATTTCGTCGCAGGTCTCGGCCAGGGTTGAAAATATATGTGATGAAATTATCACTGTTTTGCCTAACTCTTTCAACTTGTGAATAATGCCGGTAATAATGATATTACTGTGAATGTCAACTCCATTGAAAGGCTCATCCAGAATAATGATATCGTTTTCCTGAATCAGGATCGCTGTCAGGGCCAGTTTCTTCTTCATACCTGATGAGTAATTTACTGCATATTGGTCAAGCGGAAGCTCAAAAATATTCCTGTTCCGAAAGTCAGCAACTTTGTTGTTTCGCGCTATGCTTATAAGCTGTAGGTATTCGCGCCCTGTTATCTTTGAGAAAAAATAAGGCTCAGTTTGTAGAAAACCAAGGTGATTTTTCAGTATAGCATAACTGCTGTTAACGATTCCGCTGTATTTTTCGAGTCCTGCAATACATCTGAAAAGAGTAGTCTTTCCTGATCCGTTTTCGCCTACAATACCGTACACATTCCCTTTCTCAAGCGCGAGATTGATGTTTCGCAGAACTTCTTTGGTTCCGAAGGATTTGGATAAATTATTAATTTCGATCATCTTAAAATTTCATTGAGTTTTTGCACCGACTTCAGATAAAAAAAAGGAATAACGCCAATCAGTAAGGGCGGAAAAGATATACTGAATGCAATAACCAGTACCTGTGGTAAATTAATTTTATTCGGGAAGTCAGCGTATTTTGCAAGTACCACGGTTATAAGGTATAGATAACCTAAGCATTGGAAGCCAGCTAGTACGCCGATGTTTCCGGGAAAAAACACACTCAATCCGGTGAAAACCGGCAGGCATAAAAGTGTTGAAAACAGGATGGCGGTTTGGATCTTGTGTATCAGGAATCTGTTCGGACTGAGCGAAAATATCCAGACATAAAATTCATTTTCCATTTCAGCATAATATGTCATACAAACAAACAGTATCAGGATAAGTGTGAATATTCCAAGATTAAAATTGCCTGCGATAACAGCCATTACAGTAATAAAGTAGGCGAAAAATATCACATAAAAGGTATTTCTGAATCCGATGTTAAATTCAAAAGGGCGCTTTAAAAAAGGAGTCGGTATTGCAAAATTTAGAGCGCTTTTAGAATTGAAAATTACCAGTATACCGGAAATAATCATTAATGAAGCAGCAGTCAGGAAAGCTAGGTTAAACAACAAAAAAAATGTAAAAGGCAAAGCCATCAACAGGTTTTCAATCATTCGGATTTTATAGTAATCATAAGCGTTGAAACATGTTTTCATGAAACCGTTCCTGCCGGTTTCGCTTAACTTCATCACAAAGCTGATGGCTATCACTAAATAAATGTACGCAGCAAATTCAGTTTTTGAAAAGAGATAAACTGAAAGCCCTGCATAGATCAGAACTAACAAGAAATAACCTGCTACAGGATGAAGTCCGAAGTCGGTTAGTTGCCTGTTAAGCATTCTTAATTGCAGGCTGAAATAGTATTTCATTGAATACTTTCTAAAAATGAAAAAACCAAAAATCAAAATGCTTTGCGCCCTTTTTTATCCTTCGCCGCCCTGCGGTAAAAAGCCTTTGAATGGCCCATCTCCAATGTGTCGTCCTGAAATTTGTTTACAGTTTTGCATACGATTTTACTCCTCTGTCCTTCGGACATCTCTCCTTGAAAAAAGGGGAGAACCTCCTGACTAAATCTTATTTTTTATTGTAAGTCAAGGTTCAATCTGGCCTTTTCTTTCGCCTTGACACCCTTTCTCCCCATCTCTATCCCTCAGTCGCTAGTCTCCCAGTCCATCAGTCCTGCATCTCCTCATCTCTGTCCCTAAGTCTCCAAGTCTCTTAGTCCCTCCGTCTCTATGTCGCTAGGTCTCCCCATCACCCCATTTCTCCCTCGCCCAACTCCCCATCACCCCTTCTCCCCCTCGCCTAAAGCCCCTTCGCCCATTCAGCCTCTACATCCTCAATACTCTTTGGCTTCGGCTTACCAAGCAGTTCGCACCCGGTTTCGGTTATCAGGAAATCTTCTTCATTCCTGAGTCCGCCAAAGGTTCTGTATTGCTCAACCTTATCAAAATTAATATAGTCGCTGTTGTGGTTTTTTGTTCTCCAACTGTCGATGAGTTCGGGGATAAAATAAATTCCAGGTTCGATGGTAAATACAAAACCTGGCTCCAGTTTACGGCCAAGACGTAACGATTTTAATCCGAACTGAGTGCTTTTCGGCTCGCCTCCATATCCAACATAAACTTCACCCAGGTCTTCCATATCATGAACATCGAGGCCCATCATGTGCCCTAATCCACACGGAAAAAATAAGGCATGGGCACCATTTGCAATTGCATCATCCACATTACCTTTCATTAGCCCGAGGTCTTTGAGTCCGCGAACAATTACTCTGGCCGACTCAAAATAAACTTCTCTGAAATGTATTTCTGGTTTCAGCATGCTTATCGAAGTATTATGGCTATCGAGGCAAATTGAATAAATATCCCTTTGACGGGAAGTGAATTTCCCATTTACAGGCATTGTGCTCGAAAGATCACCGGCATATCCCATGGCTGTTTCGGCCCCGGCATCCAGCAGGAACATATCACCATCTTTAAGGATATTTTCGTGATAATGATTATGAAGCGTTTGCCCGTTGATGGTGGCAATTATCGGGAAGGAAATCTGACCCCCGGCAGCCAATGCAACTTCATAAACAGCGGCTGCAATTTTAGCTTCCGAAATGCCCGGTTTTGCCATCCGCATCGAGAGTGTATGCATATCAACACTTAGATCACAGGCATTCCTTATCTCCAAAATTTCTTCGGGTGACTTGTAATTCCGCTGGTTAACTACGCCTAAAATTAATCTAACCGAAGCGCTGGCTTTTGCCTCATTCGGATGTATGCCAAGCCATTCATAAAGTTTTATTTTGTTTTCAGGGCGATAGGGTGGCAGAAAATGAATCTTCCTTCCCTTTGCTTTTGCTTCTTTCAATAAAACCACAAGTGATGCAATATCCCCTGTTTTTGTAACGCCAACCTGTAATGCCTGTTTCGCAATTGTTGGCTTGGGACCCATCCAGACAAAATCTTCGACTGTGAGATCATTTCCAAATACAGTGTACTCCAAATTGTCGCAATCTATAATACCTGCCAATGAAGGCTGATTTAATCCGAAAAAATAGAGGAAATTGCTGTCCTGCCTGAAATGATAACCGTTATCGGCATAATTCATAGGGCTTTCGTCGTTGCCTAAAAGTAGTATCAGTCCCGAACCAACTGATTTTCTTAGCTTTTCGCGCCTTTGGATGTAGATTTCTTTTGGGAACATAAAATGGATTTTATGATTATTTAAGTTTTAAACGTGTTTGAGAAGAAAAGAAGTTGCGGGATGTATAAAAGCAGATGATCAATCTCACCCGGATGGCAAACATCGTGCTTCAGGACTTCAAAGTTAGTGAATAGGGAATTAAGACAAATTTTAAATTACAGTAAAATCCAGCGAGCATTAATTTGTAGTGGTGCTGCCATAAGAATCACCTTTTGCTTCCCCAAATCTGAACAATTACTATCCCTGCCAGCATCAGCAGGCAACCCAGTATGTTGCTTAAACTCAAGATTTCATTTAGCAGAAGCCAGCCCCCGATAACGGCAAAAACGGTTTCGAAGCTTAATATTATGGACGCATAGGCAGGGTGAACATGTTGCTGAGCTACTACCTGCATGGTGTATGCAATCCCGACCGACATAAATCCGCCGTAAAGCAAAGGCCAGATAGCCTGATTTATAGTAGTGATACTAATTGTTTCAAAAATAGAAGCTGTTAACAGGCTGAGTATACCACAAATAGCAAATTGAAATGCAGAAAGTGGCAATGCAGCATGTGTATCTACAAGTTTGTTGATTATTTGCACGTGCGCAGCCCAGAAAAATGCACTGAGCAAAATCAGGAAATCTCCTTTTTGTAATACAAATGGCCCATTAATAGTAAGCAGGTACAAACCTGCCAGTGCAATAAACGCACCTGCCCATAAAAGCTTTGTAATGTACTGGCCGATAAAAACACCGATCAATGGAACCAGAATTACATAAAAACCTGTGATAAACCCGGCTTTACCGGCTTCGGTGTAAACCATACCCGCTTGCTGAAGTGAAGCGCCGATAAAAAGCACCAATCCGGCTAATAACCCGCCTTTAAGTATATTTTTTTGTTTCGCCGCCGGACTTTGCTGTTTATATTTCATCCAGAATATCAACGGAATTAATGATGCACTTCCCAACAAAAAACGTATGCCGTTAAAAGTGAAAGGCCCGATAAATTCCATTCCGGCGCGTTGTGCCACAAATGCAAATCCCCAGATAGCTGAAGTTGCCCACAGCATAATGATGGCTCCGCGATTGTAAACGCCTTTTTGCATGGTTTGAATTTAAGTTCACAAATTTACACGAATGAATCACAACTTAGCAGAGATCGTTACTTTTTGACCAATAATTTGCGAATTGCGATTGACGATCTACGAATAATAATCCATGACCTTGAAAATTATCAGTAATAAAAGTCTGAAGAAATACAGCTACTGAATTTTTCGAAAACATTAAACTTCAAAAACCGAGAAACTCTGCCCTTCCCTTCCTGATGAAGGCGGGGGCTTCGCTAAGAGGCCTGTAACTCTGCCCTTCGGCTTCGCTCAGGGTACTGAAACCCTGAAACCCTCAAACCTTGAAACCCGGAAACAATTATATGACAATCGTATGACCACTAAATCTTCTCATTCACAAAACTCCTACCTTTGACAAATAAAACTTAACCACCATGCAACTCTTACTTTTAAGCAATTCAACCAACCAGGGCGAAGATTACCTGGGATGGCCTCAGGAAATTCTAAAACAGTTTATTGAAAAAAATAGCATAAAATCCTGCCTGTTTGTGCCTTATGCCGGCGTTACTGTTTCCTGGGACGATTACACAACCCGTGTTCGCTCCGTTTTCAGTATCTGGGGATGTAAATTGGAATCGGTTCACAATATGCCCGATCCGGTTAAAGCCGTTAATGAAGCAGAGTGTATTGTTGTGGGCGGAGGCAATACATTCCGCCTGGTTCAGATGATGCACGAAACGGGAATTATGGCTGCTATCAGGACAAAAGTACTTGCCGGAACACCGTTTATCGGGTGGAGCGCTGGATCCAATGTAGCTTGTCCGACACTTTGTACGACCAATGACATGCCGATTATTCAGCCTTCATCGTTCAATACTTTAAACCTGATTCCTTTTCAGATAAATCCGCATTACCTCGATGCCAATCCCGAAGGCCATGGCGGTGAAACCCGCGAGCAACGTATCAATGAGTTTCAGGCACTAAATGCTGAAGTAATTGTAGTAGGTTTGCGCGAAGCCACCGCTTTATACCTTGATGAAACCAATCTGAAATTACTGGGAGAAAGACCAATGAGGTTATTTAGTGCAGGAAAGGAACCTGTAGAATTAAATCAAGGTGATAACCTTAATTTCCTTATCGGTAATTAAACCTGGGATAAGGATCATGAAAATGAACCTGAATATGGAGAGTTATAACTATCAGTTTCAGGATTTTTTATCTGCAAAAATATAGAAGCACTGTTTATGGGTATTTTTTGATTCTGCAAATACCCGCTTTCTTTATATCTTTGCGCCATGCACGAAACAATCCTGATCCTCGATTTCGGTTCGCAATATACCCAGCTCATTGCCAGGCGGATACGCGAACTTAATGTATATTGCGAAATACATCCTTTCAACCATATTCCTGAACTTGGTACCCATATAAAAGGTGTTATCCTCTCGGGTAGCCCTTTTTCGGTTCGGGATGAAAATGCTCCGGCCCCCGATCTTTCGGCCATCCGAGGGCGTTTTCCTTTACTCGGCGTTTGTTATGGCGCACAGTATTTATCGAAGATTGACGGTGGAGTAGTAGCTCCATCTGAAATAAGAGAGTATGGACGTGCGAACCTTTCGTATATCGATCTTCAGAATGAACTGGTTCGTGGTATGACTGATGGCGGACAGGTGTGGATGAGCCATGGAGACACTATTCTCGAAACTCCAGAAAAGTTTCAAATAATTGCGAGCACACCCGATGTAAAGGTTGCAGGATTCAGTATTAAAGGCGAACAAACCTATGGAATACAGTTTCACCCTGAGGTATATCACAGTGTGGATGGAACCGTATTGCTGCGGAATTTCATGGTCGATATATGTGGTTGCAAACAGGACTGGACTCCGCTTGCGTTTGTTGAAACCACAGTTGCTGAATTAAAAGCTCAGCTTGGAAGCGATAAAGTTGTACTTGGCCTTTCGGGGGGTGTTGACAGCACTGTTGCCGCAGTTTTGCTTCATAAAGCTATCGGATCGCAACTGTATTGCATTTTTGTTGATAACGGACTTTTGCGAAAGGACGAATTTCAGACCGTACTCGACTCATATCAGCACATGGGTTTGAATGTAAAAGGTGTTGATGCCGGTAAACTTTTCCTTGATGCTCTGAAAGGGATTTCGGAACCCGAAGCAAAACGTAAAGCCATTGGCCGCACCTTTATAGATGTTTTCGATGTGGAAGCCAAACGTATAGAAGATGTAAAATGGCTTGCACAGGGAACCATTTATCCTGATGTAATCGAATCGGTTTCAGTAAAAGGTCCTTCGGCAACTATCAAGAGCCATCATAATGTGGGTGGATTACCTGATTTTATGAAACTCAAAGTTGTGGAACCGCTGAAAAGTCTTTTCAAAGATGAAGTCCGCCGTGTTGGGAATACCTTGCTTATTGACCCCAATATTCTCAACCGGCATCCATTTCCTGGTCCCGGCCTTGGAATTCGAATACTGAGCGACGTTACTCCCGAAAAAGTTACCATTCTCCAGGAAGCCGATGCGATTTTTATCAACGGACTTAAAAATCATGGCTTATACAATAAAGTCTGGCAGGCAGGCACCATGTTGCTCCCGGTTCAATCCGTAGGAGTTATGGGCGATGAGCGTACCTATGAAAATGTTGTTGCCCTCAGGGCTGTAACTTCAACCGATGGTATGACTGCCGACTGGGCTTACCTGCCTTATGAATTCCTGGCAGCAGTTTCGAGTGAAATCATCAACAAAGTAAAAGGTATCAACCGGGTGGTTTACGATATCAGCTCAAAACCTCCTGCCACTATTGAATGGGAGTAAGGACTGTACCTGTAGTTCGTAATTGTAAATCCTTCGCTTCTGCAAGCGCAAATATACAATGGTCCGGATTTTGTGTACATTTACAACCTCATCTGCTTTCATGTTTTAACAAATATTTATTGCTATGCGTCTTCGCTTGTTCGCTCTTCAGTTTCTGATCTTTGTATTTACTATTCCTCAACATATAATTGCACAGGAAGTTATTATCAAACGATCAACGATAGTCGAGAATTTTAAGGGAAAACCTTATTATATGCATTTTGTTAAATGGGGTGAAACGCTTTCGCAAATAGCAAAAGTATATAATGTTACAATCCAGGATATTAGTGCTGAAAATCCTTCCGTTGAAAAAGGTTTGAAAGCGGATATGGTGCTGCGTATCCCTCAAAAATCTGTTTCAAAGTCAGTGGTGGAGGTTCCAAACCCGGTTTCAATAAATCAGCAACCCAAACCGGACGAAAAACCAAAGGTGCAAATTAAGCCTGTTGAAAAGCAAACAGAGCCAGCTAAACATGTTGAAGAGCAAACTGAACAAGCCAAACCTGTTGAAAAATCAACTGTGCAAAGTATTCCTGCTGTTGATCGGGATTTTGTAATTTACCTTGTTAAAAAGCGCGAAACCCTGTATGGTATTGCCAAGGAGTTTAATGTATCTGTTGATGATATTATAAATGCAAATACAGGTTTACAAAAATTAGATGAAGGAATGGAAATTAAAATTCCTCAGAAAAAGCCAGTTGATGCTAAACCTGCTGCTAACGAAGCTGCCGCCGAAAAAATCCTGAAACAATATTCCAATCCGAACGAGATCCTTATTAAACCAGGTGAAACTCTTTCGGGTATTTCAAAGACCTATAATATCTCTATTCACGATCTTACCGAACTAAATCCTAAGTTAACTGATGGGCTTAAGGCTGGCATGACTTTGAAACTGCGTAAAACGGATGTTAAAACTGCGGTGAAGCCCGCTTTGAAAAGTGATGAAGTTTCTGTAATTGTGCCGGTTCCGGCCTTAATATGTTATAGTGCCGATAACATTAAGGCTACCTATAATGTTGCTTTGCTACTGCCTTTTCTGCTTGATGATTCGCAGGATGCACTCGAAGCACCGGAACAAAAGAAAGCGTCGGATTTTGACAACTTTAATTATTTTCAGTTCTATGCCGGTTTTATGCTGGCTGCCGATTCGCTCCGGCAATATGGGCTTCGTGCCCGCATACAGGTTTTGGATGGTGATAAATTAAATGATACGCTTACCATCAGGCAGACTTTGCGTAAACCTGGCATGGATAAAATGGATCTGATAGTCGGGCCAATGTATGCAAATTCATTCGCGGTGGCAGCCCGTTATGCGCTTAAACATGAAATAGGTATTCTAAATCCCTTATCCCGCCGCGAAAATATTGTTGACGGCAACCCTTTTGTACTGAAAGCCCAGGTAACAAGTGCAGGTATCGCGACAAAACTTTCAACGTTTATTCTCAGGCAATATACAAATGCCAATATAATTTCCGTTCGCAACGATGCCAAGGAACTAAAATCGCTTGCAGATGAATTTGACTCGCAGATCAGAAGCAGCATATCCGGTCGCACTTTTAAAGGCAGCCTTCAGGGAGCAACTTATTCAACGGATATGATGGCAGGTGTTTCGAAGAAACTTAAGCCCAACACTAAAAATATAATAATCTTCTTTTCCAACAATAAATCCAATGTCCCTAATTTTGTTTCCCTCCTAAATCCGTTGTCGAAATCGGATGATATCATACTCATTGGAATGGATAGCTGGGATGAACTCGAATTGGAAACGGAGTTTTTAGTTAATCTTAAATATCATCAACTCACTACAAGTTATATTGATTACGAAAGTGAAGCCGTTCAGCAGTTTATTACCAGGTTCCGAAACAAATACGGAGCTGTTCCTCTTGCTTCCAAACATGCTTTTCTTGGTTATGATTTGGGATGGTATTTTCTCACATCCTTAATGTGGTATGGCGATCATTATATTACTTGCCTTCCGGAACAAAAGGGGAAATGCCTTCAATATAATTTCAATTTTTCAGGTGCCGGAAAGGGCGATGGACTGCAAAATCAGGATATAAGTATTGTTAAGTTGCAGGATTATAAGATTGTAAAGGTGGAGTAATGTTTTCTGCTAAATTAGTTTTATTTGCTTTTCTTTAACTTTATAGTACTTTTTTGGAAAACCAAGAATAAGATTTAGTATGGTTTTCTTAGTTAAAACCAGATTTATTAATCTTAATTTATATAAGAATATGAATACAGTCAGGGAATGAGTCAAACAAAAACTATCCGTCATTAGCTAAACTCTTCCTTTGTTTCAGATTCCTTATGTAAACAATACCACGCGCAATCATAAAAATCAATACAAATACAAATATAATAGTGGCTCCCGAAGGAATATTCCAGTAATAGGATAAAAATAAACCGGTAATGCTGCCGGTAAAACTGATAATCATCGAAAGGATAATAATCTTTTTTAAATCGTTAACAAACAGGTTAGCAGTGCTTTGCGGTATTGTTAAATAGGAAATTACAAGGATAATACCTGCAACGCGTATGTTGATTACAATTACAAGTGCCACCAGGGTTAGCATCAGGTAGTTAAAGGTTTCGACTGGTGCGTTGTGCGAGCGGGCATATTCTTCGTCGAATGAGATGAAAAGAATGGTACGGTAAAACAACAGGAAAACTGTTACTGTAACGGCGGCAAGAATTCCCATTAAAGCCAGGTCGGTTGGAGTTACTGTAAGAATACTGCCAAAAAGGTACGACATCAGGTTGGGAGCGTAGCCAGGAGTAAGGTAAATGAAAATAATCCCCACAGCCATTCCGAACGACCATAAAATCCCTATGGCCGAATCCTCGCGGATATCAGTCTGTTTCGATACGAGCCGGATTCCAAAAGCCGATAAGATGCTGAAAATGGCCGCTCCTAATATCGGGCTTATGCCAAGGAAATATCCCATCCCGATTCCACCAAATGAGGCATGAGTAATTCCACCGCTGATAAAAACCATGCGTCGCGCTACGATATATGCGCCTATAAAGCCGCAGGTGATGCTTGCCAGGAATGCTGCTTCGAGGGCATGAAGAACAAAGTCGTAAGTGAGAATTCCTGCCATGTTATTCGTGAGTGTGCGTGTGAGGAGTAAATTCCTGGTCGAAATCGTGACTGTGATCGTGTTTTTGCAGCACAGTATGCGGAACATCACCGTGTGTGATAATTTGCAACGGACAGTTGTATCCGGCTAATTGTGCTTCGGTAATTATATTCGACGGATGATAATGCAGGTAGGTATTAACGCAAGCAATGGTTTTCACGTAATACGAGATCGTACCCACATCATGCGAAATGATCATGATGGCCATTTTTTTGTTAAATTGCTGCAACAACTCATACATTTCGTGCTCAAAACGGTTATCAACAAACGTGTTCGGCTCATCTAAAATCAGCAGTTTTGGTGAAGAAATAAGTGCACGGCAAATAAAAACCCGCTGCAACTGCCCACCTGAAAGCTCTGTTGTAGTTCGTTTTGCCAGGTGACTGATTCCCATTTGTTCAAGCAGATCGCCAACTTGGTTTTTATCTTTTGAGTTGTAACGACTCAATCCTTTTCCGGACGACATAAGCCCCGAAAGAACAATATCCTGGACCGTGATTGGGAATTTCCTGTCTATCTGCGATTGCTGCGGCAGATATCCAATGAAACTGCCTTTTTGGTCATCAAAACGTTGAATGTTGCCTGAGATGGGTTTTATCAAACCCAGTATCAGCTTAATCAGCGTGGTTTTACCACCTCCGTTAGGACCAATTACGCCAATAAAATCCTGATCCGAAACCGTTAACGAAATATCGCGCAGTACAATGCCGTTGTCGTAACCGGCTGTAACGTTATTTAATTTAATGAGTTCGTTCATAGTTTTGGTACAAAAATCAGTTTTCGGCAATCAGTTGAGCCAGGTGTATCATATTTTCAGGCCAGTTTTCAGCCATGGGATCAAAAACTACCACTTTGCCATTGATTTCACGGGCAATAACTTCCGCATTGCGGGTATCAAATTCTTTGGAGATAAATATGGATTTAATTCCTTTCTTCTTTGCAGTTTTTACAAGTTCAGCTATATAAGCCGGTGATGGTTCCTTTCCGTCCTGTTCAATGCTGATCTGAGTGAGTCCATAATCCCTGCAAAAGTAAGCCAATGCAGGATGAAAAATTAAAATGGATTTACCTTCGGAACCGGTGAGTTTTTCACGGATTTCACGATCGATGGAATCAGCTAAATGATTGAACTTATCCAAGTTTTCTTTATAAATAGTTGTATTTGATGAATCAGCTAAAGATAAAGCTGTACAAATATTGGCAGCCTGTATTTTCATGCAGGAAGCCGAAAGCCATGTATGTGGGTCGATGCCGTGACTTTTATGACCTGTTTCATTTTCTGCTTCACCTTCATGAATATGCCCGTTTAACATTTCAATTCCTTCGCTGGTATTTATAACCTTCATACCAGGATTGGAAGCTTTGAGCCTGTCGAGCCAGGTAAGTTCAAAATCGAGTGCGCCCAAAGCAAGATACAGCTTCGAAGTTGAAATTTTCTCCATATCGCGCGGAGCAGGTTCGTAGGTTTCGTGGTTTGAGCCGGGTGGCAGCATAGCCTGAACATTAAATTTATCGCCGGCAATAAATTCAGCAAGGTATTTTTGGGGAATAATACTGACAGTGAGCTGCATTTTATTGTTTTCGGTACGCTTGCCCTGGCAGGAAACCAGCATTGCCAATGGCAGCAGAATGAGAATAGATAAAAGATTTCGGAACATGTGTGCAAAAGTACGAAATCTGCTGCTTAACAGGAAATTGAAATTTCTATTCAATACTTTTGTGTTATCTATATTAAAGTTAGGAATACTTCCTGCATTTGCAGAATAGAAATAGCATTAGAAATTTACAGAAATCTCGCCGGAGAAAGCCATCTGTCAAACTGAAATTTTGCATAAATCAGCTAGGGTTGCAGTTCATTAAGTCAGGTTTTACTATTAATAAAGGGCTTCGATTAGTCAGGGCTTCACTCAACGTGAAACCCTGACTATTAACAATTACTATCCACTGAATACCAAACCGTTATCATTCTGTAACCATAAATAAAGTATTTCGTCAAATAGCTATAAAAACGCTACCAATATGACAACCTCCGAATTTAAAGTTAAAGCCGAAGACTTGATGCAGAAAATCCGTGAACTGCTTGAAGAAGGCAATGTTAACCGCATCATCATTAAAGATGATAAAGGAAAAGTTTATCTCGAAATTCCGGTAACACTTGGTGTGATCGGTGCTTTGATTGCCCCAATACTGGCGGCTGTTGGCGCGCTGGCAGCCTGGGCAGCCGATTTTACCATCGAAGTGATGCGCAGGGATCAGTGATTCACCGGACCGATTTTACTTTCGATGGCTGCAACTTTCTGTTGCATTCTTCCGCTTGCTCCATCCCGGATATCGAAAGTAACTGTACAATACACGCGGCTACAATCATCCTTTAGTAAGGCATAGGCTTTGGCTACCACTAATTGTGCTTCTGCTAGTGTGTCTGTTTCGATAATGGTTCCCATGGCGCTAAGCTGGTAAGGTAGCCCGCTTTCGCGAATCATGGCTATTACGCGGCTTACGTAAGGGCTGGCGCTTGCTCCCTTATCCGTGGGGAACATGGCAAATTGCATAAGTACTGACATGGAGTTTCGGGTTTGAAGGGTTTGAAGGGTTGAAGGGTTTGAAGGGTTTGGGTTTGAAATGTTTGAATTGTTTGAAGGGTTTGACACTTCGACTTCGCTCAGTGTGACAGTTTGAAATGTTTGAAGTGTTTGAATGGTTTGAATTGTTTGAAGGGTTTAAGGCGTTTGACAAGTTTGAAGGCTAATTGGATTGTTGCAGTGGATTAAAAGTTCAATGCTTCACGTTCCTGCTTCGGAGTTCCTCCTCACAATGATGGCTTCGCGTTCCTGCTTCGGAGTTCCTCCTCACAATGATGGCTTCGCGTTCAATAATTCAATATTAACTTTCTGTCAACCAGAATTATAATATTATTCACTCTATTGGTTTATCACTATTCATTTTTCATTATTCACTTTTCATTCCAGATTTCCCACGATTTTTCTGCCTGCAATTCAAGCATTTGCAAACCGTTTTTAACAGTTGAGCCGAATTGTTGGCCTTTTTTCATGAAAGCGGTTTCGACAGGATTATAAACCAGGTCGTAGAGAAGATGCTTATTGCCAAGGTATTGATAAGGAATATCCGGGAATTTATCTGTATTGGGATACATCCCAACAGGTGTGGTATTGATAATAAGCAGGTTATCGCTAAGTATTGATTCGGATAACTGAGCGTATTTCAAAATATTTGCATCCAGACCACTGCGTGAAACTAGGGTAAATTTGATTCCAAGCTCATATAAAGTATAACAGACGGCTTTTGCCGCTCCACCGGTTCCAAGAACTAGTGCTTTACTATGAAACGGTTTTAAGAGTGGCACCAATGTTTTCTTGAAACCGTATGTATCCGTATTGTGACCGGTAAGTTTTGCCCCTGAATCACTTCTTTCAATCTTAACACAATTAACTGCACCTACAGCTTTTGCTGCTTCAGTAATTTGATCCAGAAATGGCAGTATGGAAACTTTGTAAGGAATTGTTACATTAAATCCTTTTAAATCAGAATGTTGCAATATGAGTTGCGGAAGCAGAGATATATCTTCCAATGGGAAAAGCTGGTATTCGGAATCAGAAATATTCTCATCGGTAAACTTCTTTCCAAAATAGTTGGCCGAGAAGGAATGTGAGAGCGGGTACCCGATGAGTCCGAATAATCGCATCTTAGCTTACTGTGTTTTTCTTGGTCAGGTTCAGATAAATTTTATAGGCATAATATAAAAATGCCAGACCAAGAACCGCAACAACAACAATATCAATGGTATGGCTGTATTTCATTACTTCTGTCCAATTTTCCTTTAGCTTAAATCCAACGTAAGTAAGGAAGGAATTCCATAAACCTGCTCCTATTATGGTGTAAATGCAGAATTTCCAAAGATTCATTTTTCCCATTCCAGCGGGTATGCTGATAAGGTGGCGGATAACCGGGATAAAACGTGAAATAAAGATAGTCAGTTCGCCGCTTTTGGCGAAGAAACGCTCAGTTATTTCCAGGTCGTGCGCATCAAGTAAAAGGTATTTCCCAAACTGTTTGATAAATGGCTTTCCTCCGTAATACCCCATGGCATACGAAAGCAGCGAGCCGACAATACTTCCCAGTGTACTGGCAATAATTACCCCGGTAAAAGTAAATTTTCCCGAAGCAATAAGGAATCCTGCAAAAGGCATTACCGCTTCGCTCGGGATGGGAAATACCATGCTTTCGAGCATCATCAGCAAAAATACACCGGGATAGGAGGCGATAGTTAGAAAGGCGACAGCAGTATTAGCAATCCATTGTGTGATGCCCATTAATTTATGTTTTAGGAGTTGGGTTTTAGGAGTTAGGGACTAATAAATTAAATCCCCTTACTTCTCTTTGTTTTTATAGGTTTCAATAACTGACAGTATTTCGGAGGAGTTTTTAAGTTGATCCGAATATTCGAGCAATTGGGTGTGTGCTTCAAAATCCTGTGTGAGGGCAATAAAAAGTTCAAGAATTGCTTCCTTGTGCTTGCCCGATTCATACAGATATGCAACCCTTCGGTAGGTCAGCGAGCTGTTTTCACCCTGGTAATAAAGTCCATCTTCAAGAACTTCGAGTGCTTTTATATAATCCTTTTTTACATCGGCATAAAAATCGGAATAATCGAGCCATATTTCGGCATGGTAGGGTTCCAGCTCACTGGCTTTTTCATAGGCCAAAGCCGCGGCATCCTGCATTCCAAGAGCTAACTGCGTTTCGGCAAGCACAATATAATATTCGGCATTATCCGATTCAAGTTTAATGGCTTGTTCAATATGCGACAGGGCTTCGCTGTATTTTTCCATTTCTACATAGCAAAGACCAACTCCCATCCATGCATCCGAAAAATGCCGTTCCAGGCTGATTGATTTCCTGTAATATTCAATAGCCATATCATATTTTTCCATACTGGCATAACAGTCGCCGATATAGTAATTGGTCATGGCATCAGGCTTTTCGAGTTCAAAAGTCTGTTTATAAATATTGATCGCTTCCAGGAACATTTCCATTTGCTCGTAGCATTGGGCTTTGCTGAAAAATGCCGGCGTAAATGTAGGGTCAATCGCTATCGAATAATCAAAAGCATCGATGGATTTCTCGTATAATTCCACGGTACTGTAAGCTATTCCCAAATTGTACCAGGCAACAAGGGAATATGGTCTCTTGTCGAGTTCCTGGGTAAAAAAACTAATTGCCTCTTCACTCATCAGCCCCATTTCGTAGCAATAACCTATTTCGTACAAAAGGCTTTCGTTTTCGGCGTTCAGTCGGATGGCTTTCTTCAGATGTTCGGCAGCTTTCTTATAATCTCTCAGGTTCTGATACTCAAATGCAATGCTGGTATGGATTTCATCGAGGTCCTCATCCACCCTGGATAGTGATTTCTGGTATTCTTTGATGGCTTCGGCATGTTTATGCATGGTGCTGTAAACGGTAGCACGGGTAAGCGAAATATCCGGGTTTTGCGGGTCAACGGCTTCAAGACTATTGAGCCGTGCCAGAGCTTTTTCAGGCTCACCGTTATTTAAAAAGTACTGTGCCTTAAATACCTGAAAACTTACCTCGGAAGGAAATTGCTCAATAGCATAGTCAATAGCTTTCTGAGCTTTTGCTAATTCCGATTCACTGAAATAATAGTAGATAATATCTTCCAGCTCACCGCTATCGAAAAAGGAATAACCACCTTCCCCGGAAACGCTTTCAAAGCGTTCGAGCAGCTCTCGCAGGTATTCCTGATCTTCTTCGTAATTGTCCATTAATGGTAATCATTTTTTTTGATTTTGCAAAGGTAATAATTTTTAGGATAAAGGTTTCATGGTTTCAGGATTGAAATTTTAGAAGAGTTTGAAGGGTTTGAAGGTTTTGAAGGATTTGAAGAGTTTGAAGAGTTTGAAGAGTTTGAAGGTTTTCGGGTTTGAAGGGTTTCGGGTTGCAGTGCTTTAGCAATAAAGTTTTTTCATTTTTTTTTTCGACATTATAAACCCATTTTCATCTTCCATCTTCTATCTTCCGTCTTCGGACTTCCGTCTTCGGACTTCCGTCTTCGGACTTCGGACTTCTGTCTTCGGACTTCCGTCTTTCGTCTTTCGTCTT
>Ga0105047_10006939_pt1 | contig 19140 bp, 16 predicted proteins | sample MAT04_FD_78384 | JGI IMG/M metagenome (GOLD analysis project Ga0105047, IMG submission 78384) | Freshwater microbial communities from Lake Fryxell liftoff mats and glacier meltwater in Antarctica - MAT-04 (megahit assembly) | ecosystem: Environmental > Aquatic > Freshwater > Ice > Liftoff... | reverse complement strand
TTGTATTTTTTTAACAGCGAATCTTCAAATTTTTTGTACCGTTCGCTTTTGGGGTCGTGCCCGTTAATTCCTTTTTCTACATCTACTCTAAACGCTTTTTCAAAAGCGGTACGTTGTTGCATTGGATATAATTGTGTACCAATGTTTGCAGTAAGTTTAGGCATAATTACAATGAGCAACACCCAGGCGGCAACCTGTAGCAGTAAAGAATTTTTACTGCTGCTTGCCCATGCACTTGCACAAACCGAAAAGGTAATAAGAATAAAAAAGTATAGTAAATAAACTGCAAACCAACCGGTGCTGTGCAATACATCTTGCGGTACAGCTGCAGCATTGGCCATTATTTTTATTACCAGCCATTGCGTTATTAAACCTACAAATGCTAAAGCGGTAATAATTAAAAAACCCGCAGTAATTTTTCCTGCCAGGTATTGTTTATTGCTGAGACCTTGTGCAGCCACTAATTTTAAATTTTCCTGTTCCTTATCTGCACTTACTGTATTAAAACACAGCAGAATAATAAATAAAGGCATTAATACCTGCAACAACCAACTAAAACTAACTTCACCAAAACGGCTACTTTCTGTTCGACTTTCTGCGGCACTAAATTTTGGTTCGTTTTGAGCATGTGCCTCTAACCTTATTATTGAGCCTGCAAATTGCCCTATGCCATTATCTAAAACCTGTACAGCATATACCGGTTTAAAAACATAATGCCCATAGTGTGCCGCATTGTGAGGGTTTTGTGGCCCCTGGTTAAGCCAAGCCTGCCGCACTTCCTGCCTTGCCATTTCAAATTGTTGTTCTTTGGCTTTTAATACCAACACACTGTTTAAAGCACTCACTAAAAAAGCTATAAGCAATATGCCCGCAAATATTTGCAGGTGGCGGCTGCGCCACGCATTGGTAAAGCTGAGTTTGATAATTGTTTGCATACTTTTAAGTGGTATTTAAAAAGAAAGTAATTAATTAGAAGTAGGGTGTTATTCTAAAATTATATGCCGGTTCTAATTTGTAAAAATTCCAAAACTTGTTTTCATATTCACTGCATTAAAAATATTGTTGCTGCACTAAACTGAGTCTCTTCAAGTTGTTGTTTTCTTTATTTGCCGTTCATTAAAAATTTTAAATTGTTTCTAAATACAACTGTTGTAATTCAGTCGCCGTAATGTCAGCCGTATTTACAGTGTGCACCAATGCACCTTCTTTCATAATACCGATCCTTGTTCCTACATTCACCGCATTGAAAATATCATGCGTAGCCATAAAAATTGTTTTACCCTCGGCGGCTAATTCTTTACATATTGTAGTAAACTCGGCGGTGGCTTTTGGGTCAAGCCCGCTGGTGGGTTCATCCATTAAAATAACATCGGCATTTTTAGCGAGGGCAATGGCAATGCCAACTTTTTGCCGCATACCTTTTGAGTAAGTTGATAACCTTTTTTGATGAGCTTCTACCTGCAACCCAGCTTTACTTAAAAAACCTGTAAGCGTTTCTTTGGAATATTTAAAACCTGCAAGCCTGCTAAAGAAATCTAAATTTTCTACGCCATCTAAAATGCCGTAGAGCTGTACAACTTCTGGTATATAAGCTACAAATTTTTTAGTTTCAGTATCATTTGGATTTACTGCTACATCATTTATTTTGGCTTCGCCAGATGTTGCATTTGTAAAACCTAGAATTAAATTTATAGTAGTTGTTTTACCTGCACCATTTTGACCGAGCAGGCAAAATATTTCACCTTTATTTACGGTTAGGTTTAGGTTGTTTAAGGCAACATGTTCGCCATAATTTTTTGTGAGATTTGTTGTTTGTAAACTTATCATTTTTTATAATTTTATAGCTTCTTTTCGCACAGTTTTAAAATTTATGATTCCTTGGAACTCGTGGGCTTTTCTATCTGAATTTTGTTGCTTAAATGATGAAGATGTTAAGCTTATCCATACCCCGATAAGCGTAAGTATAATGCCAACTAACATTACAGGTGTTGTTTGAGTTTCTAAAAGAAGAACACTTATACCGAAGGCTACTATTGGATTGATGAAAACATAAAGAGAACCAATATTTGGAGGCAAGTGCTTTATAGTATAGGCCAAACAAATAAATGCTATAACTGAACCAAAAACAGATAAATATGCCACTATAAACCAGCCATTAATTGATAGGGAGGCAAGGTAAAAAGAGTTGGTTGAAAACAACGACAGCAAATATAAACCGATACCGCTTATCAGTAACTGCCATGCAAAAGAGTAGTAAATATTCTCTTTGTCTTTATTATTTTCCATCATACAAAAACCAATGCTCCATGCTATAACTGCAACAAAGGATATTATTATGCCTATTGCAAAATTTTCATCACGTTCTTTTGGCATTTCGCTGGATATTAGTGCAGATACCCCTACAATACTTATTATGCATCCAAGTATAAAAAAGCCATTAATTTTTTCGCTGTTTTTTATTTGCTTAATAACATAAATAAACAGGGGAGTGGTACAACCAATAACTGCAGCAACATGCGATGGAATATACTTTAAACTGTAAAGTATAAACAAACTGTTTATAGTAAAAAGTAGAAGAGATAATACGGTAAACCTCTTAAATTGTTTTACGGTTGGGAAAGCATATCCTTTTAAGAAAAAATAGAAAACCATTATACTGCCCGCAATTATATTTCGCAAATAAGCCAACACTTCAGGAGGTATTTGTTCAATACCTAATTTGCTTACAGCCCATGTGCTACCCCAAATAATGGAAATAGCAATAAAGCAAATAATGGCTTTTAAGTTTATCGTAAAACCCTTATTCATTTTTAGATGTGTTTAATTTCATCCAAAGCTGCATGGCTTTTAATCCTTGAGGAGTATTAAAATTTTTTCTTATCGCTTTATACTTTTGTAATGTTAGTATTGCCTTATTGTAAATGGTGCTGTCGGTTGCTGTAGGCTGATACCCCTTAGGCATAGCATAAGTAAAATGTCCTTTATCACCTGCAAAAACCGGTATGGCAAAAAAGTCTCTCGATACTAATTTTTTGGCCGTGTCTGCTTCCTGTGTTCTGGTACTTTCTACAAAAAAATCTACAGCATAGCTTGGGTAGCCAAACAGGTAACCATAAGCCCTGTTTCTGTCTAACCTTGATTCAAATTCCACAGTGGTTAACAGCACTGCGGGTTTGGTTGTAGGCGTAAACCCCCATTGCCCAAAAAAGGAAGAATAGGTTTTTAGCAGTGATGCCAATCGGGATTTACGAACAACGTATATTTCTATATTTCTGATGGTTTTTTCTGTGCGTTGAAAAGGCAATAACACAAATTCAAAATCGCCTTTGCTTAATGCTTTGCAAGCTTTTTGGTAAGCCTCAATTTTTTGTAATAACGAATCTTTTGTGGTAATGATCGCATCGCCGTCCTTCATAGTACTATCTTTAGCAATGGCGTAACGTAAAAATTTTACACTGCTTATTGGCTTTAGCGTATCTGCCAAGCTATACAGTGCTTCATGGTCCAAGGCATAAGCCAGCACGGTATCTGCAAGGGCTCTGTCATAATCATCTTTACCAATGCTTTTTTGTAAAGCTTTCTGCGTACTGCACGATGCCAGCAAAACAAATGTTAGTAATGTTAAAGAAAAATGCTTCATCAAAATATAATTGAATAGTTAAATTGAAAATTGTTTCTGCCTGTAAAAAGTATATTATTTGCAGCCAGCGTATTATCCGTTTTTAGGAAAAAAGAATGTATAATATTTTTGCGTGCTTTATTAATTTCCAACATGATAAATGCACCATAACGAGCATGATCAGTTGCAAAAAACCGGTAATCGGGCAGTATGATATTTTTGGTAATTACGTTTGGTCTTTGGTTAATAAATTCGCTGTCTGCCACATAATAATAACCTGCAAAAGGCTGTAACTGTAAATAAATGTTTGGTTTTATTTGTTTACGCCAGTTTGCTTTAAAGCTACCACCAACAGTTGCTGCTGTAAGTTGTGTAAGTGTTGCCTGGTCTGTGTTATCAATAAACTTAAATTCTGGTGTTGCAGTAAATTGCCACAACGATTTTTGAGTATTCGATGTATGCCATATGCTTATAATGGCTTGTAACAAATGTTCGTTATAACTTGCACTTTCTGCCCTAAATATTACATCATCGGCGTAGCCATTTTTAACTTGGTAGTTAACCAATATTGATTTTCCTTTTGCAGCATTACCGGTTTGCAGCATTGCGTTACCGCCAAATTTTATTTCAGTAAAAAAACCTGCAGGTTGTTGTATAGCTACACCTTCGTTAATTTCTTCATCTCTTTGTGCAGCGTAGGCACTTACTAAAAGCTGGTATTTGCCTAACGGTTGTTGGTAGTGCATTGTAGCCTGCAAGTCTGTTCCTTTTCTTTTGCGTTCTCCGTTTACAAAGGGTGCTTTACTAAACGTACCATAGCCTCTAATTCTATAAAGCAGCACATTGCCATTGCTAAAAAAGCCTAACTCATTTTCTTCCTGTATAAAATTAATTTTACCTGTTATACCAACTGATTTGTTGGTAGCGATAAGCCAGTTTATACCAGGCTGTAAAGCAATAGTACGCTGCCTGTAAAATGGTTTGGGTTCTGTTATTCTTGCACCTGAACCTATCTGGTAATCAAGTGTAAGTCCAGTTTGTAATTTTTTAAAAACCACTGGTGCTGCTATGCTTATTGCTGCTTTAATATGGTCACGTTCCCAATTACCTATACTGCTGTCAGCCCAAATAAATGGATTGCCTTCATAAGCATTTGCCACACCACTCCAGGCAATGTTTTTATCATATTGTTTGGTGTAAGTAAAATTTGTTTTGTAAGCCCAGCCATGTAGTTTTTTAAAACCACCTGTTGCAATGTTTATTTCGTTGGAAGCCTCTGCCTGCATAGGTCTTCTAAAATTACCACTGGTATTATTTACGTTTACGGTTGCAAACCCATGTTGCGCAAAAGGGGTTAAAGCAATAGTGGCCGCATTGTTCGTTAATTCAAAATAATTAATGAGTCTGTCATCTTTAATAATGTGCAGACTGTCCTGTTTATTTGTTTGCCCATTAGCAGCTACAGCAAAAAACAATGCTGTAACTGCTAACATATTTTTTCTTGATATAACCATTGCAACTTAGTTAAACGCTTTTGGTGTAGGTAAAGGAATTTTCTCAAAATCTGAAGTCGTATTGTTATTGTCCTGCAATATTCTTCTGCCATTAATAGTTGTACTTGTTTTTCTACGCAAGCTTTGCTTATTATACGTTGCATCTGCAAAAGAAAAACCTGCATCCAATGCAGCGGGTAATCTTTTAAAACTGGCACTCGTGCCATCTCTCAAAAATTCAACGCCATCAATTACTATATTATTCGGGATTTTTATGCGGGGTGCAAATGTAGGGCTAGCGCCTGGTATGGGCACTTGTGCAAGGGTAGCAAAATCTGCTTTAAATATTACCAACGATAGTCCGAAAACAGGTATGAGCCAATCAAAGCCACCGGTAAAATAAACCCTGTCTAAATTGGGTACGCCAGGTGCATCTGCATCTCTGTTATCTGGTCTTTCATTATAAGTTTCCCAATCTGCATTCGATAAATCTACCGGACTGTTGGGGTTTAAAGTTGCGTCTCTGTGGTTCACGCCATCCTGTGCAATTACAATGCTTTTGCCAGGCGCCAATGGCCGCTGCCTGCCTGTACCTGGAATGCGCCAGATGTTGTTGGCATACACGTTAGCATTGTCTGTGTTAAATGGAGTGGGTAACGAGCTAGGATTGATCAAACCGGAACTACCATGAATATCCGCAATACACAAACTGTCTAAATACAAAGTGTCAGTGCTGTTATTGTAAATTTCTACAAATTGGTCACTAAAATAATTACCGCCACTTGGTGTTTGGCTTGCGGTATAGTACACTTCTTTAATTACCAAACCACCTACAGCACCGCCTTGTAGCTGCAACAGAAAAGTTGGGTTTTGTGAACTCGTAACGGAAGCACTGTTTTGTATAGCATTTAAAATTACTGCTGCACTAATACCGGTAAGTGGCAAAGCTTCTGCTGCGGTTAAATTTTTATTTGCACTAATACTGTAATTACCGGGTAACACATCACTAAAAATAGCCTCGCCGTTGCTGTTGGTAGTAGCTGTTTTTATACTGTTATCTGTGGTGCTGGTTAATGTAACCGTTGCTCCACTTGCAAATTCCTGGCTATAAGTGCCGGGATATTTTGCTTTCACTGTTACAGATGAGGTGGCTAATGCACCAAATCTGTCTTTTTTACAGGCACCTAATACGATGCCTAAAATAACTACTACTGATAATAAACGTTTCATAATTTTGTTTTTTATTTAAAATGTAACATTGAACTCTGCACCAAAAAACAGGGGTTCATTTCTTCTGATTAATCCATTGCTGTTTTGGTCTCTATGCAATGGACGGTTGTTTAAAAAATTATTTGCATAAAAGGAAAAACCAAATCCTTTTTTCCACTCTTTTGTTAGCCGAATATTCATTAAATGTAAGGGCGGCAAAGAGGTGGTGTTTACCTGATTTACAGGTCTTATTAAATCAGCAAACTGTGGCTGTTTACTGTCGCCTTCACTTAACTCAATTGTTTCTCCTTTTCTGTTTACATAGGCAAGGGGAAAAGCGTTTAGAGGCTGGCTGTTATTTTTGGTAATCCATATAGTTTGCCATAATGCAGAAACCACCATATTGTGCGCAGGTATGCGATGAATAAAACGAACACTTGTATTAAACCTGTTTGCTACAAGCCGGGCAGTTGATTGATAAATACCAATTCTTGTAGGTGTTGTAGTACCAAAATACGCTTTGGCAGCATCGGTAAATCTGCCGTCATCAAAACTTTCTGTTTGTATGTATGCTCCTGTTATGTTGAAAGCTGTTCTGATACTTTTTATTTCGGGCAAATCAATACTGTACTCCACACCTTTGTTTATAATGGTTCTGTTGTTTACAGGTACATCATACGCTGCAAAAAAAGTATCAATTCTTACAGGTGTTGGGCTTAGTATTGGTGGTTGGTTTGGCGGGGTACTCTGTGCCTGCAATCTGGCATAAGTAAATGGTTTAACTTCTCTGTTTATGCCAATTCCATTGGTTGTTTTTTCGTTAAATAAAGAAACGTTGGCAACAAATTCTTTCTTGGTTATATCAAACCCAAGTTCAAATTTTTTGCTTGTGTAAGGTTTTAAAAATTGATCGTTTAGGTTAATGGTTCTTGTGGTAATAACGGTTAAGCGTTCCGCAGGGTTGGTAGCAAAATAATTAAAATTTACAAGGTCAAAAAAACGAATGCCGGGGTAGAGATAATTTAACGGGACAGCTTTTGCAGCAATGCCGTATCCTGCTCTTAACCAAATATCTTTTACAACTTCTGCCGCCATATTTATACGAGGGCTAACAACTAATTTATATTTGCTTTTAAGTATTGATGTTGGGGCCACATTATCAACCCTTACACCAGCCTGTACAATAATACTTTTACCGGCAATTTTGCCCGTAACTCTGTCCTCTGCATAGTAAGCTAATTGCTGCAGTGCAGGTATTTCACTAAAACTAGAAGGTCTTTCTCCTACACTGTAATTCTGCCTTGGCGGGGACAGCACATCAAATTGCCTTCCATTTCCATTATTTACATCTAAACGCCATTCTGCACCGGTTGTAAATTTGTGGTTGAATCCAAATATGTTTTTAAATAAATTTCCTTCCGCCCTAATATAAGCGTTTAAAGGTTTTCCATCAACCGTTGTTTTATTTAAATACTCACTTTTGCCATAAACGCCCACCATGGTAGTATCGTTTGTGGCGGTACTTATGGGGAATAAATCTCTTGTTACCAATCCTTGAAAATACCCGGTTTGACTATTATAATTTAACGCAGCTATATAATTAAAATTACTAAGCCAAGTTTTGTTCGCTTTCCATTTACCTTCTGTACTCAGCTTTACATTGTAGTCGTTTGCATATCTTCTATTTTGACTGCGAAGGTCGCTTGGGTCCTGCTTTAATTTATCTATTGTTTTAAACCCCGATAAAATAGTGGTAGTAGTAAATTTTTTATTTTCCTTCCAAAATTTTTGCCACGCAAGTTGAGCCTGTATGCGGTTGTAGGCATTAAACTGGTCTCTCACATCATCTTTTCCATTCAAGTAATCCAGGCCAATATTTATTGTATTTTTTTTATTTTTATCGGCAAATCCACCAAACAATGCTACCTGTTTTAAATTTGGATTTACCCTGATTCTACCTTCGGGTTTAAATGCGCCTATTCTTGAATTTACAATAATTAATCCTGATGTTAGGTCGCCATATTTCACAGAAGGAATTCCTCTTATCACTTCAATATTTTCAATATTATCTGCGGGTATTTGTCTTAAATCTGTTCCTCTTCCTGCAACAGAAGAAAAAGGTGGGAGAGCAGAGGGGCCGGAATTTAAAATCGTTAAGTCAGTCTGTAAATTGGCGTTGTTACTAAATGGCACACCATCCAATACTATTTGTGTACCCAAAGCATTCACTCTGCCGGCATCTGTTGTGCTCGGTACCTGCCTTAAATTTATTTGTTGGGCAGCACCCAGGTTTGGATTAACAGCCAGTTGGCCAGGTATTAACTGCAAAACATCTGCTAAGCTCGTAGGTTGGGTATGAATAATAGCACTTTTATCAATGGTAGAAGATGAACCTAATAATTTTGGTTTTGCTGTAACCGTCACTTCTTTCAAACCCACAATTCTTTCAGCCAAAATTATTTGTGGAGGTACACCAGGCCATTCATAACTTAAAATAATGGATGTATAACCCACACCTGAAAACTTAATTTGATAATTACCATTGGGTATATTTTGAAAAGAGAACTGCCCGTTGGAATTTGTGATTGCTACATTTTCTAAAGCAACTATTTCAACAGTTATGTTTTCAATTGGCTGGTTAAGTTTATTCTTAACAAAACCTGTCAACTCCTTACCCGTTTGTGCTTTAGCCGTTACAGCTATCGTCAAAAAAAAGATGAATAAATATTTTTTTTTAAATTTCGCAGATAAAAGAATTCTTCCTTTTATATATCCGCTAGGTACTTCAATTTTCATACATTAATTCTTTTCTATCTTTTAGGCTTTTATTTATGTAAGCAGGTACATCAATAGTTTTTTTTTCAGTTTAAATTTCCTACACACAGTATCCTACACTTTATGGCTGTTTATTTTATTTAGATGTATAGTAATTCCTAGGCAGTGTTTTGTCATAATGATGAAAGGCTGCTAAAAAAAGGAATTTATTTTTTGCAACCATAGTGCAAATATATAAAAATTGTTTACATTTGCAACGTTGATGCAAATAAATATTTAAAATAACGGTGGTTTTTTTTGAAAGCTAAAATCAAAACAAATGTTGCTTACATCTTATACCGAATGGAGACATTGTATAGAAGTGAAATGTGGGATTAAACTTACTGATGAATTTATACTGGAGCGATTAAATGAACTTAATGACGAAACAAATACCAAAACGTATGCGTTTATGCAGCTGTATGGTGCATCATATACCGGCCTTATTATTAGTTGGTTTGAGAAAGCTAAAGTCAATACAAAAAATTAGCAACGATGAAAATAAAACTGACAATAGGTTTTTTGTATTGCAGTATGGTATTGCATTGTAGCTGTGGCCATAAAGTAATAGTAAAAGAAAATGCTACAGTTTACAAAGTAGATTTAGGAGAATTTATTTTGCCAACGAAAGGGTGGCATATTACTAAAGCCAAAAAAGAAAATGTGAAGAAAGTATATTTTGTAGCTAACAATGGCCACGATGTTAAGCAGTTTCAATAGTTGCCACTCTGCAAGAAAATAATGTTTATAAAAATTAAAGAATAACTAATTATATGATGAAGAAATTACCAGTTACAGTACTTAGTGGCTTCCTCGGTGCTGGAAAAACCACTTTACTAAACCATGTGCTACACAATAAAGAAGGCCTAAGAGTAGCCGTCATTGTAAATGATATGAGCGAAGTAAACATAGATGCCCAGCTTGTAAAAAATGAAAATACACTCAGTAAAACAGAAGAGCGATTGGTAGAAATGAGTAATGGTTGTATCTGCTGTACACTTAGAGAAGATTTATTAATAGAGGTAGAAAAGCTGGCCAACGAAAATAAGTTTGATTATTTATTGATAGAAAGTACTGGTATTAGTGAGCCATTACCTGTGGCACAAACATTTACTTATCAGGATGAAGAAAAAGGCATAGACCTTAGTAAAATAAGCCAGTTAGATACCATGGTAACGGTAGTTGATTGTCTAAACTTTTTAAAAGATTTTTCATCATCTGAAACATTGCTGCAAAGCGGCGCAAGCGATATGGAAGGTGATAGCCGCACCATTGTAAACCTGCTTACAGATCAAATAGAATTTGCCAACGTAATCATACTTAATAAAACTGATACAGTAAAACCAGCGGATTTGGGTTTGCTAAAAACGATGATTAAAAAACTAAACAGCGAAGCAAAAATCATAGAAAGCAATTTTGGTAAAATAGAGCTAAAAGAAATACTAAATACCGGCTTATTCGATTTTGAAAAGACGAGCCAAAGTGCAGGCTGGATAGAAGAATTAAATAAAGAACATGTGCCTGAAACAGAAGAGTACGGTATTTCATCTTTTGTATTCAGAAGTAAAACACCTTTTCACCCTGAGAGATTTTGGACATATTTAAACGACGAATGGCACTCAAATATTATTCGCAGTAAAGGATTGTTTTGGCTTGCCAGCAGACCGGATGAAGCATTAAACTGGAGCCAGGCAGGCGGCAGTTTACGTGCAGAAAAAGCTGGCGTATGGTGGTGTAGTATGCCTTTCGGCGAACGCACCGGCTACCAATCCTTCATGGACAATCAAAAAGAAATAGAAGCCAAGTGGGACAAACAGTTTGGCGATAGAGCAAACGAACTCGTTATCATTGGGCAGGAAATAAACAAAGAAGAAATCACCAAAGAATTAGAAGCATGTTTATGTACAGAAGGAGAAGTGGAAAGGATGAATAACGGATTGTTTTTTAAAGACAGGTTTCCGTTAAATTAATTTGCACAGTTTAATAAAAAGTTTTTTCATAAATAGGTTTAGTTAGCCTAAAAAGCCCTGCTTAATTGCGGGGCTTTTACTTACTTATTCATTGATGTCCGACTAGATGTCTGAAAACCATGCTACGCCTGCACGACTTCACCCCAACCCCTCTCCAATAGAATAAAAATTTAGGGGTTGGTAATGATATTCTTGCATAATCCTCTTTGGTATGTATTAAACCCAGCCCATCAAAAATAACTTTGCTAATTATAATTGGCAGAGGACATTGTTTGCTGCATTTTAATTGATCAGAGCATTTTTAAATATTGATTCAAATTTTAAAGAAGAACAAATTTTATCTACTAATTTTACAAAGTATAATAGTACATTAATGATTCACTGAATAAGGATATAAAAAATTTTTTCAATATACTTAAGGAAGTTTTCCTCCTTAACTGCAGCAGATTATCACGGTATACAAAAAAGCGGGAACACTCATCAATATTCAGACAATATTGACGCAAAATTCATTTAAAAAAAAGTTCTACAAACACGTTCGTTTAATCTTAATCAACTTAAAAAATCTCATGCTTAATTTTAAATTGTTAGCAAATGCTATACTCATTTTTTTTATGGTGCTTACCACAAAAGAAACCACTGCTCAACCTAAGGAAGAGCCTTTTACTGTAGAGTATTATTATAAAATAAAGTGGGGTTATGCCAATGATTTTATTGACCTATGGAAAAAAAATCATTTTCCGCTGCAAAAGAAAGCACTTGAAAATGGCGAGATACTGAGTATAACCGCAGAAAAGCCCATTATGCACAGCGGAGAAGATACCCGGTGGGATTTTAAAGTGAGGGTAGTTTATAGAAACGCTATTCTTGGCATTGGCCACGAGGTTACGGACCAATATAAAAAACAGCTTTTTCCTGATTCGAGCAAACTCACTAAAGACGAAAAATACCGTTTTGAGTTAGTACTGGCACACTGGGATGTGATCGTTGACAATATAGAGCTGAAATAACATCTTCGGGGATACTAGCTGTTTTCAATAAGATGAATTATAAACCGATTGTTATTATATAAGGTGTATGGTATTTGTACTAACGACCGGGTTTAATAATGCTCCATTATAATAATTTTAAAATTAAAAAGAGGCTATGTCTAAATTTTGACACAGCCTCTTTGTATTGGCATCTGAGTATAGATTTATAAGCAAATTAAAAAACATTCATTTTACTATTAAAATCATTCCTCGTTTACCGGCTTCTCACCAAAGTAAAAGAATACCAAGGGTTCATTCAAAATTTTTAATTGCTGTTAATTTCTCCGAAGGGTGCAATTAAAATTTCAATGTTATACTGCCATAATAAAAAGCGCCATTAAAACCAAACTGGTTTACATTTCTGTTAAACGGTGTTTGCCCTGCACCATAAGCCGTAAAGGCTGTGTTCACTCTGTCGGGATATTGATTGGTTATATTATTGGCTCCCGCTGTTAATCTAATTGCCTTAATAATATCATAACCCAACGAAAGATCAATCAATGTTTTTCCGCCAAAGGTTTGTGCCTGATGAGGAAGCCCAGTTGGCTTTTCCCAGGCCGTTACATCACCAAAATGTGTGGCTCTTGCCACAATATTTGCCTTACCTAAAATATAATCTATTGAAAAAACTGATTTTGCTCTTGGTTGCGCAGTTTCTATTAAAGAAATATTTATGGTATCTATAAGGGCAACTGGCCTCACTGTTCCTGCTTGCAGTTGAGCAGGTGTGTTTTTAATGTTTGTAATATTGGTTTTGTTTAGAGCCAATGCAAAACTGGTAGACAGATTGCTCTTCATGCCTGTTTTTATTCTGTAATTGGCTACAAAATCAATTCCTTTAGTTCTCGTATTTACATGATTAGTAAAAAATGAAATTTGTTGAATCCCCGTTCCCTGAAGTCTTGTATTTAACACGGCAATGCTGCTCACTGTAAGCGCTTCAGAAAGTATAATCTTATTACGAATATCTATCTGGTAAGCATCCACCGTAAAAGAAAAATTATTGCCGGCTTTTGCTGTGAAGCCTACACTGTAATTCCACGAAATTTCAGGTTTAGGTTCTTCAATGCCAATGCTTTTTAAGAAGGGGTCATCACTGCGGTATTGTTTTGTAAATCGAATTTGACCTGCCTGCACAAGTGTAGCGGAGGCACTGTTGAAAATTTGCTGCAGGCTTGGCGCCCTAAAGCCTCTGTTTACGGAGCCTCTTACCGCAAAACTTTTTGAAAGCAAAAAACTGGAAGCGAGTTTGCCGGAAAAATTGCTGCCAAAGTCGCTGTAATTTTCAAAACGTACTGCCGTGGAAATTAAAAAGCGATCGGTTACATCAGCTTCAACATCAGCATAGACGCCAATATTGGAGCGACTTTCATTCGCCTCATCAGCAGGGGATGTAGCAGCTATACCTTGTGTACCCGGCGTTTTTCCTGCCGATGTCGCAAAGGGCCCAACTTTATAAGAATTAGTATCACCTCTATTCTGTTGGTAGCGATCTACACGAAACTGGCTGCCAATTGAAACATTCATTGATTTCATTTTCAATAAACCTACGAAGTCTCTTGAAAGATTTGCCTCAGTTGTTATTTGACTAAACGAACTATTGCCTACGTAAAACTCGGTTGGCGAAGCACTTCCCAGAGAAGCGTTGGTGGTATTCCGGGCAAACCTGTCTACGTCGTTTTTTCCAAAGCCTGTACTAAAATCCATATTCCAGCCTTTGATTACTTTCTTTGTTAATCCTACCACGGCAGAATAATCTTTATCTTCTGCCGGAAACTCGGGCACGTAGCCATTAGGATACAAGGCTACATTAGAGTTGGCATTGGTAGCTATGGCGTTTCTGAACAACCCATATCCTAATGCTTTTTTGTACGAATAACCTCCAAAACTGTACAGTGACCACTTATCGTTTATAGGATAACCTGCATTTATAAATACCTGTGGCGACTTCACTTCGCCGCTGCCAAAAATACCTACTTTAAACGGACCGGTAGCAGGGTAAAAACTTCTTACTGCTCTAATACTGTCATCTGCACGTTTGTTGCCAGCATAAATAGTACCGGTGTATGGGTCAGAACGATTAGACTCACCTGTTTTTTGGTAATGAAGCGTAAAATTAAGGAAGCTATTCTCTTTGCCTAATTTAAAACCATAGTTTAATGCAGACAGATAATTTGCGCCGTCGCCTTCTTTAGTAGCACCATACTGTGTTTTAAAAATACCCTGCCCGGTAGTTTTTCGCAATTGAAGATTTACGATACCTGCAATGGCATCAGAACCGTATTGAGCAGCCGCTCCATCACGTAAAATTTCAGTTTGTTCAATACCAAGAAATGGAATTGTATTCAAATCAGTAACCACCATGCCCCGAGAAATAGAAAAACCAATATGAGGGATAGAAAACTGGTGCCGGCGCTTACCATTAACCAACACCAATAACTGATCTGGCCCAAGCCCACGAAGTGTAGCATAATTAGCATAAACCAAGGACCCATTAATGCTGTACTGTGCCGAATTAAAGGATGGAGATGCAAACTGCAGTTGCTGCCCTAATTCAATCTGCCCTGTATTTTGCAAGGTTCTCGCTGATATGATATCAACAGGCACAGGGCGTGTTAAGTCGTTTCGGCTTTTTCCTCTTGATCCTACTACAGTTAAGTTTTGTAAGGTTGCACCTACAGTAAGCTGAATGTCAAAACTGCCTTGCCCGTTTACAGAGAGTTCTTTTGCTTCAAGCCCTGTGTAAGTTACTATAATAGTCCAGGGGTAGGGCAGGCTGTCTTCAAGTGTGTATAGTCCTTTAGAATCTGATATGTTGTTAGAACCACTTCCCTTTAACCGGATAGTTACGCCGGTTAAAGGCTGCTCGTTTTCGTCAGTAACAATGCCGGTAATTATGTTTTGGCAATAAACTGAAGAGCTTAACAATAAAAGCGGCATCACAATGCCAAGAAGTAAATTTTTTTGCATAAAATTAATTTTGTATTTAATTGGTGTTATTAGAGTAAATCAAATTCTGCTCCTAAGTATTTATATTTTAGATATATTATATTAAAGTCAGAGAATAATCCATAGATCATTAAAAGGTTTTCATCGGTAAGGCTATTGAGTAAAATAGAAGGTTCGTTGCCGGTTCAGTTGAGGGCAGTAAGGAGTTTCTTTGCTGAAAAGCATTTTTAGAAATTGATTCAAATTTTTCAGCAAAGGCAGTTTGAAAACCACTTTCCTGTTTAATATAAAAACCACCGGCTAAAAAAATGTACTGCCAAAGTATCTCCTTTTGCATTTCTTTATTTCTAAACAAACATTACATACACAAGCGCAAATGCTGCCACAAGTAAAACATTAAGCACTGCTGCAACTATAAATTTTTTTATAATTTTTGTCAATAATTGTTACAGCGATTCACTCACCTTTATATAAATTATTGGGTGATATTTTTACTGCTTTTTATGAAGTTTCTTCTGAACCAATAATTACCGGTGTTAACTTTATGGCTTCACTGCTTTGCCGTTGTGTAATTATTTATTTATAGTGCTCTACAAATACCATTATTTACTATAAATGGAATGCTTATTTTTGGTTAATTTTTTTACTACTAAATTATAATTATGAAACTAAAAACACTTTTTACAGGATTTGCCATATCAGGTGCTTTGCTTTTTATGGCGTGTAACAGCAAAAATGTTGAACTGGAAAAACAGTTAAGCAGCGACCATGCAAAACTGGAGGCTGACGAAAACACATTGGAAGCCGCTCATGCAAAAATGGAAACCGAACATAGTGCTTTTGTAACAGCGCACAATGCTATGAACGAGGCAGACAGTAGTGTACACAATAAAATAGAAGCTGAACATGAAAAGCTTTTAGCAAGTCATACTGCTTTAATTGACAAACATAAAGCTATAATTACAGCACATGAGGCATTAGAAAAAAAACATACTGAGGGGAAATCATCTGACGAAGAAATAAAAAATGAGCATGATACAATGATGAAAGAGCATGAAATGCTAATGGCCGACCATAAAAAAATTGAAACCGACCATAAAATGATTATGGAGCAGGATGATAAAATAAAGCAGGAAGATAAAATAAAGATGTAAAAAATATTATCTTATAAAGGCGATTGGGTAAAAATTATATTTTGCCTGATCGCTCTAAGATTTTTTATAAAATGATAATTTTATTCCATTAAATTTTGCCTTTTAAATACAGTTCCATTTGCCCTTTGTGCTTTGCTTCAAACCTGCCAAGCTTTAACTCTATAGCTACCAGTCTTTTTAAAGTGCGATGGTAAAAGATTAAATCCAAATGAAAATCTTCGCCATCAATATTCATTCGCTTTTGCCTTTCTACAAATGCGAAACCTTTACCAAACTCTAAAATAAACGCTTCCGGTTCCCGCAAAATGGCCTGCTCCAAATTTTTTTTTAAGTAGATATTTTGCACCCCTAAAAAATTTAATAAATAGGGATCTTTAAATGTGTTGAGCGTAAGAATTTCGCTGTTAGCAATTTGTAAATTTGCTATATGGGTTCTTTCTAATGCTTTGGTGGCAATTTGTTTGCGTAAGTCTCTTACACCCAATATTTCAACTATAGCTTTTTGGGCATAAAATTCTTTGGCTTCGATATTTTTTAAAGGAATAAGCACTAAAAAATGCGACCAGCTTAATTGTCGTGACAGTGTAACGACAATCTAAAAATCGCTGAACTGTGCGGCAAACTGTAACATTCTTCTTACATTTTTTTCTGTAAAATACCCTCCATACGCATTTTATAATTGTGACGATATCGTTGGCACAATCTGTTTTCCATATTCTGTACTTTTATTTTGCAGAATATTTTGATTTATGCGGTTGCCTACACTCCAAAACAGCAAAGTAAGCTACTGTTAGCCTGTGCCGCAACCTGGTGCCTGCTTTGCTGAATAAGTTGCGATAACTCATTAAACAAATTGTGCTGAAAGGTTTGTTTGCCAGTGCGACCCGATCAAAAAATCGGGACGAAATAACCGGGCATAAAAAAACCTTCCAACATTAATTGAAAGGTTTTTAAAAGTCGGGAGTAAACAATTCGAACTTGCGACCTTCCCGATCTAAAATCGGGACGAAATAACCGGGCATAAAAAAACCTTCCAACATTAATTGAAAGGTTTTAAAAGTCGGGAGCAAACAATTCGAACTTGCGACCTTCCCGATCTAAAATCGGGACGAAATAACCGGGCATAAAAAAACCTTCCAACATTAATTGAAAGGTTTTAAAAGTCGGGATGGCAAGATTCGAACTTGCGACCTCCTGGTCCCAAACCAGGCGCGATAACCGGGCTACGCTACATCCCGAACTTATTTAAACTATAGTAGCGTTAGTTTAAATTCTTATAAAAGAGATCTGCGGAGAGACAGGGATTCGAACCCTGGGTACAGTGTAACCCGTACGACGATTTAGCAAACCGTTCCTTTCGGCCACTCAGGCATCTCTCCTTTTGTAAGGGGTGGCAAAAATACATGTCTTGGTTTAAATAATCAAATGAAATGTATTTTATTTTAAACTTTTTTTAAAAGCCCCTTCAACAACTACAATTTATTCCCTTCTTTTGGAAACACTACCACAGGTTTAAATGATTTAGCTTCCTCAAATTCCATTAAAGCATAGGAAATAACAATTACTACATCTCCTTCTGCACCTTTGCGAGCTGCAGGGCCGTTCAAACAAACCACACCACTTCCTCTTTTGCCTTTTATTAAATAAGTCTCTATTCTTTCACCATTGTTTACATTAACCACTTGTATTTTCTCATGTTCTATCATATTGGCAGCATCCATAAGGTCTTCGTCAAGCGTAAGGCTGCCCACATAATTCAAATTAGCTTCTGTAATTACGGCTCGGTGTACTTTAGATTTTAAAATCTGGATCTGCATTTCTACATTTTTTGCGAAGTTGATAATATTTTTTGATTTAGTATCATTTAAATAATAAACGTTTCCACAATTAACTACACAATAACCGAATTAGAATATGGGTTATAATTTCTAAAAACATCTCCAGAACCCCTGTGTCTGTTTTCTTTAAAAATATGTGTGGCAGCAATAAAAATGATTTTTTAGCAATTAAGAATTTGATAACAAAAGGAAATTTTCATTATTTGGTGAACAATAACTATCTACTTATATTTGCCATCCTTTTCTAAGGAAGAGTTTAACCATATTGTTCACAACCAAAAAATTTCTATTTTATGGCTGTAAAAATGAGATTACAAAGACATGGGTCTAAAAAAAGACCATTCTACTTCATCGTTATTGCGGATGGCCGCAGCCCACGTGACGGGAAATTTATCCAAAAATTAGGTTCTTACAATCCTTTAACGGTTCCTGCCACCATACAGATTGACCGTCAAAAAGCATTGGATTGGTTACAGAAAGGTGCTCAACCTACCGATACTGTACGCCGTATTCTTTCTTTTAAAGGTGTATTGTACCTTAAGCATTTACTTCGTGGTGTAGGCCTTGGCTTATTTGACGAAGCAGCTGCTATGGAAAAATTTACGCAGTGGAGCAGCGAGCATGACGCACATGTAGCAAAGCGCCAGGGTGCTGATAAAAAAGCACGTCAGGACAAACGTTATGTTCCTGTAGTTAAAAAAGTAGAAGAAGTAGCAGTACCGGTAGCAACAGCGCCGGTGGAAGAAGCGCCTGCCGTTGAAGAAACGCCGGTAGCTGAAACACCTGCAACTGAAGAAACAAAAACTGCGGAATAACTTTAAAAAGTTTAAGCAAACTAATTTAGTCCCGCATTTTTGCGGGACTTTTTTATGGGTATTATTTTTTTACATAAATTAAATTCCAATTTATTTACTGCATCATTAATGTTGAAAAAAGATAAAAAGATGAGCATAGCCCGGATAGAAGTGGAGGCGCCTTTTTAGGCGGCGAAACGTATAGCCGGAAACTAATGTTGAGGAGAGTTTTAAGTCGATGCTCCTAAAAATTATTTCAAATAAGAAAG
>Ga0105047_10006937_pt1 | contig 19143 bp, 12 predicted proteins | sample MAT04_FD_78384 | JGI IMG/M metagenome (GOLD analysis project Ga0105047, IMG submission 78384) | Freshwater microbial communities from Lake Fryxell liftoff mats and glacier meltwater in Antarctica - MAT-04 (megahit assembly) | ecosystem: Environmental > Aquatic > Freshwater > Ice > Liftoff... | reverse complement strand
CATTCCAGCTGAAGCGCACGGGTGCTTCCGATCGAGGGTGGCCCGCGAAACATGGTCGCCCGGCGCTCGCCCGCGCTGACGCTGCGAGTTAATCAGCCGAGCCGACTTGCGACCTCGTCGTGGCTTCCAGCATGAGGGCGACGAGGGGGGCCAGACCGCACAGACCAAGAGTCAATTCGCTCTAAGCGACACTCATCCGGAAAGAGGATCTGCACGAAGGGGATGTGCTACGGCCTCACCCTTGAAGGAGTCCCTGTTGATGAGTGTCGATGAGTGGAGATTCGTTTTCCTACCTCTTCTTCTCCCCATTCTTTCGACGAATCGCCCACACCATGGCGAGGGATCACCTCTCACTTCGCAGCGGTCTGGGTTGCCGGAGTCGGCGGGTCGAACTTGACGATCTCCTGGGCGTTGGTGCCGTTCCAGACACGGACGACGCCGTCCTCTCCGGCGGAGACGACGATGGCTTCGTCGCGCGAAGCGTAGACGGCATACAAGTAATCAATGGCTCCGGAAAAGTTGCGGTAGTTGCCGCCGTTCGAGGCGGTATGGAAGCGGACGGTCTTGTCACCCGCGCAGCTGACGATGTTGTCGCTGACGCCGATGTAACTGATGCCGGTGACCTGTTTGGTCGAGGTCGCGATCGTGCGAATTTGTTCGCCGGTGTCGTAGTTCCAAACCTTGATGGCGTTGTCGGCTCCGGCACTGACGAGGTTGCTGCCGTCCGATTTGAACGACACGCCGAGAACATGGTTCGTGTGCCCTTCGAACGAGCGGACGAACTTTCCATCGTCAACCTGGAAGACCTTCACGAACTTGTCAGCTGCGCCGGAGACGAGCAGCTTGCCGTCGCGGGAGAACTCGACGGCGTAGACCGTGTCGCTGTGTGCATCGGCGAAGACGCGTTCGACCGATCGGCCTGCGACGTTCCACAGAATGAGTTCGCCCGAGCGGGACGGGTCGCCGCCGCCACTGGCCAGACGTGTGCCGTCCGGGCTGAAGGCGAGGCACAGCACCCGGTCGGCATGTGGTGAGGCACTCAGGTCGAGCGAGTTCTCGGGCTTAGAACCGAGGGTCGCGGCCAGCTTCCACTGCGGCTTGAGATCCCACAGCTGGGCCGTTTGATCCGCGCTGCTGGAGAGGAGTGCCCCACTGCCGAGAAAGCGGAGTGCTGACACCGGAGCAGTATGCCCCGCGACCGTTTGCAATGGGACTCCCGTCTGTGCGGCCCAGACGCGAATGGCGTTGTCGTCTCCCGAGGTGACGAGCACTTGACCATCGGCGGAGAGGGCGACGGATCGCTGCGGCTTGAGAGCCAGCGGGACGAGGGCCTTGGAGGCGTTGAGGACCTCTTCCGCTTTCGTCGCTTCCGTCTGGCGGACCACGAGGCTGGCCTTGAGTTCTTCGAGCCGCTTCTTCGAGTTCTCCAAAGACTGCGTCGAGAGCACGATCGCGCGATCGGCGGAGACGACTCCGTCCTTCGCCTGTTGCAGGGCCTCTTTCTCTTTCTTGAGGGCTGCGTCGGCGTCCTCCATCGCCTTTTTCAACGCAGCGTCGTCGGTCTTAGCGGCGAGTGCCTCGGCGGCGGCCTTGGCCTTCGCCTCGGCTTCGACGACTTTCTTTTCGGCTTCCACGACGACCATCTCGGCCTTGGGCTTGGCTTCGTTGGCCTTCTTCAGAGAGTCTTCACGACCGACGATGTCCTTCTCACCTTCTTTGACGGCTGTGTCGTTAAGCGTGACTTTGTTCTTGGAGACGGTCAGTTCGTCTTCGAGAAATTTCACCTGTGTGTCGAGAGCGGGGTCGCCCTTCACTTCGCACTTCTGCTGGCCATCACGTTTCCAGACGCGGGCGATGTTGGCCTCGCAAGAACCGGCGATGAACTGGCCATCGGCGGAGACTGCGACACCGGTGACTGGCGAGCCGAGGTTTTGATTGAAGAGCTGGCCGCCGTCGTCGAGCTTCCACAACCGCACCGTGCCGTCGGCACTGCCCGAGACCATTTCATTCGAGGCCGACAACATCACCAATGAGGTCACCGGCCCGCCGTGTCCCGGCATTTCCTTGACCGGCATCAGTGCGGGAGGAGGCTCGGTCGCATCGGCGGCGGGGGCCACGGGGACGGCCCAGATGCGGATCACATTATCGGCGTGACCGGCGATGAGCTGGGTGCCGTCTTTACTCACGACAAGAGCTGTCACGAGTGAAGTGACCGGCATCTGAGCGATCTGCACGCCGGTCTCCGTGTTCCAGGTGCGGAGAGTTCCGTCGTCCGAGCTGGTCGCGATGACCTTTCCATCGGGTGCGAAAGCGGTCGCCTTGACCGCAGCGGTGTGACCGGACAGCGTGGCACCCGGCTGTCCGTTCTGGAGGTTGAACAGTCGCACAGTGTTGTTGTTAAGGATCAACGCAGCCAATGTGTCATCCGCCGAAATGGCTGAGGAGACAATGGGAGCACCCGGCTCGAACTTCGAGACGGGAGCGGTGGGGACTCGTTCCCAGAGCTTGATCTCGCGGAAGCTTCCGGTGGCGAGCAGATTCCCATCGGGGCTGAAGGCCGCCGAGTGGACGAAGTCGCGGTGAGCGGTCCCCGGCCCGTAGAGCGGCTGGCCGTCCTGCACGATCGACAGCAGCTTGGGATCGGTCAGGCGGGCAACTTCTTTTTGCAGTGGCAGATCGTAGAGGAAGATTCGATTCGCTCGACCGGCTGCGATAAACCGCTGGTCCTTCGAAACGGCGAGTGAGTAAATGGAGGTGATCGATTCGGGGATCGCCCGCCAGGCGATGTCGCTGTTCGGGGGAGCAGCTGTGCCAGCGTTGGCTCCCTCTTCAATCCATTTGCGCAGGATGCCGACCTCGCGCGGGGTGAGCGGCTTGGCTTCGGCCTTGTTCGGAATCGGCGGCATCGCCGGTTCCAGGGCTCTCGAAGACATCGTGTACATGAGGCTCTCGTCCGGCTTGCCGGCGACGACAGCGGGTCCGCTCGCCCCTCCCTGGAGAATGGCAGCCACGTTCTCCATGACGAGGTCACTCTCCTTCGTGGAAACGTTGTGACACGCCAGGCACTTCGCTTCCAGGATCGGGAAAACGTCAACATAGAACTCAACGGGCCGACCGAGTGCCGGATCCATCGGGGCGATCGCCGTGTCAGCTCCGAACGCGGAAGCGAGCGTCGACAACGAGCCGACAAACAGTGTGGAGAGGAGTGTCTTGAATCGCATGAGGTGGGACCGTGGAGCGATGAGGTGGGAGGGTAGGACGGGCTTTCCAGCCCGTCTTCTGCGACGTATGAGGCGAGGTGTCACATCGGATTCACTGCGACCAATGGGGCGGGCGTGGAGGACGCTGGGACGGCCTGGAAAGGCCGTCCTGCCTTTCACGGGGTCACGGTCAACGCCACGGGGGCATCGACGAGGGCTTCTCCCCCGAAGTCGGATTTGCCTTGGATCACGAGATTGGCGACGGCCCCGTCCTTGGCGTCGGCAGCTGCGGTGATGATGAGCAGGCCTTCGTTCTGATCGGCGGGGACTGTCACCTCGGCTGCGGCCAGACCCACGACACCCGGAGGGAGTGGAAGCGACAAGACCACTGGGCCAGCGAATCCGTTTTGACGGGCGATGGTGACCTTCACCTCCAGCTTGTCTCCCTTCTTGATACTCCCGCCGTTGGGGACATTCGGAGCGAGTTTCAGCGGGGCTGGCTTCACGATCAGAATCACCGGCACGGCGGGTGGAGTGAAGTTGATGTTGTTGGGGTTCGATGCGGTGGCCTGATCCGTCGAGGCCTTTTCGGCGGCCACGCGTTTGGCCTCCCAGGCCACTGAGGCGTCCAGCTTGGCCTTCTCGTCGGTCTCGGCAGCGACTTTCGCATCTTGAATGACTTTATCATCGATGACCAGCTTGGCGACTAGATCGTCCGCCAGTTTCAGAGCCGCAGCTGCAGTGCTGGTCACTGAGGCGGCATCGGTTGCGACCTGTGTCGCGTTGACCCTGGTGACTTCTGCGGCTTCGGAAGCCGTCTTCGATTGTTGGAGTGCTTGCTCAGCAGTGGCCAAGACTTGCTTGAGCCCCTCATTGACCGCGTCGGCATCCGACGCAGCCTTGGCGGCGTCGAAGCCTGCTTGAGCAGTCTTCACGGCTTCGGCAGCGACAGCGGCTTGCTTCTCCGCCTCCACTTGAGCTGAGACCGCGGTGTTGGAGGCCGTTGTCGCATCGTCGAAGGTCTTCTTGGCGACTTGCTGATCGGCTTGCGACTTGGTCACGGACTCTGTCGATTGAGTCGCTTTCGTCACCGCTTCTGTCTTCACCACAGTCGCCGCAGCAGCTGTGTCGAGGGCGGCTTTCGCCAGAACGACGACGGCGTCGAATGCCGCCTTCAGGCGATCGGCTTTCGCGGGGTTGCGTCGGTATGGGACTGGAGCGGTCGAGGTCAGCCACATCGCATGCGTCCCGGGAAGAGCATTATCCTTGACCAGCAAGCGCCAGAGTGTCTCGGTCTGGTCCTTCTCAACGGCGATGTTGGACGCTTCGATATTGCCGTTGGGCTTCAATCCGGCGGCAGTCAAAGTGACTTTGTCATTGAAGCCGTTCCGTTTTTCGAGTTTCACCGGGACGAGAATCTGTCGACCTTGAACGACCTCCAGTTTGATGGGATCGGAGATCAGTTCGAACGGGGCTGTCTCGGCGAGAATCGAGATGCCAAAGCGATTTCTGATCCGAGCGACTGACGGGACATTGTTGGCCCCGGTCCAGGCGATCTCGCCTGACCGAGCCGGGTGAACGATGTCGCGGATCGCAGCTGTGTTGGCCTGAGTTGCCTGGGCGGCGGCGGCCAGGAGGTCGGTCACTTTTTGTTGGGCGGCGTTGAGTGCGTTCTTCGCGGCGAGTTCGGCCGCGACGGCGGCATCGACGACCGCTTTGGCAGCGTCGCGTTGCTGGATCAGAGCGGCATCATCGGCCTTGGCCTTGAGAGCTTCTTCAGCCTTGACCAGGGCCTCTTGGGCGGGCGGGATTTTCTTCAAGGCCTCATCGCTGACGATCTGCAATGGGGGGACTGCCTTCTCGGCTTCCGGGATTACTGCGTTGGCAGCCGCCATGGAGCGGACGAGTCGCGGGTCTTCGATCTTTGCATGGCCCTCAAGGCGGAAAGCGTGCCAGCCCTCGGGCGCATCCGGGGTCGTGTGGAAGAGAAGTAACCCCAGCGGCAATCCATCCGGAATCGTCGTGCCCGTGCAGGCGATTCCGGCGGGCAGGTCGAGAGCCTGCACATCGATCGGCCCGTTGAAGCCATCGCGGCGGAAGGCAATGACCTGCATCGCGAAGGTATCGCCCTTTCGCATGGCCATAGACCACGCAGCTCCCGGAGTGGGAGAAGCGGGCAATGCCACCAGGCGATAGTCGGGAGTTTCGGTGCGGATGCTCAAGCGATAGACGCTCGACGCCGAACCCCGCGATTCGCCGAAGCGGTCGCGGATCGCGATGCGGTACTTGCCATCAGTGGGGACATCGAGCCGCTGAACCGGGTCATCGGATCGCACGTCGTAGACATTCGGGAGCGGGTTCGTCGGCTCGTCGTCGGGAGCTGCGACCCGCTCCAGCGTTTCGACTCCTTGAGGGTCGACCTGGACACGGTCAATCGTGATGTAGGGATCAATGGTCTGGCCGAGTCGCTGGCCATAGGCTTCGATGTACAGGACATCTCCCGCCTTCACATCGATGTTGTAGGTGTCGACATCGCGGACCTCCGAGAACTGCCCTACGACTTCGCTCGGAACGGGGACCGTCTGGGCCTGGGCGGCCACGTTGTTCGGTTCGATTTCGACCACAACGGGAGTTTGTGCAATCCCGATCGTGACGGCATTACTCTGGCCATTCAGGCGGTAACTGAAGGCATCAATGCCCGCCATGAGCGAGGTCGTGCGGTCTTCGAGCAACAGTGCCGTGGCGTCACCGGGGATCGCGATGTCGACATTGAGTTGCTCAAGCTGGGTCTTGAATCCGTTGAGAGTGACCCTCTGGGAACCGGGGAGGTTGTAGCCGTAAAGGGAGAATCGCCCGGTCTGGCCCGCGAGCCCCGCAGGCGGGTAGACAAAGGCGATATAAGGAGCCTGATGCACGTCCAGCCGATAGAAGTATTCGTTGCCACCTCGGAAGGCCCCGTCGTTGAGCTTCAGCAGGTATTCCCCATCCGCAGGGACATCGAACACCAGTACTGGATCTCTGCTGCCATCCCCGCGGGCGGCTGCGAGTCGCCGTCGCCCGCGCCCGTCATAAACCTCGATATTCGATTTGAGCCGCGAGTCAATAATGTCCGCTTCGCAATCGATCACCAGCCGTTGTCCGGTCGTGGCGGTGAACTTGAACAGATCGACATCGGCTCCGCCGTCCATCTTGCCCATGATCGCCGTGCCGATCGTGAGCGGCAGCGCTTTATCGAGCGCATTGTTCGGCTCCACTTCGTTCACTTGAGGTCGGACTCCCACGTAAAACCGGCGGGCATTACTGACTCCCCACAAGCCTTTGCAGCGGACCTCGTGCGGGCCAACTGGGACATCTGCCGCAGCTGTGACCAAGAAGAAGCGGTCGACGGGCTGAGGTTGCCCGTCGACATCCGCCATCTTGGGAGCAGCGGTCAGTCCAGGGTGGTCAAACAGCAGAGCGGTGATCTCTTCGAGATCATCCCCCGTGAGCGAAACCTCGACGGTCGTACCCAGTTGCACCCCCGCAGGCTGCACAGTGTAAAGCCGTGGCTGCGGCAGCTGGGCGAGTGCCAGACCGGGGAAGGCCAGGAGGGCGAGGAGGAGAGTGCGGTAGGACATGAGGCAGGGCCGAAATGTGGTGGGCGGTGGGGTGCGAACGTAGGACGGGCACGTTTGCCCGTCCGTCTACCCCGTAGTCGGCTCTCTCGAAATCTGTGAGGCCTCAAAGCCCCATCCAGCTGCGATCCACTGCGGATGCACCCATCGAATCGAATCCGGAAATGGATGACCACACTTCAACGGGTTCCGCCCGATGTATTGAATCACTCGGTATAAATGATCTTCATCGCGAATGATTCGGTCGTCGCTTTCCTCCTGCCACGACCGGCCACTCCAGCGGATACGGGAATTGATGTTGATGGCTGAGTACGCTTTGATCTGTCCCGAGATGTCTTCGAGTTTGAACCGCTCACGCGGGCAGATGATGCCCTGCACATCATTGGGCATCACAGCACCGCAACCCAAGAAGTGTTGCGTGTCCAATCCGTGGGCCAATCGCCCCCGGACGATCTCGATGTTCACTTCATCCCGCAATACACAGGCTCCGTGCCCTTCATCGAGTGACGACTCCAGCAGAGTTCGAGCTTGGCGTTCGTACTCTTCGCGAAGCGACTTGGCCGCTGGCTCATGTGAACGGAGTTCGCATTCCAAACGGAGTCGTTCGACGAATTCGGGAACGGATCGCGGAACCGAGTCGGCCAGTCGAAGCGCCACGCAGTACGTCGCTCGGGGTTGTCGCCAGTGGCGCTGGTCGGTGGCTACGGTGCCCTGCAGATCAAACCCTCGGAAGTGAGGCGGAGCGGGTCGATTTGACATGACCGATGCCTCTCTTTGATTCGACGAGATGGTGCGAATGGGCATTCGCCGCGCCTCTTCGGGGCTGGGCGGGACGGGCAAATGTGCCCGTCCTACGGCGAGGGGACGGCGACGGCACCTTGGCATCAGTGGTTGAACAGGAACTCCTTGGTGTTGACCAGAGCCCAGACGATGTCTTCGAAGGCGATCTGCGGCTTGTCTTTGTGCTTCTCGATGTGGGCGAGGGCAATTTGCAGTTCGTCCGATTGCGGATCGCGGGAGTAGACCCAGCGGTACAGTTCGCGGATCTTGTCCTCGGGGGTGCGGTCCTTGTCGTTCGCCATCAAGGCGGCGCGGCCGCTGCCGGAGCCGACCTTGTTCTGGACTTCTGCACTGTTGAGCAGGTGCAGGCTTTGAGCGAGGTTCGCCTCTTGAGACCGCTCGCATTCGCAGGCACTATCGCCTTGCGGCTGGCCGAACACCTTCAGGAAATACGGGGCCACTGTCGCATCGGGCAGTTGAATTGCGAGCGTCCCGGCGGGCATCCCGCTGAAGTTCTCTGTGGTGTTCGTCACCTGGTGGAAACCATCGTACAGAACTTCGGCGGTCAGCCGTTTCGGGTAGTACCTGGCGAAGTTCTTTTTGTCTTTCTGATTGTACTCGTTGGGCATCGCGCTCAACTGGTAGGTGGATGACTGGCAGATCGTGCGAACGAGCCCCTTGAGGTCGTAACCCGAAGCGGTGAAGTTCTTCGCCAAGGCGGCGAGCAGCTCGGGATTCGACGGTGGGTTGGTCTCGCGCATGTCGTCCTCGGGTTCGACGATGCCGCGATCAAAGAAGTGCTTCCAGTAGCGATTGACCAGTGCCCGCGAGAAGAACGCATTGTCGTTCGCCGTGAGCCAGTCGACGAGTTGATGGCGGGGATCGACATCAGCTGGGATGTCCAGTGCCGGAGTTCCGAGGCCGGTCGGCTTCAAGTTCTGTCCATTGCGGGGGTTGTTCGCGGTGGCGACGCCCTCGTTGTGGAAGATCCGTTTATCGCGGGCCTGACTATTCATCCCGGCCATGCGTTCCTTACGACCGACCCGGCTGAAGAAGGCCGACAGACCGTAGTAGTCGTTTTGGCTCCACTTCTCGAAGGGGTGATGGTGGCAGCGGGCACATTGGATGCGGACCCCCATGAAGAGCTGGGCCACGTCTTCGACCTCTTCGTTGACCTGGGTCACTTCGCGATACCAGATCACCGGAGGGTTGAAGGAGGAATCGCCACTGGCGGTCAACAACTCTCCCACGATCTGGTTGTACGGTTTGTTTTCGTACAAGCTGTCCCAGAGCCACTGGCGGAAGGCGAATGTGCCGTCTTCGTCGCCCGCTTGCTTCCGCTTGTTGCGAAGGACCATGTTCCACTTGTTCGCGAAGTAGTCAGCATACCCCGGGCTTTCGAGCAGCCGGTCGACGAGCTTGTCGCGCTTGGCGGGGTCGGCGTCTTCACGGAACTGGCGGACTTCTTCTTCGGTGGGCATGCGACCCGAAATGTCGATCGAGACGCGGCGCAGGAAGGTACTGTCGTCGCAAAGTTCCGACGGGGGCAGCCCGAGCAGCTTGAGCTTGTTGAAGACTGCCTCGTCGATGAAGTTACGGACTGGCGGCGTTTTGGTGACTTCGACACCGAGCGGGACCGTCGCCCGGAAGGTCGAGACTTGCCCCTGGTAGCGAGCCATGATTGCCACTTCGCCAGTAAGGTCGAGCGTGTGGACCAAACCGGACTTGCCGCTTTCTGCCAGCTCCGGATCGTTGGGCTCGTAGAGAGCCATGCGGGTCACGTCCTCGACGGTGCCGTCAGTGTATGTCGCAAAGCACGCGATCTGCTGGTCCTGTTTTGGCTCCATCAAACGAGCTTCGGGCAGACAAGTGATCTTCGCCACGGACGCGGCTTTCACATCACCCCAGGGCATCCCCTGGCCGACCCACCGGGCGAGCAGGCGGTATTCATCGCTATCGGCTTCCATCCGCTTGCCACCGCCGTGTGGGGACTGGCCGACGGGCTTGGTGAGCAGCAGGCTACGTTCAGGAGATGAGGTGTTCGTGCGGCGACCGCGGGCTTCCTTTTTGAGAAACTCGAAGTCGTCTTCCGGATAGAACCCAAGCAGAGAGAGCTTAAAGCCGTTCTGTCCGGTTGCCTTTCCGTGGCAGCCACCACTGTTGCAGCCGAGCTTGGTGAAGATCGGGACGATTTGATTGGGGAAGCTGATTTCAGGAGGGTGGCCGAAGTCCTTCACCTCAATTGCGACTTGAGCGGTCTTGCCGTCACCAGTCGTCGCGATGACTTGGGTGGTCCCGTCACCGATCGGCTTGATGACGCCTGTTGGATCGATGGAGACGATTCCTTGAGGCTCCGAGGTGAATGTCACAATGCGAGTTGCATCAGACAATCGGCTGTTCGCATGCTGGGCGGTGACCAGCAGCTGCATGCGAGCTTCTGGCCCGCGTAACGTAAATTGCCCCTCAAGGGTTTCGAACTTCAGGGACTCAACCGGCCCCAAATCGAGAGCCAGTGCTAGCGATGGGAGCGATCCCAGCAACAACAGGGGCAGAATCACCAAAGCTTTGTGCATCATTCGCATCGTTCACTCCCCGAGTTCTTGGTGTGCAAACACCAAGCCTTCAGCCGATCTGAGCCGAATGATCGACAATCTCGCCGTCTCGGGCAGAGTTCGCCGATACAATCCAATCATCGAACATATCAATCTCTACTGCTATGTCAAGGTGACCGTTCCCGGACGGTTTCTTCAGGAAGGGAGCCGACTGTCGAAAAGAGCGGATGATACCGGTTGTACGGGGGGGGGGAGATGTCATGAGACTCTGTCGGAAGAGCGGTGCGTGCATCCCAAACGTCGGTGGGGCTGAGCCGCACTATAAAGAGAGGGGGCAGTCAGCCCCCGTTTCGTTCCCACCTGTGGTTGAGAATTAGTAGTGGCCGCAAAAAAACTCAAAACACGGAAGTCAGAGGCAGTCCCCTCCCCTTTTGCGTTTTTTGAGTTTCTGGCGGCCATTCCCTTCTCTCCGTAGCGCGGCGACAACTCGCAGGAGTTCCATCCAGCTCTGGCATCCCCCGATCCAGGGGCCTTCTGTGGGGATAATCTTCCCATCACCGACGTTTGCGATGAACACGCAGAAGAGTGTGCCGTAAAGAGAGTTGCCTCACCAAAGCCGACGACTTGCTACACTCCCATTGGTATTCCTTCCTGCCGACGGATCTCCGACGGGTGCTCTTCATGGGAGCACTTTGCGAGGCCCCGAAACCCAGTGGGGCGAGCCATATCAGAAAACGCGAGGATTGATGTGGAAGCCGCAGCGTGATCGACAACCGGAATTGATGGACGACCCTGGCCTGGCGGAAAGCACCCACCGCTCCGCACTGAAGGGGCTCGGAAAGGTCAATTCTCTCAGTCGCACCGATGGCATTCTTTGGAGAGCCTTGCGTTCGATTTCCCTCCGCCCGGGTCAGCAGTCGCTCAAGATTCTCGATATTGCTTCCGGGGGTGGCGACTCGGCGATTCGGCTGGCTCAGCGGTTTCAGCGATCGGGTCAATCAGTGGAGATCGAAGGGTGTGACATCAGCCCGACTGCCATTAAATTCGCCCGAGAAAAAGCGGCGAAGCAAAGGGTGACGAATGTGAGCTTCACCCGGCGAGATGTCCTGACCGATCCGCTCCCCAAGCGGGGCTGGGATGTTGTGATGTGTTCGCTGTTCTTGCATCATCTGTCGTCAGAGGACGGCTTGATGTTGCTGAAAATTATGCAGCAGGCAGCCACCCAGCTGGTGCTGGTCGACGACCTGCGACGCACGCGAATCGGCTACTGGCTGGCGTGGCTCGGATGCCGAATTCTGACTCGCTCGCCGATCGTGCATGTCGATGGTCCGTTGTCGGTCGCGGGAGCTTTCACCTCTGAAGAGGCATTGAAGATGGCGGAGGCGGCCGGTTGGCCCGCCCCGCAGCTGAAGAATCATTTTCCTCAGCGGTTTCTCTTAAGTAGCAGACTTCACGGATGACAATCGATCTCGCGGGAATCGACCAGAGAACGACCACGACGGGTCAGACGCCCGCTCAATGGAATGTCGTAGTCATCGGGGCAGGTGTGGCGGGGGCCTCTGCGGCGATTTGGTGTGCGAGAGCGGGTCTGCGGACGCTGCTAGTTGAGAAGCAAGTGTTCCCACGAGACAAAGTCTGCGGCTGTTGCCTCAATGGACGTGCGATGGCACTGCTCGACCGGTTAGGAATGCGGGAGCGGCTCGCCGCTCTCCACCCGACACCACTCTCTCGAATGCATGTCCATTTCGGGGGGCGGTCGGTCAGCCTGCCGGTGAATCGGTCGATGTCGCTCTCCCGGCGGTCGCTTGACCAAGAGTTAGTCCGCGCCGCGGTCGACGCCGGGTGCGTCTTTCTCGACCAGACTACAGCCGTGGTATTGCCGAGCGCGGCCGCTGGGCTCGACGCAGATCTCGCGAGAAGCGTCGAACTGCGGACTCACCGGGAGGGTGCAGCTCCCGCCGAGCCGCCTGTTCCAGACAGTGCCCACCTCGTGAGCAGTTCAGCAGAAGCAACCCCCTCCCCACAGAATCGAACCTCAGAATTTAGCTGTCACACAGTTCTCGCCGATGTCGTCCTTGTCTGCGATGGGCTCAACCACGCCAGTCTGAAACAGTTCCCGGAGATTCAATCGAAGGTTGCGAGTCATTCTCGTATCGGTCTAGGAGCCATCGTGCCCTGGACCGCTGCGGATACTTGGTACGTCCCGGGTGAGGTTCAGATGGGGGTGTCTCGCGTCGGCTACGTCGGAACGGTCGGCATCGAACAGGGGCAATTGGATCTCGCAGCTGCCGTGGATGCGGAGTTTCTGCAACAGCATCGGACGCCGAAAGACGCACTGCTCAAATTGTTTTTTCTCGCGGGGATGCCTGCTCCGGCGGGTCTGCCCGATGCGACCGTCCGAGGGACGCCGCTGCTGACTCGCAAGACTTCTCGGGTGAGCTTGCCCCGCGTGTTTCTGCTAGGCGATGCCACAGGATATGTCGAGCCGTTTACCGGTGAGGGGATGGCCTGGGCCTTGAGCGCCGCCTCGACCGTCCTGCCTTTCGTGAAGCAAGCCGTGTGTGAGGGCTGGAGCGCGGACCTGGCGCCGAAGTGGCAGCAAGAGTGCCATCGCAACGTGGGACGCAGCCAGCGTGTGTGTCGGATTCTGGCGGCGGGCTTGCGTCGCCCTTGGCTGCTCAACCCCTTGATGACAGCTGCTCGCTGCTTACCTTGGATTACTCACGCGGTGATGCATGGCATCGATCGCCCCCTCAAAACGATCGAGACCACGGAGACTCGCCCATGTTAGATTTTGAAATCCTCGGACTCGGGACCGCCCTCCCTGAACATCACATGCAGCAGTCAGAGGCCGCCGATTTTGCGGCTCTGTGCCTTAGCTCGGGGGAGAGTTCAGCTTCCTCGGGAGGGCTGGTCAAGGTCCTGTTTCGGCGGGCGGGGGTCCAAACTCGGCACAGCACGGTCCTCGATTCTTCCGTGAGTGGATCGCCCTCCACGCAGACGTTTTACGCCCCGTCGACGGGCGAGCATGATCGCGGTCCGTCGACTTCGACACGGATGGATCGCTACGAAATCGACGCTCCCCTGCTGGCCGGTGAAGCGGTTCGCCGGGCGCTGGCCGAGGCGGGAGTCTCTCCCCGCGAAGTCACGCACCTGGTGACGGTGTCATGCAGCGGGTTCTCGGCCCCAGGAGTCGATTTACACCTGCTCCGCTCCCTCGGCATGCGTCCCTCGGTCTCGCGGACTCATATCGGATTCATGGGGTGTCATGGGGCGCTCAATGGCATGCGAGTGGCCCAGGCCTTTGCCGCTGCCGACCCCGCAGCTGTGATTGTGATCTGTGCCATTGAGCTGTGTACGTTGCATTATCAGTATGGACTCGACCCGCAAAGCGTGGTGGCGAATTCACTGTTCGCAGACGGAGCCGCCGCGATTGTGGGGCGAGCAGTTCGCCCGACTTCGACGCCGCGCGGCACCCTGTTACCGGGGCGCCTGGTTGAGAATTTCTCCTATGTCATCCCGGAGACCGAGGAGATGATGAGCTGGCGAATCGGCGACCACGGATTCCAGATGACACTCTCGCCCGAAGTGCCCGCAATTATCACCCGCACGCTGCCGGGAGCGCTGGAGTCTTTTCTCGGTGGGCACTCTTTGACCCTCGCGGACATCCGCTCGTGGGCCATTCATCCGGGGGGGCCACGGATTTTGAAAGCCTGCGGCGACGCTGCAAATTTGTCGGAGGGCGACCTGGCTGCTTCGACCTCGATTCTATCTCGGTGCGGCAATATGAGTTCGCCCACCGTGCTGTTTATTCTCGACGAACTCCGCCGCCAGAAATCCGAACTGCCGTGCGTCATGCTCGGGTTTGGCCCGGGCCTCAATGTGGAAGCCGCCCTGCTCATGTAATGGGTGGTATTTCGCCGTGTCGGGCGAGGGCAAGTCCGCTCACAGAGGAGGGGGAGAACCGGCAGATGCTCAGCCGATTTTCTCGGCGATGGCGAAGACTTCGGCGGTGTTCAGAATGCGGTCATGCTGTTCGAAGAGGGCTTCGACGGCGGCCCGGTGGACTTTCATTTTGGTCCCACCGACACCGATGGCACCATAGCAAAACATTGACCCTCGTTCCTTCGCTTTTTCCATCACACCAATGCCCTCCAGGCCGGTCGGAGGGACCGCGTTCAGATCGATCACGACTTTGAGCGTCGGGTGATTGATCCACTGGCTCTCTTTCAGGAACTGCACTTTCGCTGCTCCCGCCGCAATCAACAGCTGACACTCATCGAGCAGGCCCGAGAAATCTCCGTGTGAGGGAACAGCGGGAGTCAACTGGGCTGAGGGGACGTGCTCCCGAATTCGATCGCAAGTCTCTCTCGCCCGGTCGATGGTCCGCGAGGTGACTGTCACATCGACCCCTCGGCTGGCCAAAATCTGCGCTGCCCGATGCCCGACCGGCCCGGTGCCTCCCAACACGACCGCCCGTGTCCCCGCGAGTTCCAGGTGCCGCGCAGCCGCTCGCACCGCAGCTGCCGCGGTCGTATTCGAGCCGTTGGAGTCGAGCAGCACAGACACGCGGATGGGGCCGAAGAAAAGGGACTGGACCTTGGCGAGCAGGGCTTCACCGGCAGCCACATCGCTGCCGCCGATAAAGATCGCAGTGTTCTTGAGGTCCTGCGGGCTGCGAGTGAACATCGCACCATGGACGAGTCCCGTGACGTTCTCCGGATTGACGCCGCCATACGAGAACAGCTCATCCACCCCGGCATCGATCGCCACGACGCGGTCAAACACACTGGGCTGCGGGTCGGTATCGAGTTGGATCAGAATTTTTTTCATGCGAGACTCGTGGCGAACGAAGGAGGCTGCCGGGGGAATCCAGGACAACAGGGCCTGACGCCCGGCATTGTCTTGTCGCGAAGTATCGTAATCAATCTCGGTCGCCATTCCCCGCGAGTTTCGGACGTATTCGCCCATCCGTGGTCCGTCCTACCCTGAAGGGGTCTGCGCCAATAGTCGGTCAAACGCAGCGAAAACCACCGGACCGAAACCCCCATTCAGGCCCATGTCTTTCGGAGGGATTCCAGCAGCGGAGAATCGCCCCAGGGCTGCGATCCCGGCGGGAGAGATCGAGTGAGAGGGGATCACTATCCGGTGGTGTCGCGTTGCTCACCACCAGCGACTGACTGAAATTCCTTCGGGATGAAAGGGCCAACATTTGGGGCTGGCCGTCCAATTTCTCGGGAACTTCGCGCCGACGGATGGGGGAGCGAATTGCTACACTACGGCGGCGCTCATGTCCCGTGAGGAAACCGTCATGCAACCTGTCTCCCTGGCGATTCTCTGGCATCAGCATCAACCGTACTACCCGGATGATGTGGCCGGGGAGACACTCATGCCTTGGGTGCGGTTTCACTCCACGAAGGATTACATCGGGATGGCCCTCCATTTGAAGGAGGTTCCCGAGTTTCATTGCTCCATTAATTTGGTTCCCAGTCTGCTGGTGCAGATCGAGCGGTATGTGGCGGGTGGCAGCGACCGGCATCTCGATGTGTCGCGCATGCCGACTGATGGGCTCAGTGCCCATGATGCCCGCTACCTCGTCGACAACTTTTTCGCCGCGAATTTGGAATCGATGATTCGGCCTTTTCCGCGTTATCTGGAACTCCATCGCAAGCGTTTTACTCAGCCATCCGGTTCCGATGCCGCTGTGGCCCGCATGTCCTCGCAAGACCTGAGAGATTTGCAGGTGTGGCACAATCTGTCGTGGTTTCACGAACTGTTGTTCGAGGAGAACGCCGAGCTGCGGGAGTTTCGCGAGAAAGCCCGCGACTATACGGAGACCGACAAGCACTGGTTGCTGACCAAGCAGCGGGAGGTCGTCGCTCAAGTGATCCCGCTCCACAAGGAGTTACAGGACCGAGGGCAGGTCGAGCTGACCACGACGCCGTTCTACCATCCGATTCTCCCACTGCTCTGGGACAAGAAGTCAGCCCGGCAGGCAATGCCCAATTGCCAGCTTCCCACTTCGATCGAAAGCTATGCCGAGGACGCCGTTCGGCACATCAAGTCGGCCGTCGCGTTGCATGAGAAACTGTTCGGACGCAAGCCACGCGGGATGTGGCCGTCGGAAGGGTCGGTCTCCGCGGATATTTTGCCTGCGATCATTGAGGCGGGGATTCAGTGGATCGCGACCGACGAGGGGATCCTCTCGCGCTCACTCGATGGAGCGATTCATCGCGATGGACAGAAGCGAATTAACCGCCCCGATCTCCTCTATCGTCCCTGGCGCTGGGAGCATCAGGGGCAATCGCTACAGCTGATCTTCCGTGATTTGGGGCTCAGCGATTTCATCGGGTTCGAGGCCCAACGTCAAGACCCGGTGACGGCGGCTCACCACATGTTGAATGCCTGTGCTGAGGTGGGAAGAGCGGTGCGTCGAGAGAATCGCGAGGCGCCAGTCATTGTCCCGGTGATTTTGGATGGCGAGAACTGCTGGGAGCACTACCGCGACGGGGGAGTGGTGTTCCTGCGAACGCTGTATCGAGAGGCTGTGCGGCACGCAGAGGTGCGTCCCATGCGAGTATGTGACCACTTGGAGTCAGCCCCCGCGCAGGAACGTCTGCAAAAACTGCATGCGGGGAGTTGGATCAACTCGGACTTCTACATCTGGATCGGGCATGCCGAGGATCGACAGGCGTGGGACGTGTTGCACCTGGCCCGCGAGTTCCTGAAGAAGCAGGTCGCCACGGGAAAGTTTGAGGACGCACTCCTGGCAAAAGCATGGCGCGAACTGGATATCACCGAAGGGAGCGACTGGTGCTGGTGGTATGGGGATGACCGTTCTTCGGGCCAGGACGATCTCTTTGACCAACTCTTCCGCCGACACCTGCAAAACATCTATCGCTTGCTGGGTGAGTCGCCACCGAATGTCCTGCTGCGTCCGATTTGCCAAATCCATCGGGCGAGCATCCATACGCAACCGAAGCGGCTCTTGAATGTCCAATCTGATGGACGCCGCCGGTACTTTGAATGGATGTCCGCTGGTCAGTTTGTGGCCGGTTCCGAACGTGGGACAATGGCTCGGGTGACTCAAGGAGTGATTCGAGGGCTGCGCTTCGGTTTCGATCGGAAGTCCCTACTCATCCGCTGCGACACCGCCGGTCGGGCGCGAGACCAGTTGTTGCCGGGGCAGGAACTTCGCGTGCGATTTTTGGAACCGGATGGTCACGAAGTGCGAGTGCGCCCTTCGGCTTCAGGGGCTCCGGATTTGTCTCTGTTTCGAGGGGGAACAGCTGAACCATCAGAAATGGTTTCAGCCATCGAGGATGTGGCCGAGGTCAAGGTTCCCCTGGTCGATTTGGGTTTGACCGCCGGGCAGGCCGTCCACTTCTACGTAGAGCTATTCGAGGCCAAAACCAGCGTGGACCGAATCCCTTCCGAGGGGATGATCGAGCTTGTGGTGCCGCCGGACGACTTTGATATTCGTAACTGGCAAGTTTGATCGATTTGCGTGCGATCGAGTGGCGATTTCTCGATCCCAAAAACGAAAACGCGGTGGTGAGCATCGGAGCCCACCACCGCTTTCGCGATTCACTGCTCAACAAAAATTAAGGGTTTGGAGCTTCCGCGGCTGGAGCTTCAGCGGCATCGGCAGCTGCGGCAGCAGCGTCGGCAGCAGCGTCGGCAGCTGCATTGGCTGCACCAGCAGCGGCGTCGGCAGCCCCCTCAGCCGCTTCACCAGCAGCGGTGGCTGCTTCGCCAGCGGCGGTTGCGGCGTCACCAGCAGCGGCAGCTGCGTCGCCGGCGGCTTCGCCAGCCTTGGCAGCGCCATCCTTCATGCTGGCTTCCATAGCCTTCATCGCGTCAGCAGGACTCACAGCTGCTGGAGGAGCGACTGGAGCGTTAACCGCTGGCTCGCAACCAACCATCAGACCCATCGCCAACGCCAAAGATGCAATTCGCTTCATGTGAAATTTCCTAATCAGGAGGTGTTGATTTGTTCCTGCGCGACAACGCTGAACAGTTCGAAATCAAGATACCGAGCCCCAGCAAAAAATTCCCAGCTGGAGAAGCGATTGAGGAAAAAAAACTAAAGACGAGTCACCTCAGCCCGCAAAGCCGGACATGATCTCAGCCATGGGTTCAGGCCTTCAGCTCGAAAATCACTTCGACCTCAACCGCGATGTTCCCAGGGAGCGACCCCATACCAACGGCGCTGCGGGCTCCCACGCCGTCGTCGCCAAACAAGTCTTGGAGCAACTGGCTAAAGCCGTTGATCACCGCGGGATGGCGCTGGAAATCGGGCGTGGAATTCACCATCCCCAAGGTTTTGATCGTACGCTGAATGCGATCCAGCGACCCCAACGAGGCTCGTACCGTCGCCAATAAGGTCAATCCGACGGCACGCGCCGCCTCAAACCCCTGCTCCTCGGTCAGGTCGAGGCCGACCTTCCCGGTAATCAGAGATCCATCAGGGCGCATTGGACCGTGCCCCGAGACGTAGATTAACTGCCCCACCTGAACGATTGGTTTGTAGATCCCACCCGGCTTAGGAACCGGGGGGAGGATCAGACCCAACTCTGTCAGACGAGACTCGGCGCTCATGACAAACCGTTCTGTTTCAAGGGGTTAGCTCACTGCCTTGTGGCACTTCTTGCAGCGGGAGCGGTAGCTCACCAGAGCGCTACACTTGGTGCAACGCTTTTGTTTCTTGGCGATCTTCGCCTTGGTACGCGGTCTGTAAACCATCACTGGCTCCACGGGTCTGACTGGGAAGGAAGCCCCACATTGTAAACAGACGCGTGCCCCCATGCAATGAAATCGGTTGGAGTCCGCACATCCATCGGCCATCATTGATGAGACACTGAGCTCCGCCCCCCCATCGCGAAGCCCTCTCCAAACCAAAGTTCTTACAGACTCGTGATGTATCACCGACTGCCGATAGAATGATCCAACCCATAATCACTCCCCCTCTCGAAGGAATTCCCCCCGTGCCGCTTG
>Ga0105047_10006932_pt1 | contig 19151 bp, 15 predicted proteins | sample MAT04_FD_78384 | JGI IMG/M metagenome (GOLD analysis project Ga0105047, IMG submission 78384) | Freshwater microbial communities from Lake Fryxell liftoff mats and glacier meltwater in Antarctica - MAT-04 (megahit assembly) | ecosystem: Environmental > Aquatic > Freshwater > Ice > Liftoff... | reverse complement strand
TCGAGTCCGAACCACCGCAAATCCTCCGGCATCGCTGCCACGAATTCCCCGCGACAGCGCGCCGCATCCAAGTCCTCGTTGCGCAGAATCAGGGTGCCGTGTGCCATCGCGGCCCGACCTTGCGCGGCCCAGAATGTGCGCGCGTGGCCCAGGTGCAGGAAGCCCGTGGGCGAGGGCGCCAACCGTCCGCGATAGGATTTGGAAGGGGGAGCCATCAAGCGGGTGAGCAGGCGGGCCGACACGCCGGGCGCGACCGCGAGGTCGAGCCCCACTTGAGCCGGCTGCGGAGCCTGCGGCGGACGATGAGTTTTCGTCGGTTCCAATGCACGCCGGGGAAATTGCAATCCTACCCCAGCAAGTCAAACCCGGCGCGCGGGCGCGGCGGGCGTCCCTGCCCGGCCGGCTTTCCAAGCTGGACGCTCCCCGGCCCGCTGCTAGCTTCCGCGCCATGACATCCCACAGCCACCCGGAGGAGCCGCCTGCGCCCCGGAAAGTGAATCTCCGGCGGCCCGACATCATGCAGGAGGTGCAGGCCCAGGTGGTCGAGCACTACCGCAGCGAACTGGTCGAGCGCATCCGCGCCGGCGGCGGGCAGATCGCCGCGGGCGGACTCACGGTGCGGTTGGCCAAGGAATTCGGCTTCTGCTACGGCGTCGAGCGCGCCATTGATCTGGCCTACGCGGCGCGGAAGGTTTTTCCCGAGCCGCGGAAGATTTACCTGCTCGGCGAGATCATTCACAACCCCGAGGTCAACGACCAGATTCGCAACCTCGGCATCATCACCGTCGCCCCGCGCCCCACGCCGGCCGAGATCAGCCACTTGATTGCCGACGACGTGGTCATCATCCCCGCCTTCGGCACCGAGGTCGCCACCCGGCGGGAGCTAGAAGCCCGCGGCTGCCTCCTCGTGGACACGACCTGCGGCGACGTGATGAGCGTCTGGAAGCGCGTCCGCCAGTACTCAAAAGAAGCCGTCACCAGCATCATCCACGGCAAATCCAAGCACGAGGAAACCAAGGCCACGACCTCGCAGGCGACGGCGTACGGCACCGGGCATTACCTCGTGGTGCTGAACCTCGATGAAACCGATTACGTCTGCCGCTACATCCTGCACGGCGGGGACCGCGAGGAATTCCTGCAAAAATTCCAAGGCGCCTACTCCCCCGGCTTCGACCCCGAGCTGCACCTCAAGGCGGTCGGCGTGGCCAATCAGACGACGATGCTCCGCGGCGAAACCGAGGAAGTGCAGCGGCGCCTGCGCGCAACCATGACCGAGAAGCACGGTGAGGCGGACATGCCGAAACATTTCCGCTATTTCGACACCATCTGCGGCGCGACGCAGGACCGCCAGGACGCTTTGGAAAAGCTGCTCCGCGACAAGCTGGAACTGTTGCTCGTCATCGGCGGCTACAATTCTTCCAACACCTCGCAACTCGCGAAAATGGGCGAGGCCGCGCTGCCGACTTACTTCATCAAGAACGCCGCGAAGATGGTTTCCGACCGCGTCATCGTTCACTACAACCTGCATCTCAAGCAAGAGGTCGAGTCCCGCGACTGGCTGCCCGGCGGCAATATCACCGTCGGTATCACCGCCGGCGCGTCCTGCCCGAACAACCTCATCGAAGACGCCATCCGCCGGCTCTTCGAACTGCGCGGCATCTCGGTCCAAGCCCTGCTGAAAAACTGACTTCTCAGCGCCCCTCGCCCCTTCCGCCATGCCTTGTTCCCTCGCCGAACTCGAAGCCCGCGAGCGCCTCCTCCTCGCGCCGTACGCTCAATTCAGCGCCGCCACGCGCGGTCGCAAGCATCACGAGGCCCCGCCGGAGTGGCGCACCCATTACCAGCGCGACCGCGACCGCGTTATCCACTCGCGCGCCTTCCGCCGGCTCGAATACAAGACCCAGGTTTTCCTCAACGGCACCGGCGACCACTACCGCACCCGCCTCACGCACACCATCGAAGTCGCCGCCGTCTCGCGGAACATCGCCCGCGCGCTGCGCCTGAACGAAGACCTCGCCGAGACCATCGCCCTGGCGCACGACCTCGGCCATTCGCCCTTCGGCCACAAGGGCGAGATGGTGCTCGACCGCCTCATGCACGAGCACGGCGGCTTTGAGCATAATCGCCAGAGCCTGCGCATCGTGGAGGAGTTGGAGCAGAAATACCCTTCTTTCCCCGGCCTGAACCTGACTTGGGAAGCTCGCGAAGGTCTGGTGAAGCATTACACCGCGTTCGATCACCCGAGCAAGCGGCCCGACTTCGACGCCAAGTCCTCCGCCCTGGAAGCCCAGGTCGCGAATCTGGCCGACGAAATCACCTACTACAGCCACGACCTCGACGATGGCATTGAATCGGGCCTGCTCTCCGAGTTGAAGCTGCGCGAGCACGTCCGCCTCTGGGGTGCCGCCAACGATACCGTCCGCAGCGAGCACGGCCACCTCGCCGACGAATGTCGCCGCTACTTCATCATCCGCACGATCATTGATCTCCAGGTGAAGGATGTCGTCGAAACCACCGAGGCCCACCTCGCAACCGCGGGGGTGAAGACCGCCGATGAAGTCCGCCTCCAACCGCACCCGCTGGTCGCCTACAGCCAAACCCGCCGCGGCGAGAACCTGGAGTTGCGCGATTACCTCTACCGCAACCTCTACTACAACCCGGCCGTCAACGAACCCCATCTCCGCGCTGGCCGCGTGCTGGAAAACCTGTTCAACCATTACCTTGCCCATCCCGAAGACATGGGCGAACGCAGCCGCAAACGCGCGGACAAAGAAGGCCTGCCCCGCGCCGCCTGCGACTACATCTCCGGCATGACCGACCGCTACGCCTTGGAAGCCCACGAGCAGTTGTTCGATCCTCGCGCCTGAAGCACGGATGCGCCCGAAATCCGAAGTCCGAAATTCGAAGCCCAAATGAAACCCGAAGCCCGAAGCCCGAATGGATTGCGCCGTCGCACCGTGGGGGCCGCACTTTTCCTGACGCGCCGTGCCGGTCCGTTCGGCTTGCGGAATTCGGGCTGCTTTCGGATTTCAGTTCTTCGGCTTTCGGAATTCGGGATGCGTGAACCGACCCCGCAACCGGCGCAAGCATGAGCGAGCCCACCTTCGACGCCCTCGTCATCGGCGGCGGCCCCGGCGGCAGCGCCGCCGCGACCTATCTCGCCCGCGCCGGACAGCGAGTGTTGTTGCTGGAAAAAGAAGTTTTCCCCCGCTTCCACATCGGCGAGTCGCTGCTGCCCTACAACCGTCCGCTCTTCGAGGAAATGGGCGTCTGGCCCGCGCTGGCAGCGGCGGGCTTCCCGCGGAAGTTCGGCGCGCAATTTCATCTCGGCAACGGCGCGCTCACCACCCGGTTTCTCTTTCGCGAAGGCCGCTTTACGCGCCAGCCCGAGGCCATCCAAGTGGAGCGGGCCACCTTCGATCACCTTCTGCTCAAGCACGCCCGCAGCAGCGGCGCCGACGTGCGCGAAGGTTGGACCGTGCGCCACTTCACGGCACAGCCCGACCGCGTGAGCGTGGCAGCCAGCGGTCCCGACGGCATCGCCAGAACGCTCACGGCCAAGTTCCTCGTGGATGCCAGCGGACGCGGCAATCTCACCGGCAATCAGGAGGGCCTGCGGGAAGTCCATCCGCGGCTGAAGAAGCTCGCGGTCTTCGGCCACTTCGCCGGCGTGCGCCTCGACGCGGACGAGCGCGGCGGCGATACCGTCATCACGCGCCTGGAGAACAAGTGGTTCTGGCTCATCCCCGTCTCCGCCACCAAGACCAGCGTCGGCCTGGTGATTGACAAGGATGAGTTCGCCCAGGCAGGTGGCACGCCGACGGAAGTCTTCGCCCGCTGGCTCGCCGCCTGCCCGGCAATGCAGGCGCGCATGGCGGAGGCCCAACTCGTCGGTGACCTGCAGACGACCTCCGATTTCAGCTACCGCAACCGGCGCTTCGTCGGGCCGCGGCTGCTGCGGGTGGGCGACGCCGCGGGCTTCATGGACCCCATTTTCTCAGCGGGAGTTTATCTCGCCATGTGGTCTGGCCGACTCGCGTCCCGCGCAATTATCGAGTCGCTGGCCAGCGGCGACGACGGCGCGCGCCGCTTGCTCGCCTACGAGCGCCGCGTGCGCCGCGGCATGTCGTTTTACTGGCAGATGGTCGAGCGCTTCTACACGACGCCGTTCATGGAGCTTTTCATGAACCCCAAGGACAACCTCAGCCTGCCCGCCGCCGTCAACGCCATCCTCGCCGGGGAACTGGAAGGCAACTGGCACCTGCGCTGGCGGCTGTGGGCGTTCTTCGCGCTCATCAAGCTGCAAGCCCGCTGGCCGCTCGTGCCGCGGATCAACTTCAACGCGCCTGCGACCTCGACCCCGCCCGGCTGATGCCATCGTCACCCAGCGAATTGGAGCGCCTTAGCCGTGACTGTGCAGTCGGAGCGCGGCTGGCTCAGCCGCAGCCGCGTTCGCAAGCGGATGGCACAGGGCTTTGCCTCCGCATTGGACGGCGCGTTCGGACTCACCTTTTGGTGGTCGTGAGTACGCGACGAAAAAGCCGGCTTGTCCCTTATTCCCGGCGGCTGCGGCTGAGACAGCCGCGCTCCGCGACTGCATGGCTACGGCTTAGCGCAGATTTCCAAATCTGCACCCGGCACGGTTTCCCGGCCCCGGCGCGCGGACGCGCTCGTCCACAGCACGGTCACCTTGCCAGAGACGCTGCTGCGGGCGAGGGCGCCCGCGCGCCGGCCCAACTGCTCGTCCGGGGAGCGCGGACATTCTTGTCCGCCCGCCGGGTGCCCCGGCCGGCACCGCCAGCAGCGGACAGGAATGTCCGCGCTCCATCGTCCGGCGGCCCGCTGGTGCGACCCCAAGGCCGACTAGCGGCCCTGCACGCGCTGCTCACCCTGCTCCCTCTCCTCTTGGCTTTCCTCCTCGCCGGCTGCCGCACGCCTCCCGCACCGCCGCTCGACTTGCACGGCCCCGGCTGGCTCGTGCGCCAGGGTCAGGCCGTGTGGACGGCGGGCGAAGGCGAGCAAGGCGTCGCCGGGGAATTGCTGGTCGCGTGCGGCCCGGGCGGGGCGTGTTTCGTGCAGTTTGCCAAACCACCCTTCACCATCGTGACGGCCCAGGCCAAGGCGGAGACTTGGACCGTGGAGATGCCCCAGGCCCGGCGGCGTTTTGAAGGCCGCAGTCGCGCGCCAGCGCAGTTCGTCTGGTTCGCCCTCGCGGAAGCCATCTCGGGCGAGACCTTGGGCGCTGGCTGGCAGTTCACGCGCGCTGAGGCCGATGGCTGGCGGCTGGCGAATCCCGCCACGGGCGAATCGCTGGAGGGCTATTTCACGCCGTGAGATTGGGGTTTCGATGGTGGTGGCTCCTGCTCGCCGTGCCGCTCGTCGCCGGCCTGTGGCGACTGCGCTTCGACACCGAGGTCCTGAGCTTGCTGCCCAGTTCGGTGCCCGTGGTGCGCGGTTTGCAGCTTTATCAAAAGCACTTCACGGATGCGCGCGAACTGGTCATCACGCTGCGCGCGCCCGATGCGGAAGCCGCCGAGTCCGCCGCGCGCCAACTGGCCGAGGCCCTGCGCCGCGAAACCAACCTGGTCCGCAGCGCCGTCTGGCAGCCGCCGTGGCTGGAGCACCCGGAGGAAATGGCCGAGTTCATCGCTTATCTCTGGCTCAATCAGCCGCCCGGGAAATTCGCCGAACTCTCCCGCCGTCTCGCGCCCGAGCGGCTGGCCGGGCTGGCCGTCGAGGCGCGCGAGCAACTCGCCACCTCGATGTCGCCCAATGACATCGCGCGGCTGAGCTACGATCCATTCGGGCTGACGCGCCTGCCGGAGGGCACGCCGGGCGATGCGCTGTTCAGTTCGCCGCAGTCAGGCTTTGCGTCCGAGGACGGAACCTTCCGGGTCGTGTTTGCAGAAGCGCGAGCGGAGCTGCCGAACTACCGCGCCTGCGCGGCTTGGCTCGCCGCAGTGCGCGCGGTCGAGCAACGCGCCGCACAGTCAGCCGGCTGGCCCCAAGGCGTGACGGTGCGCTACACGGGGGCGCCAGCGTTCGTGGCGGAGATCGCCTCAAGCATGGCCGGGGATATGCAGTTCACGGTGCTCACGACGCTGGCGCTCATTGTAGTTCTGTTCTGGTGGGCGCACCGAAGCTGGCGGCCGCTGGGCTGGCTGGTCGTGATGCTCCTGCTGGTCATGGCCGGCGCGCTCGCGGCGGGCGGGCTCATCTTCGGCACGCTCAACGCCGTCAGCCTCGGCTTCGGTGCCATCCTCCTCGGCCTCGCGGTGGACTGCGGCCTGGTGGTTTATCAGGAGGCGGCCGCCGCCCCGCATCTGTCCGCCGCGGCGCTGCGCCACGAACTTGTCCCCAGCGTGCTGTGGTCGGCGCTGACCACCTCCGCGGCTTTCCTGTTGCTGAACTTCGCCGGCCTGCCGGGACTTTCACAGCTTGGCACCATCGTGGGCCTCGGCGTGCTGCTGGCACCGCTGGTGATGATGTTCCTGTTCCTGCCGCTGGCGTTGCGCTGGCTCCGGCAGCGCCCACCTCCGTCCGCGCCGGCCCGGCGCGCGCCCCCGGCGCTCGGTCGTTACCGCGTCGCAACGGTCGTGGCCATCGGCCTTGCCATCCTCAGCTTGGGCCGCGCCTGGCCCAAGGTGGATCGCAGCAACCGCCCCATCGAACCGAAAAACAGCGCCGCGCAACTCGCCCTCAATGAACTGCAAGCCAACTTGAGCCGGTCGGGCGAACCGTTGCTGCTCGTCATCTCGGGCCGCGATGAAGCTGAGGTTGGCGCCAAGCTGGCCGCGGTCGAGCGGCACCTCGTCTTGGCGCAAACGAACGGCGCCGCGTTCAGCGCGCTCCTGCCCGGTGCCGTCTGGCCGCACCCGGACTGGCAGCGCGCCAACGCGGTGGCGGCGGCGGCGCTGGCGGGGCGGGCAGACGCTTTGCGCCGTGCCGGCGCCGCGGCGGGCTTCACGCCGGAGGCGATGGCGTTGGCGGGGAAACTCCTGCAAGCCTGGGGCGCACCGGCTGGCAGCCCGCGCAATCTGTGGCCGACCAACCAGTCCTGCCGCTGGCTGCTCCGGCGCGCCGCGGCCTGGACCGGCACGAACTGGCTCGCCGCGGGAGCGGTGTATCCGGGCACCCATTCCGCCTCGTTGCGGCTGCTCGCGGAGCAGCTTGACCCGAAACTGCCCGGCGTCTGGGTCACGGGTTGGCCGCTGCTGGGGGAGAGCTTGTTCCGCCACGTCGAGCGGCGCGTGTTCGGGATGACGCTGGCGATGGTCGTGGTGGTGGGCCTGTGCCTGCGCTGTGCGTTTCGACGGTGGACGGAGGTGGTGATCAGCTTTGGCGCGTTGGGCTTCATGCTCCTGGGGCTGCAAGCGGTGCTCGGGCTGGCGGGCGGCTCGTGGAATTTGATGAGCCTGGCGGCGCTGCCACTGCTGCTGGGCGTCGGCGTGGATTACATCATCCATGTGCAGGTCGCCTTGCGCCGGCATGGCGGCGACGTCGGCGCGATGCGGCAGGTCACGGGGCGGGCGATTTTGCTCTGCGCCGCGACGAACGTGGACGGCTTCGGCTCGAACATTTTTTCCAGCAATCCAGGGCTGGCGAGCCTGGGCCTGGTGTGCGCCATCGGCATCACGGTGGCGTACGTGACGGCGGTGTTCCTCGTGCCCGCGTGGTGGCGGCTCGCCGGCGCAGGTCCGGCGGTGACGGCGACCGCCGGCGCGCGGCTGGCACGGCCTTCCGCCGCTTACGGACCGCGACTGTGGCGGCTGGGGCTGCACGCGGTGCGGGTGTTGCCGCGCGGTTGGTGCGCTGCGCTGGGCTGGGTGGGGGCGCAGTGCTATCGCGTTTTGCGCCCGGAGCGATTTAGGATTCTGGAGGAAAATCTTCTCCCGGTGCTGCACGGCGACCGGCCGGCAGCGCGGCGGGCGGCGCGAGCCTCGCTGGCCAATTTCGCCGTGAAAATCACCGACCTGCTGAGGCACGAAGGTGGGTCTGCCACGACGGTCGAACTGACGCGCTGGAGCGGCTACGAAATCTTCGCCACGGCACTCGCCCGCGGCCAGGGCGTGCTGCTGGTGACGCCGCACCTGGGCAACTGGGAGCTGGGCGGCGTGCTGCTCGCGCAGAAGGGCGTGCGGCTGTTGGTGCTCACGCAAGCCGAGCCCGGCCGGGGCTTCACCGAGATGCGCCAGCAGGCCCGCGCCCGCTGGGGCATCGAGACGCTGGTGGTGGGGCAGGACGCGTTTGCCTTCGTGGAAATCATCAAGCGGTTGCACGCTGGCGCGACGGTGGCGCTGCTGGTGGACCGTCCGCCGCCGAACTCAGGAGTGGACGCGGAGTTGTTTGGCCAACCGTTCCGCGCGTCCATCGCGCCGGCGGAACTGGCGCGCGCCGCGGGTTGCGCGGTGGTGCCGGTGTACGTCGTGGCCGAGGGACGCGGCTATGCCGCGCATGTGCTGCCGGAACTCACCTACGACCGCCGCGCGCTGGGAGACCGTGAGGCGCGGCGGAGATTTGCCGGGGAAATCCTGCGTGCGTTTGAACCAGTCATCCGCGAGCATCCCGACCAATGGTATCACTTTGTGCCGATGTGGCCGCAGCGCGCGGCGCGTGGAAATCCGAAAGCCGAATGACGAAAGCCGAAACAAATCCGAAGTCCGAAAACCGAAAACCAACCGGGCTTGGTCGTTTGAGGCGTCGGCTTGCGGAGGCCGGGGGGCGCGAGGGAGCGCGGACATTCCTGTCCGCCGGGTGCGTGCTGGAACCGGAAGTGCAAAGGGCGGACAGGAATGTCCGCGCTCCCTCGCGCAGCCTTCGGCCTTCGGGCTTCGGTTTTGTTTCGGGCTTCGGACTTCGGACTTCGGCCTTCCGCGCCTTCGCCCTCCTCCTTTTCTTCCTCCCCACACTCCTGCGCGCGGCCGACACCAACGCCGTCCTCGCCGCCTGGCTGGCGGCCCAGACCAACGTGTCCACCTGGTCGGCGGAGTTCATCCAGACGCGCTCGCTCAAGGCGCTGAACCAGCCGCTCGTCTCGACGGGCCGCGTGTGGTTCGCCAAGCCCAACCGCTTCCGCTGGGAACTGGGCCAACCCGCCCAGACCATCGCCGTGCGCGACGAGGAGTTGCTGCAGGTGATCTATCCGCGGCTCAAGCGCGCCGAGCGCTACCCGCTGGCCGACGGCAAGTCGGGACCGCTGGGCGAGGCGCTGGGCCTGCTGGACGCGGGCTTCCCGCGCAGCCGCGCGGACTTCGACGCGCGCTTCCGCGTGGCCTCGTTGGAAACCATCAACGGTGCCTGGTGTTTCGGTTTGCAGCCGGCCACGGCGTCCGCGCGACGGATGCTGCCGTCCATCCAGGTGACGCTGGAAAAGAAGACTTTTCTGCTGCTGGCGAACGAACTGGTTTTTCCCGACGGCTCGCGGATGCGGAATGACTTCAGCAACCCGACGCTCAACGCGGCGTTCGCGCCGGACGTTTTCAAGCCCGCGCTCGGCGATGACTTCAAGGTCGTCGCGCCGCCCACGCAATGAACGCGCCCACCGTGGACCTCGCCGCCGCCCTGCAAGCCCTGCCGCACGGGCCGGAGTTCCGTTTCGTGGATCGTCTCCTCAGCCTGACGCCCGGCAAGGAGGGCGTCGGGGAATATCGGGTGCGCGGCGACGAGCCGTTCTTGCGCGGACACTTTCCCGAGCGCCCGCTGTTCCCCGGCGTGCTGCTGGTTGAAGCCGCCGCCCAACTTGCCGGCATCGTGGCGCAAACAGATCCCGTGATCGGGCCGCTCGAAGGCTTGAAGCTGACCGCCATCCGCGCCGCGAAAATCACCGGCTCAGCACGGCCCGGAGAAACCCTTCGCATCGCCGCCCGGGTCACCGGCCGACTGGGACCGCTGATTCAGGCGGAGACCGAAGTCACGCTGGGTGGAAGACCGGTAATGAAGGCGACGCTGGCGCTGAGTGGCGTGAGTGCGGGACTGAGGAAGTCCGTGCAAATGCCCTCCGTCGTCTGAGCCGTAACGATGCAGTGGGAGCGCGGCTGGCGCAGCCGCAGCCGCGTTCGCACTCACCTTTTGGGGTTCGTGAGCACGCGCCGAAACAGCCGACTTGTCCCCTATTCCACGCGGCTGCGGCTGAGACAGCCGCGCTCCGCGACTGCACCGTTACGGCTGAGGAGGATGCGACCGCGGCAACCCGCGCGTCGGCTTCAGGGCCGCTCCACGATGTACAGATCCGTGTCCCGCAGATGGTCCACGATCATGTCCACGGTGCGGTCAATGGCGCCTTCGTTCTCGCGCACGACCTGTTGGGCCAGCCGACCCGCCTGCTGGCGTCGCTCAGGGCTGGCGAGGAGGTCGGCGAGGGCACGTTCCAACTCGCCGGCATTGGCCACCTGGGCGGCCGCGCCTTGCTCGACGAAGGCCTTCGCGATGGGCGCGAAGTTCTGCATGTTCGGCCCGAAAACGATGGCCTTGCCCAGGCTCGCCGGCTCGATGGGGTTTTGCCCGCCTTGAGCGGTGAGGCTCTTGCCAACAAAGACCACGTCCGCTTGCTCGTAGAAGAAGCGGAGTTCGCCGGTGGTGTTGACCAGCAGGCACTCGACCGCGCGCTCGGGCCAGGTGGTGCGGGCGGTGATTTCGTTGCGGAACACGAACTTCACCCCGTGCGCCTCCAACTCGCGGCCCACTTGCCGGCTGCGTTCGAAATGCCGTGGCACGAGCACCAGGAACAGGTCGGGGAACTGGCGGCGCAGCTTTTGGAAAACTTCCACCAGGATGGCCTCCTCGCCGTCGTGCGTGCTGCCACCGATGAGGATCGGCGCACCGTCCGGCACGCCGAGTTGGCGGAACAGGCCGCGGACGTTGAGCAGGTGTTTTTCCTCCAGTCGTGCGGCGTCGTACTTCAGGCTCCCGACGACCTTGATGGCCTCGGGCCGGCAACCCAACTCGCGCAGCCGGGCGGCGTCGGCCTCGTTTTGCGCACCTACCCCCGCGAAGGCGCGGAAGAGCGGGCGGAACAGCAGCCCATAGCGCTTGTAGCCACGGTAGGATCGCTCCGAGAGCCGGGCGTTGACCAGGAACGCTGGGATCTCCTTGTCCATGAGTCGCCAGAGAAAATTGGGCCAGATTTCCGACTCGATGAGCACCACCGCCTTGGGCATGAAGGTGTTGACCGAGCGAATCACCCACTTCCGGCGGTCCACCGGGTAATAGACCTTGGTGATGTGCGTGGGCAGCTTCTTGCGCAACTCGCCCATGCCGGTGGTGGTGGTCGTAGAGACGACGATCTTGAGGTTGGGCACGCGCGGTTCGAGGGCCTTGATGAGCTGGGTGCAGACATTGACTTCGCCCACGCTCACCGCGTGCATCCAGAGCACCTGCCGGTTGGTGATGGCCTGCTTGACCTTGACGCCGAACACCCCGAAACGCTGCTTGAAATCCGCCTGCCAATCCCCGCGCCGCTTGAGGCGCCAGAAGTAGTACGGCGCCGTCAGCACCAGGAGGCACGTGAAAATAAGGTTGTAAAGGATGCGCATTGAGGGGGGTGTAACTCCCGCGGTGAACGAGCGGAAAGTGCCAATTCCCGGCGCGGCCTGACAGAACATTTTTTGGGAGCGCGCTTGGCAACCGCGCGTGAGCCCTTGATGGAACATGGGCCTTCGCCCCAGCGCGTCCCCCCGCTGGGCGGCCAACCGCTGCATCGGAGGCCGGCGCGTTGCCACCCAACGGCAGCAGTTCTCATTTTGGCCCCGGGTCGCGCCGAGAACCGGCTAAAGCCGGGACTCCAAACGGCTTTCGGCAGCGGATAGCGGGGTTGGGAGTCGCGTCTTTAGGCGGTCGGGGTCAAACCGTGAACTGCTGACCCAACGGCCCTTTCCTTGACGCTCCCGGCAGCGGGCGGCTACCTTGCGTCCACAAGATGAAAAACTTTCCTGACGCGCAGAACTTCCTCGTCCCGATGGTCGTCGAGCAGACCGGCCGCGGCGAACGGGGCTATGACATTTACTCCCGCTTGCTGGTGGACCGCATTGTTTTCCTCGGCACGCCGGTGGATGACATGGTCGCCAACCTCATCATCGCCCAACTCCTCTTCCTCCAGATGACCGATGCCAAGAAGGACGTGCATCTCTATATCAACTCCCCCGGGGGCAGCGTCACCTCGGGCCTCGCCATCTACGACACACTGCAATTCATGACCTGCGATGTGCATACCTATTGCATCGGCCAGGCCGCCAGCATGGGTGCCGTGCTCCTCACCGCCGGCACCAAGGGCAAGCGCTACGCCCTCCCCAACGCCCGCATCATGATTCACCAGCCCTGGGGCGGCGTGCAGGGCCAGGCCACCGACATCAGCATCCAGGCCAAGGAAATTCTCCGCCTCCGGGACCGGCTCAACGAAATTCTCGCCAAGCACACCGGCAAAACCATCGAAGAGATCAGCAAGGACACCGACCGCGATTTCTTCATGTCCGCCGACGAAGCGAAGGCTTACGGCCTCGTGGACGCCGTCGTCCAGTCGCGCAAAGAAATCCCCGGCCTCGTCCCCACGCCCAGCCCCATTGCCTGACCTATGGCCCGCCCGACCAGCATGACCCTCTGCAGCTTCTGCGGCAAATCCCACGCGGAAGTGCGCAAGCTCATCGCCGGCCCCGGCGTGTACATTTGCGACCACTGCGTCCGCCTCTGCAAAAACGTCCTCGACGCCGAAGAAGCCCAGCAGCGCCGCCCGCATCGCCCGCTCACCAACGTCCCGCGCCCGGCGGACCTGAAGCGCCAGCTCGACGCCTATTGCATCGGGCAGGAACAGGCCAAGAAGACCCTCGCCGTCGCCGTTCATAATCACTACAAGCGCGTCCTCCGCCGGCAGCAAAACCAGGAAGGCGCCACCGCCGGCCACGAACTCCCCGACGACCCCCACCCCGACGTCGAGCTGGAAAAGAGCAACATTCTCATGATCGGCCCGACCGGCTGCGGGAAGACTCTCCTCGCCCGCACCCTCGCCCGCATCCTGGACGTGCCTTTCGCCATCGCCGACGCCACCAGCATCACCGAGGCCGGCTACGTCGGAGAGGATGTCGAGAACATCGTCCTCCGACTTCTCCAAGGCGCGGACTTCGACGTCAAACGCGCCCAGCGCGGCATCATTTACATAGACGAGATAGACAAAATTGCCCGCAAGACCGAGAACGTCTCCATCACCCGCGACGTCTCGGGCGAAGGCGTCCAGCAAGGGCTGCTGAAAATCCTCGAGGGCACCGTCTGCAACGTCCCGCCCAGTGGCGGACGCAAACATCCCCAGCAGGAATACGTCCGCGTGGACACCAGCGACATCCTGTTCATCTGCGGCGGCGCGTTCGGCGGGCTGGAACAAATCGTCGAGCGCCGGCTCGGCGGCCGCGTCATGGGCTTCGCGCCCGCGGACGCCCAATTGGACCGCTCCCCCGAGCACCGCGCCCGCCTGCTCGAACTCGTCGAACCCGCCGACCTCCTTCGCTACGGGTTCATCCCGGAGTTCATCGGCCGTCTCCCGATCATGACCGCCCTCGCCGAGTTGACCGAAGACCAGCTTGTGCAACTTCTCACCGAGCCGCGCAACGCCCTGACCAAGCAGTTCGCCAAGCTCATGGCCATGGAAGGCGCGCACCTGCACTTCACCCCCGACGCCCTCCGCGAACTCGCCACTCAAGCCCTCAAGAAAGGCACCGGCGCGCGCGCCCTCCGCGGCCTCATCGAGAAGCTCATGCTCGACGTCATGTTCGACATCCCCGGCAACGGCGACGCCACCACCATCACCGTCAACCGCGCCGTCGTCCTCGGCGAGCACGCGCCGATCATCACGCGCACGGTTGAGCAGGCCGCCGCCTGAGCGCCCCGCCCCTGTGCGCCGAGCAGCCTTGCGATCCCGCGTAGTGGCGCCGGCATCCTGCCCGTGCGTTGCGGCCCGAATACCGAAGCCCGAAGGCCCGAAATCCGAAACAAGCCCGAAATCCGAAAGCCGAAACGAGCCGGCATGTGTCGTCCGTAATAGTGCGGCCAAAACTTCAACCGGGCGGGAACCTTTCGGGTTTCGGGCTTCGGATTTCTTGCGGGCCTCGGATTTCGGATTTCGGATTTCAGGGGCGACAAGTCGGCAGCCCGCGCCAATCTCTTCCCCTCTCCCTTTGTTCCGTGGCTCCTCCCCTGCGGCATGAAACCGCCCGCCGAACTCGCGCCGCCGGACACGCACTTCATCAGCGCCGCCCTGGGCTGGCTCGCCCTCGGCAATCCCGCCGAAGCCCGCGCCGAGCTGGACGGCGTCTGCCCGGCGCACCAGCAACACCCCGCGATCCTCAATCTCCGCTGGGGCATCTGCGCTGAGTTGGCGGACTGGCCCGGTGCGTTGCACGCCGCGCGCTGCCTGGCGGAAGTCGCCCCCGAGCGCGCCAGCACGTGGCTCCATCTGGCCTACGCGTTGCGCCGCGTGCCCGAAGGCGGCCTCGCCGCCGCCCAGGAAATCCTTCGGCCCGCCCTCGACCGGTTCCCCAAGGAGGCCATCATCCTCTACAACCTCGCCTGCTACGCCTGCCAACTCGGGGAAATGGCCGACGCCCGCCGCTGGCTCGACCACGCCTTCCAGCGCGGCCACCCCGACCACCTCAAACGCATGGCCCTCGCCGACGACGACCTCAAACCCTTCTGGAACGAAGTCCGCGAACGCTGAACTAGGCACAGCCGTCAGAAGCGCCCCGGCAGGGCCGAAAGTCTTTCCGGCTGGGTGCCAAGGCCGATTCAAGCAGGCAACGGCGTGCCCGCTGGCGGTGTGGATTCACCCTGGCCTGCGAGCAAGATCGGCTGTCTTGCGGGCGCGGTTTTTAGTTACCCTTGCGCCGGTGACACGATGGCTAACATGGCTGGCCGCGCTGGCGGCGGTCGCGCTTCTGGTGCTCGCTGGCGCAGCCCTGCGCGGGCGGCGAGCGGTCGCGCGGGTGGCGTTGACCTCCGGCAGCACGGTGTCGGTGCTCGGTGCGACATACGGCACCAACCATCTGACCCCTGATCGCTACCCGCTCGAGCGGCGGCTGCCGGCTCCGCTGCGCCGGGGCATCGAACGCCTGGCCCGGCTCGGCCCGCCGCCCGCGGATCACCAGACCACCGAGCCGGTGCTCCTGCTGTGGCTGGCGATTCGGCCCGGCCTGGCGACCAACCCGCCGCCGTCCCTCTGGCTTTACGCGATGTTGGAGGACGCCGTCGGCCAGCCGGGCGGGGCACAGAGTAGTTTCCCCATCTTCCCCGCCAGCGTGCCAGCAGTGCAAACGGTCGAGTTCAAGGTCTTTCCCCGGCGCGGTTCAGAGTGCTCCCTCGTGCTTTTGCAGGAGGTTCCCGGCGCTATCAATGCGGGAGCGCGCGTCTTGGTGGGGCGGCTGCCGGTGGGCCTGCCCGCGCGCCGCGTCGCGCCCGCCTGGCCGATGCCGGCGAAGCCTGTGGTCCAGAGTGCTGGCGGTGTCGAAGGTACGCTGGAAGGATTTCTCAACGGTGTGGGCAACCGTCCGTCGGACCCTTCACTGCCAGGCGGCGCAACGCGCATCGAACTGGAGCGCGCGCCTACGAACACATCGCTGAGTGCGGCAATCGGGTTGCGCCTACGATCCACCGACGGCTCGACGAACCGCTGGACGGTGGGAGAATTATTCACTGCCGACGCCGGGGGCAATGCCCTGAAAAGCTCCTCCAGTTCCTGCGGGCGAGTGGGGGAGCGGGAGGGTCGCTTGTGTTTCCGCTGGGAACCGGGGCTGTGGCCAGGGGAACCTTGGGAAATACGCCTCACCGCCAAGCGGGAGGCAGACGCGGTGTTTGCGCCCGAGGAATTGGTCCAGTTTAGAAACGTGCCTCTGCCGGCTGTGGGCGCGACCAACCACTGGGGCATGGAGTCCGATGCGGGCGTGGAGCGCGGCCTGACGCTTCCACCCGCGCTGCTGGATCGCCTGGGATTCGGGGCGGGCCAGTCCGCGCGGCTTCGTCTGGAAGCCCTTGAACGCCGACCGCCCATCACGGGCGCGAGTTGGGCCAGCCGCAACGTCACCCGGCTCCGGTTGCAGGCGACCGGTTGGACGAACGGCTTGTATCTCGATCTAGTGCGCGCCACGGACGAGCGCGGGCGGGAGGTCAGTTGCGGATCGAGTGGCTTTAGCGGCACCGCGGGCGGGGCGGAGTTCAGTTTCATGTTTCGCGCCTTGCCCGCGGACGCGCAGGAATTGAATCTGGTCTTTGCGATCCATCGGGGCGTGCCCCTGACCTTCCGCGTGGATCCGGGCCGGGCAATCACGAACGCGTGGTTCAGTGTGAAGCCTTGAACCCGAACTGGCCTGCGAGCGTGACCCAGTCACGTCAACTACGCCAGCCATGTCGCGCTCGCCTTGGCTTGCGGACTTCGACATTCGGACTTCGGATTTCCTCCCGCTCTGCCTACCCTCCCTCCCGCACCCATGAAAGCCGCCCTCCTGCCCCCGCTCCTGACCGCCTGCCTCAGCCTGCATGCCGCCGATTTCCCTCCGCTCACTGTTCCCGAGGGCGTCGGCGTAAATATCCATTTCACCACCGGCCACGAGCGCGACCTTGATCTCATCGCCGCCGCGGGGATCAAGTTTGTCCGCATGGACTTCGGTTGGGAGTCCACCGAGCGCGAGCGGGGCCGCTACGATTGGACCGCCTACGACACACTCACTGCCGGCCTCGAACGCCGCGGGATGCGCGCCCTCTACATCCTGGATTACTCCCATCCGCTCTACGAAAGCCGGGCCGCTTCGACTAACCCCATCAGCGGCCAGCCCGAGGCCGGCGCCGTTCGCTCGCCGCAAACGCCGGAGAGTGTCGCCGCCTTCGCGCGCTGGGCGGGCGCAGCGGCGAAACACTTCCAAGGCCGCCGCGTAATCTGGGAAATCTGGAATGAGCCTAACATCTTTTTCTGGCGCCCCAAGCCCGACGTGCGGCAATACACTGCGCTCGCCATGGCCACGGTAAAGGCCGTCCGCGACGCCGACCCCAGCGCCACCATTATCGGCCCCGCGACCTCGGGTTTTCCGTGGGAGTTTCTGGAAAGTTTCTTCAAGGCTGGCGCGCTGGAGCACCTGGACGCCGTGAGCGTGCATCCCTACCGCGATTACGCCAAAGGCCCGGAAACCGCCGCCGCCGACTACGAACGGCTGCGGCAATTGATGGAACGCTATGTGCCCGAGTCCAAACGCGGAAAACTCCCCATCCTCAGCGGCGAATGGGGCTACAGCTCCGCGACCAAGGGCGTGAGTCTGGAGAAACAAGCTAACTTCGCCGCGCGCCAACAGCTCGGCAATCTCCTGGCTGGGGTGCCGATTTCCATTTGGTATGACTGGAAAAACGACGGTCCCGATCCCGGTGAACACGAGCACAACTTCGGTCTGGTGGGAACGGACTTACAACCCAAGCCCGCCTATACCGCGCTGCAAACTCTCACCCGCGAGCTGGCCGGCGGCTCCATCTCGCACCGGTTAAGCACCACCAACGCCGCCGACTTCCTGCTCGTCTTCACGAATCGTGCCGGGCTAACAAAACTGGCTGCCTGGACCACCGGCCAGCCCACGACGCCTACTCTCAAACTCGCCGGCCCTGGCCCCGCTTCACTGACGGCACTGAACCTGGACGGCACTTCCAACCGACTTACCGTGGCCAACAGCGTCCTTAGCCTGCCATTGAGTCAGTCGCCGGTCATCGTGGATTTGGGACGGGCGAGGGTTGAGCCCTAACCCGTGGCTATGCAATGGAAGCCACTGCTAAGGGTGCCGCCAGCCGCGTGGGACAGGCGTCGCGCCTGGCTCCAGACTAATTCCCTGACGTCACTAGACGCTGACTCTGCGCTAGGCCCTGGAACGCGAGGGAGAACCCGCTTTAGACGATGCTAGAGACAGGCGCGACGCCCACGGCATGGATACGGCTAAGCCGGAGCAATTCCGCTTGAAGGAGGTCTTCACGCCTCACACCTCATGTTCCACGTCTCCCTCTCCTCCCCGGTCGAGGAGAGGGCCGGGGAGAGGAGTCGCTTCCGGCACTTTTCACGCCTCACGCTTCACGTCTCACTCTTTTGTGCCTCTTGTGCCTTCGTGCGGCCAGCCTCCCCGCTCCCGCCCAAGTCTGGCTCACCAACAATCTGACCCTCAGCGAAACCAACCCCACCTACGACGGCGCGGACCTGGTAATCAGCGGCGCGGGAGTGGCGGTGGCGAGGACGGCCCGCCCGCCTAACGATCCGCTCCGCCAGCCAGCCTCGCTCGCACGCTTGCATTGCGTTGACCCATTGCCATCCTCCCGCCATGAGCATCGCCGAACTGCCCATCCCGGTTGACCGCGCGCGCCTCACGGCCTTCTGCCGCGCGCGGGGCGTGCGCCGCCTCAGCCTCTTCGGCTCCGTGCTCCGGCCTGACTTCGACCCCGCCCGCAGCGACGTGGACATCCTGGTCGAATATCTCCCCGGCCGCGTGCCCGGTTTCGACTTTGTGGCCCACGAGGCCGAGTTGACCCGACTGCTGGCCCGCAAAGTGGACCTCAATACACCCCGCTGCCTCAGCCGCCGAGTCCGCGACGCAGTGCAGGCACACGCCCTGCCGCTCTATGAGCAAGCATGACCCGCAGGAAACCCTCCGCCAGGTCCTCGACTTCTGTGCCGAGGCGCGCGGCCATTTCGCGGGCCAGACCCAGTCGGAGTTCGCCGCCAATCTCCTGCTCCAGCGCACCGGCGAGCGCCTGCTTGAACTCATTGGCGAAGCCGCCTCCCGTCTGCCCGAACCCCTCCTCCAGCGCCACCCGGAAGTTCCGTGGGAGCAGATCATCGGCATGAGGCATCGGCTCATTCACGGCTACGACGCCTTGGACTACGACATCGTCTGGACGGTCCTCGACAAGGAGTTGGCGCCGCTGGCCGGGCAGATCGAAGCCATCCTGCTGGCCGAGTTTCCGCCGCCCGCCCCGCTCCGCCCCGCTCCGCCGCCGTGACTTTCCTGCCCAACCCCTCTCCTCGCCCGTCGGACGGGAAAGGGTGGCGCAGGCGGGCGAGGGCTGCCCCCAGACTTTTTACGCTTTTTGAAAGATTCGACCTCCCGCCAGCAATTATATCCTTGAAGACCTGAACTGCCACAACTCGCCATGAAAAC
>Ga0105047_10006930_pt1 | contig 19154 bp, 15 predicted proteins | sample MAT04_FD_78384 | JGI IMG/M metagenome (GOLD analysis project Ga0105047, IMG submission 78384) | Freshwater microbial communities from Lake Fryxell liftoff mats and glacier meltwater in Antarctica - MAT-04 (megahit assembly) | ecosystem: Environmental > Aquatic > Freshwater > Ice > Liftoff... | reverse complement strand
GCTCGGTTTTTTAACGAAATTTTTGCCAGAGGTATCAGCCTTGGCAAGCAAATCCCAAGTATTCTCATGTTGTAGTACTTAATGGTTAATAATTAAAATCCGAGCCGCGACCGTCAGGGAGTGATCACCCAAGCAGCAGCAACGCTCCCTCACGGTCGTGGCTCGGTTTTTTAACGAAATTTTGCCAGAGGCATCAGCCTTGGCAAACAAATCTTAAGTATTCTACTTTTAACAAAACTAATTTCCAGTAATTTAATAAAACGTTAAGGTTAGCATGGTAAAAAAGGAGTCAACATTCTGCTATTTTGATCATACTATGGAATTTCTTGAACTTGCCAATCTTCTTATACCAGGCTACGTCCTTCTAACACAGAATCAACGATCTGAATTTGAAAGTAGCGAGGAAATTGGGGAACACTTCAAAAACATTATTAAATGGTCAATCGCAGAGAATACTAACAAAAAGGATTTGGAAAACTGTTTTAGAGAAAAAAAAGAACAGTTTGCTAATTTATATAGTGAGCACGAGTGTTTTATAAATTTAAAAAATGAAATATCTCGCTGCGTTATCAAAAAAGAACACCCTTATTTTAGCCTTTTAACCGAATCTGAACAGTTACAACTAGCTAAAACATCGTATTCTCATAATTTTACAGATTCAATTCTTATAATCGATGATTTTATAGCGAAAGAACAAAAGAAAAAACGATCAAATAGCATGATTTCCATGAAAATTGACGATGCGATGTTAACATTCCATAGTCATAAAACATCCGAAATCCATACTTGGCAAGCCAGGTTAAGTCAAGATCCTGCTATGTCGGATGCTTCGGCTAAAATTAATAATCAGCTTATTGCCAGAAAAACAGAATCTCACTCAACAATATTAGCAGCCTGTAAAGAGCGTGCACGAAAATTAGCCATTTTTTTTCCAATACTCAACTATCGTAAGAGTGAGCATACTGATTTAACATTTCTTGAAGAGCTTGAAGCAAGCTATTTAACTCCGAATGGAGAATTAAAAAGCGATCTTAAAATTGTGGAAGAAGTGTTTTTAACTAAATTATTGTTCGACTTAATAAAACACGAAACAGACCAATTAAATGGCATTGATGATTTTAATCTGCATTGTGCAAAATTATTAGCGAACAATATTTTAAACGCCTTTCATGAACAAAAACTATTTACAATTAATAAATGGATTAGTAGTTACAATGAAGCTTTGCAAAAACTAATCTTCCACCGAATTCAATTAATTAATAATCAAGTATGGATAAAATCGGAGATAGGAGAGGTAGAAAAACTTATAAACTCTGTTTCCTATTTGTTTTGGAACAATAAAGCAGTTGGTCGTACAACCAATTTCTTAGGTAAACTATCCGATGCCCATGCTTTTATTCAAGCCACCAGTTTCTCAACCCAAAATGAAAACTCCTTCCTGGCTATCCTTGATTTATATAATTATGGTCGCTACACCGATCAGATTGCAGAAACTAAATCGATAATTGCAAGTTTAATGAGCCCTTTCACAGCATTGTATGAGGAATATCGTAATATTGCATTTTATGAAAACAATCTTTACTTGAAAACTATACGTAGTTTAATCCCTATGTTAATAGTTGTAGGATTTATTATAGCCGTTGCAGCCGCACTCACACCATTAGGAATTCCAGAACTGGCATTTGCTGCGGCATTTATTCCTGCCTTTTTTATTGGTCTGGGATTAGCAACAAAATATGTTACTTTTAAAAACTCTATTCATAAATCATTTCATGAATGGAGATATGGCGGCAAATTTGAAATTCCTGAGTTTCAAGTGAGCGAGCGTATGATACGTATTTTAACTTCAGAAATGGCTATTAAAGTACGCAAATTTTATATTGATTCAATTAATTATTGTGATGAGCAAGAAACATCGTATTTTGAAAAGTATAAAAATGGCATTTTATTATGTGAAGATATAAAAGATCGTCATGATAATACCAAGCTTAGGCACCAGCTTGCTCTTGAATGGTACGATATACATAGCAACCCACAACTGGGTTTGGAAGAGATTCCCCTCATTATCAGACGCAGATTAAAACAACAATGTGATACGGAGTTTACTACTCTGAAAAAAACAGAAGAAGAAGAGCATAATCAAATAGCTGAAAACCTTACTCTATTTAGTACCAATATTATTACCGCTCTATCTGTTCCTGCACCATTGGTGATTGAGAATGTAATTTCAAGACCAACATTACAACCGCTGCAACGGTATGGATTATTCCCAGCTCGCTGTTTAGCTTATAAAGCAAGAGTTGAAGACTTAGCTACCCTGGATCAAGAAATTGTAAATTTAAGATTAGCACCGGCGTCATGAGGTTAGTTAAATCGCTGCGCTCCTTTGTGGTTAGGAGCACAGAAAACGATTCTTCCTCTGTGTACAATTACCGTATTAAGGACGTTCGTCAATTTCCTTGCGCTGGGTTGGCATGAAATCTTTTCTATCAAGTCCCATTACCATTGCCAATGCACCAGCAACATATATTGATGAATAAGTTCCGATAACGATACCTATAATCAATGCCAGTGAAAACCCACGGATTGTTTCACCACCGTAAACAAACAAAGCAACCACCACAAACAACGTCAAAACAGATGTCATGATAGTTCTTGACAAGGTCTGATTGATAGACGTATTCATAATCTCCAAAGGCGTTGCTCTGCGGATCTTGATGAAATTCTCTCGCACGCGATCAAATACAACAATGGTGTCATTCAACGAGTAACCAATCACCGCCAATAGTCCGGCAAGCGCTTTTAAATCGAACTCTATACCAAACATGGCGAAGACGCCGAGAATCAGCACCGGATCGTGAATCAGAGCTACTGCAGAACTGACAGCAAGGCGATATTCAAAACGCATGGCAATGTAAATCATAGTTGCCAGCAGCGAAACAATGATAGCCAATGCGCCTTTGGTGGCTAATTCCTCACCAACCTGAGGACCAACGAAATCTACCCGCTGTTTGACAGCACCTGGCAATTCATTCATCACTTTATCAACGAGCACACCCTGCTCAATATCTGCGTGTGGTGCTATGCTGATTAAAACATCTTTGGAAGTACCATAACTGATTACCTGAGCCTCTTTAAAACCAACTTTATAAAGGTTCTCACGAATCTGATTTAAATCAGCTGATTGCGGGAAAGAAACTTCAATCTGCGTTCCTCCCGTGAAATCAAGCCCCCATTTCAAACCATTAATTAATAAGGCAGCAATGGAAATAACAAATATCAGGGCAGAAAATATAGCTGTCCATTTTCTTGCCCCCATGAAATCAATTTTTGAATTTGGATTAAAAAATTCCATATCAGTCTCGCTTTAAATACCAATCGATAATTTTTTCACGTTTCTACCGCCGTAATACCAGTTAACGATAGCTCGTGTGTAAGTAATACTGGTTAACATGGAAGTCAGCAGTCCCAAAGACAGAATGACAGCAAAACCACGTATAGGCCCTGTACCTATGGCAAATAATACGATTCCAACAATTAAAGTCGTGACGTTCGCATCAATAATGGTTGCAAAAGCGCGATCGTAACCGGCATAAATTGCTGATTGAGGGGGTAAACCTGCTCGCAACTCTTCACGAATACGTTCGTAAATAAGCACGTTCGCATCCACGGCCATGCCGACGGTTAATACAAACCCCGCTATACCTGGCAAGGTCAATGTTGCACCAATTATTGATAATAAAGCACTTAATAAAATCAGATTCAGGAATAATGCAATATTAGCTACTAAACCAAAAAATCGATAATAAACAAGCATTAAGATCAGAATCAAACCCATACCAACTTCAAGCGAAACCATACCTCGCCGGATATTTTCTTTACCTAACGATGGGCCAACTGTCCGCTCTTCAACCGGATAGGTCACTGCTGGTAACGCGCCTGCACGTAACAATAAAGCCAGGTTGCTAGCTTCTTTGCTGTCTGTCAAACCAGTTATCTGGAAATTATTTCCTAACGCTGTCTGGATTACAGGTGCACTAATTACACGTTCTTCACGTTTTGTTATCCGTTTGCTAACACCGTTGATTGTTTGTATCGATGTTTTACTTTCGACAAAAACCACCGCCATGCGCTTGCCAATATTTTCACGGGTAATTTTGGTAAATAATGCCTCACCGCCACCGCCAAGCTGAACCTGAACAGCCGGTGTCGCTGTTTGCTGGTCAAAGCTGGATATTGCACTGGTAATAGAATCACCGCTCAATACTAGCTGACGTTTCAGCAATAGAGGCTGGCCATTCATCATATACAGTTTGCTATTAACCGGAACCGCACCAGTCTGTTTGGCAACCTGTGCGTCATTTTCCTGATCAACCAGATAAAATTGCAATGTCGCCGTACCGCCAAGGATCTGTTTAGCACGAGTGGCATCCTGTATACCTGGCAAATCAACTGCAACACGCGTTGCACCCTGTTGTTGCACTACGGCCTCACCAACACCCAGTTCGTTGACACGATTTCGCAAAATGCCCATAGTTTGCTCAATGGTGTTTTGTCGAATTGTGTTGATCTCCGCGGGACTAAGGCTCGCCAATAATGAATTATCATCTCTGGATTTGCTGAAGGTTAAGCCAGGAAATTTATCACTGATTTCAGTATATGCCTTATCAAGATCTTCAGGTGAACGAAAACGAACGCTAACCCCTTTATCAGCAATATAGCGAATACCAGCATAACGAATGCCAGACTCACGTAAATCCTGACCAATCCCTTTCATCATACCTTCGTAGCGGCGACTGATAACGCTATCAACATCCACTTCAAGTAAAAAATGAACGCCCCCGCGCAAGTCAAGGCCTTGCTTCATGGGTTCCGCACCGATCTTGCTAAACCAGGATGGTGTTGCCGGTGCAAGATTCAACGCTACTGTATAGCCTTGTCCCAAGCCATTTTTAATTGCATCCTGAGCAAGTAATTGCGTATCGGGTGAAGAAAATCTAACCTCTACACTCTCGCCATTGCTACTCGCTGAACTGGTAGCTACAGACTGGTAAGGAATTTTCGCTTCATTAAGCAAACCCGTAACCTGGGTAGCCAATTCAGTGATATCAACAGGATTTTGCGAGGAAATCTGTATGGCAGGGTCTTCGCTGTACAAATTGGGTATCGCATAGAGCAGTCCAACCACCGCAATGATGATTAGGACCATGTTTTTCCAAAACGGGTATTTATTTTGCATTTTTTAAGTGTCCCTGCATCAAAAACTTAAAGGGATTTCATCGTGCCTTTAGGCAAAACGGCGCTGACTGCACTGCGTTGCAGACAGATTTCTACATTTTCAGCAACACTCACTTTAATGTATTGCTCGTCAAGGCTGACTACCTTGCCTAACAAGCCACCTGATGTAATGATTTCATCGCCTTTTTTCAGGCTGGTCATCAACTCACGGTGCTCTTTTGCCCGTTTGTTTTGCGGACGAATTAACATAAAGTAAAACAACACAAAAATGGCAACAATCATAACCAGCGAAAACATTCCATCAGGTTGCCCTGCGGTTCCTGGCGCGGTTGTAGCTGCAGCCATTGCGTTACTGACAAAAAAACTCATAACAACTCTCCTAAAATTCGCTGTTTTATCATAGTGCTGGCATATAACCAGACAGACAGCGTGACATCATATCGGGAATTAATGCGCTCGTAAATGAACATCAGTGCAATTTAATCATGTTTATTGTTCAGAAACCAAGTAATGCTGGCTGTAATAAAAATTATGCTGAATCAAAAAGCGCTGGGCAAGCAAGGGCGTTTGCTGTAATAAATGATGAAAATACGCTCGGGTCAGCTTTTGAGTACAAACGGGACAGGCGCAGTGATTATCCAATAAAGCATGCTGATTTACCATATCAGCGGCGAGAATATTAAACTCCCTGCAAGCACCGTAAACTATACCGTGCATGCCATCTTGAGCGGGGCTATTTGACTCAATATAGTGCTGTTTAAAAGTCAGCAATTGACTTAATTGAGCTTGATTAAAATCGCCTTTTATATATATTTTTTTTGAACTATTACTGATTTGAGCAATAAAAACCTGAAAATCCATTTCCTGTTTGTAAATAAGATAATTTCCAGCTGAATTGAGCAATTCATCCGATAAAGCAAAAAAAGGCTCGATATTTTTGGGTAAATGTTGCCAAAACTGATCATAATGACGCAGGGTGCCAACCGGTAAAATTACAACATCTGGCTGTAAAATACAGATTAACTCAAAAAGTGCCTGCACATTAATACGGATTGTCCCACCTTCGTAATGTGATTTAATACTATATATTCCATCCCGATTGGGCGGCGGCAGAATAGCATTGATGACAATTTTTCCTGGCCATTTACTATAGGCTCTTATGCTCTTAAGTTCTTTAAGCACTGCATAACCGGGTTTCATTAATAATTCATCTAATCCATAGGCTACCGTATTAACACCGGCTTGCTGCCAATTTTCCCAGGTTAAACAACTGCCTGCGGGTGTGGTGAGCAGTGGAATCAAATCATTTAGTTCTTTTTGTCGCATGATTATCCTTATTACAACAACAGGCTGACATCACCGTAACTGAAAAAACGGTAATGTTTATTTATTGCTTCCTGATACAAAGCCATTGCCTGGGAATGACCAATAAAAGCCGAAACCAGCATCAGTAACGTTGATTCAGGCAGGTGAAAATTGGTAATTAAACCATCACATACTTTAAATTGATAACTGGGATAAATGAAGATATCAGTATCCAGTTCACATGGTTTTAATACACCGTCTGCGGCAGCACTTTCCAGGGTACGCATGGCTGTAGTCCCCACAGCAATGACCCGTCCGCCATTGGCTTTGGTATTTGCTACTGCTTCACATAAAGCCTCACTGACACTGCACTGCTCACGATGCATCTTATGATCAAGCAGATTTTCACAACGCAATGGCCGAAACGTTCCCGCGCCTACATGCAACGTTGAGTAAGCGATATTGACGCCCTTCTCTTTTAACTGCGTTAAAACGTAATCATCAAAATGCAATCCTGCAGTTGGTGCAGCAACCGATCCTTTATGCAGCGCGTAAACTGTTTGATAACGATCCTCATCAAGATGTTCATCCTGACGCGTGATATAAGGAGGCAATGGCATATGGCCAATTTCCTGCAACATGGTTTCAATATCGCCTTTAACTTCGCAATGATATAAATCATCAATTTTATTAATGATTTGGATTTGCCAATCATTATCGAGATAAATCATCATCCCGGCACGGGGTGTTTTACTGGCTTTGATATGCGCAAGAAAACAATTATCCTGCAACAGGCGTTCAACTAAAAACTCAATATGGCCGCCCGTTTCTTTCGTGCCATAAAATCGGGCGCGGATAACTTTGCTGTTATTCATGACTAATAAATCATTGGGTTCCAATAATTCAGGCAGCGCTTTGAATTGATGATGAGTATGCTGACCAGTCTGACGGTTGTAACTTAATAATCGGGAGTCGCTACGCTTTGCCAAAGGGTATTGCGCAATTAACTCTGGGGGTAAATCAAAATAAAAATCTTGCTTGTTCATTATTCAACCTGACTACTTAATTGGTGGTATTATAACCATTATTTATGCAGTTTTGTCGATTATTTTTGTGCGTGTTATTCAGCGCCAATGTTGTGATACCATTAGCGACTTTTACGCTGTTAATTTGCTGCCATGCTGACACTTCGACAAATATCCCTCTCACGAGGTAATAAAATCCTGCTTGATAAAGCCTCAGTGACCTTATATGAAAAACAGAAAGTTGGTCTGGTGGGTCATAATGGCTGCGGCAAATCGAGCCTGTTTAGTTTGATAATGGGTGGTCTGGTTGCAGATACCGGTGAATGTTTAATTAATCCTCACCTGCGTATCAGTCATTTATCGCAACAGCTTCCTGACAGTGATGAAGAAGCGTTGGCTTTTGTTCTTGCCGGCGATGAAGACTATTTAAAGTTACAGGAAACACTGAAAAAAGCAGAGCAAGAAGGTAACGATGCTGAAATTTTTGCCTGCCATGAACAGCTGACTCAGACAGGCGGCTATAGTAAACCTGCACTGGCCGCAACAATTATGGCCGGTTTGGGCTTTCAGGGATCGCAGCAACGTAATTCGGTTAACAGTTTTTCAGGCGGATGGCGAATGCGGTTAAGTCTGGCACGTTGCCTGATGAAACCCGCTGATCTATTGCTACTTGATGAACCGACCAACCACTTGGACATGGAAGCTATTTTCTGGTTAGAAAAATGGCTTAAGCAGACGCCGAGCAGTGTTTTACTGATTTCGCATGATCGCGAGTTTCTTGATGCCTTTGTTACGCATATTCTGCATATCGATCAACAGACGATGAATTTATATACGGGGAATTATAGCCGTTTTGAACAAACACGTGCGCAACAGCTTGCCCTGCAGCAAATGATGTATGAAAAGCAACAACAAAAAATTGGCCATTTAATGGCTTATGTTAATCGTTTCCGCGCCAAAGCATCGAAAGCGAAACAGGCGCAAAGCCGGTTAAATGCAATAGATAAAATGGAGGTCGTTGCGCAGGCGCAAGTAGATTCTCCTTTTTCATTTGAATTTTATCCCTGCCCACGAGCGGGCAATCCAATGTTGCGTTGTGATCATGTTACTGCTGGTTATAATGATGAAAATCCTGTTTTAAAAAAATTAAATCTGGTGTTAAATCCAGGCAGTCGCGTTGCATTATTAGGGCCCAATGGCGAAGGAAAATCGACTTTAATCAAAACATTAACCGGTGCAGTTAAGCCTCTGGCTGGCGTTATTCACCGATCACCTCATTTAAAAATTGGTTATTATGCTCAGCATCAATTAGAAGAGCTGGATTATCGTTTAAGCCCATTAGCCACCATTCAAGCTTTATCACCAGACGCACGTGAGCAGACTATACGTGATTACCTGGGCGGCTTTAATTTTCTTGGTGACATGGCGGTCAGTTCAATTGCTCATTTTTCCGGTGGGGAGAAAGCAAGGCTTGCGCTGGCTAAACTTGTCTGGCAAAAACCTAATTTATTATTGCTGGATGAACCAACCAACCATCTTGATTTAGGCATGCGGGCAGCCATTGAAATCGCTTTACAAAGTTATGAGGGTGCATTAATTCTTATATCGCATGATCGTCATTTGCTGCGTACAACAGTCGATGATTTTTATCTGGTGTATCAAAAACAGGTTCAACCTTTTAAAGGTGATTTGGATGATTATTATACCTGGTTATTAAGTAAAGACAGTCAAGCTGAAAAAGAGGCAACCCCTTCCGATAATGCCTTGCAATATAAAGAGCGTAAAAACCAGCAAAACCGTATGAAAAAGCTTGAGCAAATGATTGAAAAATATCAACAAAAGTTAAGCGAACTGGAATCATCATTAGCAGAACCAGACTTATATGAAGCGGGGCAAAGTAAAAAACTGCAGACGTTAATTGATGCGCAAAAGATTGTACAGAAAGATCTATTAGAAGCCGAGGAAGAATGGCTGGAGATTATTGCGGAATTGTAGATCCAAACGCGTGGGCACGTCGCTATCGCTCCTTTACCCACCCTACTCCCACAATCACCGTACCCACGAATTTCCAACAAAGAACCGTAGGGTGGGTAAAGGAGCGCAGCGACGTGCCCACGCATTCACGAACATAATTACTACCACCGCAAGACAAATAAAGATAATATATACAAGCAACTAAGCCAACCCAAAATCCAACCATTACGGACAAAAATCATGAGTTATTATCGACGTTTATATCAACAAGGTGGTATCTATTTTTTTACATTAGTAACATCTGGCAGGCAACCCATTTTAGCTGAACAAAATACTTTAATCCGTTTAAAACAAGCCTTTCGCTACACTATGAAAAAACACCCTTACGAAATAAAAGGATTAGTTATCTTGCCCGATCATCTTCATTGTATTTGGCAACTTCCAGAAAATGATCATGATTTTTCAAAACGTTGGAACATGATTAAATGGTATTTTTCCATCGGATTAAAGAGTTCTATCAACCAACGGCGCGAAAAAAATATTTGGCAGAAACGTTTTTGGGAACATTTAATCAGAGATGAACAGGATCTGCATCGATGCCTGGATTATATGCATTACAATCCAGTAAAACATGGTTATGTTAATAAGCCTAATGATTGGAGTTGTAGTTCTTTTAAACGCTTTGTTAGATCTGGGTATTATGATAGTAATTGGGGTTGTGATGCGGAGCCTGGGAATATTAAAGAATTGATAATGGAGTAGTAACGCGTGGGCACGTCGCTGCGCTCCTTTACCCACCCTACTCCCACAATCACCGCCCCCCACATTTCTAACAAAGAACGGTAGGGTGGGTAAAGGAGCGCAGCGACGTGCCCACGCATTTATACAGACATGTTGGTTTGTTTCTTTACCCACTCTGCGTTCTGGTATATATTCACTCCTTTTTTGTGTAACGTACCTAATGGCTTCTGCGAGCTTACCTGTGTCTTCTACTGCTGCACCAACTGTTATCTGGCTTGTTGGCGTTTCTTTTGTATTGTTTCAATTTTTTCTGCAATTATCATCCGGTGTCGTGATCGGTTCTATTATGGATGAAATGCATTTGTCTGCTCTGGGAGCGGGCATGCTGGGTAGTGCTTTTTATTATGTCTATACGACACTGCAAATACCGGTAGGGATATTGTTTGATCGACGCAGTACGCGATTTTTATTGACTGTAACAGCGCTTATATGCACCTGCGGTTGTCTTATATTTGCGCAAAGCCATAGCATGGTGCTGTTTTTTATCGGGCGCTTGCTTATTGGCGGTGGTGCAGCATTTGCTTTTATAGGGCTGTCACATTTATTGCGCGAACATTTTCCGCTGCAACGATTTGCTTTTATGATTGGTTTATCAGAAACCCTGGGGTTTATTATAACCATGCTGGGTCTGATAAGCCTTGGTGCGTTAATTAATCATTGGGGCTGGCGTGGATTCATTAATGGCGCGGCTGTTACAGGCATAATTATTGCCTTTCTATGTTGGAATATCATTCCTGAATCAATTCAAAAACCCAAATCCTCCATTGCTTTATCAAAGCAATTAAAGCTCATTTTTGCTTCCGGTCGTTTATGGGCAAATGGCTTATATGTAGGCTTCAGCTTCACTATTATTACGGTGTTCGGGGCAATGTGGGCTGTTCCATTTCTGCAGGTGAAATTAAATTCTACGTTAACTCAGGCAAGCATTATTGATGCGATGATTTTTTGTGGTGCTGCAATCAGTTGCCCATTATACGGATATCTAGCAGCGTTTCTGAAACGCCGTCCTTTAATGATTTTCTCCAGCTTGATTACCGCAATTCTGCTAACGTGCGCGCTGTTCGCCCCCATTACCAGTCCAATAACAATGGGATTGCTCATGTTTTTAGTCGGCCTTGCCTGTGGTGCTTATATGCTTTCTTATACAGTTGCTAATGAGCTTTCGCCAAAAGACGCAGTTTCTACCTGTACGGGCTTTACCAATACACTGGCAATGCTGACAGCGCCTCTTATGCAACCATTGGTAGGTTATATATTAGATTCTCTGAATAGCTCCAATCATAATTACAATTTGCATGATTATCAGCTGGCGCTATTAATAATTCCGGCAGCGTTAGTAATAGCCAGTATTCTGGTGCTGTTTCTGCCGGAAAAAAGCTAACTGGTTTTCGCTGGTGCTGTTTCAACTACAGGTTGTTGATCAATTTCATTTTGGCTGATTGTACAAAATCCTGCGGGAACCCCATTGACAGCACCGGCAACCAACTCATGATTTTCATTAATTTTATCTAAAACGTCGAGTATGGATAAAGTCATTTTGGGTGTAGGAATATTAATTTCCCAAACGCCGTCTTTTTCTGCACGAACGCTAACAAATTGTGACATGGCAACAGGCACGCCGCCCATATCACGCCATCCTGTTATTGCGCCTTTTAAGGCATCTGTTTCCTGCAGATTCACTGAATAAAAAGCGCTGCCGTCATTAAACTCACACAAAACAGACGTAACTGGATGACTGGCCTGCTGAGGCAAACTTACCCATAGTTGTTTAAACCAGGCTTTTTTTGCGGTGACAAATTGTTCTTTACCATCTTCATCTGCTAATAAATGACCATTTAAGCGGCCGGTCTGGCCAATCAATAATTCAACACCATTGCGCAGGTGCTGTTGTTTTGCCAAGTGGTTTTCGGGCAGGCCAAACATATCCACTTTAAAATTAAATCCTTTTTTACCTTTGTTTTTAACGCCAAAAACCCAGCTATTGTTAATTGGGTTGAATCGTAAAAACAAATTACCTACCTGCCAATGCGTTTTTTCAGGTTGCTCGATCAGTGTATTGCTTTCTTCATATAAAATAACAGCCTTGGTCTGAGCATTAATTAAAGTAGCCATTCCATAAAAACGTGAGTAATTCCGCTCAATCTGAAAAAAATAATTGTAACGCTCACCGTTTTCATTACTGACAATACCAGCAAAAGTCCAGCCAGCCTGAGGTGATTGAACAGATAGCGTATTTTCAATTTGTGCAGGCTCTACTTTATCCTGCTCATCAATACTTTCCGCGTAAACTAAAACGTTACCAGACACCAGCAAACACAACAATATACGTAACCAGACAAGCTTCATTTCAAAATAAATCCTTTAATTGTTCATGTGACCATAATACCTGCCAGAATGCATCATCCAATCTGGCCTCCACAGGTAAATAATACCATTTATCCTTTGCAAAACTCTTGCATTTAACAGCATCCTTTTCTGTCATTATTACCTCTTTCTCCGTAAAGTGTAGATCATTTGCTGTAAAAAAATGATGATCCGTAAATGAGTAAGGCTTAAAGCCAATCCCCAACTCATTCAGTGTATTATAAAAGCGTTGCGGATGACCGATTGCAGCAACTGCTGCGACAGGCATTGCTAAACTGTCTTTGTTAATAACGCTGCCATTAACCAGATTGGTGATTTGGCCAGCCTGTAACGTCATTTGATGAGCATCTGGCCACTCACCGCTGTTAACAACCAGAATATCGGCAGTCTTCAGGCGATTTTTATTTTCTCGCAAGGGACCAACTGGCAGACAAAAGCGATTACCCAAACCCCTTACACCATCGATAACCACAATTTCAACCGCCCGCCCCATTTTATAATGTTGCAAGCCATCGTCACTAATAATAATTTGACTATTATAATTGTCCAGTAAAAAGCGTACCGCCTCTACTCTGTCAGGCGATATGATTACCGGACAACCCGTTTTACGTGCAATTAATAAGGGTTCATCACCCACTGTTGTTGCCTCATCGTCATTATTCACAGCATGGGGAAAGCGGCTAACTGTTGCACCATAACCTCGACTTACTACACCAACTCGTAACCCTTTAGCTTGCAGTACTTTTACGAGGGCAATAACCAACGGTGTTTTGCCAACACCGCCTACGGTGAGGTTACCAACTACAATAATGGGAACAGAAAAATGTTGTTGCTTAAAGCGTTGCAGAAAAATACGGCGTAATTTTATTATAGTTTCATAGATAAACGATAGAGGCCATAAAACCCATCGTAACGGATGCTGACTATACCAGAATTTTTCCAGAATGCTTTGCATCAGGCCATCACTTCCTCTTCGTGGCTGATGACGCCGAGCATTTGCGCATTATAAAGTTGGGCATAATGGCCTCCGAGGCCAAGTAAATGCTGATGAGTGCCCTGCTCTACCACGCGACCATGACTGAGTACAATTATTTTATTTGCGCGTTTGATGGTGGACAGTCGATGCGCAATAACCAATGTGGTGCGATTTTTCATCACTTCTTCCAGCGCAGCCTGAATATACTGTTCTGACTCGCTATCCAAAGCAGACGTTGCTTCATCAAGAATCAAAATAGGCGCATCCTTTAAGATAGCGCGAGCAATCGCTAATCGCTGTCGTTGGCCGCCTGATAATAGCACGCCATTTTCACCGACGCGGGTGTCATAACCATTCGGTAAACGGTTAATAAATTCATCAGCAAAAGCCTGTCGGGCAGCGTTTACAATCTGTTCACGGGTCGCATCAAAACAGCCATAGGCAATGTTATTTGCCAATGTATCATTGAATAGAGTCACATGTTGACTGACCAGAGCAATTTGCTCACGCAAGCTGGTTAGAGCCAAATCATGAATAGAGTCATTATCCAGCGTAATGCGTCCTTCACTTAATTCGTAAAAACGCGGCACGAGGCTGGCAATCGTTGTTTTTCCACTACCTGAATGACCGACCAATGCCACTGTTTCACCAGCATTAATAGTAAAGCTGACTTGATGCAAGACTCGCTGTCCTTGTCTGTAGGCGTAACTAACCTTGTCAAATTCAATTCGACCCTCGGCACGTTGGCTTAAAATTTTGCCACCCGTTTTTTCAATGGGTTTATCCAGTAAATTAAAGACACTTTCTGCGCCCGCCAGCCCACGCTGAATAGTCGCATTTAAGGTGGTCAATGTTTTAATGGGTTTGATGAGTTGCAACATGGCAGCAATAATTGCCAGGAATGAGCCGGCGGTTATAACAATAATGCTTGATAGTTTAATGGCTGCGAAAATAATGACAGCAATACCGATTGCGATTACAAATTGCACGCCGGACACGTTAATGGCTTTACTGACAGCGACCTTCATATCATTAATGCGCGAGGCTTCGGTAGCCTTGTTGAATTTGTTTACTTCATAACTTTCACCGCCAAAAATGCGTACTACGCGGTAACCTTCGATTGCTTCGGCGGCAATTTCAGTCACTTGCCCCATAGTATGCTGTACTTTATGGCTTATCCGTCGCACACGCTTGTTTGTAAAATTGACGATTATCCCGACAAAAGGGATCGTCAGTAAAAAGAACAAAGACAACTGCCAGCAGATAATAATCATCACTGATAAAAGACCAATAACAAGGCAGGTATTTTGCACAAAGTCCGTCAGTGCATCGGCGCTTACCTGTGCAACCTGTTCAACATCATACAAAATTTTAGATAATAACTGGCCGGATGTTGCTTCGTCATAATAATCAGAAGGCAATTTGGCGATATGAGCAAAAACACGCTGACGCAGAACTTTCACCACCGACCGCGCCACCCAGGTCATGCAATAACTGCCTACAGAACTGACCAGGCCACGAACAGTAACGCCGATTAGCACTATTAAGGGAATTCGTTTGACGAACTCCATGTCAATATTGATAAATCCTTTATCAAGAAAAGGCCGCATCATATAGGTGAAGCCCGCATCGATAAGCGAGTAAAGAATATTTGCCAGAATGCCTAAAAACAAGACCGTCCAGAAGGGTTTAACATAAGAGAGAAGACGTCGATACAACACGCGAGTCTTGATAGGAGTTTGAGTGGTCATATTTTGTAAAAATCTGGCGGTAAAAGGGCGAATTGTAGCACTTAATGGGGGGGTAGTGCTATTTATTTCTGACGGAAGAAATGACTGGCCTTTTCCCTTCTCCCCGCGGGGAGAAGGTGGCGCGTAGCGCCGGATGAGGGCGCTCATGACGGCACGTTATCGAGTAATAAACAAAATTATTTAGTTAAAAACTCTGGTCTAAACTGTGCCACATTCACTACCCTCATCCGTCACTTCGTGACACCTTCTCCCCAAGTGGAGAAGGGAACTCCTATGATGGCTTCCAAATAAGTTGGAGCAATATCCGTCTTTGACGGGCATTTGGCCTTAAATTTCACACCTACAGGTCAAATGACCCAACCTGCTTTTTACATCGCAGGAGCTTTTGATGCTTCTTTATCAAATTTATCAAGAAGTACTTCGGAATCAGTCTGCAAACGTCCGCTTGGGAAAAACGTGCCTTGATAAATTGCTGAAACAGGATAACCCACATAAACGAGAAGTGTTCTGAGAGCTTCGTAAAAAAACTGGGCTCCAGGACCCGTTTCACGGTGGTTTTTTAGTTCTGGTCGAGCTGCTTCTACAGCATCTTTAACTTCACCGTTAAAGTCCGCACGAGTCATGGTACTATCCTCGGTTATATACTTGTTGTATAGCTTTCTTAAAGTCGAAGTTAATATCTTTGCCTCAGTCCAAGCACTTTTGTAGTTTGTAATTTTTTCTTCATATGGAGATGTATTACTTATATTATCTTCTTTATAATTCTTGTGAAGTTCTTTGTAACTCTTCCTCTTTGTCTTAAAATTTTCTTTTTTAGCTTCCATTTCTTTAAGAAGTTCATCAAATTTGTTAAGCTCTTGAAGCCGGTCATGATCAACCCTGATCATTGTTCCTTTTTGCTTGCCTGGTATCACCAATACACTGGTTGAACTTGTACTTAATGATGATACTGTGCTTGAACCATGATTTCGTGTGCTTTCCAGGAGTTCATCATTAATATTATCATCTGTTCTTTGTGCAACCATTTCTTTAAACATGACCAATCTGCGATTCACTGTGGATAAAGTATCTTTCGCCAAGGGACTAGTTGAACTTGCCGCTGTTGATGTCGTGCTTGTACTTTGATGTTGGTTCCAGCCTAGTTTAGCTTCAACATCTTCAATAGCTTTTCTCCGAGCAATAATCTCTGGAAACCGGTTGCGCGCACGAAATAAAAGTCCTTTATTTTCTTCGGTTAGTTCATCATCTGCGCCTAAAGCGTCAACTAATCCTTTAAATTTTTCTGCATCATCTCCCTCAAGTACTATATATTCTTCATTTTTTTCGGTTACATCATTTTCAGTTTGCAAACCCGCAGTTTTGGTAATTTCTTGCTGATCTACAGTTTTTTTCAACTCTTCCATTATTTGCTTTTCTTTTTCAATAATTTTGGTATTCAGCATTTTGCTTAGGTTCGAAAGTCGTGCTTGCTTACCATCACTGAAATTTGCTTCTGTAATTGATTGAAAGACTTTTCTGCTTGCTGCACTTAGCTCTTGTAAAGCATTGAGGTTATCGCAAGTGTTAACTTTTACAGACAAGAACTCGATTCTTTTTCCAATGACTTGTTCTTTTATTTTCATAATTTGGATTTGCAAACTTTTAGCTTTAGCTTCTCGTGATAAGGTAGCCAGGTTACTCTCTAGTTTGCTCAACTCATTTTCGCTCAATGCCTTCTTAAGCTTGACCTCAATTTCATTAATGCTAGTTGAAAGACGCTTAATTTTAGTACTCTCTTGTGGCATGATAGCTTCCTCACAGATGGTTATGGCTTAGTTTTAACCATATTATACCGAAATATGATCACTATGTATTTGCTGTAGCACTAAATAAACAGTAAATTTATTTGCAAAACTGTAAAGAAAAACGATTTTCCGTTGATTTATTAAATAAAATGCTGGAAAAAAAAAGTCATACATCCTAAGCTGTATTTCAATTTTGCTAAGGAAAAAAGCTATGAAGATACTAATTGCAGGGGCTTCCGGGTTTATTGGTCGAGCATTGGTTGAAACATTTCAAAAGCAGCATACGCTTTATATTATAGGCAGAGATGCCCAAGCGTTAAAAAAAGTATTTCCTGGTTTAGAGAAAACCCTTGAATGGAATGAACTTGATAGTCTTAACCCATCTGATTTTGATGCAATTATTAATCTTTGTGGTCATAATATTTCTGCTTCGCGTTGGAACCCTTTAGTCAAACAGCAAATCATCGATTCACGTGTTCAGACCAGCACTACCCTCATTAATTGGTTGATAAAGGGTAATGCTAAACCTCATTTTTATTGCGCCAATGCGATTGGTATATATGGTATGCAAGATAATAACGACCCAAGTGCTTTTGATGAAGACAGTGTTATTGATTATGCCCATCCGCGCGATTTTCTAACTGAAATCGGAACAAAATGGGAAACTGCGTTACAACCGGCAATTGATGCTGGCATCCCTGTTACGACCACTCGGTTTGGGGTTGTGTTAAAAAAAGGGGAAGGCATGTTATCGAAATTAACACTGGCCTTTAATTTAGGTTTAGGCAGCGTTATGGGCGATGGCAAGCAGATTCTTTCCTGGGTTCATATTGATGATGTGGTTGCCGCCTTTAGTTTTTTATTGGCAAACCCGCAATTAACAGGCAATTATAATGTTACCAGTCCCAATCCCGTTAGCCAGGCTGAATTTGCTCGTGCGTTGGCTACTGCCATGCACAGACCATTGATTTTGAAAACCCCCGCTTTTGTTATTAAAACGATGTTTGGGGAAATGGGCGAGTGTTTGATTTTAAAAGGCCAGCGGGTAGTGCCGAAACGGCTATTAGCCGAGGGTTTTCAGTTTAAATTTAAGCGAATTGAAGAAGCTTTGGATAAGGAATTTTCCGGGAAATAATAACTTTAGATGAGTAGAGAGCCGATAACCCCCTACTCATCTAACACTTTAAAGTTCAGCCTGATGATAAAATGCTGTTCCATCTTCAGGAATAATAGGCTTTGGTGCTTCTAAAAATCCATAACGAATCAATTTGTCACTTATTCCTTTTTGCGGAGCTATCCAATCAGCTAATCGAGCAGCGCCCTCAAGAATTTCTTTGTGAAATTCGATTACCAATGGGGCTGCAATGAAGACTGTTGCGAGTACTAGAGCTGCTTCTGCAGCCATGACAGCAGCAACAAAGCAATAAGTTCCCACCTCGTCGAGGTCAATTTGACTTATAAAATTCATGATGAAAGAGGGGGAGACAGCTGGCTCTTGGGGAGCTGATTGTTGAGGCGCTGGCTTTTGCTGTTGTGGCAATTCGAGTTCAAAAACCTTATAAAGTTTTTCTCGCAAAGCTTCTTTAAAAAATTCAACCCCATTAGCCGATTCTTTTAAAGCCTCATCGTAATATTGTAAATATATTACAGGAGGGGGTGCTGCACTTTTATCGCAATATATTGTAATTGCAAACCCTAACTTCAATTTATACTTCATACGTTTTTCATGATCGTCTTGATCAACCGCTTCACCGGCTAATTGAATAAGTTTATTAATTGCTTTAAGTTTATTAGTTGCTTTAATTTTATCTTTGCTAGTGCGCCATCAACACACGATCTTAGGATAAATTGATTTTAGTTTATGTCGCGCTTTCTCAATACTGAATTGCCAATTTACTCCCCGCTGTGCTTTATTGGTTTTTTTAGCCCATGCCTG
>Ga0105047_10006929_pt1 | contig 19155 bp, 17 predicted proteins | sample MAT04_FD_78384 | JGI IMG/M metagenome (GOLD analysis project Ga0105047, IMG submission 78384) | Freshwater microbial communities from Lake Fryxell liftoff mats and glacier meltwater in Antarctica - MAT-04 (megahit assembly) | ecosystem: Environmental > Aquatic > Freshwater > Ice > Liftoff... | reverse complement strand
TAATTAGAGAAATGAAATGAAAGCAAAGATGGGGTGATGTTCAAAATCAAACGTGATCCTAGAATTATCCCCATCGGACACCTGATCCGCCGCTTTAGCATAGATGAGTTACCCCAATTATTTAATGTTTTAACAGGGCAAATGAGCCTAGTTGGACCCAGACCTCTACCTATTCGAGATGTAGCTCGGTTTGAGGATTGGCATCACATTAGGCATCTAGTTTTACCAGGAATTACAGGACTTTGGCAGATTTCTGGGCGTTCAGACCTTGAGACCATCGATGATGCCGCACGGCTAGATTTACACTACATCGATCACTGGTCGCTCAATTTGGATTTAGCTATATTGGTCGAAACTATCTCAATTGTTTTATTTGGCAAAGGTGCTTACTGATAAAGGTTTAAGCTACTTGAAATACCTGAGAAGTAGGCATTAATTTATTTTCTTCGCCGTAGATTTGGATTAATAAATCAATAACTTCTTGGGCATTAGTAACTACTTCTTGGTATAAGTCTCCATGAGCGCAGGGCTGCATAACATCTTCAAATTCGGGCAGGAATACTACAAAGCAATTGTCTATCTCTGACCACTGCACAATCAAGGTATATTTCATTTTTTACTATCTTAGCCATTGATTTAAGATTACTAGTATGATTGTTAAAAAGTATTACGATTAATTACTAATAACTTAAACTAAGCAATTCCATGGTGCAGACTTCATCTTTCAGTAAAGCCGACTGGCAAAAAGGGTATAAATCTCTAAAAACGGAATATTCCTACTGGGTTGATGATATTACAGGGGAAGTGCCACCTTTGCTGCAAGGTACTTTATTTCGGAACGGACCTGGTTTGTTAGATGTAAATGGCGATCGCTACGGACATCCCTTTGATGGCGATGGCATGATTTCGGCAATTACCTTTACTAACGGAAAAGTGCATTTTGCCAATAGCTTTGTGAAAACTCCTGAATTCTTAGCAGAACAACAAGCAGGAAAAATTCTATATCGTGGCGTATTTGGCACGCAGATTCAAGGTGGATTACTTCAAAATATTTTTAATCTGAAGCTCAAGAATATTGCTAATACTAATGTGATTTATCACGGGCAGAAGTTATTGGCACTATGGGAAGCTAGTCGCCCCTATCGGCTTGATCCCCAAACCCTAGAAACCATTGGTGTTGAAAATTTTGATGGTAATTTACCCGCAGGTGAAGTATTTACCGCCCATCCTAAATTTGATCCTGACACTGGTGATATGTATGGCTTTGGCGTTGATGCGGGAGTTAAATCCACGATTAATTTGTATAAAGTAGATCAGCAAGGCACTTTAACTAAATTTGTAAAACAAAAAGTCGATGGGTTCTGTTTCCTCCATGACTTTGCAATTACGCCCAACTATGCCATATTTGCCCAAAATCCCGTTAAATTTAACCCTTTACCCTTTGTCCTAGGTTTTAAGCCCGCAGCTACTTGTATAGACTTGCAACCCAATACTCCAACTAAACTTTTAATATTTGATCGCTCTGGGCAACTCATAACCCTAGAAACTGAACCCTGTTTTATTTTTCACCACGCCAATGCCTATGAACAGGATGGAGAAATTATTCTAGATTCCATTTGCTATCGTGATTATCCCAAACTAGAAGCAGGCATAGATTTCTTAGATGTAAATTTCGATCAAGTAATTCCGGGGCAGTTTTGCCGATTTCAGATTAACTTGGCTACTGGTAAAGTGCAAAAGTCGATCCTCCAAGAACGTTCCTGTGAATTCCCTATAACTCATCCAGATTATGTAGGTAAAAATTATCGCTATGTTTACATGGGTGCGATCGCCAACGACTCAGGTAATGCTCCACTCCAAGCAATTATTAAACTAGATGTGCAGACACGAGAAAAACAAGTCCATAGCTTTGCACCGCGAGGATTTATTGGGGAACCAACCTTTATTCCCGATCCCAATGGCACTAGAGAAGATCAAGGCTGGTTATTGGTATTAGTATTTGATGCAACCTGCGATCGCACAGATATTGTGATTTTAGATGCCGAGCATATTTCTAATTCACCACTGGCAACAATTCATCTGAAACATCATATCCCCTTTGGCTTGCATGGCAACTTCACCCCAGAGGTCTGGCATAGCTAAATTTTCGGGGCTTTAATTTTTTCTATACCATTATCAAAGATATCGTAATAAAAGGTTAAATACCCTGATTTGAGACTGCCATCTTTGCGAGCTTGGTCTAGCTTTCCCCGTATTGTGCGACTGGAATGCACACTAAAAATTTCGTAGCGATCGCCATTAAATAAATACTCAGCCACATCGGTATATTCTTCGCCCTTAATTAATTGCCACCGATGATTAATTAAATTCAAAGTGTAATCTGCCGTATCTAATACCGTAGAGGGGCGATCTATGGTGGCGGAAATAGTAGCACTGTAATTAGCCAAAGCATTACTAGGCGGAATAATCCTACTGGTAATATTACGGTAGAAGCAATTTTCGTTATAGCAAAATCTAATCTTTGCCATTGCCGCCTTAATGTTTTCTAATCTTTGCACCAGTTCTTGATCGGACTCTTGATTGGGTATATAGGTATTTACAGCAGAGTTCGCAGCCTGAACTGGAAAAGCCAGATAAATTAAGACCAACAATACTAAGAAAAAATGCTTCATACCTTATTTAAATTACTTAATCTACGCCCTCACCCTAAATCCATCTCCCAAAGAGAGAGAGGGACTTTGATAATTTCTTGCTCACCTTCTCCTGCCTTGGAAAAGGGGCTGGGGGATAAGGGTTAATCATTAGTCATGCGATCAACAATGATCAAATCAGTAGCTTCTTCGAGTTCAGGCACAAACTCAGTACCCTTAAGCCTCATGCCTAGCTCAAATAGAATTTCCGCCATATCATCTCTCGACACTTTAATATTCCCGATCGCCGATAACCTTCTTTCTAACTCATCCTGCACATAGGTTCTTAGATTGCGAATATCATCCTGCAGCTTACTTTTTGTCTCAGAGAGATTATCTCGCAAAACGCCAGTGGTGGTCTCAAGATCCTCGCTTAGTTTCTCAAAATTGGTAGAAGCTTTACGATGGGTGCGATCAATGATTTGTCTAAGATCGTTTCTTTCTTCTTCGCCCGTTAGTTGCAAGGCTTTAATTCTCTTGTCTACGCTATCTACAACGGAACGTAGCTCAGCCGCATTAGTAGTTTTAACTTCTTGAATCCGATCAAGTAACTCTTGGCGAAAATTTCCTAACTCAGACTCTAACTTATCAAAACGGGTATTGTAATCTCGTAACTGAGCACCAAAGATGATGTCTCGAATTTGGTCAATATTCCCCAGCTTATCGTAAAGTTCTTCTTTCTTGAGTTGGTTCATGGCTAGATTAATTATGTCAGCAGTGGTTAAAGGTCTAAAGCAGCAAAGCTTATATCTTTTGAATAATACCGTAGAAACTTTCTAAGTACAAAGACTAAAACTAAAAATCTCCAAGTCAGAGAAACATAGTGATTAATTTGCTTGAAGATACTAAAGGCTATGTGATTATAACCATTAAACTTTGTCCAAACTCACTTCAGGTAAATTAACATTACAACCACCTAACCCACAATAACCATTAGGGTTTTTGGCTAAATATTGTTGATGATAACCCTCGGCGAAATAAAATTCGGGTGCAGATAAAACTTCCGTAGTAATTGCCCCGTAGCCTGAGGATTTGAGGGCAGCCTGAAACATTTTTAAACTTGCGTTCGCTAAATCCTGCTGTGCCTGAGAGTAGTAGTAAATGCCTGAGCGATACTGTGTACCCGTATCATTACCTTGGCGCATACCTTGGGTGGGATTATGACTTTCCCAGAACACCTTTAGTAACTGTTCGTAACTGATGATTTTGGGATCAAATACGACTAAAACCACTTCGTTATGACCTGTCATGCCACTACAGACTTCATCGTAGGTGGGATTAGGGGTAATTCCTGATGCATAGCCCACAGCTGTAATATAAACTCCCGATACCTGCCAAAATTTGCGCTCTGCTCCCCAAAAACAGCCCATACCAAATATCGCCTGCTCCATGCCTTGAGGATAGGGAGGTTTTAGGGGATTACCATTGACGTGATGGGTAGTGGCAGTGGGAATTGCTACGCCTCTACCACGGAGAGCATCACTAACATTGGGAAGTGTTAACTTTTTGCCAAATCCAAATAAAGCCATAATTCCTTTATTGATAATTAATTTTAACAGTGCTTACCCTACCATTCTAGGCGCAAGTTAAAATTTTGTGAGGGCGAAATTATGAGCTAAAGGGTTATTTTTTAGATTTAGCTTTGGCTTTGAACTTAGTTGGGGTTTCTGCCACTTTAGATTCAGTAGATTCACTAGATGAATAAGTGACATCTGGTTTTAAGTTAGCGGCGGCAATTGGCTTAAGAATTTCATTAAAGTTTGCCGTGGCAATTTTTTCTAATGCCTGCCAGTCATCATCATAGGTTTCTTCGGAGTTAAGTTCAATATTTTCAACATCGATAGAAGTAACCTTGAAAATAAATGGAGCGATCGCTCTTAAAATATCAGGCTGAGGTTCATGGATATTTGCTCTGACGTATTTATTAATAGTGACATGAGAAACTCCAGCATGGGATGCTAACTTTCGTTCTGACCAGCCCCTGTACTTCATTGCGGCTTTGATCGTAAAAGATAGTCTTGCAATTCCTTCTACCGTATATTTATTGCCATCCATATCTGATTTATGGAAAGTTACTTTCGTCATTGATTTACTATACCTATTGTCATTTACTTATTGTAGCCATCAAAATGTTTATACCGCTTAGCTCTAATATTGTGATACTAATCTTTATAAACTTTCTTAGCTTACTAATTATTTAGATTTGTTTTGTAGCAATGGTACCACTTAGGCACCGAATTTGCTGAAAGAACTTATCAACTTATACATGAACTTATACATGAACTTATTAAATCAAGTGTAGACAAAATATTCATAAAAGATCTCTCTCTATAGACATAATAACCACTTTTTTTATGTTATCTTTAGAATAACTAACATAGGCTAACGAACGCAGAGCAACGATGTCAGATCATGTCAGACCAAGGATTAATAAAAATATCTATGAATTAGTAAAGAGTGCAGCCTCTGCTAGTTGTGTGTCTACCACTCACTGGTTAGTAGAGGCAATTATAGAAAAGGCGGAAAAGGAAGGGTTTGAGATTGTGGACAGCAAAGTAGCTTGTATCCAAAAAGTCATGAGTGATTGCAAGGATGAACCTTCTGCGAACCACAACCATTACCAAAACTACTCTTAAGATAACACATACTTACTGGATTACGTTAAATCCTATCATTTTTTTAATTAATGAACAATTAAAATGAAGAATTAGGTTAACTAACTAGTCTGAGCTTTTAACCATGCCCAAGGAATAACTACTATTTTATTGGAGGTAGGGACAAAAGCCCGTTGGGCAAAGACATCATAGCTATTACGCTCGATCGCTCCTAAAATATCCCTGTATAAAATTAAAGATGACCACACGGGCCAGCGCGCATCACGACAGAGCGCAGATATCCCTTTCTCGGCTTGGGCATAAAAATCTCTGGCTCTTTGAATTTGAAATTTCATCAGATTAATCCAGCGATCGTCGATGACCCCATTGATTAAGTCTTTTTCAGTGTAATCAAAATATTTAAGATCTTCGAGCGGCAAATATATTCTGCCCCTGCGTACATCTTCGCCAATATCACGCAAAATATTTGTTAACTGCATGGCAATTCCAAGGGCGATCGCTGCTTCGGTTGCTGCGGTAATTACGGTGGGATCATTGGTTTCAAAGCCCATAACTGCCGCGGACATTAACCCTACGGTACCAGCAACTCGATAGCAATATAAGTGCAAGTCTTCAAAGGTATTGTAGCGATCGTAATTTAAATCCATCCGCATACCCGCAATCATGTCCTTAAATGGTTGAATTGGGATCGGATAGTTGTGGAAGGTATCAGCTAAAGCTACATCTGGCAAGCTTTTAGGCTGTCCAACAAAAGCTAGTTCTAACTGATGTTCCCAATCTTTTAGGGTTTCGGGAGTAGTAGTTGCAGATTGTAGTCCATCTACGAGTTCATCTGTTCGCCGACACCAAGCGTATAATGCCCAGATGGCACAGCGCTTTGCCTCGGACATGAGCATCGTGCCAAGATAGAAGGTCTTAGCATACTTGGCAGTAATATCACGACAGGTTTTATACGCCTCTGGTAAAGAAGCGGGATAAAGCATTCCCACGAGATTAAGCAAGGGCTTTGGCGGCAGTTGTTTGACCAAGGGTTTGACTAGAGATGAGGTGAGATTCGAGGGCGGTGTTAATTGCCTGTGCAGTTAGCTTACCAGAAAGGACAGCTCCTTCCATACTTCCTAAGTATTCTTGCATGGTATAACTACCCGACAAGAAAAAATTAGCAATTGGAGTGTCTTGGCTTGGGCGATATGCCTGTCTGCCGGGGATAGCTTTATAGACAGAGCGGGGTGTTTTGACCACTCTGGCTTTCAAAACTTTAGCATGGTCGGGGATTAGTGCAGGGAATAGTTTTGCAAGTTCGGACATGGTGGCATCAATTATCTCTTGATCGGTCTTGCTGATCCATTCGGCGGCGGGAGCTAATACTAGCTCTAACATCGATTTATCAGGATCTGCATATTCTTTACAGGCGACGCTCATATCTGCATAAACGCTAAGTAATGGCGATCTTGAGAATAAAAGTTGATCGACATCGGTGAGTTTGCGATCAAACCAAATTTGGACGTTAATTACAGGTACACCTTCTAAGCCTTCAAGCTTTTGGAAGAATTCTAGCTCTTGCCAAGCTTTGGGTAAAAGCAATTTAGTAATATCAACGGACATGGCAGAAACGTAGGCATCGGCTGTGAGTTCTTGACTGGCTTCGCCTAAACCGCCAATTAGGAAATGTTTAACTGAACCATCATCGTTTAATACTATTTCTCTGAGGGCAGTTTGCTTCCAGACGACCCCACCCCTAGCCGTCACATAATCGACTATTGGTTGACATAGACGTTCGGGAGGTGCGCCATCGAGAAAGGCAATTTTAGAGCCATTTTTTTGCTGGAGAAATTTATTGAGGGCGGTGAGAATAATCATGGCGGATACTTCATCGGGATTGATAAAGGTCAGTGCTTTGGAAGCGGCTATAAAAATGTCGGTATTTACTTGTTCATCTATGCCTTGGAGTCTGAGCCATTCGATCAGGCTATATTTGTCGGTGGATTCCACATATTTTTGTCCCCGTACGATCGCGGGAATTAGCCCAATGGCAAAGCGAATTTTTTGATTCCAAGTGAGCATATCGTTATTTCTGAGAATCGACATGATCACATTAAAGGGGGCAGGAATGTTGGGTACGTCAAATCTGGAGAGAATCCCAGGCTTTTCGGGTTGATTAAAAATTAGGGTGTGTTGCTTCCACTGCAAGCGATCGCTAATGCCGAGTTCTGCCATTAATTGCAACATATTTGGGTAGGCTCCAAAAAAGGCGTGCAGTCCTGTTTCTACCCAGTCGCCATCTTCGTCTTTCCAAGCTGCTACCAAACCGCCTAGGGTTGCCGATCTTTCCAGTAAAATCGGGGTATGTCCCAAGTCTGTTAAATATTTGGCGCAAGCTAAACCTGCTAAACCTGCTCCAGCGATCGCAACCCGCATATTTTCCTTGTCCTATTAATTTGATAAATTAAGTTTGGTAAATCTGTAAATTAGTTTTTATATTCTACTGCTTTGCAAAGCTTAACAATCGCAAAAACCGAAAAGAAGTCACAAAATAGCTTGGTTTTTCCAATTTTCATAGGTTAGACGATATTATAAAGCCGTCCTAAAGGATGGGGTTTCTACCCAATTTCCCGATGATTCAAGGGTAAGATTAATGTCTAATAGGTGTGAGATTTAACATGGCAGGGTACGTTCTGGTGCTGGCAATTCTGATCTTAGGAGGTACAATTGCTACCCTAGGCGATCGCATTGGCACAAAAGTTGGCAAAGCTCGACTGAGCATATTTAATCTTAGACCACGAAATACGGCGACTTTAATCACGATCGCCACAGGCGGAATGATCGCAGCTTCAACCTTAGGGGTGTTACTCGCAAGTAGTAGCCAACTTCAAGATGGATTATTTAGGTTGGATAGTATCCGAGCGGACTTAAAAAGTACTCAAGCCGCAAAAGAGCAAATGGAAGCTGAATTAGCTACTACCCGCAAACAAAGGGATCGGGAAAAGCGTAATCTTGAACAAATTAATAATTCTTTAGCACAGGCACTCTTCCGCCAGTCCCAAACCCAAGCCCAATTTCAAACAGTCCAGAAAAAATTTCAAAGGGCAAATCAAGAGTTAGAAAAAGTTCAAGCCCAAGAACAGGAATTGATTAGTAAGATTCAACAATTAAATGATCGCCAGAAAAGTCTAGTAGCTGATAGTAAAAAACTGATCGGGGAACGCAATCAATTGAATACCGATCTGGCAAAAATTATCAGTGAACGGCAAGGTTTGCGCGATCGAGTTGTGGAGTCGCAAACAAGACTCAAAGATCTAGAAAAACAACGTACTGCCCTTAATTCTGAACTAGGAATTCTTGAGGCAAATCGCAAAGAACTTGATGCCAGTATTCAGGCTCTTCGGCGGGGGAATTTGGCAATTCAAGCAGAACAGGTACTAACTGCTGCCGTGGTTACTGCTAATTTATCCCCCCAAGATTTGCGTCTAGCAATATTCCAAGTTTTGCAACAAGCTGATCAAAATGCCCGTGTTCTTCTTGATTTCCCTGCGGAAAGCCGTCCAGTGATTCAAGTCAGTGAAACCCAAATTGACAATCTTTTACAGAAATTAGGGGATGGCAAGAGCTATATTCTGCGGATTTTGTCAGCAGGTAATTACCTCCGCAAGGAAAATAGTGTGGCGATATTGGCAGATATTACGCCGAATCGAGAGGTATTTAAAGCTGGAGAACTAATTGCCTCCCTTCAATTTAAGCCTAATCTGTCCGATGCTGAGATCGAAGGGCAATTGGATAAATTATTTTTATTAGTGAGCTTTAGAGCTCGGCAGCAAGGGGTTTTACCCAATCCATTTACAGGTAAGGTGGGTAATTTTCCCCAAAGTGCGTTATTTGATCTAACTAGGGAGTTTAAGCAACATAAATCTGCTATTGAAATCCAAGCGATCGCCAAGGAAACAATATTTACAGGTAGTCCTTTAACTTTAATATTAGTTATTTTAGAAAATGGCGTGGAAATTCGTCGATTCGGATAGCAACCTAATAAAATGCCAAAAATTCCCCAATGCGATCGCTGCAATTATTATGCTCACAGTAAATATCTAGTCTGCGCCGTTCACCCTAGTGGCGTTGATCGTGCTTATTGCTATGATTTTGAAAGTTCGGAGCTATGGGAACTAGAAAATATTGATAATTATAAAGATCAACAAATAGAGGATATGTTTTGGCATCCAATATTTACAGGTAGATGCCCTATGTGTGGCTATGAATTTTCTCGATTTCAACCACCGCCAATTAATTGGTATTGTGAAGAATGTGGCTGGGAGGATGAATAGTTTTTTATTTAGAAAATAATAATGAAGAATCCCGATGAATTTGCTAATGTACTGTATGCACATTGAAAAAATCTAAACTTTGATAGAGCGTTATACCTTGCCCGAAATGGGTTGTTTGTGGACTGATCAGCATAAGTATCAAACTTGGCTAGAAGTAGAAATTGCTGTGGTTGAAGCTCAAGCTGAACTGGGCTACATTCCCCAAGAAGCTGTGGAGCAGATTAAATCAAAGGCAAACTTTGACACTGATCGCATTGATGAGCTGGAAGCTGAAGTTCGTCACGATATGATCGCCTTTTTGACTAATGTTAATGAATACGTTGGTGAAGCAGGTAGATTTATCCATCTGGGACTCACTAGCTCCGATGTTTTGGATACTGCGCTGGCTTTACAACTGACCAGTAGCATCAATTTAATTTTGGCTCAGGTGGAAACTTTATCCCAAACTATCCGTTATCAGGCGCAACAGCATCGCTATACGGTTATGGCAGGACGTACCCACGGTATTCACGCTGAACCCATCACCTTTGGCTTTAAGTTAGCAGGCTGGTTAGCAGAGACCCTACGCCATCGCGATCGCCTTGTGAATACCTCTCAAAATATTGCCGTTGGTAAAATCTCTGGGGCAGTAGGCACCTACGCTAATGTTGATCCTAAAATTGAAGCGATCGCCTGTCAAAAGCTTGGATTAAAACCAGATTGTGCTTCTACTCAGGTGATTTCACGCGATCGGCATGGAGAATTTGTCCAAGTTTTAGCTCTGCTTGGGTCTTCGATCGAACGCTTTGCTGTGGAAATTCGGAATTTGCAGCGCACCGATGTCTTAGAAGTAGAAGAATTTTTTGCCAAAGGACAAAAAGGCTCCTCGGCAATGCCCCACAAGCGCAACCCCATTCGCTCCGAACGGTTAACAGGCATGGCAAGACTGCTACGGGGATATGCGGGAACTGCCCTTGAAAATATTGCCCTGTGGCATGAACGGGATATTTCCCATAGCGCCGCCGAACGAGTAATTTTGCCTGATGCCTGCATTATTGCTCACTTTATGCTGGCAGAAATCACAGACTTAATCAAAAATCTCTTGGTTTATCCTGAGAATATGCAGCGTAATCTTAATTGCTATGGCGGCGTAGTATTTAGTCAAAAAGTTTTACTAGCACTAATTGATAAGGGTTTAAGCCGAGAAGACAGCTATGCGATCGTGCAATCCTGCGCCCATAAAGCATGGAATCAGCCCGATGGAGATTTCCGAAACCTGATTGAAAATAATACTCAGGTGCAGGGGTTGCTTACACCTGTGGAGCTAAATGCTTGCTTTGATTGTGAAAATCACATAAAAAACCTAGATCTGATCTTTCAGCGTTTAGGAATTTAATTTTTTGCAAAATTGGATTAAGCTTAAGAAAATAAACTAACTCTAGGTAATTCTATGACCACAGGGGAATCGGAATCTACTACAACCCAATACGCAACCCAGGCTGAGTTGGAGGAACTGCGGGAAAAGTCACTAGCCTGACAAAGTTAATTGAACAACTAGGTCAGGCTGTAGATCGGCTTCAAGCTCAACCCTTACCCCAAACTATCTCTACTATTCCTGAGAGAGTAAAGATGAGTGACTATATCCCGCTTCAACCTCCGTCCTTAGAGCTATACACAGCTAAAGTCTCAGATTCAAGTTTGTATTCTGGAGCCGATCTGAATGTTAGTTTAGAATTATTAGCTAAAACTATTAATAGCCTCGAAGCGGAAATAGAGGACAAGTTATTTGCAATTTGGCAAGGTGTAGCGATTCGACAAGTGGAAGAAAATTTTTGGGGGCATCCTGTGCCATTGGATTTAATTCACGAAATTGGGTTTTCGTCAATGCCAATTTCCGAATTCTTAGAGTTTTTAGGTAATCTCAACGATCCAACTTTAGAATTTGTACCATCTAATAAGCATAACAATTACATAATTGGTGGAATTTCAGCTTGGTATATTACCTTTCGGGCATAGTCTACTTTCTAATGGTTTCAAGAAAGTAAATAATTTCTGCCTGTAGCCATTCTTTCTCAACATTGGTGAGGTTGAATCCAAATCTATGGGTCTTGACTCCATGTCTCAGCAAAATCTCTTGTATCGGTTGATCGTTAACAGTCATATTGCCTCCTAGCTCAACTTTTTGTAGATCGCTAATCTTACCAGTCGTTGAGGATTTATAACCCAATACAGAAAAATCAATTACAAATGCAGATCTAGTAATTAGTAGCCGAGTATTACCCGCTATACCTGTAACTACAGGAACTAGCATCGCTATACCAATAATCCAAAATGGTATGGAAAATAGAGCAAAAAGCCCACCACCGATCGCTGCGCCAATCGTCCAGACCACCAAAAAACTATTCCAAAATAGGGCGAACCCTAATACTGGTAAAAATTCAAAACTCCAACCTGTCGGAGGGATCAAAATTTCGAGGCGATCGCTAGTTAGGTGTAATGTAACCCGACTCCCAAAGGGTTTACTTTTTCGATTAATTTTATGATTAATTCCTGTGGCGATCGCTCCTGAATTTATAAAGTTTTTAGCAATATCACAGGTTTTTAATGCTGCAAAGGCTAGCTGTGCCGAGGTAAAACGATCTTCGCAGGCAGGTTCGATCATTTGTTCGAGCCAATCAGCAAACCCTTGAGAAATGTATACATAATCTCGAAAACTAATTTTCATTCTAATTTCAGGTAATTCTGAAGGCGATCGCCCCGTTAGCATAAATAAGATCGTTGCGCCTAAGCTAAATAGATCGCTAGCAGGTAAAGCTTTGCCCCGATATTGTTCTGGTGGCATATAGCCATAGGTTCCGACCACAGTGCTGCTGCCAATTTGGGTATGACGGTAAGTATCTTGGACAGCCCCAAAATCCACAAGTGTCACCATGCCATCACTGCGGCGGATTAGGTTTTGCGGTTTAATATCCCGATGAATTACGGGTGGTTGCAGGTTGTGCAGGTAAATTAAAATTTCTAAAACCTGTGTAGCAATATCTTTGATCTCAGCTTCACTACCCCGCCAGCCGCTATCGATCAAAGCTATCAGAGATTGACCTTCTACCAGTTGTTGAGCGATATAAAAACTGCGATCGCTCTCAGTATCAACTTGAAAATAATCCAAATAACGAGGAATAGCTGGGTGATTAAGGTGTTTCAAGACCTTTGCCTCTCGTTCAAATAGTTCTAGGGTTTTCCATTGCCCCATGCGCTGAAATGATAATGCTTTGAGTGCTACTTGTTGTTGGGTCTGAATATCTTCGGCGGCATAGGTAACACCAATCCCACCTTGTCCTAGGACTCCAACTATGCGATAGCGATCGCCAACTAAATCCCCCACTTGATGCATATTTTCCATAGATTTTTATCCTAAAATCAGTAATACCTAATTTTTAGTCTCTGTGAATGCATTCCTAATCTAAGCTCTAATTAAATAATCAAGAATCAAGCTAAAAAACTATATTTAAAAATTATGAGCTTATTAATCCGAGGTAGTCAAATTTTATTGCCTGATGGTGAATTTTTACTAGGGGATGTGCTGATCGAAAATGGCAAAATTACGCAAATTAGTAACAAAATCATTAACGATCAAGCTGAAGTAATTAATGCTGAAGGTTTAACCCTATTACCGGGGGTAATCGATCCGCAGGTGCATTTCCGTGAGCCAGGGCTAGAGCATAAAGAAGATTTATTCACTGCCAGTTGTGCCTGCGCTAGGGGAGGAGTCACTAGCTTTTTGGAAATGCCAAATACTAAGCCTTTGACTACCGATCAAATAGCCCTAGACGACAAGCTGCAACGGGCATCTCAAAAATCTTTGGTTAATTATGGATTTTTTATCGGGGCTAATGGCAAGAATTTTGCGGAATTAAACTCTGTCCATCCTACCTGTGGCATTAAAGTTTTTATGGGTTCGATGAAAGGTGATCTATTAATAAATCAATCGGAGGTACTCGAACAAATTTTTGCCAATGGCGATCGCTTAATTGCCGTCCATGCCGAAGATCAAGAACGCATTTCCGCTAGACGCAAGTTATTTCAAGTAGATCAGCTTAAAAATCCTGATATTTCGCTACATTCCCAAATTCAGGATAATGAAGTTGCGCTGTTAGCCACCCAAAAAGCAGTGCAGCTTTCCCGCAAATATAATCGCCGTCTCCATATTCTCCATCTCTCCACCGCCGAAGAAGTTGCCTATCTGCGCCAATATAAAACTCCGCTAATTACTGCCGAAGTTACGCCCCAGCATTTAGTCATGAGTACCAACGACTATGATCGCATCGGTACCCTAGCTCAAATGAATCCGCCTTTGCGATCGCTTGCTGATAATAGAGCCTTATGGCAAGGTTTACAGGATGGCATCTTAGATTTTATTGCCACGGATCATGCACCCCATACTCTCTTAGAAAAAGGGGTTGCCCCACTGATTGATGTTAAAGCAGAAACTAATGCCCCTTCAGCTTTTTTAGAGCCAGCCCATGTTCCTTCGGGTATGCCTGGGGTCGAGACTTCTCTGGCTATAATGCTGACCCAAGCAATGCAAGGAAAATGTACCGTAGCTCAAGTTAGTAAATGGATGAGTACTAATGTGGCTGAGGCTTACAAAATTTCTAATAAAGGCAAAATTGCGATCGGTTACGATGCTGACCTAGTTTTAGTGGATCTGCACACCTATAAACCTGTGCTTAGGGCAGAGCTTTTAACTAAAAGTGGTTGGAGTCCCTTTGAAGGGTGGAATTTAACAGGTTGGGCGCAATATACTTTTGTGCATGGAGCGATCGCCTTTGCTAATGGCAAGGTTAACCCTGAGGTTAGAGGACAAAAACTAACATTTATAGCCTAAGCTTTGGGTAAAGAAAATTTTTGGTTTGCAACAAGGTCTCCATCTGATATGATTGGTTGCTCAGATAATTTACTTCTAGTGATTTTTCTGTTGGAGAGGTGGCCGAGTGGTTGAAGGCGCAGCATTGGAAATGCTGTTTAGGGGTGACTTTAACGAGGGTTCGAATCCCTCCCTCTCCGTATCTATAAACTATCAAAATTAGGTGAAGTCTTCCTAGCTTTTAAGCGAACTTACACTGCTAATTAATACTGCTTTGCTTTGGAATTGCCTTTCGGAAATGCTTTTAGATATAGCATCTTTAAAAATGCAGATGGCTTTGCATTATAAGAACTGACATTAATTTTAATTGCCAAGGTTAATAATTCGTAATGTAAAGCTCTGTAATCCTTAATCTATCTTTGTTTGAATAATTGTTAAGGAGTTCTAAGTAAGCTCACAAGCAGTACCTATAATCATATTTAATCAATTAGATTCTGTGTCTCCTTATAACTAGCTCTTATAACATTCAATATTCAGCGCTATAGGAAAAGCACAAAATCTAAATTATTCAACTTGTCTTCCCATTCTTGAGAGAGAAAAAATAAATGACAATCACTCCTCAAAAACCTGAAGCAAAGGTAAAAGTTACGGTTGATCGTGACGTAGTGCCTACCTCCTTTGAAAAGTGGGGACAGCCTGGTCACTTTAGCCGTGAACTGAAAAAAGGACCAAAAACCACAACTTGGATTTGGAACCTTCATGCCGATGCTCATGACTTTGATAGTTTTACGACTGAAGAAGATACTGCTCGCAAGATTTTTTCCGCTCACTTTGGGCATCTTGGCATTATCTTTATTTGGCTAAGTGGTATGTATTACCATGGTGCAAAATTCTCCAACTACGAAGCTTGGCTTACTAACCCTGTTGGCATCAAGCCCAGTGCTCAAGTAGTTTGGAACATTGTTGGTCAAGATATTCTGAACGCTGATGTTGGTGGTGGGTTCCAAGGTATTCAAATTACCTCTGGGCTTTTTCATCTGTGGCGTGCTTCGGGCATCACCAATGAATTTCAATTACTTTGCACTGCGATCGGTGGCTTAGTAATGGCTGGTTTGATGTTCTTTGCTGGTTGGTTCCATTATCACAAAGCTGCTCCTAAATTAGAGTGGTTCCAAAATGCGGAATCCATGCTCAATCACCACTTAGCTGGTCTATTGGGTCTAGGTTCTCTATCTTGGGCAGGTCACCAAATCCACGTATCTATTCCTATTAACTATTACTTGGATAAAGGTGTTCCTGCTAGTCAAATTCCCCTACCCCATGAATTTATTACCAATCCTCAATTAATGGCAGATATTTTCCCTAGCTTTGCTCAGGGTTTAACTCCATTCTTTACAGGAAACTGGGGTGTGTATGCTGACTTCTTAACTTTTAAGGGTGGCTTAAATCCTCAAACTGGTGCTCTTTGGCTGACCGATCAAGCTCACCACCATTTGGCGATCGCTACTCTATTTATTATTGCTGGTCACATGTACCGTACCAACTTTGGTATTGGTCACAGCATCAAAACTATTCTAGAAGCTCATCGTGATCCTCTCCTCATCGGTGGAACTGGTCATAAAGGCTTATACGAAATTCTAACTACATCTTGGCACGCTCAATTGGCTGTGAACTTGGCTCTGCTTGGTTCCTTGACCATTATCGTTGCTCAACATATGTACGCAATGCCTGCTTATCCTTACATTGCGATCGACTATGCTACTCAGGTTTCTCTGTTTACCCACCATATGTGGATTGGCGGATTCTGTATCTGTGGAGCCGCAGCTCACGCTGGCATCTTCATGGTGCGCGATTACGATCCTGCGAAAAACGTCAATAACATTCTGGATCGGATGCTGCGTCACCGTGATGCGATTATCTCTCACCTCAACTGGGTTTGTATTTTCTTAGGCTTCCATAGCTTTGGTCTTTACATTCACAACGACACCATGAGTGCTTTGGGTCGTCCTCAGGATATGTTCTCTGATACTGCTATCAACCTCCAGCCTGTATTTGCCCAGTGGGTTCAAGGTGTTCATACTGCTGCTGCTGGTATCGGTTCTACTGCTCCTTATACAACTTCCTCTGTAAGTCCCATCTTTGGTGGTGAATTATTAGCAGTTGGTGGCAAAGTGGCAATGGCTCCTATGGTGCTTGGTACTGCTGACTTTATGGTGCACCACATCCATGCTTTCACTATCCACGTCACCGTGTTGATTCTGTTGAAAGGCGTACTTTATGCCCGTAGTTCACGCTTAGTTCCTGATAAAGCAGAATTAGGTTTCCGCTTCCCTTGCGATGGTCCTGGTCGTGGTGGTACTTGTCAAGTATCCGCATGGGATCACGTATTCCTTGGCTTATTCTGGATGTACAACTGTATCTCTGTTGTGATTTTCCACTTTAGCTGGAGGATGCAGTCAGATATTTTCGGTACAGTCGATGCAGATGGGACTGTTTCCACAATGGCGGCAGGTAACTTTGCTCAAAGCGCCATTACTATTAATGGTTGGCTGCGTGACTTCATGTGGGCACAGTCTTCTCAAGTAATTCAATCCTACGGTTCGGCTCTGTCTGCCTATGGTTTGATGTTCTTGGCGGCTCACTTTATCTGGGCGTTTAGCTTGATGTTCCTGTTTAGTGGTCGTGGCTACTGGCAAGAATTGATTGAATCAATTGTGTGGGCGCATAGCAAATTAAATGTAGCTCCAGCAATTCAACCTCGTGCCTTGAGTATTGTGCAAGGACGGGCAGTGGGTCTAGCTCACTATCTTCTGGGTGGAATTGTCACAACGTGGGCATTCTTCCTAGCTCGTTTTGCAGCATTAGGATAAAAGCGAGGAAAACTAAAAACTATGGCAACTAAATTCCCTAAATACAGCCAAGCCATCGCTAACGATCCTACTACTCGTAGAATCTGGTATGCGATCGCCACGGCTAATGACTTTGAAAGCCACGATGGCATGACTGAAGAAAATCTTTACCAAAAGATCTTTGCTTCTCACTTCGGTCATCTGGCAATTATCTTCCTTTGGACTTCAGGTAATCTTTTTCACGTCGCTTGGCAAGGTAACTTCGAGCAGTGGATTAAAGACCCTCTAAATATCGCTCCTATTGCCCATGCGATCTGGGATCCACACTTCGGTCAAAGTGCTGTTGATGCCTTTACTCAAGGTGGAGCTAATGGACCTGTAAACATTGCCTACTCAGGTGTTTATCACTGGTGGTATACCATCGGGATGCGGACTAACTCTGAACTATATGCTGGAGCGATCGCTCTGCTTGTGTTCTCTGGTATTCTGCTATTCGCTGGCTGGTTACATCTTCAACCTAGCTTCCGTCCTAGCTTGTCTTGGTTCAAGAATGCTGAATCTCGCTTAAATCATCACCTTTCGGCGTTGTTTGGAGTAAGCTCTTTAGCTTGGACTGGACACCTAGTTCACGTTGCTATTCCTGAAGCCCGCGGTATTCACGTTGGATGGGATAACTTCTTGAGTATGCCTCCTCATCCTGCTGGCTTACAGCCTTTCTTCACTGGAAACTGGGGTGTTTATGCTCAAAATCCTGATACTGCTGGTCATATATTTAGCTCTTCCCAAGGTGCAGGAACTGCGATTCTTACCTTCTTAGGTGGTTTCCATCCTCAAACCGAAGCTCTATGGTTAACTGACATTGCTCATCACCATTTGGCGATCGCAGTCATCTTCATCATTGCGGGTCACATGTACCGTACCAACTTCGGTATCGGGCACAGCATTAAAACTATCCTAGATACTCACCGTCCTCCTGAAGGTACTCCCTTTGGTGGCGCTCTAGGTGCAGGTCACAAGGGTTTGTATGACACCATCAATAACTCTTTACACTTCCAGTTGGGTCTTGCTTTGGCTTCTCTTGGTGTAGCTACATCTCTAGTCGCTCAACACATGTACTCCCTCCCTTCCTATGCTTTTATCGCTAAGGACTACACCACTCAAGCAGCACTCTATACCCATCACCAGTACATTGCTGGATTCCTGATGGTTGGAGCTTTTGCCCACGGTGCCATCTTCTTTATTCGTGATTACGATCCCGAAGCAAACAAAGATAACGTTCTGGCACGGATGCTTGAACACAAAGAAGCGATTATCTCTCACTTAAGCTGGGTATCTCTATTCTTGGGCTTCCATACCTTGGGAATATACGTTCATAACGACGTCATGCAAGCCTTTGGAACTCCAGAAAAGCAAATCTTGATTGAACCTGTTTTTGCTCAGTTCATTCAAGCTGCCCACGGTAAAGTTCTGTACGGTTTTGATACTTTACTTTCCAATGCTGGCAGTCTTCCTGCTTCTGCTCCTGCGGCTTGGTTACCAGGCTGGTTATCTGCCATAAACTCTGGTGATAACTCTTTGTTCCTTACCATTGGACCAGGTGATTTATTAGTTCACCATGCGATCGCCCTTGGTTTGCACACCACTACTTTAATCTTGGTTAAAGGTGCCTTGGATGCTCGTGGTTCTAAGCTCATGCCTGACAAAAAAGACTTCGGCTACAGCTTCCCTTGCGACGGTCCTGGTCGTGGCGGTACTTGCGATATCTCGGCATGGGATTCCTTCTACCTCGCTATGTTCTGGATGCTTAACACCATTGGTTGGGTCACCTTCTACTGGCATTGG
>Ga0105047_10006928_pt1 | contig 19156 bp, 22 predicted proteins | sample MAT04_FD_78384 | JGI IMG/M metagenome (GOLD analysis project Ga0105047, IMG submission 78384) | Freshwater microbial communities from Lake Fryxell liftoff mats and glacier meltwater in Antarctica - MAT-04 (megahit assembly) | ecosystem: Environmental > Aquatic > Freshwater > Ice > Liftoff... | reverse complement strand
GGGGTTCTATTTTACCCCGTTCTCTGCTTCTGTCAAGGGGCTTTTCTTTACTTCTTTTTCTTGCCCGCTTCCCTTCAGCGCGTTGGATTCTACCCCTTTCTCCTCTCCTGTCAAGGGGGTTGGTATGATTGATTCACGAGTTCATTGCGAGTTCCCTGGTGAAAACAGACCGGACCGCAGTACTAAAACACGCTTCATATAATCATCCACACGAAAATGAACCGCGCGCGGGAACATTTTTTGCACTGTGGCGTCATTATTGATGCGGTGTTTCAAATCAGATCAATGAGAGTATAATTTTATTAACTATGCAAACTATATCCTCACCAATCCAGGTCAAAAAAGTTACTGGGGTCGACCAGTTGCTGGTCGCCGCGTTGTCGGGCATCCTCCTTTTCTTTTTGGTGGCAGGTGGTGGCCTGATTGGCTTCCAGTTCGCCAATACCGGAAAGATTTATCCTGGAGTTTCTGTCGCCGGAGTCGATATGAGCGGGCTGACCCCCGCGCAGGCATCTGCCCGCCTTTCCGCTCAAATCAACTACCCCCAAACCGGCCGCATCTACCTGCAAGATGGGCAGCAGGCCTGGCGCGTGACCCCCGCCGAAATGGGCCTCTATCTGGACCCTGAAACATCGGTTGCGCAGGCCTTTAAGATGGGCCGCTCACAGGGATTGCTGGACGATCTGACCACTCAACTGCGTACGCTCCAGTCGCCGATTAATTTGCCGCCGGTCATGGTTTACGATCAGCGCCAGGCCCACCGCTATTTCACCAATCTGGCCGGCCAGATCAACAAGCCCATGGTGGAAGCCAGTGTCAGTCTGAATGGCGTGGAAGTGGTGGTGCGTTCCGGCCAGGGCGGGCGTGAGCTGGATCTGCCTGCCTCGCTCGAGCGCGTTTCTGTCCAAATCCAATCGATGCAAGACGGTGTTTTGCAGCTCCCGGTAACCGAGAGTACCCCAATCATTCTAGATGCCAGCACCCAGGCGGAATTGGCGCGCAAAATTCTCAGCCAACCGCTCACATTGCAACTGCCGCAGGGCCAACCCGATAAACTTGGCCCATGGACATTCGATGTGAAAACCCTGGCCAGTATGCTGACCGTGGCCCGAGTGCAAAAGCCCGACGGCAGCGCCAGCTTCGAGGTGACCGTCGACAGCAGCAAACTGGGCGCTTTCCTCAAAAACCTGGTGCCTTCCCTGGCGCGCGATTCTCAAAATGCCCGTTTCACCTATAATGATCAGACCCGCAAGCTGGAGGTAATCCAGCACGCCGTGATTGGACGGGCGCTGGATGTAAACGGTACGCTCAAAGCCGTGCAAACCAGCCTGGAAAAAGGCGAGCACAGCGTGCCGCTGGTGTTAACCATCACCCAACCGCCGGCCAGCGACGACACCACGGCCGAGCAGTTGGGCATCCGCGATCTGGTGCGCCAGGAGATCTCGTATTTCTACGGTTCCAGCGCGGGCCGCATACAAAATATCACAGCCGCGTCTGCCAGGTTCCACGGTGTGTTGGTGGCGCCGGGCGCAACTTTCTCCATGTCAGATACGATCGGCGATATCAGCCTGGATAACGGCTTTGCCGAGGCGCTCATCATTTACAACGGGCGCACGGTCAAAGGTGTGGGCGGTGGGGTCTGCCAGGTAAGCACCACCCTTTTCCGCGCCGCTTTCTTTGCCGGGTACCCGATTGTGGAGCGCAGCGCCCATGCGTACCGCGTGAGCTATTACGAGAAAGTGGCCGGCAACAAAATTGACGCGCGCCTGGCTGGTCTGGATGCCACCGTGTTTGTTCCACTGGTCGATTTCAAATTCAAGAACGATTCGACCAGTTGGCTGTTGATGGAAACGTACGTCAACCCGAAAACCGCCACCCTTACCTGGAAGTTTTATTCCACCAGTGATGGGCGCAAAGCCACCTGGGAAACTACTGGCCTGACCAACATTGTCCCTGCGCCAGATCCGGTTTACCGCGAAAATACGGACCTGGCTAAAGGCAAGATCAACCACATCGATTACGCTGTGGAAGGCGCGGATGTGGCTGTGACCCGCACCGTGACCCGCGATGGGAAGATTATCCTCAAAGATGTCATCCGTACCCATTATGTGCCCTGGCCCGATCAGTATGAGTATGGTCCCGGCACCGAACTGCCCACCACGCCAGGCAATTAGTAAAAAGACGGGGCACGCTGCGCTGCCATTGATTTAACCATTGCCAGCAGTTTGCTTTAATTTTGGTTTTCTGGGTCGTGGTAAAATAGGCTATCAAAAGTTTTGTAGGAGAAGGTATGGTCAGTTCAGATTTACTTGAGATCTTACGCTGCCCGGCCTGTGTGCGGGAAAAAGACGGCTTGCTGGACCTGGTGCGCGACACCTGGCTGGTTTGCCGCGACTGCGGTCGCAAATATCCGATCGTGGAAGATATTCCCGTGATGCTGATTGATGAAGGTGATAAATGGGTGCAGACCCCGGCCGATGGTTTGCCGGTGCCCCCACCCCGCCCCAGCTAGCACGTTTTTGCCGCCTGAATCTGGTGCGGCAACCTTTGCTCAGGGGAAACCGCGGGGTTTGGATCAGTTGGAATGAACCTTGCACAACTGTAGTCCAACCAAACTTCGCAATCAGGAATTTTGTATGGCGCGTTCTCAAACTCAAATAATGCCCAATCGCCACGGTCTTGACCGCCTGGCGCTTGTATTGTGGATTGCTTTTGTGGTGGTAGCAATCATTACAGCCGTGGTTGCATTTAACATGGTCAAGAATTTTGTGCAAACCTGGGGCATGACCAGCCTGGAAGGCGTTCAGATTATCGAACCTACCCGGGTCGTGCTTAATCCCCAGGGCACGCCCATCGCCGCCGACACCCCCCTGCAGGCCGCCTCCGGGCCGGTGGCGCAAGCCTGGGATGGCAACAGCCGCGTGACCATTTTGATCATCGGCCTCGATTTCCGCGATTGGGAGAAAGGCGATGTGCCACGCAGCGACACCATGATGCTGCTGACACTCGACCCCATCAGCAAAACAGCCGGCATGCTGTCGATCCCACGCGATATGTGGGTCAATATTCCCAAGGTCAATACCTACGGCAAAATCAATCAGGCCTATTACTACGGCGAACTTTACAAACTGCCCGGCGGTGGGCCTGGTTTGGCGGTTGAAACCGTCAAAAGCTTCCTGGGGGTTCCGATCAATTATTACGCCCAGATCGATTTTCAGGCCTTTGAAAAATTCGTCGACCAGCTCAAAGGCATCGATATCCAGATCACAGAAGATATAAAAATCGATCCTCTGGGACGTAACGCGGATGGCTCCAGCAACACCATTTATCTCAAGCCCGGTTTAGCTCACCTGGATGGCCCCGCGGCATTGGGCTATGCCCGCAATCGCTATACCTCTGGCGGTGATTTTGACCGCGCCAACCGCCAGCAGCAGGTGATTTTTGCCATTCGCGACCGGATTTTGCAGCTCAACATGCTGCCCAACCTGGTCGCCAGCGCCGGCAATATCTACCGCGATCTGTCATCCGGCATCCACACCAACCTGACGATCGACCAGACGGTTAAGCTGGCCCTGTTGGCGAAGGACATTCAAAAAGAAAACATCCGCAAAGGTGTTCTGGGACCCAACGAAACCGAATTTGCCAAATCGCCCGACGGTCTGGATATCCTCATTCCGCGCCCCGATCAGATTCGTCTGGTGCGTGATCAGGTCTTCACCACCGGCGGCCCGGCCGGCCCCGCGGCCATTAACCAGGATGAAATTACCCTGATGAAAAGCGAAAACGCCCGGGTGGTTCTGCGCAATGCTTCCACCACCGTGGGCCTGGCCAACCAGACCACCGACTATTTCAAAAAGAACGGTCTGAATATCACGGAAACCAACAACGCCGAAAGGGCTTATACCGAAACCCTGATCTATATCTACAACGGCAAGCCCTACACCGCCAAATACCTGGCTGCGACGATGAACGTGCCCACCAGCCGCATCATCACCCAATATCAGTCCAATAGCGCGTCAGATATTGTGGTGATCATCGGCCAGGACTGGGCTCGCAAGAATCCCATGGGCGTCACCAAGTAAAAAATTCGCCCCCGCGAATCAAAAGGCTCCGCGGCCATTCCGGCGCGGAGCCTTTTGATTCCACCCACAGGATCAGGGCTGCACAAAATTTACCTTCCAGCCGCCCTGGTAGGTGCCACTACCATCGATCTGCACACAGTCATGGGTCATCAGGTTGCCCACCGCTTCACCGTTTTCCCCGGCTTTCAGCGTGTAAACAATCCGCGGTTCCATCCGAAAATCGGCATATCCAGGCGAAATGGCGGGGTTCAGGCCGGTATAAAACAGGTCGCTGCCGGCCGGAGGCCACGCCACACGCACCGCCACCCCACCCACCGGCTGATTGGCACTGTTAAACACCTCCACTTGCAGCAGCGCCGGCAGGTTGGGGTCGCACACCGCTTGCTTATCCCTGAAGGCAAAGGGCGCTCCCGGCGTCGGCGAAGGGCGCAGCGTGGGACGTGGGGTGAGTGTAGCCGCCAGGGTGACGGTGATGGTGGGGGTAATTGTGGCGGTGGCAGTGGGCGGCAGGGTGGCCGTGCGTACCGCCAGAGCCGGGTCAAGGGTGGGGGTCACGCTGAGTTGGCCGGTAGGAGCCCGGCTGGGCAGCGCACTGGGCGATGGCGTGGGCGCCAGGGTGGCCGCCGCCGGAATGGTGGTAGCGCGCGGGTTGTAGGCCTCTGCCAGGGTTGCCAGGGCGCGCGCATCACTGCTGGCCGGGCTGGCGGACTGCTGCGCCTGCGCCGCCAGGGCCTGCGCCGGGCTACTGTCGTTAAGCAGCGCCAGGCGCTGGCGCGCGCGCCCCAGGTTGGCGTCGGCCTGGTACGCCAGCGCAATCATCACCCGATACTGGTTCTTAGCGGCGGGGTTGAGGTTGTGCGGCAGCGCATCGATATAGCGCAGCGGTTCGATGCGCCAGGCATACACCAGCCCAAAAATCAGGCCAAGCAGCAGGCCGGTCAGCAGGTACCACGGACCTCGATTTTCTCTCAAGGCCGGGCTCCCGCGGTAGGCACAGGTGTGCCGGCTGGCCCGCCTGCCAGTACGGCCTGGGCCAATTTCGCCAGCAGTTCCAGGTCGCGGCGATCATAACCCAGCTCGCCGGCCTGCACCACTGCAATTTGCACCAGGCGCGCCGGCGGCGTATCACTCAGTCGCTGCAAACGTTCCACCGCCAGCGATACATCCTTTTCCGTGTCAAATACTTCTGCCACCATCAATACATAATCGCTGCGGAAATCGCCGCGCAGTTCGGCCAGGGCGGCCTCGCCTACCGGCGCGGGGCGCAGGTACCAGCCCACCCCCAACCCGGCCGCAGCGCCCAGCAGCACACTGAGCAAGAACCAGAAAAACCGGCTGAGATGCACGCCAGGCTATCCTTTCTGCATGGGAATATGAATGCCGGCCCGTTTCGCAAACGAGATCGCCTCGGGATATCCGGCATCCACGTGGCGCACCACCCCCATTCCGGGGTCCGAGGTCAGCACGCGTTGCAAGCGGCGGGCCGCTTCTGGGGTGCCATCCGCGACGATCACCTGCCCGGCATGCTGGCTGTATCCAATGCCCACCCCCCCGCCGTGGTGGAATGAAACCCAGGTGGCGCCGTTCACCGCGTTGATCATTGCATTCAAAATTGGCCAGTCGGAGACCGCATCACTGCCATCGCGCATCGACTCGGTCTCGCGGTTGGGCGAAGCCACCGAGCCCGAGTCGAGGTGGTCGCGGCCGATCACAATCGGGGCCTTCAGCTCGCCGCTGGCCACCATTTCGTTAAAGCGCAGCCCGGCGCGCACCCGCTCGCCGTAGCCCAACCAGCAGATGCGCGCCGGCAGCCCCTGAAACGGTACCTTAACGCGCGCCATTTCCAGCCAGCGCCGCAAATGCGCATCGTCCGGAAAAAGTTCAAGCACAGCCCGGTCCGTTTTATAAATATCTTCAGGGTCGCCCGAAAGCGCCACCCAGCGGAACGGCCCTTTGCCCTCACAAAACAGCGGGCGAATGTAGGCCGGCACAAACCCCGGAAAATTAAAGGCATCTTTGACGCCGTAATCCAAAGCCCGCTGGCGTAGATTGTTGCCATAATCGAACACCTCGGCCCCCTGCCGCTGAAATTCGAGCATGGCCTGCACCTGCGCCGCCATCGAGCGCATCGAGCGGCGCTCATATTCCGCCGGGTCGGCCAGGCGCAACTGGTCGGCTTCTGGCACGCTCAGGCCTGCCGGCACGTAGAACAATACATCATGAGCCGGGGTCTGATCGGTCACCACGTCTGGGATCACGCCGCGCAGCACCAGTTCCGGATAAATTTCAGCCGAATTGCCCACCAGCCCAACCGAAAGCGGCAGTTTGCGCGCGCAGGCATCTTCCACCAGCGTCATGGCCTCTTCCAACGTATCGACCACCTGATCGATATAGCCCATTTCCATCCGGCGCCGCGCCCGGGCCGGGTCCACCTCCACCACCAGCGCCACTCCACCGTTCATGGTAATGGCCAGCGGCTGCGCCCCGCCCATGCCGCCCAACCCGGCGGTGAGCACAAACTTGCCCGCCAGCGAATCCCACCCATGCTGGGCAGCCAGCGAGGCCAGCGTTTCATAGGTGCCCTGCAAAATTCCCTGGGTGCCAATATAAATCCACGAGCCGGCGGTCATCTGGCCGTACATCATCAGCCCTTTGGCAGACAGTTCGTCAAAATGCGCCTGGGTGGCCCAATGCGGCACCAGGTTCGAATTGGCAATCAGCACCCGCGGCGCATCTGGATGGCTGAGAAAAACCGCCACCGGCTTGCCCGACTGCACCAACAGGGTCTCGTCATCTTCCAGATTTTTAAGGGTTTCCAGAATTGCATCAAAGGCTTCCCAGCTACGCGCCGCCCGGCCGCGCCCGCCGTATACCACCAGGTCATCGGGGCGCTCGGCCACTTCAGGGTCGAGGTTATTTTGGATCATGCGGTAAACTGCTTCGGTCAACCAGGATTTGCAGGTGAGCTGCGTGCCACGCGGGGCGCGTACCAAACGGGGACCAGACATAGAAACCTCCCAAAAGTTCTAGTTTCGGGCTATCTTAATCAGCTACCAGGGTCAGACCTCGCCAAAGCCAAACGCAGCCGGGCTGCCCTTGCGCCAAAAGGCCGGCACCTGGTTCAACGGGGCCTTCACCTCAACCTGCGTGCCGCCGGGGTAGGCCGTGCCATCCCAGGCTTCCACCCACTCGGTACCTGCCGGCAAATAAACCACCCGGCTGCGCGCACCTTCATCCAGCACTGGCGCCACCAGCAGATCTGGCCCCAGCATAAACTGGTCAGCAATCGTCCAGGCAGCCGTGTCTCCTGCGAAATCGACGAAAAGCGGCCGCATGGCGGGCAGGCCTTTGAGATGTGCCTGCTTCATTTGCGCTAGCAGGTAGGGTTTGAGGCGCTCGCGCAAGAACAACAGGTGGGTAATGATCGGATAGGCTTCGTCGCCAAAGGACCAGACCTCATTCGCGGCGCCAGAACCATCCGCTTCCGGCGCGCGCACACCGTGCAGGCGGAACAGCGGGCAGAAAACACCGTACTGGAACCAGCGCACGATTAATTCTCGAAAATAGGGCGTGGTGATATCCCCGCCGTGAAACCCACCAATATCCGTGGTCCACCAGGGAATGCCGCTCATTGCCATATTGAGCCCGGCGGCAACCTGCGCGCGGAAGACTTCAAAGGTTGAGGCAATATCGCCGGACCAGACCGCCGCGCCGTAACGCTGGCTGCCCGCCCAGGCCGAACGCGATAGCGTGACCACTTCCGTTTCGCCCGCCGCGCGCATGCCTTCATAGAAACCCTGCTGGTGCATCAGGGGGTACAGGCAGCCCACTTCCAGCGCCGGGCCGGCATAATAGCGGATCAGCTTGTGGTCAAATGGAATGATCTCCGGCTCGTCGGCATCCAACCACCAGACTTTAATGCCATATTGATAATAATTTTTACGCACTTGCTCCCAAACATAACGGCGCGCTTCAGGGTGTGTGGCATCATAGAAAGTCAGCGGTGCGTCGCGGCCGGGGTAAGTGTCATATAACCACGTCTGCACCTGTGAGCCCTGCTCTGAGTGCGCCAGAAAGCCCTGCGAGCGCATTTCTTGATAATTAGCGCTGTATGCATTGACGGCCGGCCATACCGACACCATCAACTTCACCCCCATTTCGTCCAATTCCTTCACCATGGCCGCCGGGTCCGGCCAGCATTGCGGGTCGAACTTCCACTCCCCCAGCATGGTCCAGTGGAAAAAATCGATCACAATCACCGCCAGCGGGAGCCCACGCCGTTTATACTCGCGCGCTACTGCCAACAGTTCTTCCTGGGTTTTGTAGCGCAGTTTGCACTGCCAGAAACCCGCCGCCCATTCCGGCAGCATGGGGGCATGACCGGTCACTTCAGCGTAGCGCTCCAGCAGCTCAGCCGGACTGTCGCCCACCACCAGGTAGTAATCCATCTGGCGGGTGGCTTCCGCCACCCAGCGGGTATGGTTGAACCCCAGTTCGGCCCGCCCAATTGCTGGATTATTCCATAAAAAGCCGTAACCGCGGTTGGAAACCAAAAATGGAACACACACCTCGGTATTGCGCTGTTCCAGCTCAATGATGCAGCCTTTATTGTCCAGCCGGCCGTGCTGATGCTGCCCCATGCCATAAAAGCGCTCGTCTGCGTTGGGTAAGAAAGCCACCTCCAGGCGGTAAGCGCCGCCGTTGGGCTGCCAGCGGCGCGCTGGAGGCAGCGTGGCATACCCGGGCAGTTCCGCCAGCAGCAGTTCACTGGTATTGGCCCGGTAAAAAGACAGGCGCCCTTTGAGATCGATTTCCACCTGCACTTTGCCATGGCGGAAGATTGCCCCCTGTTCGGTCAGTTCGATTTTGGTGGCATAGGTCGGCAGCGGGGCTACTTCCAGGGCATGAGGCAGATTGAGAAACTGATTGTTGAGGGTAGCCTTGACCCGCACCCCATCCATTCCCCAAGGCTGGAGCATCAAGGTCTCCTGCTCGGCCTGCCACACTAAATTTTGGCCAACGATTTGAAAATTACCCTTCATAGCATCCTCCCATTCCATCATTCAACCGTTCAATCCAGCTGAGGATCCGCCATTAAAACTTCGGCGCCGCGGTTGGTGGTCTGCAACGCCAACGCCCGCGCATTAACCCCCGCCAGCGCAAAGGCTGCCGACATCGCACGGCAAGCCTCGCCGGGGTCTGCCAACACAAAAGCAATCACACTGGGGCCGGCGCCCGAAAGGGCCCCCGCGGCCGCCCCAGCCCGGTAAGCCGCGGCCAGCGCTGCGGCCGCCCCAGGGATCAGCGGCAGCCGGTAAGGTTGGTGCAGACGGTCTTGCATGGCCGCTCCCAACAAAACCGGGTCGCTGGTGCGCAGCGCTTCCAGCACCAAAGCCGCCCGGCCGATATTAAAAACCGCGTCGGCCAGCGACACTTGTCCGGGCAGGGCAGCCCGCGCGGTGTGCGTGGGAAAATCGATCTCAGGCAGCACATAGGCCGCCTGCCAGACCGGCAGGTCAAAGCGCCGCACCATCCAACCGCCCTCTCCCGAACGGATCACCGTTACCACGCCACCATACAGCGCGGCGGCGGCATTGTCAGGATGCCCTTCCATGCTCACTGCCAGTTCCAGCAAATCCGCCTTTTCCAAGGGGCTGCCCAGCAGCGCATTGGCGCCCAGCAACCCTAATAAGACCGCCGCGGCACTGGAGCCCAACCCCGAACCCAGCGGAATCTGGTTATTACAGCGCAGGTACAGCCCCGGCACGGCTTTGCCGCAGTGCTCAAAGAGCCTGCGCGCCGCCTTCAACACCAGGTTGGAAGGATCCTTGGGCAGCCGGTCCGCGCCTTCGCCCAGCGCTTCCACCCGGCTATCGCCCGCTGTCACCCGAAAAATCGCGCTGTTCCACAATTCCAGCGTCAGCCCCAGGCAGTCAAAACCCGGCCCCAGGTTGGCGGTCGTCGCCGGCACGCGCACGGTAATTTCGCCTTGCCGATCAGCCTGTGCCGCCAAGGTTTACGCTCCCAAAAATTCAGCCAGCGATTGGAGGTCGCCCGGCAGCAGCAGCGGTCGGGGCATCGATTGGGCAATAATATCCGGGTCTTTCATCCCATGCCCGGTGCAAATGGCCACCACCCGTTTGCCGCGCACGTCTATCAAACCAGCGCGCAGTTGATGCGCCAGCCCAGCCAGCCCGGCCGCTGAAGCCGGTTCTACCCACACCCCGTTGGCCGCCAACAGGCGCTGCATCGCTAAGATCTCCTCATCCACCACTGCCATAATACTACCGCGCGATTCTTCGGCCGCCTGCAGCGCCTGCTCACCGCGCGCGGGCTTGCCAATGCGAATTGCTGTGGCCACCGTTTCAGGATGCTCGACCGGGTGGCCCAGCACCAGCGGTGCCGAACCAGCCGCCTGCACGCCTAAAATTTGCGGCAGACCGCTGCTCCGCAGCCGGTGAAACTGCTGAAAGCCCATCCAGTAGGCGCTGATGTTGCCGGCATTCCCAACCGGCAGGCACAGCCAATCGGGAGCCGTTCCCAGGTCCTCACAAATTTCAAAGGCCGCGGTCTTCTGCCCTTCCAGGCGGTAGGGATTAAGCGAATTTACCAGCGCAATCGGCGAGCGCTCACTGATTTTAACCACCAGGGTCAGCGCATCGTCAAAAGAGCCATGAATTTGAATTACCTGGGCGCCGTAGGCTACTGCGCCAGCCAGCTTGCCCGCAGCCACTTTGCCCTCCGGAATGATCACAATCGAACTCATGCCGGCGCGGGCCGCATAGGCCGCCGCCGAGGCAGCCGTGTTGCCGGTAGAAGCACAAATCACCTTTTTTACACCACGCCCGGCCGCTTCACTAATCGCGGCCGTCATGCCCCGGTCCTTAAAGGAGCCGGTTGGGTTCATCCCCTCGAACTTCACCCACAGCTCAAAACCGCCGCCCAATGTTTCCGCCACGCGCGGCATGGGCACCAGGGGCGTATTGCCTTCCAGTAAGGTAATCGGTACGGTATGGCTTGGAAGGTCCATCAAATGTCCATATCGGGCCAGCACACCAGCGTAACTCACACTTAACTCCTCAAGGCCCACTGCAAGGCAGATAACAGGCCGGTTAATAAAAATAAAAAAAAGCCAGAGGGCTTCCTCTGGCTTATTATACTCGCGACCCTCAATTCGACAACCCGTACCGCGCTTTGACATGGTTTTCCATGCGCCCGGCAGCCTAATCTTCTGGCAGCAGCTCAAACTCGTAATGCACTTCAGCCACCCCGCGCACTGTGGCTGCCACGGAACAATATTTCTCTTCCGAGAGCTGGATGGCCTGTTCCACAGCTTTAGCCGTCAGACCTTTCCCCTTCAGAATATACTTCAAATGGATCTTCCGGAAAGCCCACGGGGGTTCAGCATCCTGCTCGCCAGAAGTTTGAATTTCCAGCATACTCACCGGGGTACGCTTTTTGGCCAGAATATCCACCACATCCACCGCGGTGCAGCCCGCCAGGGCCACCAACAGTAGTTCGGAGGGTTTCATGCCCACCCCTTCATCCGGTGTGGAAAGCACTACCGAATGTTTAGTCGAATCAATTCCGACAAACTGCTTGCCGGTCGTCCAGCGAACGGTTGCGAACGCCATTGTAACTCCTTATCAGTCCGATTTACTTAAAACAATCAGCATGTCTTTCAACAGTTGCTCGCGCAAAGTACGGTCATTGGCCTGTTCGCTGAGCAAACAGCGCGTGGCGTACTCTTCAATAAACGCCTGGCTGGCGCCTTGCACCGCCGAGCGGATCGAGGTCAACTGCTGTAAAATTTCGCGGCAGTCGCGCTCATCCGTCACCATCGCCTGCACCCCGCGCAATTGGCCTTCAATCCGGCGCAAGCGGCGCAGCAGTTGTTCTTTGGCTTCCGGGTCCGATAACTGCATATTCACCTCCGGTAGAGCAGGCACACCGCCCAAATCGACTGACCATCACCGCAGTTGCGGTTTGAACCAGCCATTATACTATAGGGGAGTATAGCATGAGCGCAGTTAATTGTCAATCCAGGCGCTTAACAACCACTTTGTGAAAACCGCGCTATAATCCGCCCATAAGTCACTTAGGCCAGAAACATCCGCACTTCACGTACGCCGCCGCCGTCTCGTCAATGCTGATGCAATGTACTTAAGCCAAAAGTAATTTCTTATCCCAAGAGCCCCCCAGCCATATCCACTCCCGCCTACCGCAATCCCGCCCTGACCGTCGAAGAACGCATCGCCGACCTGCTCGGCCGTATGACCCTCGAGGAGAAGGTCGGCCAATTGATGCTGTGGGACGCGCGCAGCGAGGATCTCTCGTTCACCAACACCCGCCAGCCCGGCTCCATCCTCCACATTCTCGGGGCGAAGATCAGCCACGCCATAGAACTCGCCGCGGCGCAGTCAGCCGACGTGGTCGTGGCCGTGGTGGGCGATCACCTGAATTTCATTGGCGAGACACACAACACCGCCACGCTCGAACTGCAGGGCGGGCAGGTCGCGCTGCTGGATGCGCTGGCGCAGACCGGCAAGCCGCTGATCGTTGCGCTCGTGAACAACAAGCCGCTCGTGCTGCCACCCTCAGCCAGGCATGCCGCGGCGATCCTCGAAGGCTTCAACCCCGGTATGTAAGGCGGACGCGTTCTCGCTGAGGTACTGTTCGGCCAACTGAATCCGTCGGGCAAGCTCACCATCTCGATCCCGGTGTATGTCGGCCAAGAACCAGTGTTTTACAGCCAGGTGCGCGGTCAGCACGGCTACCGCTACGCAGATCTCACGCAGGAGCCGCTCTTTCCCTTCGGCTATGGTCTGAGCTTCACCTAATACCGCAATTCCAATCTGCGGCTTGCCACGCCCACACTCGCACGCGGGCAGGCGGCAGCGGTTTCCGTCGACGTGGCGAACACCGGTCAGCGCGCCGGCGACGAGACCGTGCAGGTCTACATTGCCGACGTGGTGACCTCGGCAACCTGGGTAAACAAAGCGCTCAAGGGCTTCGCGCGGGTGCACCTTGCGCCCGGCGAGCAGAAGACCGTGCGGATTGAACTGCCGTGGGCGGCGTTCCAGATCGTGGATGCCGAAGGCCGCAGCGTGGTCGCGCCGGGCGAGTTTGAAATCCTCGTGGGAACCTCGTCACGTGATCGCGATATGCTGCAGCCGACGCTGCGCGCAGAGTGAGCTTTCATTTGATGCTCTCCGGGGCGGACACAACTCAATGATTTATTTGGCCGCGCTCGCGTAATGCGAACACAGTTTTCTCAGGCGCGTTAGCTTCACATCCCAGCTCAGGCCAGCAGCGCCCGCACCTCTGCCAGGGCCTGGCGCGTGTTGTGGAACTGCACCGCCCGGATGCCCAGGCGAATGGCTGCCGCCACATTGACTGCCAGGTCGTCCAGAAAAACGGCCTCTTCGGGTGCCACCCCCAACCGCTCCAGCGCAATCTGGTAAATGCGCGCATCCGGTTTGGCTACCCGCTCTTCAGCCGAAATGATCATGGTATCGACCAGTTGGTCAAAGCCAAAGCGGTCGGTAAACATTTGGCGCGCATCCGAACCCGCGTTGCTCAAAATTGCCGTGCGGTAGCGTGGGCGCAGGCTGCCCAAAAATGAGGTTACCTCGCGGTTCAACCGCCGGCGACTCATCGCGTTACGACGCAGCCAGTGCGCCAGCACCGGGCTGAGCCGCCAGCGCCGCCCAAACCGTTCCCATAGTTCGCTTTCGGTAATTCGGCCATCCATCACGGCCTGCATAAATGGAGACTCTTCCGGCGCGGCTATGATCGCCGTGATCTCTTCATCCCTGGCCAGACCCAACAATATCTGCCACTGACGCATCCAACGCCGGTCCGGTGTACGATATAGTACACCTCCAAAATCAAATAGTACTGCCCTAATCATCAATATCACCTCCAATACAATAAACCCTATAATTTTACCAAATTCCACTAATAAACCGCGCAAAACCCCGCTTGACAAGGAACATATGTTCTGATATTATATAGTACAAATGATCGAATAAGTACTTATTCAAGACTGAAAGAGAAGAGCATTGCTTGCGCCGCACCACACACAGCGCAAGCCCTCCTCCAGATTTTCGAATAGGTCATCAGCGGAATGATAAGGAGAAGAAAGCCATGGCCAGACGAAGTGAAGGATTAAGCGAGCGGCACCTCAAAATAATGGAGTTTCTGGCCCGTTTCCAGGAGCAGACCGGTTACTCTCCATCCATCCGCCAGATCGGCGACAGCATTGGGGTGAAATCCACCTCGCTCATCGATTACTACCTCAACCAACTGCAGCAGATGAACTTCATCGAACGCGATGAACATGTTTCGCGCAGCATTCGCGTGGTCAAACCGTTGGCCGCGATCACCCAGCGCGCCACCGAGGTGGTACGCAGCGCCGTTTCGGCTATCGAAGATATGCTGCGCGTGCCTGTCGTCGGCCGCATCGTAGCCAGCGCTCCCATCCCCGTGCCTGCTTCCGATTTGAATTACTTTGATGCAGAATCGGGTGTGGATATCGCGCGCAGCATGCTTCCGGCCAAAGAAAAGGTCTCCGATCTGTTCGCCCTGGAAGTCTCGGGCGATTCGATGATCGACGCCATGATCAACGATGGTGACCTGGTGATTATGAAAAAGGCGCAGGATGCGCGCAACGGCGAGATGGTGGCGGTCTGGTTGGACGATAACGATGAGACTACCCTCAAATATTTCTACCGCGAGAACAACCGCGTGCGCCTGCAGCCGGCCAACCCCACCATGGGGCCCATCTACATCGAGAACCCCGAGCGCCTGCGCATTATGGGCAAAGTGGTGATGGTCATCCGCCAGGTCAAAACCGTCGCCATGTAGTCCGCCCTCCCCATTTTCTGATCCGGGCCGTTTTCCCACTATTCAGGGAAAACGGCCTTTTTATTTTCCTGTCACAGCCACCCTTAAAAAATACCTCTCCCCAAAACGGGAGAGGTATTTTTGACGTACGGTAAAAAACTACGCAACCACTACAACAGCACCGGCGGTTTCGAGCTTGGCCTTGGCTTCAGCGGCGGCCGTCTTGGCGACGGCGGTCAGAACCTTGGCGCCAGCAGTTTCGGCCATAGTCTTGGCTTCCACCAGGCCCAGGTTAGTGAGCTGGCGAATGACCTTGATGACTTCGATCTTCTTGGGGCCAGCTTCCTTGAGAACGACATCGAATTCGGTCTGTTCTTCAACGGGTTCAGCGGCGGCGGCGGGGCCAGAAGCGGCGGCGGCGGCGACAGGAGCGGCGGCAGAAACGCCCCACTTGCCTTCGAGCATCTTGACGAGGTCAGCAGCTTCCAGAATGGTCAGCTTGCTTAATTCTTCAACGAGGTTTTGCAGATCAGCCATTTCAAAATCTCCTTACAACTTTCAAAAAATGATTTTTATTTTCAAAATGAACCGCGGATCGATCAGCCTGCCGGGATTTCATGCCCCAACAGGAGGACCATCCACTGGAAGGCTCTGGCTTAGGCGGCTTCGGGAACGGATTCTTCCTGGGTCGCATAAGCCTTGAAGACAAACGCCAACGCGCGAGCGGGCTCGTTGATGGTACGTACGAGCTTGCCAGCAGGCGCCTGGAGCATGCCAAGTAGTTTGGCGCGCATAACGGGCAGCGGCGGCAGATCAGCGAGTGATTTAACATCGCTGGCCGTAATTTGACGCCCGTCCATGTAACCGCACTTGATCTTGTATACTTCAGTGTTCTTGGTCTGGTCTACAAAAACCTTGGCCAATGCCGGGACATCATTGATGGCAAAACCCATCAAGCTGGTCCCTTCCAAAGTCGTGTGACGGATGCCGTTATGTTCAAGTGCAATACCCATCAGGGTATTCTTGACCACATGCAACTCACCGCCCGCATCGCGTACTTTATTACGCAATACGTCCACTTCTTTCATGCTCATCTTCTTATATTGGATCACGAAGACGGCCTGACTCTGCTTGAGAATCTGTTCATAACTCTTCAGCATGACACTTTTGTGCTGCTTTGAGAAGGCCACTAGAAATTCACCTCCTTCCGGTTTAGGATATAAAAAGTCTTTGCCTCATACCACTCAGGCAAAGACTTCCATCCGCCGCAAAAACACGACGTAATCGTTTGGATGGTTGTCTCCACCTCTGCAGGAAATTAAGCCGGATCGGCACCTGCGGTCTATGGCAGAGATAGCTCAATTGAGATTAAGATTATAACAGGTTTTCGCCTGCGATCAAGCCTGAAGACCCGTCGCAGGCGAAAAACTCCAAATTACTCTTTCTTGTCCATTACCTGCGCCAGCAGGGAGTCGACTTTGATGCCAGGCCCCATAGTAGAGGCCACCGTAATGCGCCGGATATAGGAACCCTTGGCGCCGGCCGGTTTGGCTTTCTTGATCGCATCCATCAGCGAGGTCATGTTCTCGTGCAGCTTCTCGAGCGTGAAAGACGACTTGCCAATCGGGACATGAATATTGGCGGTCTTATCGAGACGAAACTCCACACGACCAGCCTTGGCATCGCGGATCACGCGCGGCAGATCTTCGGCGGGGACCACAGTACCGGCCTTGGGGTTCGGCATCAAGCCGCGGGGACCCAATACACGGCCCAGGCGACCGGCCTTGCTCATCATATCCGGGGTGGCAATGGCGACATCGAAATCGGTCCAACCACCCTGGATCTTGGCGATCCACTCATCTGAATCAGCCACAAAATCAGCGCCCGCTTCATGCGCGCGAGTAGCGCCTTCGCCCTGGGTGAAAACCAGTACGCGCACGACTTTGCCCAGGCCGTTCGGCAGAACGACCACATCACGAACCTGCTGATCCGCCTGACGTGGGTCCAGGCCCATGCGCAGATGAACTTCAACAGTCGAGTCAAACTTGGTGACAGTGGTTTCTTTTGCCAGTTCCAAAGCCTTGACAGGCTCGTAATAGGTATTGTTTTCCACTTTCGCCTTGGCGGCGAGATATTTCTTTCCGTGCTTAGCCATGATTACTCCTTCGTGGTCCTGGCGGATTCCGCTGGGGAACCCTCCCACAATCGGTTAGTCGGAGACGTTGAGTCCCAGACTGCGAGCGGTGCCTTCAACCTGCCGCATCGCATCCTCGATATCGACCGCATTCGTGTCTTTCATTTTGACTTCAGCGATCGAACGGACCTGAGCGCGGGTAACCTTGCCCACTTTGACACGGTTTGAAGTAGCGGAACCCTTATCGATCCCGGCGGCTTTTTTTAGCAGCACCGCGGTCGGCGGCGACTTCAAAATGAAGGTGAACGAGCCATCGGTGTAGATGGTAATTTCGGCCGGGAGGACTTCGCCAACTCGTTGTGCCGTACGGGCGTTGTATTCTTTCACAAACGCCATAATGTTGATGCCGTGCTGCGCGAGCGCAGGACCAACCGGGGGCGCCGGATTGGCTTTACCAGCATTCAACTGTAACCGAACAATTGCCTTTAGTTTCTTTGCCACAGTTTTTTCTCCTTAGTGGTTATAGCGGGTGATTCGGGGAGCACCCTCCCACCAAATCAGGCTGGATTTTTTCCAGCCTGGTTCGTTTCAAATAGAAATTTACGCCTTCTCGACCTGTAAGAAGTCCAGCTCAACCGGGGTTTCACGGCCGAAGAAATTGACCATCACGCGCACCTTGGTCCGCTCCATGTCAATTTCTGCCACAGACCCACGAAAGTCATTGAACGGGCCGTCCACAATGCGCACCCGCTCGCCCACTTTGAAGGTGACTTTGATGTGAGGCGCTTCGGCCTCCATCCGCTTCAAAATTTGAGCTACTTCCTCGGGGCGCAGGGCCGTAGGCTGGTTTCCCATGCCCACAAAGCCGGTCACACCTGGCGTATTACGCACTACATACCAAGATTCTTCACTCAGGACCATATTAACCAGCACATAGCCCGGGAAAACATGGCGTTCAACAACTTTGCGTTTGCCGTCTTTTACTTCGATTTCTTCCTGGGTGGGGATAACCACGTCAAAGATTCTGTCTTTCATCCCCATGGTTTCAATACGTTGTTCCAGGTTGTAACGGACTTTGTTCTCGTAGCCAGAATAGCAGTGAATCACATACCAGGAACGCTGATCGCTGGCACCCTCTAATATTTGTTCAAGGCCTTCTTCTGAAGCGGAGCCATAGTCATTTGACGCGCTTGACCGAGAGGACTTCCCCTCTTCAGGCTTCTCTTTGGCCTTTTTGGTTTTCTTTTTTGGCGTTTCTTGCGCGTCCATCGCTAGCACCTCATTTTGATTATGCAACCGTGCTTAAGCTATCAGCAAAGCGACTAATCGAGAAAAAACCCAATCGAGCAAACCCAGCGAAATGCTGGTAGCGAACATCGTCGCAACCACAATCAGGGTCAGTCGCCAGGCTTCTCGCGGAGTCGGCCAGGAAACCTTGCGCAGCTCGCCAAGCGTTTCACGAAACCATTTCTGGATCGCATTCGGCTTTTTGACTACTTTTTCCTCAACTTTTTCAGCCACGCTTTGCTCCTTTTTTACGGCTAAAACGCCGCCCTTCCCAAAATGACCTCGCTAGGGGGGGAACCCCACCGAAAGGGAGAGGACGGCGTTACTTTCGGAAGACAGGCCAGGCAGGAATCGAACCCGCAACCTTCCGTTTTGGAGACGGACACTCTGCCAATTGAGCTACTGGCCTACATTGGCTACGGGTGCAGGCCGATCCATCAGATCTCCCGCACCCGTAGCTCGTAGGAACTATTTCGTCTCGCGATGATCCGTGTGCTTTCGGCAACGCTTGCAATACTTCTTGATCGTCATGCGCCCGGGATCGTTACGGCGGTTTTTCTGACTGGTATAATTGCGTTCCTTGCAATCATTGCATGCGAACGTAATCACTGGGCGAATATCTTTTTTCTTCGATGCCATTCCGTTATCCTGCGGCCCAATGTTCTGGCCGGCTCTCCTTCTTTAATCGAGGATCTTTGTGATCACGCCGGCGCCAACCGTGAGACCACCTTCGCGAATTGCAAATTTTGAGCCTTGCTCCAACCCGACCGGAATGATCAATTCCACTTCCAGGTTCACGTTGTCG